>Ga0207678_10004035_pt1 | contig 13206 bp, 10 predicted proteins | sample KBSC63metaG_FD_184319 | JGI IMG/M metagenome (GOLD analysis project Ga0207678, IMG submission 184319) | Corn rhizosphere microbial communities from Kellogg Biological Station, Michigan, USA - KBS C6-3 metaG (SPAdes) (version 2) | ecosystem: Host-associated > Plants > Roots > Rhizosphere > Soil ... | reverse complement strand
ACACATTGGCAATCCGGACCATGCGAAATGGTACCCGCAGCGTCAGTTTGACTGGATTCATCTGGAAACACAAATTCGCCACTGCGTACACGCCGAGCTTATGGTCGGTCTGGCGCTGTTGCTCACTCAGTCGCTCGGGACCGGTTCAGGACCGGTAGTGCAGGCGCAACTCGCCGAGCTTATCAGATTCCGTGAGACGTGTCGGGCCTTCATGCTCGCAGCCGAGGAGACAGGGTTCGTGACTCCCGGGGGACTTTACAAGCCGAACAACATCTACATCGACTTTGGTCGCGCTTACTACCTGGAAAACCAGCACAAGATGGTCAACATGTTGATCGATTTCTGCGGGCGCGGCGTCGTTATCCAGCCGACCAAGAAAGAGCTGGACGACCCGTACATCGGTCCCAAATTGGCTGAAGCACTTCGGGGGCCGGAGATCAGTGCCCGGGATCGCATCAAGATATTTAGGCAGATCAGCGAGCGGTTCCTTACCGAGTGGGGCAATCGTCATGAGATGTTCGAGAAGTTCAATGGAACACCATTGTACCTGATTAATCTCCTTACGATGCAACGCACCGAGTATCAGGTTGATGGCCCACTCACAGCGCTTGCTAGGCAGGTTCTCGGCTTCGGAGACACGGCGGAGCTCGGCAAGAGGACTCAGGAAGCAGAAAAAGCATCGCACTACGCCAGCGTTCGATTCCAGCCCGAGTACGCAAAGGCCCAAGATGTCCATGAGGGCTATGTCCTTAGCGAAGCTGACAAGAAGTCCGCAAGGGTTGGCATCGGTTGATAAAGAGAGCCCCAGGAGGATTAGGCGCCCTGGGGCTCCTACTTCGATGACTTAGCGATACGGTCGACATTGTAAGACTATCAGTGCGCAGGAACGTTCCAATCCTGAAAGAACAGTAGAGCAATGTCGGATGAGCGGCTCACGACATCCAGCTTCCAGAGCCTTAGCGTCATTCACATCATCAAATCAAAATCGTGTTTGGAAGAGATATGCCCCTGTCAGTCATATGGCTCATCACGTCCTTTGCGATCAGGCTGCTCGTCATCTACTTCAGGCTTGTCATCCTTCTCACGTCGCGTGCGAGGGCGCTTGCGGGGATCGGGCGCCCGAAGGAACGAGGGCGGGCGAGACGTCGTCCTGACTGATGCAGACTTCCCGTCAAACGAACGCCCGTGCGGACGATCTTCTGCCTGTGCGAACAGTTGCTTGCGGCTGAAGCGAAAGCGTCGAAACCGAAGACCCATTCGCCATGTTTGGCTTAATGACGCAAACTCCGTTGCTCCTGTCGTCCATTCTCATGCACGCGGCGCGATCCTTTCCCGATGTCGAGATCGTCTCCTGAACCCCCGACAAGCCCGATCACATCACCAGCTACAGCGGCCTACTCCAGCGCAGCTCTCAACTCGCAAATGCATTGGACTCGATCGGCATCAAGCCAGGCGATCGCGTGGCCACGTTAGCCTGGAACAGCTATCGGCATCTCGAGCTATACTTCGGTATTTCCGGAATGGGAGCCGTTTGTCACACGATCAATCCGAGGCTGTTCGTGGAGCAGATTGTATACATCGTCAACCACGCCGAAGATGTGGTTGTGTTCTTCGATCTGGCTTTCGTCGATCTCGTACACTCATTAATGCCGCAATGCCCGACCGTTGAAGCACGGATATATCTGGGCGAGGCTGGCGACGCGAAGATCGTGGGACAAAGGCTTCCCATCCTATGAAGGATGCAACAACAGAAATCTCCCCCACGATGGCAGGGCAGTTGGCGACCTCGTGATTCGGGGGGCCTGGATTGCGCGCTTACTACAAGATGCCGGAAAGCGAGCGTGCCGATGGCTGGTCTTTCACGGGTGATGTCGCCACGATCGACAGCGACGGTTACATGCAGGTTACGGACGAAAGACGTCATCAAGTCCGGAGGCGAATGGATATCATCTATCGAGCTCGAAAACCTGGCGATGGCCCACCCCGAAATCGTCGAAGCGGCCGTGATTGGTGTTGCGCATCCAAAATGGGACGAACGCCCTCTCGTCCTTGCAGTCAGACGCCAGGGATCGAGGCTTAAGGCGCAAGATCTCTTGGCCTTTTGCGAAGGCAAGAGGGCTCGGGCCCGCCTGTCTTCGTATCGATACAGCTGAGCAGACGTTGCGGGCGGCGGGCATCGCGGTTGATCGAAGTGGTCACGCGGTCGTCAATGCGCTAGAGCGGAATCTTCAAAGTAGAGTTCGGCAAAGACGCGTATCCCCACGTCTGCGATATGTGGACTCGGTATTCCCGTCGGTCGGCTTACGGAGCGTACGGTAGGCTGGGGCTTTGATCCACGACTTCTTGTCCGGTGCAGCAGACTGAGCGACAGGAAGAGCATTCCGGCCCTTCCGCCGGGTTGTCAATTGGTAGCGTCGGACGCCTTTATGCGTTAATATTTAATGCGGCTCGCATACTCGAGGGCACGCTATGGAATTTCGCTGGCTTCGGATTCATCTGGAGATACCGCCATGGTCGCAAAGGTAAGCAGCAATCTGGAAATGATAAAGAAGTGGTATGCCGATTTTGATAAAAAGGATTTCAATGCAGTCGTATCGATATTTGCAGATGATGCGATACTAACTATTGGTGCAGGCGACTCGGAAGCGGCGGTAGCGTACGGCGGACGGTTTGTCGGCATAGCACAGATCAAGTATTTCTACGCTGGACGTTTGAACCCTAATGTCCATTCTTTTACGGTCATTCGGCCGCGTTGCCTTGCTCCAGGGCTGGAGAAAGAATTTGGTCGATGGGTTATCATCGGGGCCGAAATTCACGACAGTCTTCACGACAATAAGCCAGTCTATCAGGGCCACTACATGCATGTATGGAGCATAAATAAGGATCAGAAGGTTGCGTCGCTGAGCATGTTTTTTGATGTCGACGCCGTGGTTTATCCTACGCCGTAGGCAGATGCCGAGTTTCTGCAGAGTGAGGTCCATGCGCCGGCTCGCAGGCAAACTCGCATACGGCAAAATGGGGGCCTGGTGTCTATACCCGTCTGATGATGTCCGTTCGTGCAGCTACAGAGAGCAATTGTTGGCTGTAGGCAAGCCCAAGTAGTTGGCCGACTTCGTTGGCAAAGTCTCACCGTCGCGGCTCTGTAAGAGCAGTTGGTGCGCTTGGAGTTCTCAGAAGAGAGAGAAGCGAGCAAGCTTCGCAATTCCCTAGACAGGCTGTCTCGCCTGGGGGATCATGCGGCGCGCGCGGACCGGGACGCCATCATGGACGTGAGGGGTTGGCTGCGGGGGCTGGGCCTCGAACGATATGAGGCAGCATTCCGCGAAAATGAGATTAGCGAGAAGGTCCTGCCCAACCTGACGGCACAAGACCTGAAGGACTTGGGCATCAGCGCGGTCGGGCACCGCCGCATACTTCTCGATGCGATAGCGGCTTTGCGTGCTTCAGCAAGCGTTCTGGCGGCGCCACCCGACGCTCCTCAGGCAACCGACCAAGTCGTCAAGGACACTGCTGAGCGCCGGCAAGTCACAGTGATGTTTTCGGATATTGTCGGTTCGACGGCCCTATCCACACGCATGGACCCCGAAGATCTGCGCGACATCATTTCTGCCTATCAGAGGCGTGTTGCCGAGACCGTGCGCCGCTTCGGAGGATTTGTCGCCAGATACATGGGTGACGGTGTGCTGATTTATTTCGGCTACCCGCAGGCGCACGAGGATGATGCCGAACGCGCAGTGCGGGCCGGCCTCGCGCTGATCGATGCGGTTGCGGCACTTCCAGCTCCCGAGGCCCTACAAGTGCGGATTGGGGCAGCTACCGGGATGGTGGTCGTCGGAGACCTTGTCGGATCAGGCGAAGCGCAAGGACATGACGTGGTTGGCGAAACGCCGAATCTTGCTGCCCGTCTTCAGGCCCTTGCCGAGCCCAACACGATGGTGATCGCTGAAGACACCCGCAGGCTGCTCGGCAATCTTTTCGAGTTGCGAGACCTCGGGTCAATGGAACTCAAGGGCATCCCTCGGCCGGTTCGTGCTTTCGCGGCGGTTTGGGAGCGTCCCATCGAGAGCCGCTTCGAGGCGATGCATCCGGGCAGCCTGACTCCACTGGTCGGGCGAGGGAAAGAGCTTGAACTACTCTTGCGATGCTGGGCACGCGCCAAGAGTGGCCAAGGTCAGGTGGTGCTGCTTTCCGGTGAAGCCGGGATCGGGAAGTCCCGGTTATCCGCAGCGATCATGGAAGCCATCGCCGCCGAGCCACACACACTGTTGCGTTATTTCTGCTCGCCCCAGCACGCCGACAGCGCCTTCTATCCGATTATCGGTCAGCTCGAGCGAGCCGCCAGATTTGCACATAGCGACACACCGCAATCAAAGCTCGACAAGATCGAAGCGCTGTTGGGGCAGGCCTCGACGCCGAGGCAGGACTTGGCGCTTTTGGCCGACTTGCTGTCGCTTCCGAACGATGGGCGTTATCCCGCCCTGGATGATCTTGCCCCCGAACAGCGGCGTCAGAGGACACTGGCGGCACTCGGCGCACAGGTCGAAGCCCTGGCGCGCTCCAGTCCCGTGCTTATGATCGTCGAGGACGCGCACTGGGGTGACCCCACGAGCCTGGAAGCGTTTGGCCGCACTGTGGACCGCATCGGCAACCTTCGTGTGCTCATGATCGTGACGTTCCGACCGGAATTCGAGGCGCCTTGGAAGGACGAACCACACGTCACCGCTGGTGCTCTCAATCGGCTGGGACATCGCGAGGTCGGCAGCATGATCGACCATGTTATCGGCCACAAGCCGTTGCCGGCTGACATCAGGAAGGACATCATCGAGCGCACCGACGGCATCCCATTATTCGTCGAGGAGATGACGAAGGCGGTGCTGGAGGCCGGGGGCGAGCTCGAAGCGCTGCGTTCTGCGGCGGCGATTCCTTCACCAGCCCTTGCGGTTCCCGCGAGTTTGCATGCTTCGCTGATGGCGCGGCTCGACCGGCTCGGCCCGGCTAAGGAGGTGGCCCAGATCGGGGCGGCAATAGGTCGTGAGTTTTCTCATGCGCTGCTGGCCGCGGTGGCACACAAGACAGAAGCAGAGCTGGACTTATCACTCGACCGTCTGATCCGGGCAGGGTTGCTGTTCCGCGAAGGCGTGCCCCCGGACGCGACGTACTTGTTCAAGCACGCGCTAGTGCAGGAGGCGGCCTATGGCACCTTGCTACGCCAGCCGAGACGCGCTCTCCACGCTCGTATCGCAGACACTTTCGAAAGGCAGTTTGCCGAGATGGCCGAGGGCCAGCCGGATCTGTTGGCGCGGCATTGCACCGAGGCCGGGCTGATCGACAAGGCCGCCGCACTCTGGGGCAAGGCAGGACTGCGGTCATTGGAGCGCTCCGCGTTGGTTGAGGCCATCGAGCAGCTTACGCGTGCGCTTGAGCAGATTGTGACCCTGCCCAGCACGCCGGCGCTCCGTCGCGAAGAAATCAAGCTCCAGGTTGCGCTGATATATCCGCTCCAGCATGTCAAAGGACTTGCCGGGCCGGAAGCCAAAGCTGCTTCCGAGCGGGCACGTTGGCTTATTGAACAGGCTGAAGCGCTCGGGGAGCCTTCCGAAGATCCGCTGCCGCTGTTTTTGGCTCTCTACGGCTCGCTCCAAGCGGTGTTTACAGCGTTTGACGGCGACCTTGCATGCGAGCATGCCGCGCAGATGCTGGCGCTCGCCGAAAAGCGGGGCGGTAAGCTCCCGCTCATGCTCGGCCATCGTGCCATGGGCGTCACTTCGGTGATCACGGGTAATTTCGCGAAAGGCCGAACACACCTGGACCAGGTGATTGCGCTCTACGATCCTGTCGAACGTCGATCGCTGGCGACGCGGCTTGTCCAAGATCCCCAAGTGGTTGCCTTGTACTATCGTTCGCTGGCGCTGTGGGCGCTTGGCTATCCCGAGGCTGCACGCGGAGACACGGAACAAGCGCTCCGTGAGGCGCGTGAGATCGGGCACATTGGCGCATTGATGCAAGCGATAGCTACCACGTGCCTTACCCAGCTCGTCAGCGGTAACTACGCCATAGCGCAGGCGTTATCGGATGAGCTGATCGCACTGGCCGAAGAACGGGACTCTGTTTTCTGGAGGAATTCCGGAATGCTGAATCGAGCTCGTCTTCTCGCCTTAACCGGCAGGGCATCTGAGGCAGTCGGCGCCTTCGCCGCCGCATTTCCCGCAAGGCGTTCGATGGGACAGACAATTTACAATCCGGTATCGCTATCCCTACTCGCAAGAGCCTGTGGGGAGCTTGGCCAGTTCGATGATGCCGCGAGCTACATTGGCCAAGCAATCACGGCGATCGAAACTACAAAAGAAACATGGCACGAAGCCGAGGTTCATCGCATTGCCGGTGAAATAGCCCTGATGTCGCCGGAGCAAGACGCGCCAAGGGCACAAGTTAGTTTTGAACGGGCGCTCACCGTGGCGCGTAGACAGCAGGCGAAATCCTTTGAGCTGCGCGCGGCCTTGAGCTTGGCGCGGCTCTGGCGCGATCAAGGGAAGCGAGATGAGGCGCGAGAACTTCTCGCCCCGGTCTACAATTGGTTCAGGGAAGGCTTCGATACGAGAGACCTGAAAGAAGCAACGGCAATGCTTGAAACCCTTGTGTCTGAATAGAAGCGATCAAGCTGGCTCAGAAGCTTCCATTCCCGAAACGATCGAAGGCGACTCGTGAAAATCCAACTCGTCCAATCTCGCCAAGAGCGCGGCCAACCTGGCTGGCACCGGCGCATTCTCATTGAGTATTGAACGTAAGCGTTCGCCGATCTCGGTGCAGATAGCTAGTGAATGCGTTTCATCGATCAAGATGCCATCTAGATGCTTCGACATGTTAGTCCCTCTGCTGATGCATGCAGAGCGTAGCAGGCAGGTGTTTCAGCCAATTTGAGAAAATTGGCTACTTGCAAGTTCAGGTGGATGGTGAAGAAAACACTAAGGTGCGGCGCTCACTACAAAAGCATATGCATCGCCATGGTCACGGCAAGCGCAAGTGAAGCGGCAACGGCGCAACTAGCCAAAAAGGAATTGAAGTTTCGATCCGCATCTGCTTGCCAATCCATCTGGTGACGCCTCCTGAAAGGCGAAGCGCGAGGAAGGGAAACGGTGGATTCAAATCCAAAGGTTGGCCTATTTGCGTCAAGCAATGGCACGCAGTTTACGCCACGAGACCCGCATAGTTTATTTACCAAACACTGCAAATTGCGAGAAACCATGTCGCCTAACCCGCGCTCAAGAAATTTTACGCATGCTCTTCGAATGACAGGGGGAGGCGTCTGCTCTCGCGACTGATTGCGATCTTCGTGCGCGGTCGTGCGGCAAACACTCTAGCAGTATGGGAGTTCTCGCGGTTTAGTTTGGGGGGTCAAATGAAAGTGACGGAGTACTATACTGTTCGCCACTTGCTTGCCGCTACTTGCAGTCTTGCCTGCGTGGCATTGTTGGCGATCGGCGCGAATGCAGCGTTGGATCTGCGCGCCCCGGAAGCCGCAAAGACCGGGTTTACCCAGGAAACAGACAGCGCTGTCCAGCTGGCGCTCATCATCGGCAACGGCAATTACCCGGACGCCGCCGAGCCATTAAGTCAACCCATCAACGACGCAAGCGGTCTGGCATATGCAATGCGCCGCCACGGATTCGATGTCGATATGGTTGAGGACGCCACCAAGGCAGATATGACTCGCGCGGTCGAGCGCTTGAAATCCAGGATCAAGCCCGGATCTGTCGTGATGTTGTTTTTCGGCGGCTATGGGGTGCAGTCTCGCCAGGAAACCTACATGATGCCGACCGATGCGGTGATCTGGAAGGAAGGTGATGTGCGCCAGGAGGGAATGTCCGTCGAAACCGTGCTGCACGCAATCAAGGAGCGGGGCGCTCGCGCCACGCTGGCCGTCATCGACGCCTCTCGACGCAATCCCTATGAACGCCGTTTCCGCTCCTTTTCCCACGGACTTGCGCCAGTCAGCGCTCCCAGCAACGCGCTCATCATCTCGTCCAATACACCTGGCAAGGTCGCTGATGACACGAAGGGCCAGCACAGCGTGCTTGTTACTGAGTTGCTTAATAATCTCAACGCGCATGCTAGCGCTGAAGGCGTCTTCAACAAGACCCGTGTCGCCGTCTTTCGCGCTTCCAATGGCGCGCAAATGCCGTCGGTATCCTCCTCGCTTTTAGAGGACGTGCACTTAAATCCCGGCGATGATCCCGACCTGACGACGTCGTCCATCGCGCCGATCACCACCGAAAACGCCGATGACCCATCTCCGACATCACCTCTCGGGCACCCCGGCCACCCTTAATTCACCTGGCCAATGCCTTGGCGACCTCATGCGCGCAGTCAATGAAAAGCTGTGCGACCGGGCTGAGCGTTCGAGCTTTCAATGTGATGACGCCGATTGGCCGGCGCGTCGTTGGCAGATCGATCGGCAGGACCTTGAATGCAGGATGGTTGAGGTTGAATTTCATCACGGAACCCTGAACGATGCTGACAAAGCGGCCGGTGGCAAGCAGCGCATTGCGCGCGGCCGTGACTGAAGTGAAGACCGTTGCGCGCGGGATATCCAGTCCGCTGGCCCGGAAGGCTTCGGCGACCACCGATCCATAGAGGCTATCGAGAGGCGGAAGAGTCCAAGTGGCTTGCTCCAAATCGGCAAGCCCAATCTTGCGCCGCCGCGCCCATGGGCTTTGACCTCCGGCCACGACGACGAGCGGCTCATCGTAGAGAATTTCGGCGTGCAGATGCTGTTCGTCAATCTCGGCGAATATCGGTGCGACCACTAGGTCGACGGTCCGCTCTTCCAACGTGCGATAGGTCATCGCAGCCTCGCCGGCCGACAGATGAAAGACCATTTTCGGGTACTGCCGGGACAGCCGATCGATGACGGCTGGCATGAAACCCGTTGCAATAGCGATCGTGCTCCCGATCCGCAGTTCTCCCGTGGTGGGATTAGCCAGGAATCTTATCTGCTCGATGGCCTGCTTCAGTTCGTCGAAGGCGAGCGCGCTGCGATCCAGCAGTGCGCGGGCATAGATTGTGGGTTCAACACCCTGCGGCTTGCGGTCGAGCAGCCGGACGCCCAAAGCTCGCTCCATATCGGAGATGACCTTCGATATCGCTGGCTGCGACACTGAAAGCTGGATAGCCGCCTTTCCCATGCTGCCGTATTTGGCCACGGTCAGCAGCACGTGGAGATCGCGCAGCTTGAGTTGTCGGCCGAGGCGCTGCTCATTCCATTCCATGGCCGCACCCATCAATTGCATTTATGACTACATCGAAAAACAATACTACTTGCTTATGTGGCATTTCGCTAATGTCGAATCTGGAGTGCTCGTAGTTTCTTCTAGGGGCGAACCATGATCACCAGACGCAATTTCGCACTGACCCTGGCGGCGCTTTCCTTCGGGTTCGGCGCCACGGGTGCCGCACAGGCGCGATCCTATCCCGGCAAGCCGATCCGTTTCGTCGTCCCTTTCCCGGCAGGCGGATCGACCGATGTCGGCGCCCGTCTCATCGCCGAGCAACTGTCGCGCGCATTCGGCCAGCAGGTTTATGTCGAGAATAAAGCCGGCGCCAACGGCACCATTGGCATCGAGGATGCGGCCAAAAGCGCGCCGGATGGCTACACCATTCTTGTGACTATCGACACGGTGACCAGCAATCCTCACGTGTATCATACCAATATCGATCCCTCGAAAGACCTGATTCCGATCATTCAGGTGTCGCGGCAACCGATCGTGTTAGCGGTGCACCCCTCCCTCGGTGTCAATTCGCTCGCCGAATTGGTGGCGCTCGCAAAGAAACAGCCGGGCTTACCTTATGCCACCGGGAGCGGGCTCGGGTCGCCGCAGCATATGGCGGTGCAATGGTTCGCGCAGATTGCCGGTATCACCCTTGAGCAGGTCCCCTACCGCGGTGGCGGGCAAGCAATCAACGATCTGCTGGGTGGCCATGTGAAGCTCGGATCGCTGGGATCGACTCCTTTGATATCGCATTACAAGGCAGGCACGCTGCGCTTGCTGGCACAGACAACCAAGACCCGCTCGCCGAGCCTGCCGGATGTGCCGACTTTTGAGGAGGCGGGCATCAAAGGGCTGGTGCTCGATCAATGGCTCGGCGTGTTCGCGCCACCGGGAACGCCCTCAGACATTACCGATCGACTCAACAGCGAGATTGGCAAGGCCGTCGCTGATCCGGTGGTGCGCAAGAATCTGCTGGACTCGGCCCAGGAGCCGATCGGCGGAACCGCGGATCAGTTCGCGCAGCTCGTCCGGGAGGACTACGCCAAGTTCGCGCGGTTGGTGAAGGACCTGAACATCAAGGCTCAATAGGCAACGGAGCGACATGCCATATTCGACATATCTTCCCGACCAGATGGGATCGGCAACGCTGACGCCCGCCGGACCCTTTGTCGCCGGCTCCTACGCCGAACTGACGCTGGTCTATACCGCTGGCACCTTCGGCATCGACGATACTGGCATGCTGAAGATTTCGTGGCGCACCACCTCCGACATGAGCAAGCCGCAATTCGACAAGCCGCAGGCGGCGAATTTCACCACGGTCGAGGCCAGCAACGGCGCCAAGCTCGAAGTGTGGTTCGACCGCCTCAACATTCGTCCCTTCGCCAATACCCTGCTGGTTCGCGTGGGCCGCGGCTACCTGCGCGCCGGCGACACGTTGACGGTACGTTTGGGCGACCGCAGAAGAGGCTCGCCTGGCTTCCGGCTGCAGACAAATGTCGAAGCCAACGTCGGGCTGAAAACTTCGGTCGATGCCTTCGCGACCTATGAATTCTGCGAATTGCCAGGGCAGCCGGTGTTCGACCTGGTGCCTGGTCCTGGCATCAACTGGAAGGCGATCCTCCCCTCGCTGGCTGTGGTCGGCGAACCATTTCGGCTGGCTATCGTGGTCGAGGACCGATGGGGCAATCCGACGACGGATGCACATCAGGATTTCGAACTGGTGCCGTCGAGGCCGGTTCAGGGGTTGCCCGCACGCATCGAGATCAGGAACGGCGACGGGCCGCGTGTCATCGACAATCTCGTGCTCGACGCTGAAGGCGATCTCGAACTTCGGCTGATGGCGAAAGGCGAAGAACTTGCGCGCGCCAATCCGATGCGCGCGGTGAATGCCGCTCCGCTGCGCCGCTACTGGGGAGACTTGCACGGACAAAGCGGTGAAACTATCGGAATGGGTTCGGCGGAGGCCTATTTTCGCTATGCGCGCGATGTAGCCTTCATCGATATGGTCGGCCACCAGGGCAACGACTTCCAGATCACCGACGATTTCTGGAACAAGCTCAACCGGCTGACGGCCGAATTCGATGCGCCAGGGAAATTCGTCTGCCTGCCGGGATACGAGTGGTCGGGCAACACCGGCATGGGTGGCGACCGCAACGTCTTCTACCGCCGAGAAGGCCGCCCGATCCGCCGTTCATCGCATATTCTGGTCGAGGGTCAGACCTCGACCGTGGCCATCCATACAGCGGACCAGCTTTTCCATGCGCTCGAAGGTGAGGATGCGATTGTTATCGCCCATGTCGGCGGGCGCTATGCCGACCTGAAATATGCCCATGACGGCCGGTTGGAGCGCGCCGTCGAAGTGCACTCGACCTGGGGCACCTTCGAATGGATCCTGCACGACGCGTTCGAGATGGGGTTTCGTGTTGGCGTCGTCTGTCACAGCGACGATCACAAAGGGCGCCCCGGCGCGACCCGGCCTGGCGCGTCCAGCTTCGGCGCGATCGGCGGCCTTACCTGCTATTTCATGCCCGAGCTGACGCGCGATGCGCTGTTCGAGGCGCTGCGTCAGCGCCGGCACTACGGGACCAGTGGGGTTCGCATCTTTCTCGATGTCAACGCGTCGTTCGACCAGGCCGTGACCGGGTTCTCCGAAGACCCAAAGCTTGGACCGGCCAAGGAATTCGACGTGCACCAGGCGCGGATGGGCGACATCATTCGCCCGGGCAGCGTCCCGATGCGCCTGACCGCCGAAGTCATCGGCACCGCGCCGATCGAGCGGGTCGACGTTCTCCATGGCACATCGGTCGCCCGGACGGTTCGCCCCTATGGCGCGTCCGATCTTGGTCGGCGGGTGCGGGTGATGTGGCAGGGCGCCGAGTATCGCGGTCGCGGTCGCGAGACGCTGTGGCAGGGCAAGCTGACCATCGCGGGCAATCGCATCGCCCGGTTTGCGCCGGTTAACTTCCTCAATCCCGAGCGCGTCGTGCAGGAGACAGCGGCAGGCGCGGTGCTGGCATGGAGTTCGGTAACGACGGGCAATCTCGCCGGTGTTGACCTTTGGCTCGACGACGCGCGCTCAGGCTCGCTCGGCATCGAGACCAATATCGTTTCGGGCACGGTTGATCTCGCCGCCCTTGCGGACGACGTCGTCGCGTTCGATGGCGGCGGTCTCGGCCGACACTTGAGCATCTATCGGCTGCCCGAAGCGGACTGGAGCCGACACGCCAGATTTGACCACGAGGTGAGCTTTGCCGGCGGCGCAGACTTGCCGGTTTACGTGCGCGTGACGCAGGCCGACGGTCATCAGGCCTGGTCAAGTCCGATCTACCTTATCGAGTGAATCTGCTCCTCACCAAGGCAGGATGGAAGCGATCCTTCACCAGTTCAACTCAGCAAATGCCGCGGGATCGTCATTGATCCCGCGGCGACGTGATGACGTTACGCGACTTCGTGTTGGGCGACTTCCTGTTGCTGCACCGGCTCGGCCGGCATCGCAAGCTCCCTGGCAAGCTTGGTCGCGCCGACATAGTCGGTCTTGCCGGAGCCCAGCAGTGGCACGTTGCCGACCACGCGGATATCCGCCGGCACCGCCAGTTCGGACGCGCCCACGGTCTTGGCCTGGCGTTGCATCGCCTGGCGCTCGGCATCCTTCTGCGTGGTCAAGAGCACGATCCGCTCGCCCTTGCGTGCATCGGGTATAGATACCGCAACCGACATCGCCTGCGGCCACAGCGCTGCGGCCATGGCTTCGACCGCCGACAGCGAGACCATCTCGCCGGCAATCTTGGCGAAGCGTTTGGCGCGGCCCTTGATGGCGATGAAGCCCGCCGCATCGATAGCGACGATGTCGCCGGTGTCGTGCCAGCCGCCGGCGAGCGGCTCCAGCACGCCGGGGTTTTCCGAACGGAGATATCCCAGCATGACGTTGGGTCCGCGCACC
>Ga0207678_10004033_pt1 | contig 13212 bp, 12 predicted proteins | sample KBSC63metaG_FD_184319 | JGI IMG/M metagenome (GOLD analysis project Ga0207678, IMG submission 184319) | Corn rhizosphere microbial communities from Kellogg Biological Station, Michigan, USA - KBS C6-3 metaG (SPAdes) (version 2) | ecosystem: Host-associated > Plants > Roots > Rhizosphere > Soil ... | reverse complement strand
TCAACGACGGATTGCGGCAGGCACGTCACGAGGCGATCGCCGCCGGAGCGGACGCCGTGCTCGTCGTGCCGATCGACATCCCGCAGGTGACACCGGAGCGTCTGGCGCAGGTCATCGCGCATTCCGGAGGCGACGGTCCTCTCGTCGCGATCGTGCCGGACCGCCACGGCCGCGGCACCAACGCGCTCTTCCTCTCGCCACCCGACGTGATCGAGTTCTGCTTCGGCGGCGACAGCAAGGACGCGCACATCGGAGCGGCGCGCGCGGCCGGAGCGCGCGTCGAAGTGCTCGACGGCCCGCTGACGCTCGATATCGACACGCCCGAGGACCTGCTGATCGCCCAGGCCGAGACGCCCGAGGCGGTCGGTGGCTGACCGCGTCGAAGCGGTCGCGATCGAGGGACTCGGCGAGATCGTTCCCGGCGACGACCTACCGGCGCTCATCGCCGACGCTCTCGCCGCCTCGACCGGCGTGCTGCCACTTCGCGATGACGACGTCCTGGTGGTCACGCAGAAGGTCGTGTCCAAAGCCGAGGGCGCGATCGTCGACCTGACCACCATCGAGCCGCGACCGGTGGCGGTCGAGTTCGCACGGCGCTACGACCGCGACGCGCGGCAGGTCGAGGTGGTGTTGCGCGAGGCGAAGCGCGTCATTCGCATGGCGAACGGTGTGGTCATCACCGAGACACCGCACGGGTTCGTGTGTGCCAACGGCGGCATCGACGCGTCGAATGTCGGGCCCGGTTCGGGCGACATCGTCACGCTGCTCCCCGCCGACCCCGATGCCTCGGCCGAGCGCATCCGTGCGGCGGCCCGCGACCGGCTCGGCCACGATCTGCCGGTCATCGTCTCGGATAGCTTCGGGCGCCCGTGGCGTTTCGGGATCGTGGATGTCGCGATCGGCGTGTCGGGGATCGAGCCGCTCGACGACCTGCGCGGCACGCCCGACGCGGACGGCCGCGTGATGAAGTCGACGGTTCGTGCCGTGGCCGACGAGATCGCCTCAGTCGCGGAATTGGTCTTCGGTAAGACCGCGCGCCACCCGATCGCCCTGGTCCGGGGGGCCGCGTTCAACCGGGGTGATGGCCACATCCGCGACGTGATCATGCCCGCGCAGATGGACCTGTTCCGCTAGCCGCGGCCGGCGCCAGCGCGCATGTCGTTGCTGAGTGCACTACCCTGCGCCCGTGAAGGTCGGCCTGCAGATCTGCTCGTTCACCTGGCCCGGTGGCGCCGAGGCGATCGGGCCGACGCTCGCACGGATCGTCCAGGACGCCGACGAGATCGGCTTCGACTCGATCTGGGTGATGGACCACTTCTTCCAGATCCGCGGCGTCGGTCGTCCCGAGGAGCCGATGCTCGAGGGCATGACCGCCCTCGGGTTCATGGCGGCGCACTCGAAGCGCGCACGTCTCGGGTTGATGGTCGGCGGCGTCCATTACCGCAACGCGGCGCTGTGGGTGAAGGCGACGACGACGCTCGACGTCCTGTCCGGCGGTCGCGCCTGGCTCGGGATCGGGGCGGCATGGAACCAGGAGGAATCCCAGGCGCTCGGTTTCCCATTCCCACCACTGGGCGAACGGTTCGAGATGCTCGAGGAGACGCTCCGGATCGCCCACGAGATGTGGCAGGGCGAGCGGGGGTCGGAGGCGGCCTTCAATGGACGCCAGTTCCAGGCCGACCGGCTGATGAACTCACCCCAGTCGATCTCGCGTCCGCGACCGCCGATCATGGTCGGTGGCGGTGGCGAGAAGAAGACGCTCCGGCTGGTCGCTCAGTACGCCGACGCGTGCAACGTCTTCGGTTCACCGGAAGGGATCGCTCGGAAATACGCGATCCTCGACCAGCACTGCGCCGATGTCGGGCGCGACCCGCGTGAGATCGAGCGTTCGACGCTGCAGAACGTGCGCCTTGGTCCGCCGAGCTCCGCACGTACCGAGTCGCCGCAGCAGATCATCGACCGGTTCGGCGAGCTGTGGGATGCCGGCGCGGAGCACATCATCTTCGAGCTCAAGGACGCGCACGAGGCCGCCTACATGGAGACGCTGGGGCGGGACGTCGTGCCGGCACTCCAGGCCCTCGGTTGACGTATCGTGACGGGCGACGGACGCCGAGGACGCCGCCCAAGAAGAGCGCGCGGCGATACCCCCTGGGGGTATCCCTGTACTGGGTGTAGCATAAAACGATGACAGACGGATCCAACCCGTTCGGCGGGTTCTCGATCGTGATGGTCGACGACCAGGCCGATGGCACCGCGGTGCCCGCTCCGGGCGGGCCTTCGACGATGGAAAGCGGTGAGGGTCGCGTCGATTCGAAGCTCGTCATCGTCGGATCCGGACCTGCCGGTCTCACCGCTGCCATCTATGCGGCCCGAGCCAACCTCGAGCCGATCGTGATCGCCGGCTCTGCGCCAGGCGGCCAGCTGATGCTCACCAGCGACGTCGAGAACTACCCGGGCTTCCCTGAGGGCGTCCAGGGTCCGGAGTTGATGGCCAAGTTCCGCGCCCAGGCCGAGCGCTTCGGCGCCCGCCTGATCGACGTCGACATCGACCGCGTCGACTTCTCATCGCGCCCATTCCGCATCTGGGCACGCGGCATCGAATACCGCGGCCAGGCCGTGATCGTCGCCACCGGCGCGTCCGCCCTCTGGCTCGGGCTCGACAGCGAGACCCGCCTCCGCGGGCGTGGCGTGTCCGCCTGCGCGACCTGCGACGGTTTCTTCTTCAAGGACCGCGAGATCGCCGTCGTCGGCGGTGGCGACACCGCCTTCGAGGAGGCCACCTACCTCACCCGTTTCGCGACCAAGGTCCACCTGCTCCACCGCCGCGACACGTTCCGCGCGAGCAAGATCATGGTCGACCGGGCCATCGCCCACCCCAAGATCGAGATCCATCCGAACGTCGCGGTCGAGGAGGTCATCGGCGCGGAGAAGGTCCGCGGCGTGAAGCTGAAGGACACCCAGACCGGCGACCTTAGCGACCTCGACATCGAGGGCCTGTTCATCGCGATCGGCTACGAGCCGAACACGGCGGCGTTCCATGACTGGCTCGAGGTCGACGAGAAGGGCTACCTCGTGATCCGCGACGAGACGCATTCGAAGATCGACGGCGTGTTCATCGCCGGCGACGTCCATGACCATCGATACCGGCAGGCGGTCACGGCCGCTGCCGACGGTTGCAAGGCCGCGATCGACGCCGAGCGCTGGCTCGAGGCGCAAGGGATCACCGAAGCCGCGACCGCGACGGCCTGGTAGGCCGGATGGCATTCCGGAGCGGAGGCATGCGGGCCGCCACCGGCGGCACCGGCCGGGGTGGCCGCGGGACGGGCGGCGGTGGACGGGGCGGGATGTTCGGCGGCCCCGTCGCTGACTTCGACCCGGTCCCGAAGGAGCGCCGCGGTCAGACGATCCGCCGCATCCTGGTCTTCTTCAAGCCATACCGGCCACAGATCGCGGTCGTCCTCATCGCGATCCTCATCACGAGCTTCCTCGGGCTGATCAACCCGATCCTCCTGAAGCTCCTCATCGACGTCGCGATCCCGCAGCGGAACCTGTTCCTGCTGAACGTCTTCGTGCTCATGATGATCGCGCTGCCGATCGTCTCGGGCCTGATCGGTGTCGGTCAGTCGTACCTGAACAACCTGATCGGCCAGCGCGTGATGCAGGACCTCCGCTCCGCGCTCTACACGCACCTCCAGCGTATGCCGCTGCGGTTCTTCACCGACACGCGCACAGGCGAGATCCAGAGCCGGCTCGCGAACGACGTCGGCGGTGTCCAGTCCGTCGTAACGGACACGGCGAGCTCGGTCACGTCCAACTTCGCGATCGCGATCAGCACGATCATCGCGATGTGGCTGATCGACTGGCGCCTGACGCTGCTGTCGCTCGGCATGCTGCCGTTCTTCATGTATCTGACGTTCCGGGTCGGCAAGGTCCGGCGCGAGGTCTCGACCGAGACCCAGAAGTCGCTCGCCGAGATGTCCGCTCTCACCGAGGAGACGCTGTCGGTCAGCGGCATCCTGTTGTCGAAGACATTCGGGCAGCAGCAGAACTCGATCGCCAAGTTCCGCGGGCTGAACGCCCGGCTCGCCGCGCTTCAGATCCGCCAGGCGATGGTCGGGCGCTGGTTCTTCATGATCATCGGCACGATCTTCAGCATCACGCCGGCGTTCGTGTACTGGCTCGCCGGCTGGCTGACCATCCAGAACGACCCGACCGCACCGACGATCGGCGACATCGTCGCGTTCACGACGCTCCAGTCGCGTCTGTTCTTCCCGATGGGTCAGCTGCTCAACGTCCAGGTCGAGATCCAGGGAGCGCTCGCGCTCTTCGACCGGATCTTCGAATACCTCGAGATGCCGGTCGACATCGAGGATGCGCCGGATGCCGTCGAGCTGACGCCTGACGCGGTCCGCGGCAAGCTGGTGTTCCGGGACGTCTCGTTCCACTACCCGGCCCAGGCCGTGCCGTCGACGACCTTGCCCGTGGACCTCGCGAGTGAAGACGGGGCCCAGGAGCCCGAGACCGCGGCGGTCGCGGTCGCAGCAGCATCGGTCGACGAGTCCGCGCTCGAGTCGCTGGTCGGCAGCATCACGCACTCAGGCGACATCCCGGCACTCGAGATGATCCCGACGTTCGGTCTCGAGGACATCGACTTCGAGGCCGAGCCGGGCGAGCTCGTCGCGTTGGTCGGCCCATCTGGGTCTGGCAAGACGACGACGACCTACCTGATCCCGAGGCTCTATGACGTCGACGGTGGGTCCGTCGCGATCGATGGCATCGACGTCCGCAAGATCAAGCTGGAGTCGCTCGGGCGGATCATCGGCGTGGTCACCCAGGAGACGTACCTGTTCCACGCGTCCGTCCGCGACAACCTGCTGTATGCGCGCCCAGAAGCGACCGAGGACGAATTGGTCGCGGCGGCCACCGCCGCCGCGATGCACGACCGGATCATGGAGCTGCCCGAGGGCTACGACACGATCGTCGGTGAGCGCGGCTACAAGCTGTCTGGCGGTGAGAAGCAGCGCATCGCGATCGCCCGTGTGCTCCTCAAGGATCCGCGCATCCTGATCCTCGACGAGGCGACCTCCGCGCTCGACACGGTCTCGGAACGGCTCATCCAGGCGGCCTTCGAGCGATTGATGGAAGGGCGCACCACGATCGCCATCGCGCACCGGCTCTCGACGATCCATCGCGCGAACCGGATCCTCGTGTACGAGCGCGGGCACATCGTCGAACGTGGCACGCACGCGGAACTGCTCGCGCAAGGCGGGCTGTACGCGCGGCTATACCGCGAGCAGTTCCTGACCGATGCAGGGGAAGGTCTCGGGGCCGATGTCCGCGTGGCAGGCTGACCCGGTGCCCACCCACAAGTCGGTCCTTCTGGAGCATCGCGGTGGGATGGCGTACCACGCCGAGCCCTCGTCGGGCCATCCGATGGATTTCGACGATCGGCAGTCCAACACGGGCGCGAGCCCGGTCGAGACGGTCCTCTCGGCACTCGGGGCGTGCTCGGCGATGGACGTGGCCGGCATCCTCGCCAAGAAGCGCCAGGACGTCACGGCCTACCGGATCATCGTGACTGGCAACCAGCGTGACGAGTACCCGCAGGTCTACACCGACGTCGTGATCACCCACGAGGTCGACGGCCGCGGCGTGTCAGAAGCTGCCGTTCGCCGTGCGATCGAGCTTTCCGCACTCAAGTACTGCCCGGTCAACGCGATGCTGTCCGCCGGCGCCACGACCGTCCATCATCGGTACCGAATCCATTCCGATGGAGCTGAGGCCTACGATCGCGAGGGCGAGGTGCTATCGACCGGCCCGTACCGCCGACCGGACGTGTTGCCCTAAGGTCGAACGGGCGACCCTCATCAGGAGTCCCGCGACTGCCGTTTGAACATTCCGGGATGGGTCTGTTCCTAGGAAGGTGAGAAGCCGGATGATCCGGCTCCGCGGAGGAGCAGCGGTGCAGGATCTGCTGGTCGAGCGGGCACGACGAGGCGATCGCGACGCCTTCTCGGCGCTCGCCGCGCGCGTCGTCGACGGCTGTTACAGCCTCGCCTACGCGGTCTTGCGCGACGCTGACCTGGCACGCGACGCGGTCCAGGCGGCACTCCTCGGGGCGTGGCGCGATCTGCCCGACCTTCGCGAGGTCGAGAAGTTCGACGCCTGGCTTCACCGCCTGGTGGTGCACGCCTGCTACGCCGAGGCTCGTCGGGAGCGCCGTTGGACGGCCGCCGTGCGCGCCTTCCCCACCGAACATCCCACGCTCCCCGATACCGCTATCTCGGTCGCGGATCGGGACGAACTCGAGCGCGCCTTCCGTCGCCTGCCTCCGGAGCAGCGTGCGGTCGTCGCACTGCGCTATTACCTCGACCTGCCACTCAGCGAAGTGGCGGCCACGCTCGGGATCCCGCCGGGGACTGCGCGCTCCCGGCTGCACCACGCGACCCGTCAGCTGCGGGCCGCGGTCGAAGCGGACGCCCGCCCAGCGGTGACGTCGGAAGGTCGTCTGCCATGAATCGCCAGCCGTTCGAACGGGACCTTCGCACCTTCGTCTCGGATGTCCCGGAGGTCGCCCCGCGTGACCTCCTGGAGTCCGTGCTCATCGAACTTCCCACCGTCTCACAGCGCCGGCGCCGGTTCGGCGTCGGCCGGAGGTTCCCAAAGATGTCCATGCCACTTCGCGCGCTCGCGACCGTTGCGGCCGTCCTGGTCGTCGCGCTCGCGGCGTACACGTTCCTGCCGAAGTCGTCCGGCGTCGGCTCGAACCCCTCGCCGGGTCCGGCCGCTTCGCCGACGGCGTCACCCTCGCCTGTCGCGTCCCCCGAACCCACCCCGACCCCGCGCATCGCAGGAGCGATCACCGTGAGCGACGGCGCGACGCTGGACAGCGGCGTTCGATACGTCGCTCCCGACTTCGAGCCCATGTTCACATTCACCGGTAGCCCAAAGCTCATCTATGGCCTCGACGGTGCCCGTCACGCCTTCTTCGGGGCGACGACACCAAGCACGGATCTGGGCGTCGTCGATGCCGGTTCGGCCTTCGACGAGAGTGGCAAGACGATCGAGGTGCCTTCTGACGTCGCCGCCTGGATCCACGCGCGGACCGACCTCGACGTCCTTTCGACGACCCCCGTCGAGCTCGGGACGACCAGTGCCACGCTCATCGAGGCGAAGGTTCATGCGGACGCCCATACGAATGCCGCCGGCGCCATAAACTTGTTCTGCCCGGGCGCGGTCGACAAGTGCGACTTCGAGGAGGGGGGGTCCATCGGATACATCCCCGGCAACCACCTTCTCGTGATGGTCGCACCGGTCGCCGGAAAGACGGTGGTCGCTATGGCCACTGCCCCAGAGACGTCGTGGACGATCGTCGGCGGTGACGCCGAAGCGTTCCTTCGATCATTCCAGTTCCCGTCCTAACGGGTCGGTAGACCGGAGCGGACCGCGTCGCAGGTCCGCTCCGCTCGACCCGTGCTTGCATGACTATGCAGGGCTGCTGTATAGTCATGCGCCCATGGCGACCTTCCGTCAGGTCTCTGCGAGCCACCCGAGCCAGCCGCCGGTGAGCGGCCTGGAGCGCCTGTGAGCGCGGGGCTCGGATCGCCCGCGGCGATCGAGACGGAGCGGTCGTCGGGGTTCGTCCCCCGGTCGGAGCGAGGGGTCCGACCGGACGGCGAGCGCCGACTGCGGGTCGGCATCATCGGTGCGACCGGCTATGTCGGCTCGGAGCTGATACGGCTCCTGTCCCGCCACCCGAACGTCGACATCGTCGGCCTGGCCGGGCGCGATCGACAGGACGAGCCGATCGGCGGCCACCACCCGCACCTCGCCACGACCGACCTCAGCGTCACGGCTCACCTACCAGAGGTCGACGCCGCGTTCCTTGCCCTCCCGCATGGCGCGGCGGTCGGCCTCGTTTCCGACCTCATCGCGGCGGGCACCGCCGTCATCGATCTCGGTCCCGACTTCCGGCTCCGCGATCCCGACGACTACCCGCGCTGGTACGGGTTCGAGCATCCACGTCCCGATCTCCTCGAGCAGGCCGTCTACGGCCTGCCGGAGCTGCATCGCGAGGAGCTTCGGGCGCTGGCCGACGAGGAGGTCGCCATCGTCGGCTCGCCGGGGTGCTATCCGACGGCCACGTTGCTCGCGCTAGCGCCCCTGGCGCGTGCCGGGCTGATCGGTGACCTCGTGGTCGACGCGAAGAGCGGCGTGTCGGGCGCCGGTCGCGACCCGAAGCCCGAGATGATGTTCGGCGAGGTCGACGAGAGCGTGAAGGCCTACGGCCTCGGCGGGCACCGCCATGTCGCCGAGATCGAGCAAGAGCTGGCGTACGTGGCGGTCGATGGCGGTCTCGAGCCAGACGCGAACCCCGGCGCGATCGCGGTCGATTTCCTGCCGCACCTCATCCCGATGGTCCGCGGCATCCTCTCGACGAACCACGTCCGACCGACGCGCGACGTCACGCAGGCGCAGGTCGACACGCTCTACGCCGAGGCGTATGACGCCGAGCCGTTCGTCAGGGTCGTGACGACGCCGCCCGCCACGAAGCACACGACGGGGAGCAACTTCGTCCACGTCTACGTCAAGGTCGACGAGCGGACGGGGCGGATCATCGCGATCGCCGTCGAGGACAACCTCGTGAAGGGCGCGGCGGGCCAGGCCGTCCAGTCCTTCAATATCGTTCACGGGCTGCCCGAGATGGCCGGGCTCGACCAGCATCCGCTGGCGCCATAGATGGCCGTCTCGACGCCGGCGTCTTCGCCTGCCCTGCCCGACGTGGAGCGTCACACGGTGATGCCGCGGGGCTTCCGCGCAGGCGGCTGGACCGCCGGGATCAAGGCGTCCGGCCGACCCGATCTCGGCCTCGTCGTCGCACCACAGGGCGCCTCGGCGGCGGCGGTCTTCACGCCGAATGCCTTTGCGGCCGCACCCGTGAAGCTTTCGCGGGCGAATCTCGCGGCCACCTCCGGCGAACCGCTCGGCGGCTACGGCTACGCGAACGTGATCGTCTCGACGAGCGGCTCGGCCAATGCGGCGACAGGCGCTGACGGCGCGGCGGACCAGGCGCGAGTCGGCGCCTTCGTGTCAGACGCGCTCGGCGTCGAGCAGCCGCGGGTCCTGCACCTCTCGACGGGGATCATCGGGACGCGCTTGCCGCTGGACAAGGTGGAGCGTGGGATCCAGGCGCTCGCCGCTCAGCTCGGCGACGACGACGGGTCGCTCGCCTCGGTCGCCGAGGCGCTCCGGACGACCGACTCGGTCGCCAAGATCGCATCGACGACGGTCGTCCTCCCGGCAGACGACGGCGAACCCGCCACGGTCACGGTGACCGGCATCGCCAAGGGCGTCGGGATGATCCATCCGAACATGGCGACGATGCTGTCGATCGTCCTGACCGACGCCGCGGCGCCCCCGGACGTCCTCTGGAGCCTGCTCCGTCCCGCTGCGGCGAGGACGTGGGACCAGCTCTCGGTCGATGGCGATACGAGCACGAACGACACGGTCTTCGTCCTGGCGTCCGGTGCCTCAGGGGCAGCGCCCGTGCGTGCCGGCAGCCCGGGTGCGGTTGCGCTCGGCGCGGCGCTCGAGGCCGTGGCGCGCGATCTCGCACGGCAGCAGGCGGCTGACGGCGAGGGCGCCACGATCCTCATCACGACGTCGGTGCGTGGCGCACACGACGATGCCGACGCCCGGGCCATCGCCCGCGCGGTCGTGTCCAGCAGCCTCGTCAAGGCGGCGGCGCACGGCAAGGACCCGAACTGGGGCCGGATCGCTGGAGCCGCCGGGAACGCCGTTACCGCCTCTGAAGCCGTTCTCGGAGCCGCCGGGCTGGCGCCCGCAGACGCCGCCGCACGTGCCTCGCAACCGGTTTCGCTCGATCCGGACCGGCTGCGCATCTGGATCGCCGGTCACCTCGTGTTCGACGGTCCTCAGGGCGGGCCGCTGCAGTTCGACCGGGGAGCTGCCCGGGCCGCCATGGACGCGCCGGAACTGCTGATCGAGCTGGACCTGGGTCTGGGCGACGGCGTAGGCGAAGCGTTCGGATGCGACCTCACACAGGAATACGTCATCGAGAACAGCGAGTACACGACGTGAACGAGTACTGCTTTGCGGGCTCGCTGACGAGGCGATGCCAAGGCGGTCGCGAGCACCCGAACGAGCGCACTTCGACGTGCGTGAGCGAGGGCGCGCAGCGACCAACGACGGCAGCGGCCGTCAGAGGGCCGACCGATGTCTGAGATCCTTGTGGTCAAGCTGGGCGGGACGACGATCGCCGAGCAGTCGCATGTGCTCGCGGATGTCGCGGCGGTCGCGCGTCGCCGTCCGGTCGTCCTCGTCCACGGCGGCGGCAAGCGGATCACCGAGTGGCTCGAGCGCCTGGGCGTCCCGTCGAAGTTCGAGGGCGGCCTGCGCGTCACCGACCAGCAGTCGCTTGAGGTGGCGGCCGCGGTCCTGCGCGGTGTCGTGAACAGCGAGCTCGTCGCGGGATTGCGGGACCTCGGGGTCGATGCCGTCGGGCTATCCGGTGTCGACGGCGGCCTGCTCATCGCCGAGCGGATCCCGCACCTCGGGCTCGTCGCGAGCGTGACGGGTCTCCGGCGCGACCTCCTCGACGCGGTCCTCGTTTCGGGACAGGTGCCGGTCGTCGCACCGCTTGCCCGGGACGCCGACGGGATCGTCTGCAACGTGAACGCCGATGATGCCGCCGCCGGCATAGCGGCAGGTCTTGGCGCCCGACAGCTGGTCCTGCTCACCGACGTCGATGGTGTCCGCGACGCCGACGGCGCCAAGCTCGACACCCTGACCGTCGCCGAGGCCGAGCACCTGATCGACGGTGGCGTGATCGCGGGAGGCATGGTCCCGAAGATCCGCGCCGCGCTCTCGGCACTCGGCTGGGAGGGTTCCGAGGCGATCATCGCCGACTCGGGTGCCGACAACGCGCTCGAGCGTGCGCTCGACGACCCGACGTTCGGCACGCGCATCACGGCGAGCCGCCAGGCGGTTGGCGCCGCGTGAACGGCGATGGGGTGAACGGGGACGGCATGAACGGTGATGGCGTCACCGAGCGCGTGACAGGTCAGGACCTCAAGCGGCTCCGCCAGCGCGCGATCCGCCAGCTCATCGCGTCGCGCCCGATCGGCAGCCAGCGCGAACTGGTCGACGCGCTCACGGTGCAGGGTTTCGATGTGACCCAGGCCACCGTCAGCCGCGACATCGCCGAGCTCGGCCTGCTCAAGGCCCCGCGCGCCGATGGCCCGGTCTACGTGTCGCCCGAGGACGTGGCGTCCCGCGCACCGTCGCCGCTTCCCTCGCCGACCTCATCGTCGGACGATCGACTCCGCCGCATCCTCAGCGATGTGCCCGTGACGATCGGCCAGAGCGGGTTGATCCTCGTGCTGACCGGAACCCCCGGCACGGCAAGCGTCGTCGCCCAGGCGATCGACGAGTCGTCACTCAAGGACCAGGAGGGCACGCTGGCGGGCGACAATACGCTTCTCGTGCTGTTCGCCGATGACGTCCGCCTCGAGCGCTGGCGTTCGCGCTTCGAGGCCATCCAACGCTCGATCGCGGAGGTTCCCGCACCCGTATGAAGAAGGTCGTCCTCGCCTACTCCGGTGGCCTCGACACATCCGTCGCCGTGGCCTGGCTCAAGGAACAGTTCGACGCAGAGGTCGTGACGCTCACGGTCGATCTCGGCGGCGGGTCGCTCCGCGAGGGCGTCGAGCGCAGGGCGATGTCCGCGGGAGCATCACGCGCCTACGTCATCGATGCACGCGAGCGCTTCATCACCGACTACGTCTGGCCGCATCTGCAAGCGAACGCGCTGTATCAGGGCGCTTACCCGCTGGCGACGGCGCTCGCCCGGCCGCTGATCGCGCAGCTCCTCGTCGAGGTCGCGCGGCGCGAGGGTGCGGACGCTGTCGCTCATGGCTGCACGGGCAAGGGCAACGACCAGGTGCGGTTCGACGTCGCGACGCACGCCCTCGATCCCGGATTGGAGGTCGTAGCGCCGATGCGGGTCGGGATGGGCCTGACCCGCGACCAGGAGATCGACTACGCGAACGAGCGCGGCATCGAGATCCCGATCACCAAGGCGTCGCCGTATTCGATCGACGTCAACCTCTGGGGCCGCTCGTGCGAGACCGGCGTGCTTGAGGACCCGTGGGTGACACCCCCGGCTGATGCATACGAGTGGACGGTCGAGCCGGGGGCCGCCCCGGCACTGGTCGAGATCACGATCGACTTCGAGGGCGGCGTGCCCGTAGCCATCGACGGGGAGCGGCTCGGAGCGGTCGATCTCGTCCAGCGGCTGCATGACCTGGGCGGCGCGCATGGCGTCGGGCGGATCGATCACGTCGAGGATCGGCTCGTCGGCATCAAGAGCCGCGAGATCTACGAGGCGCCGGCTGCGACGATCCTCCACGCGGCACATCGCGCGTTGGAGGGGCTCACGCTGACCCGCGACACGCTGCGGTTCAACCGGCTCGTGGCCGATGAACTCGCGCGGCTCATCTACGACGGGCTGTGGTTCAGCGCCCTCTCACGCGACCTGCGCGGATACGTCGCGTCATCCCAGCGCGTCGTGTCCGGCGAGGTCCGGATGCGGCTGGATCACGGTTCCGCGGTGGTCGCCGGCCGGCGCTCGCCGCTGTCGCTGTACGACAAGAGCCTCGCGACGTACGACGAGGGCGATGCGTTCGACCACGCGAGTGCCGTCGGTTTCATCGAGATCTTCGGGCTGCCACTCCGCGTCGAGGCGGCACGTCATGGCGCCGTCGGGGCTCGCTACGGCGCGGCCTGGTCGTGGACGGATCCATTGCTCGAGTCGCTGCCGACGAGCGTCACCGATCCGGAGCCGGCCGCGGTCTGATCCGGATGAGGGCGGGCGCGGGCTATGCCAATCACGCAACATGCGGCTGGCGCATTTCGACCGCGCGGTCCAACGCCCCTCAGCCCGCATACCGGGGATGCATCTTGCGTGGTTGCTCTTTCGCGGAAGCCCGGCGCGGGCAGCGGCTGTCACATGACGGGTTACGACCAACGGCTGGGCGGCCGAGATCGGGGTGTTCAGCCGCCGTCTGTAACCTCGTGATGTTACGAACGGACAACGACGAGCCGTTCCGACGAGACCTCACGATCCGATGGTGGGAGCACGAGCTCGGCTCGTACGAGCCGTTCGTGTCGCTCCTCGTGCAGCGCGAGCTC
>Ga0207678_10004031_pt1 | contig 13214 bp, 7 predicted proteins | sample KBSC63metaG_FD_184319 | JGI IMG/M metagenome (GOLD analysis project Ga0207678, IMG submission 184319) | Corn rhizosphere microbial communities from Kellogg Biological Station, Michigan, USA - KBS C6-3 metaG (SPAdes) (version 2) | ecosystem: Host-associated > Plants > Roots > Rhizosphere > Soil ... | reverse complement strand
GTTCTGGTACATGGGACTGAAGAAGCGATTCTAAGCGTTCAAAGATTGATTTACAGCGGCCGGGTTCTGTAAGGAACCCGGCCGTTTTGTGTACGCGTTTGTGTGATGTCTGGCATCTCCAGACATCGCGACAGACTTCCTTTGTTACCCGAGCTATGCGTTGAAGATTTGAATTTCGCCCTCCAACCCATCTCAGTATTGATTTTCGTGCCGCGTTGAGAGAGACTTGGCTTCGCTAAGGAAAAGGCATGCAGCTCGTCCCGGGGATTTCATCTGCGCAAACCATGCCCGCTGCGCCGGGGTCCACAGCGCCTGGCCGCAAGTCTGGTTTGTGGATTCTCGACAGTTGGCGGGACTTGGTTCTTTACGTCTGCACACCGTTGTTGCTCGTCCCGATATTTCTTGCGGCACAGGGCATGTGGCGCGCGGAGGATATTTATCTTTTCGTCGCTGCGTTCGGCGCAATGGGACACCACTTGCCGGGAATGATTCGAGCCTATGGCGATCGTGCGCTTTTTGAGCGTTTCCGATGGCGTTTTATTTGTGCGCCGATTTTTCTGGTGGTTGTGTGCGCGGCATTTTCCTTGTGGGACCTGAAGGGAATCGTGTTGGTGGCGTTTATCTGGGGTGTCTGGCACGGAATGATGCAAACATACGGGTTCTGCCGCATTTACGACGCGAAGGTCGGATCCTTTGCCGAAGTAACGCGCCGTCTCGATTTCGCCTTGTGCGGCGTATGGTTTGCAACAGCTGTCCTTCTTTCGCCGCAACGGATGACCGACACGCTGGAAACGTACTATTCCGCGGGCGCACCTTTTATTCCGCCGGCAGTTCTTCGAGCGGGCCAACATGGTCTGCTTGCACTGGCACTTCTGATTTCAGCGCTGTTTCTGGCAAATTTTGTTTGGATGTGGAGCAGCGGCAAGCGTCCCAGTCCTGTGAAACTGGTGCTGCTTATCACAAGCATTTCATTCTGGTGGTATTGCAACAACATCGTCGCCAGCGTGCTCGTGGGCGTGGCTTTGTTTGAAGTATTTCACGACGTCCAATACCTGTCGTTAGTCTGGATTTATAATCGTAAACGAGTCGAGAGCGACAGCTCCATCGGCGGGTTCATGCGTTTCGTGTTCCGCCGCAGTGGCGCGTTGGTGGGAGTGTACATAGGCTTGGTGCTCGCCTATGGCGGGCTGAGTTTGTCTAAATCCTATGTCGGCGTCGACGCAGTTAAAAACATTCTTACCGGTGTGGTGACTGCATCGGCACTGCTCCATTTTTATTACGACGGGTTCATTTGGAAGGTGCGCGAGAAATCGACGCGGCAATCGCTCGGCATTGGGGGCGGAACAGCGGATGTTTCGTTACGTGGTTTTCTCCCCGGCTGGGCTTTGCACGGTGCAAAATGGGTCGCCATTTTCGTGATTCCTCTCGGGCTATTGTGGTTTGCTGAATTACGAAGTGGCCAGGGTAAACTCGAACGCTTGGGCGCGATCGTTGCAGATCTTCCGACAAGTGCACGGGCTCATGTTAACTACGCCACCGAATTGCAGGATGCCGGGCGAGCTGATGAGGCCGCGAAAGAATTCGGAGAGGCGATACGTCTAAATCCCGGCTCGGCGAAAGCACACGTCAGCCTTGGATCACTGTTGACGGCCAAGGGCGAGCTCGGCGACGCCGAGAGCCACTTTGAGCAAGCATTACGCATCGAACCGAAGAACGCCGAATATCATTCCGGCTATGCTTATCTTTTGGATCAACTCGGCCGCAAGGAACAGGCGGCTTCTGAGTCTGAAACTGCCATTCGTCTCGCGCCAAAATCGGCGCAAGCGCATTACGGTTACGGTGCATTCCTGGAAAAACACGGACAGCCAGAAGAGGCAATTGCAAAATACCGAGAGGCTCTGCAGTTGGATCCTGCTTACGTCGACGCTCACATCGATCTGGGTACCCTGCTTTTGGGCAAAGGAGAGCTGCCGGAAGCTCGAGGCCATTTTGAAAAGGCGACTGAACTGAACCCGAAATTGGCCCAGCCGCACAATTATCTTGGAAAGATTCTCCTGAGCCAGGGCAACGTTCCCCAAGCGATTGCACAATTCGAAGAGGCGCTCCGGCTCCATCCGGATTTTCCAGAAGCCGAGGAGAACCTGCGCCTTGCCAAGGACACTACCACTCAGTCTCCTTGAGGCGGATTACACGAATTGCCCAACTGGGTAAAGTTGAAGCTAGATCCTTGGATCAATTCGCTACAGTTCGCGAAATTCGGGTCCCATTTTGGAGGCAAACCTGGGTCCAGGCTTTACTTCTAATTGCTTTCGTTGTCATCGCGTACTCCCAAGTCATTCGGGCGGGTTTTATCTGGGATGACGAATCCCATCTGACGCGGAATCCCTGCGTGATCGGCCCGCAGGGCTTCAAAGAAATCTGGACTACTGCACAAGCGGTCTACTATCCGCTTGTTCTGACCACGTTTTGGGCGCTGCACAAGTTTGTAGGCCTAAGCCCGCTGCCCTACCACGCGCTTAATGTCGTGTTGCACGCCGTTTCGGCGATCTTGCTCTGGCGTGTGCTGCGTCTGCTCGAAGTCCGCGCCGCATGGCTCGGCGCTGCACTTTGGGCTCTGCATCCGGTAATGGTGCAATCCGTCGCGTGGGTCACTGAACTAAAGAACACACAATCTTGTTTATTTTATCTGCTCTCGATCCTTTTCTTTTTGAAATGGGACGATCAAAGACGTGCGGTTCCCGGACTGCCCGAGCGGGGGACGTTGGTCTTCGCCTTATCTCTCCTTTTCTTTATTTTGGCGACACTGAGCAAAACTTCAGTGGTGATGCTGCCTTTTGTGCTCGCGCTCTGCATCTGGTGGAGGCAAGGAAAAATCCGTTTGCGCGATACGGTGGCGCTCGCCCCGTTCGCTTTGATTTCGCTCATCGCGAGTGCATGGACGATTTGGGAGCAGAGATTTCATGCACGCGCCGTTGGTCCCGATTGGACTCAAAGTTTTCCGGAACGTCTGGTCATCGCGGGTAAGGCAATTTGGTTTTATACGGGAAAACTGGTGTGGCCGCATCCGCTGATCTTCATCTACCCACGGTGGGACATTGATTCGTCGAAAGTCGTTGCGTATCTCCCGTTGCTGGCGGTGATAGCCGGACTAGTTGTGCTGTGGTTTATCCACACAAAGTGGGGACATGCCTCATTCTTTGCCGCCGCTTACTATGTCGTTTCGCTGTTTCCCGTGCTTGGGTTTTTCAGCGTATATTTCTTTCGTTACTCGTTTGTAAGCGATCATTTTCAATATCTGGCCAGCATGGGGCCGCTCGCGTTAATCGCAGCAGGAATCGCAAGTCTTCTAGGACGTTTTGGTGAAACAGGAAACCCCTTGGCGGAACAGTCAGATACCACTCCGCGGTGGCGATTGGTCTTGATCGGTGCCGTTTGCGGAATCGTTTTGCTATCGCTTGGCCTTTTGACACGGCGGCAAACTGCCCAATACCGTGATCTCTCCGCCTTGTACACGGCTACGCTGCAAAAAAATCCGGGCTGTTGGATGGCGCACTACAATCTCGGCATCGTTCTCGGCGAGAAGGGCGAAACGGATCGGGCGATCGATCATTACGGGCAAGCCATTGCCCTGCGGTCAGATTACGCAGAGGCGCATTATAACCTGGGCCGCCTTTTGGCCGAGCAGGGTCAGCTTGCCGAGGCAATTGCCCATTATGAAAAAGCCGCGGCGATTAATCCTGCCGATGCAGAGACACGAAACAATCTCGGTGTGACTCTTTTTGGGATCGGACGTATTGATGACGCGATTACGCATTATCAAGAGGCGCTGGATATTCGGCCTCAGTACGCGGAAGCCTCGTGCAATCTTGCGAACGCGCTTATAGCCAAAGACGATCTCGATGCTGCCATCCCCCGATACAGGGCGTGCCTCGCAGCCATGCCGGACCAGGAAGAAGCACAATACAATCTCGCGAGCGCTCTTTTGCGCAAAGGCCACATGGATGAGGCTATTGTCGAGTACCAAAAGGTGCTACAGATGCATCCTGAAAGCGCAGACGCTCATGCCAATTTGGGCATTGCCTGGCTCGCCAAGGGACGTCCTCGAGATGCAGTGGGTGAGTACGAAAGGGCACTCCAGATCTCTCCCGAAAATCTAGCTGCATTGAGCAACCTTGCATGGTTGCTCGCGACATCGCCCGACCCGCTTTTGCGAGACGGATCCGAGGCTGTGCAGTTAGCTGAGCGCGCAGAATCCGGAAGTTCCAGGGGCGATAAGCACCCGGCTGTTCTCCGGATTTTGGCGGCAGCTTATGCAGAAGCCGGTCAGTTTGGTGAGGCCAAAGAGACTGCTCAACATGCGTTGGAAGCGGCGAACATCCAGGGTAACACCACGTTGTCCAACGCGCTTCGTGACGAAATCGCGTTGTACGAATTGGGTCTACCGTATCGTAACAACGCGAAGTAAGCTGCAGGTAGGAGCACGCATTAGTTTTCCCTGGAGATTTCGCGAACCGGCACCTTTTCTTGGTACAATTCAAGGTCTTTCTTGATTCGATTCGTGACATCAGTCTTCCCCTGTATGGTCGCCAGCGCCGCGGCCCGTTGGGCGACTGCAATAGCCTCTGGAAAACGACCAACCTCCGAATAAGCAGCCGCGAGAGTTCGGAGGTAATTCGCGTCTTTGCCATTGGCAAGTTGCACGGTTTGTTCGGCTAGCTCGGTTGCGCGTCTGCCATCACGGATTGAAGCATCAGAAGAAGTCGCCAGGAGCCACGCCAAATTATTTCGAGCCTCGAAGTCGTTTGGGAAGATCCGCGTCGCGTGCTCGTATTCAGCGATTGCATTTTTGTGTAGTCCCTTTTTAAGGAAAGCGCTACCCAAGGCAGTATGAAAGCCCGCGTCGTTCGGCTGAGTGGCCAGCGCCTTTTGCCACTGGGTAATCGCCTCGTCGGTGCGGCCCTGCTGGAATAGAACGCTGCCAAGGTTAAAATACGGGTCACCGTAATCAGGCCGCAGTTTCACCGCTTTTTCGTAATGACTGATTGCTTCGGTTAGCCGGCCTTTTCGCGCCAGGGCGGTGCCAAGGTTATTTTCAATTAGCGCCCCGCCAAGGTTATAGTGGGCGGCAGTGGAGCGCGATCGAATCTCCAATGCAGCTTCGAAGTGTGGAATGGCGCTATCCGGTTCGTTCCGTCGCAGGAAAAGATGGCCGAGATTGTTATGCGCCACATCGTTGTCAGTTGTAACAGCCAGTGTGTGGTTCCAGAGCATCTCGCTGTTCTTCCAATATGACGTCTGCACAAACGCGGACCAGCTCAACGCAATGATCATCGCCGTCGCGACAGTGGCACAGAGGATCTTGGGATACGCCGAATCGTTAGTTCGGATTCCGTGCGATCCACGATTACTTGGCTGCGACTTGGATGTGACCGGTGGCGACCCGGACTTGTAAGTTCTCAACGTCGCCACCAAATCGGAGATGCCCCAGGTAATCAGGAGATACAAGCCAATCTGCGGTAGGTACGTGTATCGATCGGCACGCGCTTGCTCGCCGGCTCCTACCAGGCCGATTACGGGCACTAGCATCCCGACATACCAAAACCAGCCGGTGAAAATGTACGGCCGCTTTTTTCTCAACAGGATTGCCAACAGGCTAACTGAAATCAGAAATGCGATTGCCAAAATAACCTGCCAGAAAGGCAATTGGTCGTTAGGGTGCGGATAAAACGCCGCCAGCCGTGCAGGCCAGAACATCTGCCAAATGTAGGCAACGTAGCTAACGGCCGCGGTGTTTAATCGCCACATGAATGGCAATTGTTCAATTGCTTCTGTGCTGTAGATCTGTGCCAGCAAAGTCGCCGCGCACGAGCAAGCAGACAGAGCGAATAAAGGAATTTTTTCCCTGATCAATCGCCGCAGCCGACTTCCGATTTCTGATTTCTGATCCTCAATTCTGCCAAGCGGCCAGTAATCCAGTAGCAACAGCACGAATGGCAGTGTTACGAGCATGGGCTTCGACATTAGCCCGCAAGCGAAAAGCAATGCCACCAGCAGATAGCGACGAACGGCTGGCTTGCGCACATAGCGCACATAGGCGCCCAGGGTAAGCATGAAAAAGACGGCGCTGAGGACATCCTTTCGCTCGGATACCCATGCGACTGATTCGACGTGCAATGGATGAATGGCGAAGATCGATGCGACGATAGCGCTTCGCCAAAACGCGCCGGTCATTTGATTGAGAACGAGAAAAAGCAAAAGCACCGCTAACGTATGAAGCACCACATTGGTAAAGTGATGCCATCCCGCCTGCAGCCCGTACAACTGGCAATCGAGCATGTGTGAAATGGTGGTCAGGGGATGCCAGTTTCGTGCATGCGTATGTGTAAATGCGCCGATGAGGCCGTCGGCTGTTATACCCTGTGTTATCTGCGGGTTTTCGTACACGTACGTGTGATCGTCCAAATTGACGAAATCGTGGCGCAGAGTTTGACCAAAAACCAACCAGGTGACTGCAACTAAAGCGAGGCAGACAAAGAAGGGTGCGAATCTCGATCCAGGTCGTTTTAGTAACGGACTGTTCAACGAATCGAGCGTGGTTTTCTTGGGTTTGTTTTTCCTTTTATTCCTCTTATTGCTCATGCTGCGCTTAGATTCTTGAGGATCCTAGCGTTCGTTCCAATCCGACGCTCAACTTTTGAGTGTGGAACAGTTTCGGTGATTTGAAACCTGCCGCTCCTGCATGACACGTGCTAAGGTGACGAGCTCTCATTTGTCAGGCTAGGATCCCGCAGGGGACGGCTCTCCTGATAAAGGGAAATATTGCCCTGGAGTTCAGCTGCCAGACCAGGATTACCCAGGCTGTTGGCCAATGTGATGCCGCGTTGCGCAGTCTCGATTGCTTGCGAAAATTGGCCATTCTCTGCGTAAGCCGCGGCTAATGTACGGAAGAGTATCGGGATTCTGCCGCCGGATAGGTGTAGCGCTGCTTCGGCCAGTTTTACTGCCTGGGCGCCATCTCGAAGCGAGTCATCCAGCGCCGTGGCAAATACCCATGCGAGATTGCTCATGGCGTTGCCGTTGTCGGGTTGAATAATCAACACCTTCTGCCATTCCTCCACCCCTTCTCGGATGCGGTGTTGTTGGACGAGAACGGTGCCTACGATGTTATGCACCTCAAAGTTATCGGGCTGGAGCTCGACTAGTTGGCGGTAGTGCACCAATGCTTCAGGAATTCGCCCTTTTTGCAGGAGAGCCTTGGCAAGATTTTCCTGTGCCGGCGAGTTATCGGGGCGAAGATCCACGGCGGCTTGCAGCAACGAGATAGCTTCGTCCAGCTTACCCTGTTGCAAGAAGACGATGCCAAGGTTGTTTTCAGCAACATCGTTGTTGGCGGTTACAGCAAGGGCCTGTGTAAATAGTGTTTCGCTATCGCGCCAATAAGAGGTTTGTATCCAGGCCCGCCATCCCAAGGCGGTGATAACAATTGCCGCGCAGGCCGTCAGAATCTCGCGTTGACGATGCCACAGGGCGGTAAAATCGAAGACCGTCCAGCTAATCATGATATACAAGCCGATCTGTGGGAGATACGTGTAACGATCAGCGTGTCCCTGCCATCCTACCTGGACGAGCCCAATCACGGGCACCAGCATGCCAATGTACCACAACCAACCTACGAGAAGGTATGGCCGTTGTTTTCGAACTGCGATGCTTCCCGTTGTGATGCCTGCGAGAATCACCAGCCCGACAATGATTTGCCAAAGCGGTAACCGATTTTCTGGATGCGGATAGAAGACGGCGAGCTTCGCCGGCCAAAACATCTGCCAGATATAAAGGACATAAGTTACTACCGCGTTATTGATTCTTGAGACGATGGGTAGTTGTTCAGTATAGCCCACTGCGCCTTTTTGGGCGACGAGGGTTACTGCACTGGAAGCGACAGCGAGCGCGATAAGCGGGATTTTTTCCGCCAGCAGTGACACCCATGATCGCATTGCTGACAGAGCGACGTGACCACGTCCTTCCAAGGCGTTGGCCAGAGAATGGGCTGCGGGCCGGTTGCTAGAGCGGCCGAGAGGCCAGTAATCCAAAAGCAATAGGACGAACGGAAGCGTGACCAGCATGGGCTTGGACATCAGCCCAAAAGCGCACGCCGTTGCTACAAGTAGATAGCGTCTAATTGATGGCGCTCGCGCGTAATACGCGTACGCGAGTAATGTTGACATGAAGAAGACACCGCTCAAGACATCCTTGCGTTCAGCTATCCATGCCACCGACTCCGCCCTCAACGGGTGAATGGCAAATACCGCTGCTACAAAGGCGCTCCGCCAGGGCGCCCTAGTCATTTGTTGCAACGCGAGAAAGAGAAGCAGGCTAGCCATCGAATGCAGCAAAACATTTGTAGAATGATGCCATCCCGCCTTTAAGCCGTATAACTGGCAGTCGAGCATGTGCGAGATGGTTGTCAGCGGATGCCAGTTCATGGAATGAATGTGGGTGAAGGCCCACCCAATCCCGCTGAGGCTAACGCCGCCGGTTATTTTGCTGTTTTCATAGACGTAGCGCGGATCATCATAGTTAATGAAATCGTGCCGGAGTGTTTGCGCGAACACGCCCCACGTAAGCACTACCAGACCGATGCAAATGCACGCGGTCACCCAACGCAGACTTCGTCTGTTGAGGGCGGTTGATTGTCTGATTCTATGCACCTGCGGCCTAAATTGTGAGAACGAAGCTATGCTTAAAGGTTTCGTCGGTAAATCAGCATGTAGTCCTTCAGAGTCTCCACCGACTGCGGAACGTCACCGAAGAAGTAATCGGTTTTGGTCGGCGTAATGTTCACAAACCCATCTGCCGTGTAATTTTGGGCCGTGTACTTGTTTGCCCAGGTGAAAATTGTGTCCGCGGAATCTGACCGCCGCAGCCACGAATAGACGATCGCGACCGAGACAAGATACTTGGGACGCGCGGCTTCGATTTCGCGAATCATCTCCTGTTGCATCTGCTCGGCGTATTTTTGCGGCTCCATTAAACCATAAGTGTAAATGTATCCCGTCGCCGAATGCCGACGGGAATAGAAGTAAATCTCGGGTTCAGATCCCAGGACGGCAATCGTGTCGTCGGGTTCGGTATGTTCGCGCAAGTAACTGCCAACTCGAACAGATTCCAGAAACGGATTATTGGGATAGATGAGTCCACACGCTTGATTCGAAGAAACCTCGAAGAAGATTTTTTTGTCCAACAGGATCGGCACGCTTAAAGCGACGGCGAAAAGAAGGAGTGGGACGAATCTAATCAGAATTAGTCGACCCTCCAGAATCGTTGTCAGATTGCTGATTGCCGCGGCAGCAAGAAGCGATACTGCTGGCAGAACGAGGATGAAGTAATGCGTTCGAAAATAAAATCCCGGGCACACCGCCAACCCTGCAACGACGAAAAACCCAGTAAGAAACAGTACACTGGGACGTGTGCGCTGATTCCAAAGACCGGTAAGCGCTCCCAAGCATGCCAGCATCCAGATTGGCCAGGCAGTCAACACGATGTCGTTAGCGCTGCTGAGAAAATTTTGCGGTGCCTGACCGACCGGCACGAGGCTGCCATATTGCCAGGCGTATTTGATCGTCCAAAACCAAAACGTATCGAAAACGCCCGTACGCCAAAGGATCAGGGATGTAACTCCAAGAGGAACAGCTGCCCCCGTCGCGAAGATCAAAATCCGTGGAAATATTCTGTTCAGGGGAAGGCGGCCACGCACATCATTCCAAACAATGCAGATTGCCGCGAAGGGAATGAATAGCAGGCCCGGCTGCTTCATCAGAGCGCCAATACCAAACAGCAATCCGCTGGCGAATAGTCGCGCTAGTTGTTTTGGCTGAGAGGGCTCCAAAGCTTTCATTGGTTGTTTGAGCAGGAGCAGTATTCCGCCGATAACGGGCAGCATAACAAAATTTGTCGCGTGCGCGGCCAGGCCAAGGACGGACGGACTCACAGACAGAATGGCATAACTCGCTGCGGCAGTGATTCCCGCCATCGTGTTAATCAATCGGCGACCGACCAGGAAAATGAGTACGATTGTGGCAACATTTACCAGCAGCAAACCGAGATGGATCGCATGAGTGGTTTGTCCAAAGATCGACATCACCAAGGCATATGCGGCGTAAGTGCCCGGAAACTTCATGTTATAGGCAAGCTTGTAAGGCGGGATGCCTTGCAATATCAGCTGGCCGGCATAAGCGTATTCGCCCTCGTCGCGTTCGAGCGGAATTCCCAAAAGACGAATCCTGATTGCAACGACGAGAGCAAAAACGATTGTCGCCAGAGTCCACCATGCAAACTGCACGAGCTTTCCGTTGATGTCGGTGTTACGCACTACGAAAGCTCCTATTTCGATGAGAAACGGAACGTTGCAACTGAAGGTCTCGACCGAAATTTCGGGTGAATCGATTTGGAGTGTAGCGACTCAGAGGCGCGTTGTTCCCTCGATTGTGATTGTGTGCGGCTAACATATGCACGAAATCGCGAAGCGCATTTTTTCTCCGCGTGGTCGCGCGTTGATTTTCGCTGTCGCCCTGGCTGCCGTGACGATCTTGGCATATCGGCCTGCCTGGCACGGCGGGTTTCTGTGGGACGACGACGACTATATTATCAACAACGAATTGTTAACTGCGCCTGACGGATGGCAGCGGATCTGGTTCTCTCTCGACTCGCCGTCGCAGTATTTTCCGCTGACTTACAGCACATTTCGCATCGAGCACGCGTTATGGGGCCTGAACACCACTGGTTATCACTGGGTCAACATTCTCCTTCATGTTGCCAACGCCCTTCTGGTCTGGGCAGTGTTGGCGCGGTTGAGAGTACCTGGCGCGTGGTTAGCTGCGCTAATTTTTGCGTTACATCCGGTGCAGGTCGAGTCAGTGGCATGGATTACCGAGCGCAAGAATGTTTTGATGGGCTTTTTCTTCTTGCTGACGCTGTTTGCGTGGATTGCGTTTATTGAAAAACGAACTCGGCGCCCGTGGATTTTCTATTGCCTGGCATTGATTTTTTATGCGCTGGCTCTGTCGGCGAAAGCAACCGCCTGCACGCTCCCGGCTGCGTTGTTCTTGATTCTTTGGTTGCAGAAAAAGCCGATCGACATGCGCCGTCTGATGCAAATTGTTCCTTTTGTCGTTTTCGGCGTTGGCATGGGGTTACTCGCAGTTTGGTGGGAACGCTACCATCAGGGAACAAACCGTGAGGTGTTTACCTTTCTCAGCCCGATCGAGCGAATCCTCGTGGCGAGCCGGGCTGTTTGGTTTTATCTGAGCAAGATCTTTTGGCCGTCTGAGCTGACCTTTATTTATCCGAGATGGAACATTTCTCCGACGGATTTACTCAACTACACCTGGTTGATTGCGGGTATCGCGGCGTGCGTGGCGATTTATTTTTTCAGGCGATACTTCGGGCGAAGCGTTGAAGTCGCTGCGGCATTTTTCGTGGCCACCCTTAGCCCGGTCCTCGGATTCATCATGCTGTTCACATTTCGCTATACGTTCGTGGCAGATCATTATCAGTATCTGGCCTGCATCGGCCCGATCGCGCTTGCGAGCGCAGGCATAATCGGTTTGTCGGAGAAAATTATTCAGTACCGCGCCGCCATTGTAAGCGCTGCGATGTTGGTGGTTGCATTCCTGGCGACGCTGACATGGCGGCAAGCCGCGACGTACGCCGATATTGAAACGCTTTGGCGCACAACGCTGGCCAGGAACCCGGAATGCTGGATGGCTCATGCCAATATCGGGCTCGTCCTTTTTCAGAAGGGCAAGATCGACGATGCCATTGCTCATTATCGGTCGGCTTTGCACATGCAACCCGATTGGTGGGATGCCGAGTACAATCTCGGCACGGCCCTTTCGGCGAAAGGCCAGGTCGATGAGGCGCTTCTGCACTCTGAGAAGGCCGTATCCATGCGACCAACCGATCCCGATGCGCAAGTCTCGCTGGGCAACCTTCTTTTTCAGAAGGGCCGGATTGATGACGCAATCAGTCATTATCAAAAAGCCATAACATTACGTCCCGATTACTTTCTCGCTCATTACGGGCTTGGTCATGCGTTGCTGGAGAAAGGCGAACTGGACAGTGCGATCCAGGTTTGCCGTAGTGCACTGCTGCTTCGCCCTTTGGACGCAAATTGTCACACCACGCTGGCTATCGCTCTGGAGGAAAAAGGTAATCCTGCGGAAGCGATGGGGCATTACCAGAAAGCACTGGAGCTTGCACCGAGCTCCGTTCCAACACTTACCAATCTAGCGTGGCTTCTGGCGACATCCCGGGATGCGTCACTCCGAAATGGTTCGAAGGCGGTGGAGCTCGCGAAACAGGCCGATCGGCTCATTGGAGGCACGAACGCTCTGGTGTTGCGCACCCTCGCAGCCGCGTATGCGGAGAACGACGAATTCGCCGAAGCCATTAGAACTGCCCGTTCAGCGATGCAATTCGCGCGGATGCACGGCGAGAACGCTCTCGCGGCGGACCTCAATCAACAGATCGCGTTGTACGAACTCGGGATGCCGTACCGAGCGACGGCGAAATAGAGCCAATTCGCGGACGAACGTTACAACGGCCTAATGACTGACGAGTTAACGATTGACGGGGGCAAAGCCGCATCACAACTCGTCGCGCAAGATTTTGAAAACGTCTGTGTTTTCGACAACACCTTGTAACTCGTCGGTTCCGGGACCGCTGCCGAATGCAACAACATCTTCAACAGTGACTAGCGCCGATTTTGTGTAGAACGTCGCCGGTTCGGGTTGTTCCGGTGCAGGTTCTTTGGCTTCGGCCGGATTCTGGTTCACCGGTAATTTCGCCGCCCCGTATGACTTCGTACCGTGCGGCCCCGTTGCCCACGTAATCCATGGTTGGCCAGCTGAATTAAAACCCAGCAGCGCGATTCCACTGTCTTTCCGGAAAGGAAACCCATTCAAACTCATTCCTCCAATAGCCGCATCACCGCAGACAATGACTGTAGATTTCGGGCCGCCGTAACTTCGCGCGACGCCGACCGCGCGATCTAATTCAAGAGTTTGCGCCAGAGTTCGTTCTCCGTTGTTCTCTTCAGCCGCCTTCCGCATCAAGCCTGCATCGACCACAAGCAAGTAGCCTCCCGTGTTGTACTGCAGCAACTGGATAGCTCTCCTCACCATATCCGAAAGACTGGGTTGCTGAGCTCGTTCTTCCAT
>Ga0207678_10004029_pt1 | contig 13218 bp, 14 predicted proteins | sample KBSC63metaG_FD_184319 | JGI IMG/M metagenome (GOLD analysis project Ga0207678, IMG submission 184319) | Corn rhizosphere microbial communities from Kellogg Biological Station, Michigan, USA - KBS C6-3 metaG (SPAdes) (version 2) | ecosystem: Host-associated > Plants > Roots > Rhizosphere > Soil ... | reverse complement strand
CGTCGCCGGAGTCCGCGCGGCGATCGAGGCCCAACTCCCCTACATCATCTTCACCGCGTCGGGCGGCGCGCGAATGCAGGAAGCCGTGCTGTCGCTGATGCAGCTTCCGCGGACGACGGTCGCCATTGCAGAGCTCAGAGAAGCGGGGTTGCCATACATCGTGGTGCTCACCGATCCGACCACCGGAGGAGTGACCGCGTCCTACGCGATGCTTGGAGATATCCAGATCGCCGAGCCCGGGGCCCTCATCGGCTTTGCGGGTCAACGAGTAATCGAACAGACGATCCGGGAGAAACTGCCCGAGGGCTTTCAGCGCGCAGAGTACCTGCTTGCCCACGGGATGATCGACATGGTTGTCCCGCGCCAGCAGCTGAAGGACAAGCTAGCGTCGGTGATCGCCTACACGACACCGGAGAAGAAAGCGGCCTGATGGCCGATTTCGCGCGGTCGGAGAGTCCGGCCGTCCAGGCGCAACTGGATCGGCTGGCGAAGCTCTCGCCCGCTGGCGATAGGCTCGGGCTGGAGCGGATTTCCGAACTTCTCGATCGCCTTGGCCGACCGCAGGACCGGCTACCGCCGGTGATCCATGTTGCGGGCACCAACGGCAAAGGGTCCACCTGCGCCTTCCTCCGAGCAATTCTGGAAGCGGCAGGGCTGAAGGTTCACGTCTTTACCAGCCCCCATCTGGTCCGATTCAATGAGCGGATCCGGATTGCGGGAAAGCTCATCGCCGACGAGGAACTCTCGCAATTGCTCGAACGCGTGCTGAGTGTTGGAGCCGACGTTCAAGCGAGCTTTTTCGAAGTCACGACTGCGGTCGCGCTGCTCGCCTTCGCTGACACTCCGGCCGACGCCTGCATCCTTGAGGTTGGGCTCGGCGGCCGCCTTGATGCGACGAACGTGATTGAGAAGCCACTGATCTGCGCGATTGCCGGTCTCGGAATGGACCACACCAATTGGCTTGGGCGGAGCCTCGCCCACATCGCGGGCGAGAAAGCTGGGATCGCTAAGCGCGGTGTTCCGCTCGTCACCCAACGCTACCCGCCCGAAGCCGCCCAGCGGGTGCAGCAGATGGCCGAGAAAGCCGGCGCGCTATGGATCGCCCGCGGTGCCCTTTGGGATGCGCGAGTCATCCGTGATCGCATCCGTTACCACGATCGCCACGGCCCGCTCGATCTCCCCCTCCCCGCCCTTCCCGGGCGGCACCAGGCCGACAATGCTGCGTTGACCGTCGCAGTTCTGCGGCATCAGGATCAGCTGCATCTTTCACCCGAGGCGATGGCGGACGGCATCCAGGCAGCCTCCTGGCCCGCACGGCTTCAGAAGCTCGAAACGGGCGCGCTGGTCGATCAACTCCCGCGAGGAAGTGAGCTTTGGGTCGACGGGGCCCACAATGGCGCGGCAGCCCGAGAAATCGCGGATTACGCTTCCCGCCATTGGGGTGGGACCTTGCCGCTGGTGCTCCTTTTCGCATCGCTCAAAACCAAAGATGCGAGAGCGCTGCTCCGGCCGTTCTCTGGAATGGCCTCTGCGGTGCACACGCTTGCCATTCCCGGCCATGAAAGCCGTTCGCCGGAGGATTTGGCCGAGCTTTCTGAAGAACTCGGATTCGAAAAGACCGCCAACGACGGTCTCCAAGCAGCACTCAACCGGATCGCGCAGCCCGCGCGCGTACTGATCTTCGGCTCGCTCTATCTTGCCGGACAGGCGCTGGAGGCGAACGGCACGATTCCCGATTAGCGCGCGGGCTCTCCGGTCTCCTCAATCGCCTCCTGCGCCTTTCCCCGCAGCAGGGCGTCATCCTCAACTGTTCGCGCGCGCTTTTCCTGCACCGACACGCGAACCCATTCGAGCAGAACGAAAACCGTGGAGACGAGCGCTGTCGCCGCGGTCCAGCGGAACACCGGTGCATATCCATAAGCGTCGAACGCCGCACCCACGGGCGCGCGGCCGAGCGTGCCTACCAGAGACAGCAGGGAGCCGAGCAGAGCGTATTGAATTGCGCCAAATTTCTTGCTGACGATGCTGGTGACGTAGGCGACGAATGCGGTCAGGGCGAGGCCGACGGTGATGTTCTCGTAGCTGATCGCCAGCAGCAGCCGCATCATTCGCTCGTCGCTGCCGAACACTTGCGCCAGCGAATCGAGGCGCAAGGCGTGAGAGAACGCATCGATGTTCGGGCTTCCGTCGGCGAGATCGGCGTAAAGAAAGTTGCCGAGCGGTGGCAGCACCGCACCGAGCAGGATCGTCGGGAAGCGCCCAAGCCTTGCGAACAGATAGCCGCCAAGGCTGATCCCGAGCATCGTCATGATGATCCCGAAGATCTTCGAAGCGAACGCGACTTCGTCCTTCGTGTAGTGCATGTAGTCGAGGTAAAAGGGATAAGCGAAACTCGCCCAGATATTGTAGCAGATCGCATAGGTCAGGATGAATCCGATGGCCGCGAGAACTCCCCATCCCATCCGCTTCACTAGATCCGACAGGGGATCGACCAGCGCCGAGTACAGGTGGTTCATCACCGTGCGGCCGGGACCGTGGGCGGGATCATGGTCGGCAAGCACCCGATCGGGACTCTTCGCGAGCAGGTTTGCCACAGTCGCAACCGCGAGAGGAACAAACACCGTCGCGATGATGATCAACACGCCCCAGGTCTTGCTAAAATCGGCAACTGATGGCGGCTTAACTCCCGCCGCGGGCGGCGCCAGCATCGCCGCAGCGAAGGTGATGAGCCTCAGGATGGCCCAGGCCCAGCTCGCTCCAACAATCGCCAGAAGGGTAGCGCGGATTCCCGGCTTGAGAGCGCCCGGCTGCGCCAGGGCCCCGTATAGCGACTGCCGCTCGGGCCGGGGGCTATCGGAGGCTCTCAGCGTCACCACCAGCAGCAGGGCGACAAAAATTGCGCCCATGATGAGATAGACGTCCGGCCAGCTCATTCGCGCCGCCAGCACCAGCGCCACCGCCCCTCCGACAATCGCCGCGGTGCGATATCCGAACTGGTAAAGCGCGGCGAGCAGCTCAAGCGGCGTCTCTTCATCCGCCTGATCGATCCGCCAGCCGTTGATCGCGATGTCGTGGCTTGAAGAAGCAATCGCCGCGACGAAGGCGATCAGGACGAAACTGCCGATGTGAGCGGCGGGGTCGGTGAGTGCCAGCAGCGCCATGCAGATCGCGATGATGGCCTGGCCAAGCGCGATCCAGCTCTTCCGGTGCCCCAGGCGGTCCAGAACCGGAAGTCGTACCCGATCGACAACCGGCGACCAGAGAAACTGGAATGAGTAGGCGAGCCCGATCCACGAGAAGATGCCGATCGTTGCAAGCTTTACGCCGACTTCGCCAAGCCAGGCGGTCAGCGTCCCGACCAGCAGCGAAAACGGCAGACCCGACGAGAAGCCGAATGCCAGCATTGTCGCCGACTTGCGGTTCGCAAGCGCCGCCTTGAGCAGTTTCCACCCTTTTGGCCGCGCAATCGCCGCAGTCGCCAAGATGTGCCTCCTGTTGTCGTGAAGGTTCAGCTTAGCGGTGTTTCAGAGGCTGCCTAGCCCTTGTCTGAACGGCGCTCTTATTGCTCGGTCGCGAACAATTCGAATCCTTTGCCGGGTTTGACCTTCTCTCCGCCGAGAAGTCGGTCGACGGCCTCGAGCGCATTCTTCAGCTGCCGCTCGCTATACGGTTTCTGGAGCCAGCCGAGCACCAACGCCCTCGCCTCCTCGGGTATGTTGTAGCCCGTCGAGAGCATCACGGGGACCGCTTTGTTCCGAGCGGCGCGCGCCAAATCGATCCCGGTCCTGGTACCACTCAGGCGCAGATCGCTCAGCACCAGATCGACGTTCTGAGGATCGAGCAGCGCCACCGCCCGGTCGAAATCGTCTACCGTTGCCACCACCTCATAGCCGAGGTCGGTCAGCATCGTCTCATTGTCGAACGCAATCAGCGGTTCATCCTCGACGATGAGGATACGCTTGACGACCCGCTTACGCTTCCCGAACAGCATCACGCCCCCAGACAGGACAACTCGCTTTGAACCCGAAACGAACGAAGGGCGATCCAGTGCCGCGCCGAGCCACTCGAAACTCCCCACGCGAAGATGGACCGCAGCGGATCGCGAAGCTGCTCGCTCGCGCGGGCGTAGCGTCGCGGCGAGGCATCGAGCGGATGATCGCCGACGGCCGGATTGCGCTGGATGGGGAAGTGCTGACCACGCCTGCCACCCTTCTCGAGACTCTTCGTGGAGTGACCGTGGACGGAAAACCGGTCCGGGCCACTGAGACGACGCGCCTGTTCCGGTTCTACAAGCCGCAAGGGACGATCACTGCCGCTCGCGACCCGAAAGAACGCGCGACAATCTACGATCGCTTGCCACCGGGCCTGCCGCGAGTGATGCCAGTCGGCCGGCTGGATTTCACGACTGAGGGCCTCCTCCTCCTCACCAACGACGGGGAACTCAAGCGCAAGCTGGAATTGCCGCGAACAGCGGTCGTTCGCCGCTATCGGGCTCGCGCCTTCGGCAATGTCACCCAAGCCGATCTCGACCGACTGGCCGAGGGGATTACGATCGACGGCGTGCACTACGGATCGATCATCGCCAACCTGGAGCGGCGAACGGGACGGAACGGCTGGATCGAGCTCAGCCTCACCGAGGGCAAGAACCGCGAGGTTCGGCGGGTGCTCGCGCATCTCGGCCTCCAGGTATCGCGGCTGATCCGCACCGCCTACGGCCCATTCACACTCGTGGGACTGGAACCGGGCCAGGTGGACGAGGTCCACCGCGCCGAGCTCGAAGCTTTCCGGAAGACGCTCTAGTGAGGATCATTGCCGGCGAGTGGCGCGGGCGAACCCTGTTCTCACCGCAGGGGATGGCGACGCGGCCGACGGCGGACCGGGTTCGCGAGATGTTATTCAACATGCTCGCGAGCCGAATCGGCACGTTCGACGGGATGCGCGTGGCCGACCTCTTCGCCGGCAGCGGCGCCCTTGGTTTGGAAGCGCTGTCCCGCGGGGCCGCGTTCGCCTGCTTCGTGGAGCAAGACATGCACGCAATCGCGGCAATCCGCACGAACATAGAAGCTCTAGGCGCGGTCAAGCGGGCGCAGCTGCTCGCCCGCTCGGCTTCGGCGCTGCCTTCGTCGCAGCCCTTCGACCTCATCTTCGCCGATCCGCCCTATTCGGCGGGATCAGGTTCAGCGGTCGTCGAAGAGGTTCTCCGTGCGGGCTGGGCCAAGCCGGGGACCTGGCTGGCGATCGAAACCGAGCGCGGCGAGGCGGTTCAGCCGGCGGGCTGCACTGTTGAAGCGGAGCGCGAGGTTGGCCGCGCGCGCATCACTTTGCTTTGGCTTTAGCCTTCTTCGCGCTGTCGAGAATTCCCTCGAACTCCTCCGATAGCCTCGCTCCCATCGCCGCCGCGGCCGATTTCGCCGCGTCTTTGAGGGCTTGCTTCGATGACGACTGACGCCTGCGGGTCAGCCGATGGTGCGTAATCGACGCCAGCGCGGCTGCCGCTCCAGCCGCAAGGACATCCGCTACAAGCGGGCTTTCCAGAAGTCCGGCCAGGAGATCCGCGGCGCCATTCGGTTTGCTCTCCTCTTCGGGCGCAGTCTCCGCGACTTCGGCCTTCGGCGGCTTCTTTGGCGCTGCTGCGCGAGTGGAACTGCCTTTAGATGCCTTCGGTTTGGCCCGTGTCGCCGTCTTCGCCATCAGAACCTCCGTATCGCCGGCACCGTCAGTAACCCATCAGCGCCAGCACTTCTCTGCGACTACGTTCGTCGGAGCGGAAGGTGCCCATCATTCGGCTGGTCGTCATCATCACTCCAGGCGTATTCACCCCGCGCGCGGTCATGCAGGAATGGCTGGCTTCGATCACCACCGCGACTGCCTTTGGCTCCAAATGATCCCAGATGCAGTCAGCCACCTGCGCGGTCAGCCGTTCCTGCACCTGAAGCCGCCGTGCGAATCCATGGAGCACGCGCGCGAGCTTGCTGATCCCCACGACCTTGTCGTTGGGGAGATAGGCGATCGCCGCCTTGCCCATGATCGGGGCCATGTGGTGCTCGCAATGCGACTGGAACGGAATGTCCTTCAACAGCACGATCTCATCGTAGCCGCCGACTTCATGGAACGTGCGGCTGAGGTGGTAAGCGGGATCCTGCTGATACCCCGCGGCATATTCGGCCCAAGCCCGAGCGACGCGCTCCGGCGTCTCAAGCAGCCCCTCCCGATCAGGATCGTCCCCCGCCCAGCGAATCAGCGTCCGCACAGCCTCGCGGACATCCTGAGGCACCGGCAGCTTGGGCGGCGATCGGTAAAGGTCGCCATCGTCGGGCGTCGAATTCATCGCAGTCTCCGGCTCGGGCATTCAGCCACGGCGCTTTAGCATTAGATGCCGGAACAGCCACTACGTGACACTCCGCGTGAATCTAACCGGATTTCAACCAAATGCGTTCAAGGACATTCGGGGACGAGGTTTTCGCGTGGCAAGTATCAAGGGACTTTTGCGAAGCGGGCGCACGGAATCGGGTGCGAACGAAGAGTCGCGCCCGCAGGCTTCGCGGGCGGAAAAGCTGCTCGAAGAGTTCGAAAACAGCGCGAAGGGCTGGTTTTGGGAAACGACCCGTGACGGCACTTTGGCCTACATCAGCAAGAGCGTTGCCGTGGCGCTGGGCCGTGAGCCGGAAGATCTGCACGACAGGCCCTTCACGGACCTGATCTCCACCGAAACTGAGGGCGGTGCGGCGACATCAGAACGCACGCTCGGCTTCTATCTCTCCTCGCACGTCGCCTTTCAGGATCTCATTGTTCGAGCAAAGACCAAGAACGAGATCTGGTGGTCGATCACCGGAGCGCCTATCCACGACGAGATCGGGCGCTTCTTCGGATTCCGCGGCTTCGCGTCCGATCTGACCAAAATGCGCCAATCGGAAGTCGAGCTTGATCGGCTTGCCCGTCAGGATTCGCTTACCGGATTGGCGAATCGGGAAATGCTCCGGCGGGCGCTCGACGATGCTCTCCTGGCGGCAGTCCGCCGGAAGCACCGCTGCTCGGTGTTCCTGCTGGATCTCGACCGCTTCAAGGCTGTCAACGATACGCTCGGCCATCCCGCCGGCGACACACTGCTTCGACTAGTTTCGCTGCGGCTCCGCGATGTTATCGGTGACCATGGCCAGGTCGGCCGCCTCGGTGGCGACGAGTTCGAGATCGTGCTTCCCGCGACCTCCGACAAGACCGAGCTTTCGGCACTCGCCCAAGGCATCATCGACAGCTTGTCCCGGCCTTACACAATCAACGGAACCGCCGTATCAATCGGCGCCTCGGTCGGCATCGTCACGTCCGATTACGACGACCGCACGTCGGACGACCTGATGCGCGACGCTGATCTTGCGCTCTATGCCGCTAAGGCAGCTGGCAAAGGATGCTTCCGTTTTTTCGCACCGGAGATGCATGAGTCCGCGCGCCAGCGGCAGCTGATGGAATCCGATCTACGGGTAGCTCTGGAAAACGGTCAGCTGCGCCTGGTTTACCAGCCTTGCGTCGATCCTTCGAATGAAACGGTGACTGGGTTCGAAGCTCTGATTCGCTGGGATCACCCCGAGCGGGGAGCAGTCAGTCCGGTGGAGTTCATCCCACTGGCTGAGGAAATCGGACTGATTGATGAAATCGGTGAGTGGGTGCTCAAAACCGCCTGCGCGGAAGCAAGCACATGGCCCGCCAACATCAGCGTCGCGGTCAACCTGTCACCGATCCAATTCAAGTCTCCCGGCCTTCCGAGCACCGTGCGAATGGCGCTCAACGAGACGGATTTCCCCGCCAGCCGGCTCGAGCTCGAAATCACCGAGGGCGTGTTCCTGAGCAATGACGATCACGTCCACGACATGATCGGCAGCCTGAAAGAGATCGGGGTGAAACTCGCGCTCGATGACTTTGGCACGGGCTATTCGTCGCTGAGCTATCTGCAGCGTGTCCCGTTCGACAAGATCAAGATCGACCGCTCATTTGTCAGCGGCGCTTCAGATCCCGATGGCCGCAATGCGGCGCTGATCAGGGCGATGGTGTGCCTCGCTTCCGATCTCCACATGTTGACGACGGCCGAAGGTGTAGAAACAGCAGATGAGCTTCAGCTCGTACGAAACCTCGGCTGTTCGCTAGTGCAGGGATACATCTTCGGCAAGCCAATGCCAGCGGACGAGGCGCGCGAGTTCGCCGCGAAAGGCGCGGCAACACTGCCGGAGCAATTGCCGGCTCGTGAACCGAGAATTCGCATCATTCGTGCCGCCCTCCTTCATTATCAGGGCCAAGTGAAGGGCGCACGGCTGCGCAACATTTCGAGCGGGGGCGCTCTGGTTGAATGCCGCGAGGAAGTGCCGGTCGGCGCAAAGATCCAGCTGGACTTTGCGGCCGGCGGCCTGATCGACGCGGAGGTTCGCTGGACGCGGGGCACACAGTTCGGCTGCCAATTCAGTGACACCTTCGACCTCAAGTTGTTGAAAGCTGTCGAACCGCCCAAGAAAACCCCGCCGGTGATGGCGCCATCCTATCTAAGCGCATCCGAGGGATCGGACGGCAAGTAGATCACTCAAGCGCCCGAATTGTGGTGACCCCGACAGGATTCGAACCTGTGACCTACGGATTAGGAATCCGGCGCTCTATCCTGCTGAGCTACGGGGCCAACCAGCGGCGGGAATAGGCACTGAAGAGGCGCCGATCAATTCACCTGATCGGGCGGTGTAATAGGCAGGGGGAGCGGAGCCACAGGTATCCCTTCGTCGACCAGCGCTTTCGCCTCGGCCGCAGTGGCGTTGCCGTGAACGGGCCTGTGACCGATTTCCCCCAAGTGCATGGCGCGCGCCTCATCCGCGAAACGGTCGCCAACCCAATCCGACCCTTTGAGGAGCTCGGCCTGCAACGCGGCGAGCTGTGTCAGATTAGGCGCACTGCCCTTCTTCGGGACGCGCGGCGCCATCGGTGCCTTAGTGACTCGGCTCGATTGGCATACCGGGCATTGCACCAGCCCCCGCTCGCGCTGCTCCTCGTAGTCGGCGCTTGATCGGAACCACGCTTCGAACCGCTCGCCGCCCTCCTCGCATTGAAGGTCGAAGACGATCATTGGCCGACCGCCTGCGGGACCGGGCGCCGGTGCAACATCGCCGGCAGCCTTTGCCGGACGTCGTCTATTTGCGCGAGGTCAATCTTTGCGAACGCGACTCCGACGCGCTCCTCCATGTTCAGAACTACTTCGCCCCACGGGTCGATTACGAGCGAATGACCGTAAGTCCGGCGCCCGTCCTCGTGCTCACCGGATTGTGCGGCGGCGACGACGAACAGGCCTGCTTCGATCGCTCGCGCCCGCAGAAGCACTTCCCAATGCGCTTTCCCCGTCGGAACCGTGAAAGCGGCCGGGAGCGAAATCACCTGCGCACTCGCTTCGCTGAGCCTCTCGAACAGAGCCGGGAACCTGAGATCGTAACAAATCGCGAGACCGAGCCGGCCGACCGGCGTCTCCTCGACCACCACCGCCTTTGAGCCGGCATCGTACGACGCCGACTCGCGCCAGCTCTCGCCAGTCGGGAGATCCACGTCGAATAAATGCATCTTGTCGTAACGAGCGCGAATTTCCCCGGCTGAATCGATCACGAAACCTCGATTGGCCAGCTTGCCCGTGGCCGTCGCAATCGCGAGCGATCCCAAGTGCACCCAAATGCGGTGCTGCTTCGCTGCTGCGCGGATGGCGGCAAGCACCTCGTCCTCCTCTTCGCTTCGAAATCTGCCGGCTGCGCGCTGCTTGTCGCGATCGAGAATCCCCGACATCTCGGGCGTGAAGAGAATTTCCGCTCCGCCTGCCGCTGCCTTCTCGACAGCCGCGACGAGACTCCCGGCGTTCGCCGCAGGTTCGATGCCCGTACAGGATTGAAAGATGGCGAGCCGCGTCATTGGGCGAACAAATCGTTCAGCTTTCCATCTCGTTCAAGTGCGTACAGATCGTCACAGCCGCCGATGTGGCGCCCGTCGACGAAGATTTGCGGCACGGTTGTGCGGCCACCGGCGCGCTGAATCATCTCGATCCGCATAGGGCCGCCGCTGTCGATTACATATTCGATGAACTCGACTTGCTTCGTTTCCAGCAGCCGCCGGGCGCGAATGCAGTAGCCGCAGGTGGACTTAGTGTAGATTTCAACGCTCGCCATTCGGCCTCTTCAAAGAATCTGTGTCGGCCGGACGACCCTGGCCCAGCTGACCAGCTCGACCCGCGCTACTCCGGCTCGGTGAAGCGCTCTTGCACAGGCTTCGGCGGTGCTTCCAGTGGTCAGCACGTCATCGACCAGAATAACGGCCTTGCCGTGGATGTTCACCTTCGGGTTCACCCGAAAAGCGCCAGAAACAGTCCGCCGCCGCTGAAGCATGTTCAAGCCCTTGAGAGGTGGGGTAGATTTCACCCGCTTCAAGGCATCCAGTTCCAGCGGCGTTCGCAGGCGCCGCGATAATTCGCGAGCGACGATCGCCGACTGGTTGAAACCGCGCTTCCACAATCGTCCGCGGTGGAGGGGAACGGGAACTAAAATTCTGTCTTCCTCGGTATCCGCGACCAGAGGAGCCATGTAGCGCGCCATGGTGCGCGCAAGCGCCACCTTTCGTCCATACTTGAGACGGATCGCGATAGCCCTGCTGATCTCCCCATAGGCAACCGCTGCCCGCATCCGCGCCAAGCGCGGCGGTCTGGCGAGACAGGCGGCGCAGGTTTCCGCGTCTGTCGACTGCAGCGGCAGGCCGCAGACGGTACAGCCGCCCGTGCTGAGCCACTCTATCCGTTTCCAACAATCGGTGCAGAAACTGTCGATATTGTCGACAATGGTTCCACACCCTCCGCAGCGGGCGGGAAGCGCAAAGTCCAGCACTGTTCGCGAAGCGCCTTTCAGGGCGCGGACAATCCCCATGCGTCACTTGTCGCGCAGCAACTCCCGTCGCACAAGCGCCGCCGTGGCCGACCTCTTCGATAACCAGGCGCGGGTGATTCGACGGGACCGGGCCTTCCGGGCCGGTCCGGCGCTGTTCCTCTACGAGCGCGCATTCGACGACATCTTGGAGCGATTGAGCGGGATTCGCCGCAATTTCCAATCCGCGCTTCTGATCGGAACTCCCGATCCGGAATGGCCGGAGCGACTGAAGCGCTTTGCGATGAAGGTTCAAGCGGTGGATCCCGGCCCCGGATTTGCCGGGGCCGCTGGAGGCATTCAGGGTGATGCGGACCAACTCGAATTTCCAGCGGAGAGCTTCGACCTGTGCGTTGCCTTGGGCACGCTGGACACAATCAACGATTTGCCAGGTGCGCTATTGAGGTTGCGCTGCGTGCTGAAGCCCGACTCGGTTCTAATCGGAGCAATGGCAGGGGGCGATACGCTGCCGAAGTTGCGAGCGGCGATGCGAGCCGCGGATGCAACTTCCGGCAGCGCGAGTCCGCGGGTGCATCCGCGAGTCGAAGCGGCTTCGCTCGGTCAATTGCTCGCTTCGGCAGGTTACCGAATGCCCGTCGTCGATGTCGATCGAGTGAAGGTATCCTATCGCGGATTGGGTGATCTTGTCCGGGACCTCCGTTCCATGGGAATGACGAACGTGCTGAGACAGCGCACGCCAACACCGTTCAGCCGGGCTGCGCTGGCTGCCGCGGAAGAGCATTTTGCGGACGCCCAGGACGGCGGAAGGACGATCGAAACTTTCGAACTTCTCCACTTTGCCGCGTGGACCCCTCGGGAGAAGAGGTAGGGCTGAAGCGACGTTAACCGCACTCACTGCAGAACTTGTTAACCCCCCGGAACTACATTCAGCGCTGTGGACGTGGACCAGAGGAGGGTGGCGTGAGCGCTGTCCGGACGACTTTGCGCAGGCTATTCGCCGACAGGCGAGGTGCGACTGCGATCGAATACGGGCTGATCGTGGCACTTATCGGGATCGCCATGTCTAGTGCGCTGTCGATGCTGGGTGGAGGCAACGGCGGCATGTGGACCAGGATTGCCGCTCAGGTGACGACCGTCACGACAACTGCAAACGGCTGACCCAGCATTCACGAATGCCTGCTGCCATAGACGATCAGCTTCACCTTCTGACCCGGGCGCAGCTGTGAATTGCTGGCGAGCCCGTTCAGCGAGACGAATCGATCAATCTTGAAATCGCGGTACGCCATGTTGGCTGCCAGAGATTGAACCGTGTCGCCCGGTTTCACCGTGTAGATGTGTAGTACTCGCGGCCGGATCTCCGCCGCCTCCGTCTGTGTCAGCCGGCGGAGGGAATTGATCATGGATGCGAACGGCCCAAGCCCTGTCCCAGGTGCCGTCATCGTGGCAAAAAAATATACTCTTTCCGGCCCCCACTGGTAAGCCGCAACGCTTACATCGACCGCACCAGAATCCGTGGCAGCTCTAACGGTCGTCATCGCAGCAGGCATGCCGTTGATCACGGTGTGGCGCGGCGAAGGGATCGCGATGCGCTGGTCATCTCCAGCCAGCTGTTGAAGCACCGTGCGAATGAAATTGTCCAACGAACCCCGATAGCGGCCACCGCTGAACTCGGCTTCGCCGGCAGAACCGGCTATCGAGACAGCGTCGGTGCCATTATCCATCAGATATCCGACTGGGACGGTGAACTGGATTCTGAGATCCGGATGCGTGAATGTGCGCCCGTCGATGATACCCTGAGCGGGATCATCGTCCACGTAGATGCCTTCCAATTGGCTCAGGAATTCGTCGCGATTGCGAATTCCAGTGCCAAAGCGGCCGCTCTCGCGCGCATCGGCCATAATTCGCTGGACGCGATTTTCGGTGAGCGGATGAGTCATCGCCCATTCCGGAAGTTTGCGGTTCTTGCGGCCTTGGACTCTCGCCTCGAGCGCCGTCTCACGACTGATTGCCTGCAGGATAGCCGGAGCGCCTTCAGGATCGTAGCCGGCGGCGATCATGTACCGCAGCCCCAAAGTGTCCGCTTCATATTCCTGCTCACGCGAGAAGCTTAACGTCTGAAGCTTGGCGGTGAGCAAGTGCTGGAGCGAAAGGGCGCTTCCGAATCTGCCGCCGATCATTCTTCCAAACATGATCCAGGGGATCTGCTGCTCGACGGCTTCCTCCTCCGCTTCTTCGCGTTGCTGAGCGTGACGAGCCGCCACATGCCCGATTTCGTGGCCGAGGGTGAAGGCGAGCTCCGACTCGTCATCCATCAAGCTCATCAGCTGGCGAGTGAGGTAGA
>Ga0207678_10004027_pt1 | contig 13222 bp, 11 predicted proteins | sample KBSC63metaG_FD_184319 | JGI IMG/M metagenome (GOLD analysis project Ga0207678, IMG submission 184319) | Corn rhizosphere microbial communities from Kellogg Biological Station, Michigan, USA - KBS C6-3 metaG (SPAdes) (version 2) | ecosystem: Host-associated > Plants > Roots > Rhizosphere > Soil ... | reverse complement strand
CGTACGGTGCATGACGTAATTTTTAGCTGGGGGAGCCGCTTGCTTCCGTCACGGGCCGGTCACGATTCCTTCAGCATGCCGTGGGGATGACGCGCCCAAGCCGGGCTGGAGCAGGCCTCCGACGCAACGCGCCACGATGAGGCCTTGCGCCGCGCCGCCCTCTTGTTTAGAGGCCACGCCCGATGCACGGAAACGTCAAAGTCTTCTCGGGCTCGGGACATCCCGCGTTCTCGCGTCTCGTTTGCAGCCATCTCGGTCTGCCGCTGGGACACTCGAAGCTGGTGCGCTTCTCGAACCAGAACATGCTGGTGCAGATCGAGGAGAACGTGCGCGAGGCGGACGTGTTCTTCATACAGCCCTCCTGCCCTCCGGTCTCCGACGGCATCCTGGAGATGCTGATCACGATCGACGCGCTGAAGCACGCCTCGGCGGGGCGCATCACGGCCGTGGTACCGTACTTTCCTTACTCGCGCTCCGACAAGAAAGACCGACCCCGGGTGTCGATCACGGCCCGGTTGATGGCCGATCTGATCGAGACGGCGGGCGCCGACCGGGTGCTGACGATGGACCTGCACGCGCCCCAAATTCAGGGGTTCTTCAGGATTCCAGTTGACCAGCTGATCGCCGCGCCGCTGCTCTGCCAGCGGCTCGCCCAGACGTCGCTGGCAAACCACGTGGTGGTCGCCTCGGACATCGGCGAGGGCAAGGACATCGAGCGCTACGCCAGCCGCCTCGACTTGCCGGTGGCGATCATCGACAAGCGCCGCTACGCGGATAATAGCAAGCCAGTGGCGCGCCAGATGGTGGGCGACGTGGCGGGCAAGACCGCTCTGATCATCGACGACGAGATCGCGAGCGGCGGGACCCTGCTGGAGGCGGCCGCGTTCTGTCTGGAGCGCGGGGCGCGTGCCGTGCGGGCGGCGGCAGTGCACGGCGTCTTCTCGGGTTCAGCGCTGGAACGCATCGCGGCCTCGCCGATCGAGTCGGTGCTGGTGACGGACTCGCTCCCGCTCGGCGCCGATGGCTCGGCGCCGGTCTCGCACCCGAAAGTGGAGCAAGTTTCGGTGGCGGGGCTGTTTGCTCGCGCGATCGAAGCCATCCATGACGGCACCAGCGTGTTCGAGCTGGTGAGCTGAGCGGCGGAGACTCGCCCAGAGACTCGCGGAGCGCAGCTGCTCCGTGCTAGCCCTTCGTTCATGTTCGCGGCAGGCCATCGCATCTTGTTTCAGGGCGACTCCATCACGGACGCGGGGCGCGACCGGACGCGGCGCGAGGTCAACGATGCGCAGGCGCTGGGCCGGGGCTACGCCTATCTGGCGGCTGCGCGCTTGCTCGCCGACCAGCCGAGGCAGGGCCTGATGATCTGGAACCGCGGCATCAGCGGCAACCGCGTGCCCGATCTGCTGGCTCGCTGGACCGCAGACTGCATCGATCTGCAACCCGACCTGGTCAGCGTCCTGATCGGCGTGAACGATCTCTGGCACAAGTTCGATGGCCGCTACACCGGCAGCGTCGCCGACTACGAGCAGGGCTATCGCGAGCTGCTGGAGCAGACGCGCCAGGCCCTGCCCCGGGCAGAGCTCGTGATCTGTGAGCCGTTTGTGCTGCGCTGCGGCGTGGTGAGCTCCAAGTGGTTCCCGGAGTTCGATCAGCGGCGCGAGGTAGCGGGGCGCCTGGCGCGCGAGTTCCAGACGCGCTTCGTGCCGTTTCAGAGCAGCTTCGAGCGGGCGCTCACCGACGACTCGCCGCCCTCGTACTGGGCGGCGGACGGTGTCCACCCGACTGCAGCAGGGCATCAGCTGCTTGCGGATACCTGGTTACGGGTCGTCGCGACCTGAATTGGGTTTCCTGCCCTGCTCTGCCGTGCCCCGCATCCGGCATCAGCTCGGGGCCGTTCAGCGAGTGCGCGTCGGTTCAGTGTCACACGCACAGTGGGCAGAGCGACGCGCGCACCTCACGAATTTGCCTCGTGAAGGAACGAGACGACGCTGTCACGTTACAGGCCCGCAGCGGCGGCAGTCGGTAATAGGGCAAAGCGGTGATGGCTGCGAGACGACGCCAGCGCATGGAGCGCGCGCTCTGCGCGTGCAGCTTGCTGCTCGGTGTCGCACGCACGCTGTTCGCAGAGCCGTCGTCGCAGGCGGCCCCGGCTGCGCCCCCGAGCGAAGATGCAACGACCGCCGATGTTGCACCGAGCCTGGCGCTGGCAGACGCGGCGCAGCCGTCGAGCGTGAGCACCGCGCTGGTACCGCTCGGCTCCTACTCGCCCGAGACGAGCGTGGCGCTGGGCTTGATGTTCGTGATGTTCACCGACGTGAAGAACCCCGGTGAGCGTCCGTCGAGCCTGGAGACGCTCGGCATCGCCACCGCACGCCGGCAGCTCCTGTTCGAGCTGCAACCCGATAAGTACTGGGACGAGCAGCGCTTCCATCTCTGGAACAAGTTCGAGTACCGCTACTACCCCGATCGCTACTTCGGCGTCGGCAACGACCTGCCGAATCGCCCCGTCTCCTACACGAAGCAGATGCTACGCGGGCGCTTGCTGTTCGAGCGGCGCTTGCTCGGCAGCCTGTGGCTCGGCGGCTACTCCGAGGCCATGTACATCGATCCGGTGTACGGAGCAGCTGGGCCACGCTTCGACGACGTGCCCGGGCGCGATGGCGGGCTCGCGGTGGGTGTCGGCCCGCAGCTCGCCTGGGACTCACGCGACAGCGCTCTGGCCGCTTCCGAGGGCACGCTGCTCTCGCTGCAGGCGATCACCTATCTGCACCAGCTGGGAGGCGACTACGCCTTCTGGCGGCTGGTCGCAGATGCGCGCCAGGTGCTCGGGCTGGGTGGCGGTCACGTGCTCGCGCTGCGTGCTCTCTTGGTGCGCAACTCCACACACGTGCCCTACTACATGATGGCGCAACTCGGTGGCCCCGACCTGCTGCGCGGCTACTACCAGGGCCGCTTCCAGGACCGCGCGCTGAGCGCGCTGGAGTTCGAGTATCGGACCCCGTTCGTGTGGCGGATCGGGGCAGCGGTCTTCGGCGGTGTCGGACAGGTGAGCGAGGACATCACCGGGCTGAGGCTGCACGGCTGGCATCCGAGCATGGGCGCCGGATTGCGACTCAACATAGCGCGCGCCGAGAAGCTCAACCTGCGCTTCGACGCGGGCGTCGGCAGCGACGGGCCAGCGCTCTACGTCGGGGTCGGAGAGGCGTTTTGACGCCGGGGCCCGCGCGCCGTGGCTGTCAGCCGGGCGAGAGCGCCATGCGGTACTCGCGCAGCGCTCAGGCCCTTCCCGCAGCGAGCTGCTCGAGCTGCGCCGCCGGCAGGCCCAGCGCTTCTCCCGCCTCCTGAAGCTCACGCCAGGTGGCGACGTCGATCTGCAAGCCCTGCTCCGCGGCGCGCCGGCGAGCGGCGCGCTCGGGCTCGCCGGCAAGCGTGATGCCCGAGCCGTCCGGGCTGGGCGACTGCCGCAGCCAGGCGATGTACGCCTCCGCCTCCGCCGCGAAGTGTTGCGCCGTGCCCAGCTGTGCTGGATCGACCAGCACGGAGAACATGCCGTTCAGGATCCGGCGCGGGCCGCCGGCGGGCTGCCGGCAAGTGCTGCCGCCGGTGAGCGCGCCGCCCAGTAGCTCCGCGACCAGGCTCAGCCCGAAACCCTTGTATTCGCCGAAGGGCAGCAGCGCCCCGTACGGCGGCGTGACGGCATATTTCGGGTCGGTCGTGGGCTGGCCGCGATCGTCGATCAGATTGCCCGGCGCGAGCTGCTGGCCGCGGTTATACGCGACGCGTGCCTTGCCCTGCGCGATGCGGCTCGTGGCGAAGTCGAGCAGCACGGGCTCCTGCCCGGGCCGCGGGATACCGATGCACACGGGGTTGGTTCCGAAGCGCGCATCGAGCCCCCCGTAGGGCGCCACGATCGGCCGCGTGACGACATTGACGAAGTGCAGGGAGACGAGGCCGTGCTCGAGACACTGCTCTGCCCAGTGACCGATCCGGCCCAGGTGGTGCGCATTCGCGAGCGCCACCACACACACGCCGTGCCGCCGCGCGCGCTCGATCCCGAGCTCCATTGCCTCGCGCCCCACCACCTGCCCGTAGCCGGAGGCGCCGTCGAGCCGCAGCAGGGAGCCGGTGTCGACCTGGATCTGGACGTGCTGGTTCACGTGCAGCGTGCCGTCCTGCAGCGAATGCACGTAGCGCGACAGCATGCCCACGCCGTGTGAGTCGTGCCCGCTGGCGTTGGCGAGCACCAGGTTCTCGGCGACCAGCTGCGCTTCTCTCGGGGCCGAGCCGCCCGCCTCGACCACGGCTCGTACCGCGCGCGTCAGGTGCTGCGACTGCCACACGACCGTGCCTTCCGCGGGGGCGTTCATCGCCGCGGAGCCTACGCCAAGCGCGCGCCGATTCGGAGCTGTTCCGGGGCGCGGCGCGGCCGCTGGCCGAAAGGCTGAAAATTTCTCGCGCCCGCCCGCTCGGAGCGCTCCGAGGCTGCAGGGCTCTCGCCTCGCGCGCCGCTCTGTGCCACCGTCTCGGCCATGTCTGTTCCGAGCGCATCCGCTCTCATCCGCAACCAGAAGCCGGGCATGCAATACCGGCGCTTCGGCAAGACGAATCTGCCGCTCAGCGTGATCACGCTGGGCGGGATGCGCTACCACGATGGCTGGTCGTCGCCGCCGCACGAGCTGTCGGCGCGCATGATCGATCAGTGCGCAGACATCGTGCGGCGCAGCCTGGCCGCCGGCATCAATCACATCGAGACGGCCAAGGGCTACGGCAAGAGCGAGCATTGCTACGGCAAGGTCCTGAATGAGGTGCTGAACGTCCCGCGCGACAGCTATTACTTCATGACCAAAGGCGCGCCCGAGACGGCGGAGGACACGCACCGCAGCATCGAGGCCCAGCTCGAGGCCCTGCGCATGGACCATATCGACTTGTACGCCTGGCACGGCGTCAACACGCGGCGCCGCTTCCAGATGGCAGTGGCCAAGGGCGGTCCGGTGGAAGTGCTGAAGCGCTACCAGGAGCAGGGCGTGATCGGCCACATTGGCTTCAGCACGCACGGCGACCTGCGCACCATCTCGGACACGATCGCGACCGACCTGTTCGAGTTCGTGAACCTGCACTACTATTACTTCTGGCAGCGCAATTGGTCGGGCGTGTTGCAGGCGGCCGGCCACGACATGGGCGTGTTCATCATCTCGCCCAACGACAAGGGCGGGCAGCTATTCCACGCATCGCAGAAGCTGCGCGAGCTGACGGCGCCGCTCACGCCGATCCAGTTCAACGCCCGCTTCTGCCTGCGCTCGCCGCACGTGCACACGCTCAGCTTCGGCATGACCGAGCCCGAGCACACCAGCGAGATGCTGGGGGCACTGCCGGTGTCCATGCCCATGACGGAGAGCGAGCTCGCCATCCTGCACCGGCTCGACGCGCAGGTGGACGCGCTCAGCAGCTACGACGGCTTCGAGCTGGCCGACGACCCCAGCGGCATCAACATCCCCGAGGTGCTGCGCTTCCGGCGCCTGCTCAAGTGCTACGACATGCGCGAGTTCGGCCGTTATCGCTACAACATGTTTCAGCCCAACAGCGAGTGGTTCTGGGGCGAGTTCGCCAGCGACGACAACCTGGAGAAAGTCGACCGCACGCGCATCCCGCACGGCATCCCGCTGATCGAAATGCTGCGCGAGACGCATCGCGAGCTGTACGTGCCGAAGGCCACCTGAGCCCGCGCAGCTCGAAAGGCTACGCTGGCTCAAAGCCCGCGCCGCGGCTCACTCGTTGGGCGGCGCGACCAGGCAGCGCGCGGGCACGGACGTGTAGCCCGAGGCGAGCTTGGTGTTGCCCGTGGCGATGAACCCCGAGTCGCCGTTGTCGATCGTCACGAGATCGCCATACGTCCAGAGGTTGGCGTTCGTGGCCACGTATTCGCGGCCCGTCCCGCCCAGGCCTTCGCCCCAGCCGACGTACGAGACCAGCTTGTCCGGTTCGTCGAACGTGCCCGACTGCACGTAAATGGCGAGCTCCGAACCCTCTGGGGGCAGCTTCCAGAGCCCTTCCGTGTTGTAGATCAGGATGAACTTGTAGGTCTTGCCCGGCCCCAGCACCACGTCGCCCTGCGGGGCGATGTTCCAGTATGCGGGAAAACTGCACCATTGCCATCCCAAGCGCTGGCCGACGATGGTCTGGTTGGTGCTGGTGATATTTCTCAGCACCACTTCACTGGTGTCGAAGTTGAAGCTCTGGATCGCGAACTTCTGCCCGGGCTGTCCGAGTGGATTCGGGGTGGGACAGCCCGCGGGATAGCTGAACTCACCGGGCGCCGTGCCTGCATCGTCGCTCACGGTTTCACCCGCGTCCGGCTCGGACATCACGACCACGGTACCGCCCCCCGTACCTGCGCCGCTGGAACCGCCCATCGCAGTGTTGCCGCCGCCCGTGCCGCCGCCACCACCGGAGCCGCCCCGCGGTGTGGTGCGCGCATCCTGCTCGCCGTTGCAAGCACACAGCGTCGAGGCGGCCACCGTGATGCCGACCACCAGCAGAGAAGCTCTCATGATGGGACGTCTTATGCTGCGCGGAACTCCCGAGCAAGGCGCAAGTTTCCCCAACAGTTGCCGGCGGGTTCACCCACCGGAGCCGCTCAGTCCGCCGAAACGGTACGGTCGCGTGCCCAGTCGCGCAAGGCTTGCACCTGCTCTGCGAGCATGACGCTCAGCGGCTTGGTGGCGAGGAGCTCGCGCTCCAGCAGCTCCTGCGTGAGCGTGCCCCCGCCGTGAAACGCCGCAAACAGCGCGGAGGTGACCGCCTGCGCCAGCTCGCTGCCGCTAAAGCCCTGCGCCAGCGCCGCGAGTCGCGCGAGGTCGAAGGACGCGGGATCGCGGCCGCGCTGGCGCAGGTGCAGCGCCAGGATCTGCTCGCGTACCGCGGCGCTCGGCAGGTCGACGAAGAAGATCTCGTCGAAGCGGCCCTTGCGCAGGAGCTCGGGTGGGAGGCGCGAGATGTCGTTGGCCGTCGCCACCACGAACACGCTGCCTTCGTGCTCCGCCAGCCAGGTCAGGAACGCGCCGAGCACGCGCTGTGAGACCCCACCGTCGCCGTCCCCGCCGGAGGCCAGCGCTTTCTCGATCTCGTCCACCCACAGCACCACCGGAGCCAGGCGCTCCGCCGTCTCCAGCGCCTTGCGCAAGTTCTGCTCGGTGGCACCGACGAACTTGTCGTACAGGCGCCCGGCATCGAGGCGCAACATGGGCAGCCCCCAGCTCACGGCCACCGCCTGGGCCGTGTGGCTCTTGCCGCAACCCTGCACGCCCAGGAGCAACATGCCGCGCGGCGCCGACAGCCCGAACTGCGCGGCGCGCTCCGGATCCTGAAACACCAGCGCGCGCTGGGCGAGCCAGTTCTTCAGGTTGGCCATGCCGGCCAGATCCTCGAAGCCGCTCTTGACCGGGAAATACTCCAGCACGCTGCTCTGGGCCACGCTCTTGCCCTTCGCCTCCGCGACGCTGGCGATGGCCCGCTCGTCGAGCGCGTGGTGTTCCACCAGGGAGGCAGTCAGCAGGCGCCGCACCTCCATCAAGCTCAGCCCCTGCAGGTGCGAGAGCAGCTGGTGCACTTGCTCGCGGCTGAGCCGCAACGCGACGCTCTGGCGCTGGCGCACGTCCGCGAGGATCTCGCGCAGGTACTGATAGTACTCCTCGCGTGTGGGCGGGCTCAGGCGCACCGCCGCGAAGGCGTTGTTCAGCTCCTCGGGCAGCGCCTCGGCCGCGGACACCACGATCGCCTCGCCCTGCTCCACCATGTCCTCGCGCAGCTCGAGCAGCTTGGCGATCACGCGCGCGTCGTCGAGCGTCTCCCCGGCCAGGCTCAGGTGGTAGATGGCCGGCACGCGGCTCGCGTCCACGTGCCCGAGCGCGCCCAGCAGCTGCTGGGTGCCGTACACCGCCCCCGGAGCGCCCCGCCGGCGCAGGCCGCTGGCAGGCGACCACTCGAACAGCGGCAGACCGAAGCAGCCACACAGGTACTCGACCAGCACGTCGACCCGCTCCGGATCCTGCGCCTCGATCCGGATCAAGGGCTGACGCGCGCGGACCAGCAGGGTGAGCTCGTCGAATTCCTTGATCGGCAGGGGTGCTTTCAGCACATTCAGCGTCTACGGCGGCGGGCCGACAACGCAAAATGGCTGACGCACCAGCCCGGCGACCCGGCGGCAGGGAGCAGGGAAAAGCGGGCGCCGGGCGGAGCCGGACGGCGCGTAGCCCCCTGCCCCAGCCGTGCGCCCGGCGCCGCGCGGCCCTTGCTCGCGCGCGGCGCCCTGTATTATCGGTGTGATACAGTGTTCACGCTCCAGATCGACCCCTCCGCCAAGCTGCCGGTGTACCGGCAGATCATCGATCAGACTCATTTTGCCATCAACACCGGCGCGCTGGCGGCCGGCGAGCGCCTGGCCAGCTTGCGCGAGCTTTCGCAGCGTCACGGCGTGGCCATCAACACCGTGGTCAAGGCCTTCAAGGCGCTCGAGCAGCGCGGCCTGGTGCAGGCCGGGCCGCGCAGCGGCTACCGCGTGGTGGGGCCGGGCGGTTCCCGTCCGGGCAGCGCGGCGCCCCGGGCAAAGGCGGCAAACGCCTCGCGCTACCAGGCGCGCGGCGTGTCCGCGACCAAGCAGGAGGTGCACGGCGCCATCGCCACGCTCGATCCTGGCTTGTTTCCCCTCGCCTTCTGCAAGATCACGGAGGACTACCTGACCGGCGATCCGGATCTGTGCAATGTCATTCATGCGGACGGCAGCGGCACCAAGAGCATCATCGCCTACCTGCACTACCGCGAGACCGGCGACGCGAGCGTGTTTCGTGGCATCAGCCAGGACAGCCTGGTGATGAATCTCGACGACCTGCTGTGCGTCGGAGTGACAGGCAGGATCCTGGTCTCGGCCACCATCAACCGCAACGCCAAGCGCATCGGGGCCGACGCACTGCGCGAGCTGATCCTGGGCAATGACGCCTACCTCGCGCGGCTGCGCGAGCATGGCGTGGCGATCCATAGCGGTGGCGGCGAGACGGCGGACGTCGGCGATCTGACGCCGACGGTGGCGGTGGACAGCTGCTGCAGCGCCGTGCTGCGCAAGAGCGACGTGATCAGCGGCGCGGAGATCCGCCCGGGCCTGGTGATTGTGGGGCTCGCCAGCGATGGGCAAGCGAGCTACGAGGACGCGGAGAACAGCGGCATCGGCAGCAACGGCTTGACCAGCGCGCGCCACGATCTGCTCGGCGCGCACTATCGCGAGCATTACCCCGAAACGTTCGACGCCGGGATCGATCCCGCGCTGATCTACACCGGCCCGTTCCGGCTCTCGGACCCCTTGCCGGGCTCGCGCCAGAGCGTGGGCGAAGCGCTGCTCAGCCCGACGCGCAGCTACGCGCCGTTGATCCGCGCCCTCCTGGAGGCCGACCGGCGCAAGATCAAGGGCCTCGTGCACTGCTCCGGTGGCGGGCAGACGAAGTGCCTGCGCTTCGGGCGCGGCGTGCATTTCATCAAGGACAACCTGTTGCCGCTGCCGCCGATCTTTCGCACCATCCAGCGCGTCAGCAAGACCAACTGGAAAGAGATGTACCAGGTCTACAACATGGGCCATCGCATGGAGGTGTACTGCACGGCGCGCGACGCCAAGCACGTGATCGAGGCTGCTCGCTCGTTCGGCATCACGGCGCAGCAGATCGGCCGCACCGAGCGCTCGGAGAGCGGGCGCAACCAGCTCAGTGTGAGCCACGGCGCGCGCGTGCTGAGCTACGCGGCCCCCTGACGCCGCCGGAGAGCGCATGCGCCTCGGCACTACCTCATTCATCTATCCCGGCGGCTGGCTGTACAACGTCGAGCGGCTCGCGCCCCGCTTCGACGACATCGAGATCCTGTTCTTTGAGGCCGGCGGCTTCCCGGATGCGGAGGAGTGCCGCGCGCTCGCGCGCTGCAAGCAGCAATACGGCCTCAGTTACTCGCTGCATACGCCGCTCGAAGCGAGCCTCGGGAGCGCCGATGCGGCGCGGCGCCAGGCCGGTGTGGACGCCGTGCGGCGCGCCGTCGACGCCGCGACAGCGTTCGAGCCAGAGCACTACGTGCTGCATGTGTACCTCGGCGACGGCGAGCGCGATCCACAGCCGCCCCTCGCACTCGACGCCTGGCGCGAACGGGCCGCGATCTCCCTGCGCCAGCTGCTCGCGCACGGCGTTGCGCCGCGGCAGCTGTGCGTGGAAGCGCTGGACTACGACTTCGCGCTGATCCACCCGGTGATCGAGGCGCTCGATCTATCGATCGCGCTCGACGTCGGCCACTGGGTGCGCGACGCGCGGGACGAGCTGAGCGAGCTCGAGCGCTACCTGCCGCGCGCGCGGCTCTTGCAATGGCACGGCACGGAGCCCGATGGGCGCGACCATCGTTCGCTGCGCCACTACCCATTCGATCGCGCGCGGCAGCTCTTGTCGGCCCTCGTGGCGTCACGGTTCGACGGGGTGCTCACGCTGGAGGTGTTCGATCCCGAGGAGCTGGCGAGCTCCGAGCAGATGCTGGCGCGGCTCTGGCGGGAGCTCGGGCTCGAGCCACGGCGCTCCGCGACGAGGCAGGCGCTGTGATCGAGCTGCTGGGGTTGGAAGGCTCGGCCAGCGTGCTAGCCGCTGCGCTGCTCATCGACTTCGCTTTCGGCGAGCTGCCCGCTGCCGCCCATCCGGTGGTGTGGATGGGCAAGGTGGCGCGCGCCATGGAAGGTCAGCTGCCCCGCTCGGGAGCCGCGCGCCAGCTGCTCGGCGGCGCGGCGCTGGCCCTGATCTTGCCGATCGGCTTCGCGGGCATGAGCCTCGGGCTCTCGCGCCTGGCGCGGCCCTGGCCGATCGCGGACTGGGTGCTGCAGGTGTTGACGCTGACGGCCATGTTCGCCGCGCGCGCACTCGGCGACGCGGCACGCGAGATGGAGCGCGCTCTGCACGCGGGGCAGCTCGAACGCGCGCGTTCTGGCTTGCGCAGCCTGTGCAGCCGCGACCCGAGCCAGCTCAGCGAGCCGGAGCTGGTCGGCGCCACCATCGAATCGGTAGCGGAAAACGCCTCCGATAGCTTCGTCGCGCCGCTCTTCTACTACGTATTGCTCGGCTTGCCGGGAGCCGTAGCGTACCGCGCGGTCAACACGCTGGACGCCATGGTGGGCTACCGCGGTCGCTACGAGTATCTGGGCAAGGCCAGCGCGCGGCTCGACGATCTGCTCAACTTCATTCCCGCCCGCCTGACGGCGCTCGCGCTGTTGCTGGCGGGCGCGCTGCTGGGAAAGAACGTCCGCGCCGGGCTCTCGATCTGGCACCGCGACGCCCGCACGACCGCCAGCCCCAACGCGGGCAGGCCCATGGCGGCCATGGCCGGGCTGCTCGGGGTGCGGCTGGAGAAAGCCGGCCACTACGCGCTGGGCGACGCTCGTATCTCCCTCACCGAGCCGCTGATCGGAGACGCCTGGCGCGTGGTGCGGCTCACTTTTGCGCTGACGGCGCTCTCTGCGCTGGCGCTGGCGGCCCGGTGAGGTTAGGCCCGCATCGTGTCGCACCCGCTCATGCCGCCAGCGTCTGAACCGATCCGCCACGGCGGGCCGCAGGAAGCAGAGCTGCGCGCGCTCGGCATCGACCCGGAACACGTGCTCGATTTCAGCTCCAGCACCAACCCATACGGGCCGGACCCCGCAGTCGCACGGGCGCTGCAGGGCGCACGCATCGACCGCTACCCCGACCCGACGGCGCTGCGCGCGCGCGAAGCGCTGGCGGAGCGCTGCGGCGTCGATCCCGGGCAGATCGTGCTCGGCAACGGCGCGGCCGAACTGCTCTGGTCGCTCGCACGCTGTCTGCTCGCCCCGGGCGCGACAGCGCTGATCGCCGAACCCACCTTTTCCGAGTTCCGCAGCGCGGCGAACTGCTGTGGGGCCCACGTGCGCGAGTGGCGTGCGGCGCCGGAGCGGGGCTTCGCGATCGAGCTGGACGGGCTCTCTGCAGCCGACACACGCGCCGTGTACTTGTGCTCGCCCAACACGCCGACCGGTACGGCCCTGCCCACCAGCGAGATCGCCGAATGGGCCGCGCGCCGGGAGTCGACGGTCGTGCTCGATCAGTCCTTCCTGAGCCTGAGCGAGCGCTGGCAGGACGCCGCGCTGACGCTGCCGCGCAATGTCGTCGCGGTGCGCTCGCTGACCAAGGATCACGGCATCCCGGGCGTGCGCCTCGGTTACCTGATCGCCAGTCGCGAGCTGTGCGCGACGATCGAGCGCTCCCGGCCCGCGTGGAGCACGAGCGCCCTGGCACAGGCTGCGGCCATCGCCAGCTGCCGCTCCGATGAGTTCGTGGCGCGCAGTCGGGAGCGCTTGCTCGAGGACCGGCGCCAGCTCGAGCGCGAGCTCGCGGCGCTCTGCATCGAGAGCGTGCCCTCGCAGACCAACTTCTTGCTGGCGCGCGTGGCGCGCGTGGCGGAGCTACGGGCGCGGTTGCTCGCGCGGCATCAGATCCTGGTGCGCGACTGCGCCTCCTTCGGGCTGCCCGGCTTCTTGCGGCTCGCCGCGCGGCCCGCTCCCGAACGCGCGCGGCTGATGGCGGCGCTGCGCGCGGAGCATCCCTGATGCTGGCGCGTACCCTGATGGTCCAGGGTACCGCCTCGTCCGTGGGCAAGAGCCTGCTCGTGGCGGCGTTGTGCCGACTGTTTCGCCAGGACGGCTTCGATGTCGCGCCCTTCAAGTCCCAGAACATGGCGCTCAACTCCGCTGTCACCCCCGACGGCTTCGAGATCGGTCGCGCGCAGGCCGTGCAAGCCGAGGCTGCGGGACTGCCCGCGAGCGTCGACATGAACCCGATCCTGCTCAAGCCGGAGGGAGCGCAGCGCTCGCAGGTCGTGGTGCTGGGTCGGCCCCTGGCAACGCTCAGCGCGCGCGAGTATCACGACTACAAACCCGAGCTGCAGGGCGTCGTCGCCGGCTCGCTCGAGCGCCTGCGCCGGCGTCACCAGCTGGTGATCATCGAGGGCGCAGGCAGTCCCGCGGAGATCAATCTCAAGGCTCGGGACCTGGTCAACATGCACGTGGCGCGGCTCGCCGAGGCGCCGGTCCTCCTGGTCGGTGACATCGATCGCGGCGGCGTGTTCGCTGCGCTGGTCGGCACACTGGAGCTGCTCGAGCCCGACGAGCGTGCGCGCGTGGCGGCGCTCGTGATCAACAATTTCCGGG
>Ga0207678_10004026_pt1 | contig 13222 bp, 6 predicted proteins | sample KBSC63metaG_FD_184319 | JGI IMG/M metagenome (GOLD analysis project Ga0207678, IMG submission 184319) | Corn rhizosphere microbial communities from Kellogg Biological Station, Michigan, USA - KBS C6-3 metaG (SPAdes) (version 2) | ecosystem: Host-associated > Plants > Roots > Rhizosphere > Soil ... | reverse complement strand
GGTGACCAACTTCGGCACCAGCCGCAACTTCACCTTCCTGATCCTGGACCTGATGCCGATCATGCTGGTCGCGCTGCCGATGACGTTCATCATCGTCACCGGCGAGATCGACCTCTCGGTGGCGAGCACGCTCGGCCTGACGTCGGCGGTGATGGGCTCGCTGTGGGACGCGGGCCTGACGATCGAGATGATCATCCCGCTCTGCATCGTGCTCGGCGGGGTGCTCGGCGCGCTGAACGGCTTCTTCGTCACCGTGCTGAAGCTGCCGTCCCTCGCGGTCACGATCGGCACCCTGGCCCTCTACCGCGGGCTCGCGTTCGTGGTGCTGGGCGACGGCGCGGTCGCCGACTTCCCGCGTGACTACACGAGCTGGGTCACCGGGACGATCGGCGACGGCCCGATCCCGAACGTCCTGATCCCGCTGGTCGTCGCCGCGCTGATCTTCGGCGTCGTGCTGCACGCGACCCCGATCGGCCGTGGTGTCTTCGCGGCCGGGGCGGGGGAGCAGGCGGCCCGGTTCGCCGGCATCCGCACCGGGCGGCTCAAGTTCTGGCTGTACGTCGTGGCCGGTGCGGTCGCGGGCCTCGCCGGGGTGCTGTGGACGCTGCGGTACTCCAGCGCCCGCGCCGACAACGGCTTCGGCCTCGAACTGGCCGTCGTGGCCGCCGTGCTGCTCGGCGGCGTGTCCATCTTCGGCGGCAAGGGCACGCTGCCCGGCGTGCTCGCCGGGGTGGTCCTGCTGGCCTCGCTGCAGAACGCCCTGCGCCTGCAGGACGTCTCGAACGAGGCGCTCAACATCGTGACCGGCGTGCTCCTGATCGTGTCGGTCCTGCTCCCCAACATCGTGACTTCGGCCCGCACGGCAGTGCGACGCCGTCGGCAAGCTGTTTCTCCGGAAAGGTGACGAAGATGTCCCGACGGTTCCTCACCGGCGCAGTGTCGGCCGGGCTGGTGCTGGTCCTGGCCGCGTGCAGCGGTACGACCAAGAACGACAACGCCGGTTCCGGCGGCCAGCAGTCCACCGCCGCGGCGAACCCGAACGCCGCGGCGAAGGAGGGCGTCAAGATGGCGTTCCTGCCCAAGCAGCTCAACAACCCCTACAGCGACATCGAGGTCAGCGGCGGCAAGGAGGCCCTGGGCGAGCTGAAGGGCGAGTACAAGCTGGTCGGGCCGAACGACGCCAGCGCGTCGTCGCAGGTCAGCTACATCAACACGCTGATCCAGCAGCAGCAGGACGTCATCGGGATCGCCGCGAACGACCCGAACGCGGTGTGCCCGTCGCTCAACCAGGCCCGCAGCGCCGGCATCAAGGTCGTCGCGTTCGACTCCGACGCGGCCAAGGACTGCCGCGACGTCTTCATCAACCAGGCCACCACCCAGGGCATCGGCGAGGCGCTGGCCAAGCAGGCCAAGGACCTCTCCGGCGGCTCCGGCGAAATCGCGGTCCTGTCCGCGACGCCGAACGCGACCAACCAGAACGCCTGGATCGAGGTCCTGAAGAAGGAGCTGGCCAAGCCGGAGTACGCGAACATCAAGCTGGACAAGATCGCCTACGGCAACGACGACGACCAGAAGTCGTTCCAGGAGGCCCAGGGCCTGCTGCAGTCGTTCCCGAACCTCAAGGTGATCGTTTCGCCGACCACCGTGGGCATCGCGGCCGCCGCGCGGTACGTCAGCTCGTCGAGCTACAAGGGCAAGGTCGCGGTGACCGGGCTGGGCACGCCGAACCAGATGCGCGCCTTCGTCAAGGACGGCACGGTGAAGCAGTTCGCGCTGTGGAACCCGGCCGACATCGGCTACCTCGCCGCGTACGCCGGCGTTGCGCTGAAGTCCGGCCAGATCACCGGCAAGACGGGTGAGAAGTTCAAGGCGGGCAAGCTCGGCGACTACACGATCGGCGAGAACGGCGAGATCGTCCTCGGCCCGCCGACGACGTTCGACGCGAACAACATCGACAAGTTCAACTTCTGATTCTCCCGGCCGGGTCGCGACGGGCGGCCCGGCCGGGTTCCACCAAGGACGGACTGTGCCCCGATACTGCTTCTGCCTGCAGGTCAAGCCCGACCGGCTGGCCGAGTACGCCGAGCGCCACCGCGCCGTCTGGCCGGAGATGCGCCAGGCCCTGCACGACACCGGCTGGCGCAACTACTCGCTCTTCCTGCGTGAAGACGGCCTCCTGATCGGCTACGTCGAGGCGGACGACCTCGCCGCCGCGCAGGCCGCCATGGCGGAGACCGAGGTCAACACGCGCTGGCAGGCGGAGATGGCGGAGTTCTTCACCGGTCTCGACGGTGGCCCGCCCGACGAGGGCTTCCGGCTCCTGACCGAGGTCTTCCACCTCGAACCCCCAACCGTCGCGGAAGGACAGTGATCGCCGTGGGCGACTTGACGGCCGTGAAGCAGGCCTTGCGGACGCAGCGCATCGAGACGCCGTCGTGGGCGTACGCGAACTCGGGCACCCGGTTCAAGGTGTTCCCGCAACCCGGGGTGCCGCGCACACCCGAGGAGAAGATCGCCGACGCCGCGGTGGTGCACCGGCTCACCGGGGTGGCGCCGACCGTGGCGTTGCACATCCCGTGGGACAAGGTCGGCGACTACGCCGCCCTGACCGCGTACGCGCGGGATCTCGGTGTCGAGATCGGCGCGATCAACACCAACGTCTTCCAGGACGAGGACTACAAGCTCGGATCGGTGACCAACCCGGACCCGGGCATCCGCCGCAAGGCGACCGACCACCTCCTGGAAGCCATCGACATCATGGACGCGACGGGCTCGCGGGACCTGAAGCTGTGGTTCTCCGACGGGATCAACTACCCGGGTCAGGACGACATCCGCGACCGGCAGGACAGGCTGGCGGCGGCGCTGCGCGAGACGTACGACCGGCTGGGCCCCGAGCAGCGGATGCTGCTGGAGTACAAGCTGTTCGAGCCCGCGTTCTACGCCACCGACGTCCCGGACTGGGGCACGTCCTACGCCCACTGCATCGAGCTGGGCGAGCGGGCGACGGTGTGCATCGACACCGGCCACCACGCCCCCGGGACGAACATCGAGTTCATCGTGGCGTTCCTGCTGCGGGCCGGGAAGCTGGGCGCGTTCGACTTCAACTCCCGCTTCTACGCCGACGACGACCTGATGGTCGGCGCCGCGGACCCGTTCCAGCTGTTCCGGATCATGTACGAGATCGTCCGCGCCGACGCCCTCGATCCGTCGTACGGGATCGCGTTCATGCTCGACCAGTGCCACAACATCGAGGCGAAGATCCCGGCGATCATCCGGTCGGTGATGAACGTCCAGGAGGCCACGGCCAAGGCGCTGCTCGTCGACCGCACCGCGCTGCGCGCCGCCCAACAAGCCGGGGACGTGCTCGCCGCGAACGCCGTGCTGATGGACGCCTACAACACCGACGTCCGGCCGCTGCTGGCCGAACTGCGCACCGAGGCCGGGCTCGACCCGGACCCGATCGCCGCCTACCACCGCAGCGGGTACCAGGAGAAGATCGTGGCCGAGCGCGCCGGCGGCACGCAGGCCGGATGGGGAGCATGACGATGACCGTGCCGGAGCAGCTCATCGCGCGCAGCAACGCGCTCGGGGCCGACCCGCGCAACACCAACTACGCCGGCGGCAACACCTCCGCCAAGGGTTCGGTGACCGACCCGGTCACCGGCTCGCCCACCGACGTCCTGTGGGTCAAGGGCTCCGGCGGTGACCTCGGCACGCTGACCGAAGCCGGGCTCGCGGTGCTGCGGCTGGACCGCCTGCGTTCCCTGGTGAACGTGTACCCGGGGGTCGAGCGCGAAGACGAGATGGTCGCCGCGTTCGACTACTGCCTGCACGGCCGGGGCGGGGCGGCGCCGTCGATCGACACCGCGATGCACGGTCTCGTGGAGGCCGCCCACGTCGACCACCTGCACCCCGACTCCGGCATCGCGCTGGCCACGGCGGCCGACGGACCGGCGTTGACGAAGGAGTGCTTCGGCGACCGCGTCGCGTGGGTGGACTGGCGGCGGCCCGGGTTCCAGCTGGGCTTGGACATCGCCGCGGTCAAGGCCGCGAACCCCCAAGCGATCGGCGTCATCCTCGGCGGGCACGGCATCACCGCGTGGGGCGCCACGTCCGAGGAGTGTGAGCGGAACTCCCTGGAGATCATCCGGACCGCCGAAGCGTTCTTGGCCGAGCGCGGTGCCCCCGAACCGTTCGGGCCGGTCGTCCCCGGCTTCGAAGCTCTCCCCGAAGCCGAGCGCCGAGCGCGCGCCGCCGCGCTGGCGCCGGTGATCCGCGGGCTGGCGTCGACCGACCAGCGGGTCGTCGGGCACTACACCGACAGCGAGGTGGTCCTGGAGTTCCTGTCCCGGGAGAAGCTCGCGCCGCTCGCCGCGCTGGGCACGTCGTGCCCGGACCACTTCCTGCGCACCAAGGTCCGGCCCCTCGTGCTCGACCTGCCCGCGACGGCCCCGGTCGACAGTATCCGCGAACGCCTGAAGGAATTGCACACCGAATACCGGGCGGAGTATGCCGCCTACTACGAGCGGCATGCCACCCCGGACTCGCCCGCGATGCGCGGCGCCGACCCGGCCATCGTGCTCGTCCCCGGCGTCGGGATGTTCTCCTTCGGCAAGGACAAGCAGACTGCGCGGGTGGCGGGCGAGTTCTACGTCAACGCCATCAACGTCATGCGCGGCGCCGAAGCCGTCTCGACGTACGCCCCGATCCCGGAGAGCGAGAAGTTCCGGATCGAATACTGGGCGCTGGAAGAGGCCAAACTCCAGCGGATGCCGAAGCCCAAACCCCTCGCCGGGCGGATCGCGCTGGTCACCGGGGCGGGGTCGGGGATCGGCAAGGCCATCGCGCAGCGGCTCGCCGCCGAGGGGGCGTGCGTGACGATCGCCGACCTCAACGGCGACGCGGCCGCGGAGGTCGCGGCCGAGATCGGCGGCACTGCCGTCACCGCCGATGTCACCGATGCCGCGGCCGTGCAGGCGGCGGTCGACGCGACCGTCCTGGCCTTCGGCGGCATCGATCTGGTGGTCAACAACGCCGGGCTGTCCATCTCGAAGCCGCTGCTGGAGACCACCGAACGCGACTGGGACCTGCAGCACGACGTGATGGCCAAGGGCTCCTTCCTGGTCGCCCGCGCGGCCGCGAAGGCGATGATCGACCAGGGTGTCGGCGGGGATATTGTCTACATCTCGTCCAAGAACTCGGTGTTCGCGGGCCCGAACAACGTCGCCTACGGTGCCGCGAAGGCCGACCAGGCCCACCAGGTCCGGCTCCTGGCGGCCGAACTCGGCGCGCACGGCATCCGCGTCAACGGCGTCAATCCCGACGGTGTCGTCCAGGGCTCCGGCATCTTCGCCGGCGGCTGGGGCGCCCAGCGGGCGGCCGTCTACGGCGTCGAGGAGGCGAAGCTCGGCGAGTTCTACGCCCAGCGGACCATCCTCAAGCGCGAAGTGCTGCCCGAGCACGTCGCCGCCGCGGTGTTCGCCCTCACCGGCGGCGAGCTCACCCACACCACCGGGCTGCACGTGCCGGTGGACGCCGGGGTGGCCGCCGCGTTCCTGCGTTAGGAGAACCCATGACGCTCGACCGCATCACCCCGCGCCGCACCCGCGTCGGGCTCGTCTCCGGCGGGCTCGGCGCGTACTGGCCGCAGTTCCCGGCGCTGCTGCCCCAGCTGCAGGCCTCGGCCCGGCGCGTCACCGAGCGGCTGTCCACGATGGACTGCGAGGTCGTCGACGCCGGGTTCGTCTCGGACGCCCAGGAGGGCGCGGCCGCCGCGGAGAAGCTGCGGGTGGCCGGGTGCGACCTGATCATCGGCTTCCTGACGACGTACCTGACGTCCAGCATGCTGGCTCCGGTCGCGCAGCGCTCGGGCGCGCCGGTGCTGCTGCTGAACCTGCAGCCCACCGACGCGATGGACCACGAGTCCTTCGACACCGGCGCCTGGCTGGCCTACTGCGGCGCCTGCCCGCTGCCGGAGATGGCCAACGCGTTCCGGCGCCTCGGCGTCGAGTTCCGCTCGGTGTCCGGGTACTTGGAGGACCCTCGGGCGTGGACGCGGATCGAGCGGTGGATCAAGGCGGCGGGGGTTCGCGCGGCGCTGAGGCACGGCCGCCACGGTCTGCTCGGGCACCTCTACCCGGGCATGATGGACGTCTCCACCGACCCGACGCTGGTGTCGGCCCAGCTCGGCGGGCACGTCGAGATCCTGGAGGTCGACGACCTTCGGGTGCGCGTGGAGAAGGTCAGCGACGACGAGACCGCCGAGCGGGTCTCGCTGGCCCGTGCAGTGTTCACTGTGGACGAGTCCGTTGTGGACGAAGATTTCGCCTGGGGCGCCCGGGTTTCGGTGGCCCTCGACCGGCTCGTCGACGACTTCTCCCTCGATTCGCTGGCCTACTACCACCGCGGTCTCGACGGCGAGACGCACGAACGCGTCGGCGCCGGGTTCATCCTCGGCGCGTCGCTGCTCACCGCCCGCGGCATCCCGGCGGTCGGCGAGTACGAGCTGCGGACGTCCCTGGCCATGCTGGTGATGGACCGCCTCGGGGCCGGCGGGTCGTTCACCGAGCTGCAGGCGCTGAACTTCCGCGACGGCGTGGTCGAGATGGGGCACGACGGCCCGGCGCACCTGGGCATCAGCGCCCGCAAGCCGCTGCTGCGCGGCCTCGGCGTCTACCACGGCAAGCGCGGCTGGGGCGTGTCGGTGGAGTTCGACGTCAAGCACGGGCCGGTGACGCTGTGCGGGCTCGGTCAGCGCCGCGACGGGACGTTCACGCTCATCGCGTCGGAAGGCACGGTCGTGCCCGGTCCGCTGCTGCGGATCGGCAACACGACCTCCCGCGTCGACTTCGGCTGCGACCCGGGGGAGTGGACCGACGCCTGGTCGGCGAGTGGCATCGCGCACCACTGGGCGCTCGGCACCGGCCACCGCGTCGGCGAGCTGACGGCGGTGGCGGACCTGCTCGGCCTGGAACTGACGGTGGTACGCCCGTGAAGCGAGTGGCGGCCGTCGACCTCGGCGCGTCCAGCGGGCGGGTGATGGCCGGGACCGTCGGGCCGTCTTTGCTGGCGGTCGAGGAGGTCCGGCGGTTCCCGAACGGCGGCGTCCGCGCGGGGCCGTCGCTGTACTGGGACATCCTGGGCCTCTACCGCGAGACCCTGGCCGGGATCCGCGAAGCCGGGGACCTGGACGGCGTCGGCATCGACTCCTGGGCGGTCGACTACGGGCTCTTGGACGAGCGCGGCGCGCTGCTCGGCAACCCCGTCTGCTACCGCGACCCGCGCACGGACGGCGTGCCCGCGGCGGTTTCCGCCTTGGTCTCCGCACGTGAGCTCTACGACGTGACGGGGCTGCAGCAGCTCCCGTTCAACACGCTGTACCAGCTGGTGTCCGAAGGCGACCGGCTCGACGCGGCGTCGACGATGCTGCTCATCCCCGACCTGCTGAACCACTGGCTGACGGGTTCGATCGGCGCCGAGCGCACGAACGCGTCGACCACGCAGCTCTACGACGTCCGCGAGCGGACCTGGGCCACTTCGCTGGCTTCGCGGGTCGGGATCCCACCGAGGCTGCTGCCGCCGCTGCGCGACCCCGGCACGGTGGTGGGCACGGCGGACGAGCTGGGCGGCCTGCCGGTGGTGGCGGTCGGCTCCCACGACACGGCGTCGGCGGTGGTCGCGGTGCCCGCGTCCCCCGGCACGAACTTCGCGTACATCTCGTCGGGAACGTGGTCACTGGCCGGCCTGGAGCTGCCATCACCGGAGCTGAGCGACGAGGCACTGGCGGCGAACTTCACGAACGAGGGCGGCGTCGACGGCACGATCCGGTTCCTCCGCAACGTGATGGGCCTCTGGGTGCTGTCGGAAACGCTGCGCACGTGGTCGGCATCGGACCTTCCCGGCCTGCTCGACGCGGCGGCTTCCGCGCCCCCACTGGCGGCGGTGGTGGACATCGACGCCCCGGAGTTCCTGTCCCCGGGCGACATGCCGGCCCGCATCGAGGCGGCCTGCCGAGCCACGGGCCAGCGCCCACCCTCCGGCCGGGCCGCGGTGGTCCGCTGCATCGTGGACAGCCTGGCGCTGGCCCACCGCAGGGCCATCCACACGGCATCCCGCGTGACGGGCCGCACGGTCGACGTGGTCCACCTGGTGGGAGGCGGAGCCCGCAACGACCTCCTGTGCCAGTCGACGGCGGACGCGTGCGGAGTCCCGCTCCTGGCCGGTCCGGTCGAGGCGGCGGCGCTGGGGAACGTGCTGGTCCAGGCCCGCGCGCTGGGGGAGGACCTGCCCGATCTGGCGTCGATGCGGGCGTTGGTGCGCGAGACGCAGGAGATCCGCCGCTACGAGCCCTCGGGAACGGCGGACTGGGCGGCGGCGGAGGCGCGTCTGTTCGGCTGACGGCCCCAGTTCGCGTGGATTTCGGTCAGGAGGTCGCGTGCTTCCTGCCGGCAGAGGGCACTGAGGCGGGCCAGCACCTGTGCCGCACCGGCCCGGAGGTGGCACGGGACGGTCTCGTCGTGCGCCAGTTCCCGGCACACGAGCGCGGCTGCCTCGCGGAAGTCGCGGTGCAGGGCGGACATCGCCTTGGCACAGCGCAGCCTGACGACGGGCGTTCGCGCCGGATCTTCGGCCATGACACGCAGGTCGAAGGCAGCCTCTTCCGGCTCGTGCTTGCCGATCGCCTTGAGCACCTGGATCGCTGCCATGCCGTCCGTCTCGAGCCGGCGGAGGAAGGTCAGGACCTCGTTGCGGCAATCGGGCCGGATGTCACCGAGTACCTGTGCGGAGTTCGCTCGCATCAGGACCGGCAACGTCTCGTCCGTCATCATCGCTCGCAGTCGTTCCACTGCGAGCTCCCGCCCGCGCGTCCCGAACGTGGCGAGGTCTTGGGCCGCATACCAGCGCAACCCGGGCCGAGAGTTCGGATCGTCGGCGATGAAGGTGAGGATCCGGGCTCCCCGCTCGCGGTCGTCGCATCGGTATTCGAACATTTCGCTGGCCGCTATCGCGCGCGTTGCCGTGCGAGCCCGATCGTCGTCGCGGATCGCTCGGATGTCGCCGAGCCGGTCGAGGACCAGGAGAACGCGGAGCCGCAAGTGGTCGGCGAGGCGGTGATCGCTCAGCAGCCGGGCCAGCCGGCGGCGGTCGGTCTCCGTCAGCGGTTGGGGGTCCAGTTCGAGCAAGAGCGTTGCGGCCTCGAGCTTGCGCCGCCATGGCCGGCCTTCGCCGTCGAGCGTGGCCCGGGCGTCGCCGAGGAGACGAACTCGCCAGGCGTGATCGAGCTCCGCGAGCGCCAGGAGCCGTTGCTGCCGGACGTGGCCGCTCCCGCCGAGCTCCGTCAAGAGCGCGACTGCCTCCGGGACCAGCCGAGGGGAGAGCCGGCCGAGCGCGGTCGCGGCGGCGACCCGGCCGGCCAGCGTGGTCTCGGCACCGGTGAGCGTGTCCCGAAGCGCCGCCTCGAGCTCACTCGCCGTTGCCCAGTTGTCCCAATACCTGGCCGTCGCGTTCGACCAGGCGGAAACCGGGGCGGTGCGGTCGGCGAGGATGGTCCGGGAGACCTCCCGGTACTCGGCCGCCGGGAGGAGGGGTGCCGTCCTCCGCCGCGGGACGAGAGAGGTCGCCGGTGCGTGCACGACGGCCCGCGCGAGCGTGGCGAGCTCGGCAGGCGGCAAGCTGTTCCGGGGAAACCAGTCGAGTACCTCCGCGCGTTCGGTGTCGTACAGTCCGGGGCTGCCGGCCAGCCGGCGGAGGACGGCCAGCGCGGCGCCCTGCTGCGCGGGATCGAGCCGCGCGAGCTGGTACGCGGCTTCCCCGCGGTCGTAAGGGAGTTCGGTTTCGTCGTCGAGCACGCGCCGGTGGAAGGCGATCGCGTCGTCGATCGTGGTGGGGTCGAGCTCCGCGAGCTGTATGACCGCTTCGGTTCGCCAGGTGAACTGAAGGTGATCATCCTGGGCTTGCGAGCGAAGTTCGCCGATTGCCTCGTGCCTGTGTTCGGGACGGCCTTCGGCCAGCAGGCCCGCGCAAAGCTGGCGCAACCAGTGACCGGCGTCCGAGGCGGAGGTGGTCGCCCGGACCGCATCGGGCAGATCCGCGCCGAGCACGACGAGCTCCCGGACGTAACCGGTCCAAAGCCGGGGGCGGATGGCGTGCTGAAGGGCCAGGACCGCATCCAGGGTGGCCGCGAGCTCGGCACGCTGTCTGCGTGCCAGGAACATCGCCGCCCGGGCACGGTGGATTCCGGCGGCCGATCCATCGGACACCAGGGCGTGCATCGCTGCGTCGACCCGGGGATCGGGAACGTCCAGTGAGTCCAGTGCCTCGGCCGTTTCACAGAGGAGCTCGGGCGAGGCGTGCTCGGTCACCGCGGCAGCCAGCACCTCGGCCAGTTCGGCCCGTCGGGTGGCGCTCACGCCGGAGAAGTCGTCGACCGCCGAGGAGAGTTCGTCGACCGGGACTTCCCGCCGGGCGAGCAGCTCGACGAACCCGGCGACTGCCTCGGCGTGGTGGTCGCGCCCGAGGACCAGCAGGCTGTGCGCGGCGGCCACGCGATGCCGTACGCCCCGCTGCGGATCGCGCAGTATCGAGACGAACGCGGCGGCTGCGGCAACCGGATCGGTGTCGTCGTAGAAGTAGATTTCCGAAGCATGTGCTTCCCATGCGAATGCTTCCTGCGGACCCAGAAGCTCGAGAAGCGCAGCCGATGCCTGGTGCCGGTAGGCCGTCCTGAGCGACTGGAGGTTCCGCCAGGCCGACACGCGGACCTGAGGATCGGTTGCCCGGCTCGAAGCGACCTCGAGAATGTGCTCGGCCGCCTCGGTGTGGAATTCCGGCCCGAGCCGGATCAGCTCGCTGCCGGCGCCAACGCGCAGGTCGGGGTCCGCGTCCCGATTCGCCAGCTCCCTGCGCAGGGCGAGCACAGCCGGCGTCCGGTGTGGCTCGCCGAGGTCGGCGAGCCTGCCCCACGCCGTGGTGCGTTCGAAGTACGCGGCACCGGGATGACCGGAGACCCGGGTGAACACCCGGGCAGCTTCCTCGTTGTGCTCGGGCCCGAACTCCGTCAAGGCGGCGGCGAGCCACAGCAGCGTGTTGGTGTTGGCCAGCCGGTCGGCGGAGGCTTCGCGGAGCAGGCCGAGGGCGCGTTCGCGGAACTCCGGCCCGAAGTCGCCGAGCGCGCGCGCCAAGCTCACCTGCGAGGATGCGCCGAGTCCCGGTCGCGAAGCCCACGCGAGCAGGAGTTCACCGGCTTCGAGCCGGTGCCGGGACCCCAGTTCGGCGAGTTCCCGGGCGACGGACGTGCGGACGTGGTTCGACTGCTGACCGGCAAGTCTGGCGTTGAGGCCGGCAACCGCTTCTCCGAGCTGCTGGGAGCCCAGCGACGCCAGACTCGAAGCCGCGCGCCGCACGTCGTCCACAGGGCTGTTCCGCCTGGCCAGAACGCCCCGGAAAACCTCGGTGCAGCGCTCCTCGAACCCTCCGCTGATCTCGAGAAGGCCGATGGCGGCCTCGAGCAGGTACTCCTGCGGCGAACACGGGTCGTCGATGAGCCTGACCAGGGCGACGGTCGCGCGAAGCCGGGCTTCCGGGCCCAGACCGGCGAGGACGATCGCCGCGTCACGGCACTGCGATGCGGTCGCCGCGGAGTCGGCCAGCACCGACTGCAGCCCGGTCACCGCCGCCGCACGCTCACCGGCGGTGCAGTCGGCCAGCGCGGTGGCGGCCTCGAACCGGAACTCGACCGAGATCGCCTCGTCGTCGACCACCGACCGCAGCATCGCCACCGCGTCGAGACGCTCCGGACCGTACAACCGGGCGGCGAGCGCGCGGCCCGCCTCGATCCGTGATTCCCACGGTGCTTCTTCGTCGCACATGAGCTCGAGCAGCCAGCCCGCCAGGCCGGGGTGGTGTGCGGCCCGGCTCACGCGGGCGAGGATCACCTGCGCCGGGTACTGGGTGGTCATGGCCCACGCCCGGGCGTCGGCCAGGAAGGCGTCCGTGACGACGCGGCCCGCCGGCGCGTGCCAGGCGAGGAGCCGGGCCGCCAGCACCTGCATGGCTGCGTTGCCGACGCGCAGGTGCCCGATCAGGTGGTCGGTCTCGGCGGGGCGCAGCCTGGTGTAGTGCAGCAGAACGAGCCGGGCGTGCCGCCCGCGCTCGCCCGGACGGGCGGCGTGCAGGAGCCGGACGAACGGCCCGGCCGCCGGCTCGAACCGGTCCGGGAGCTCGCGGGCGTCCGCGGTCGCCGCGAGGTGGTCGGCGAAGCTGTGGTGGAGGAAAGCGATGTCACCGCTGCGGGAAACGAGCGGCCCGACCGTGGTGAGGTACGTGGTCAGCTCCTCGCGCCAGTTCGGGCTTCCGCAGGCGTGGGGAACGTGGGCGGTGGCCCAGTCCCGTGCCGCCGACTCGAGGGAGGTGTCCGCACCGAGTCGCGCACGACCCAGGTGTTCCAGCAGGGGCTCGCGGTACTCGTCCCACGGAGAGGCCGCGATCGGCCGGGCGAACCGCAGGTACTCCAGGTAGGCCTCGTAGAGCTCGTACCGGTTGTCCGGCAGCCGCCGGTCGCGGTTCTGCTCGAAGATGATGGCCGCGATCGTGGCGAGCAGCGGTACCCGGACCAGCTCGTCGAGGTTCGCGTCGTGCACCTGCCGCACGAAACGTTCTGCGGTGTCGTCTTCGACGAACCATTTCACGGCGAAGCGGCGCAAGGCCTCCTCGTCGAACGGCAGGAGTTCGTACCGCGCCGCGCCGGCTCCCTGGAACGCCGCGTGCGCGGCGCCGGCGATCGGCCGGGTCGTCACGACGATCCGGAGGTGGGTCGACGCTTCGTCGGAGGCCCACGCGGCCAGTACCTTGATCAGCCGGTCCCGCCGATGGGGATCGGTGACCTCGTCCAGTCCGTCCACGAGCAGCAGCCAGCGGCACCCCGCGATCCGGTCGCGCACCATCCGGGGCTCGATCGGTGACGGCAGCAGCGCGCCGTACTCGGCCTGGACGGCTTCCGCCAAGGCCTGGGAGGACGGCAGGTCCAGCCGGGTCGCGAGTTTCCTGGCGGTCAACCGCAAGGGGACCACCGGTTCGGCGAGCGGCGCGGACCCGTCCCGATCGGCCCAGTGGGTGGCGATGTCGGCGGCCAGCTGCAGCGACAGCGTCGACTTGCCCTGGCCGGGACCGCCGGTGACCAGCAGGTGCTCGTCGGCGTCGAGGGCGGCTCGCACCGTGCGCGACG
>Ga0207678_10004024_pt1 | contig 13223 bp, 11 predicted proteins | sample KBSC63metaG_FD_184319 | JGI IMG/M metagenome (GOLD analysis project Ga0207678, IMG submission 184319) | Corn rhizosphere microbial communities from Kellogg Biological Station, Michigan, USA - KBS C6-3 metaG (SPAdes) (version 2) | ecosystem: Host-associated > Plants > Roots > Rhizosphere > Soil ... | reverse complement strand
CGGACGCCTCACCCGCGCCGAACTCGCCCGCCTCCGCACCGCACTCGTCAAAGTGATGACCGAAGCCATCCAGCTAGGCGGCTCCTCCGTCTCCGACTATGTGGACGCCGACGGAGTCGCCGGATTCTTCCAGCTTCACCACCACGTCTACAGCCGCACCGGCGAACCCTGCCGCGTCTGCAAAACCCCCATCAAACGCATCGTCGTAGGCGGTCGCGGCACCCACTTCTGCCCCACCTGCCAGCACTAACCGCCGAAAGCAATCGACCACGGATGACACGGATAAGAACGGATTTAAAAGCCAGAGAACCTTCTAAGGGACCAGATATGTAAAACGAGCTTTAAGCAGACGAGCGAGATTTCATGCGGTTGAAACATCCTCTCTGTTTTTGCCCTTAATCCCGTCTTTGTTCTAAATCCGTTTTTATCCGCGTGATCCGCGGTCGGCCCGTGTGTCGTTACAGCCCGGCGGCCTGCTCCGCCGAGATCGCCGCCCCGATCACCCGCGTCTCCGGCACATCGTGAACGATCTCCAGCGAGTAGCTCTGCAGCGGACTCATCTTCACCATCTGCTGCATGTAGTCGCGCAACATCGGCATATCGAGAAAGCGCGCATTAAACCCAGTGAGGAAGAACTTCCCCGGCCCGGCCATGTGGATCGAGCTCGCCGTCGCCGCTGCCAGCGCCTTGTGCCACAGCTGCTTGAACTCCACGCACCGCCGCTCTCCCCGCTTCGCCGCTTCGAACACCTCTTCCGGCTCCAGGTCCAGAAACCGCAACCGCATCGCCCGGTGCCCCATGATACCTTCCATGTGCCCGCGTCCGCCGCAGCCGCAGAAGCGCTCCTTGTCGTCGAGCGTCACCACCGTATGGCCGCCCTCCCACATCCCCGGCGTAAACGGATAGCGCCCGTAGCCGATCCCCACGCCCAGCGTCCACACGCGAATCACGCTGTCCAGCTTGCCATGTTCGACGGCGAGCCCCGCGGCCATGCCGTCCGCATCGTTCAGGATCGTCACCACCGTCTCCAGCCCATGATTGCGCAACTGCGCCGTCAGCAGATCGCCGATCCGCGCACCCTTCAACTGCGGCAGGTTAGGCGAGTCCTCGACGACGCCCTCCTTCACCAGCCCCGGCAGCGCCACCCCGACCGCACCGATGTCCTTCGCTCCATTCGCCGCCAGAATCACCTGTTCGCAGATCGTCTGCACCAGGCCATCGGTGTGTAACTCCACCAGGCCGTCCAACTCGTCGTGATCCTCAGGAAAGCTGCGCACCGGCCCCGTCAGCTTGTGATCCACCACAAGCCCGGCAGAGATTCGTTCCGATACGATGACTCCGATTGCCTTTGCCATTGACCCGCCTGCCTCGTCCTGGGCTCTCGTCCCGGCTCCCCGCCTCGCTACTCAAACTTGCTGACGCGGTTCAACCCGTTGAAAGCCGCAACTTTATAACATTCCGCCAACGTTGGATAGTTGAAGACCGTATCCACGAAGTACTCCAGCTTTCCGCCCAGCGCCATCACCGCCTGGCCGATATGCAGCAGCTCGCTGGCGCCCTCGCCGATAATATGCACGCCAAGAATCGAGTGGTCCAGTCGATGGAAGATCAGCTTCAGCCGCCCGGTCGTATCGCCGCGAATCTGCCCGCGCGCGATCTCCCGATAGTAGGCCACTCCCACCTCGTAGGGAACGTCCTCCTCGGTCAACTGCTCCTCGGTCTTGCCGATAAAGCTAATCTCCGGAATCGTATAGATCCCGTAGGGATACAGCCCCGGATTCGACAGTACCGTCTCGTCGCCGAACGCTCGCGCCGACGCCACCCGCCCCTGCTCCATCGACACCGAAGCCAGCGACGGAAAGCCGATCACGTCGCCCACCGCAAAGATCGTCGGCACCTTCGTACGAAAGTCCTTATCTACCGGGATACGCCCGCGCTTGTCAGCTTCGATCCCCACCGCCGGAAGATTCAACTCGTCCACATTGCCCTGCCGCCCGACCGCATACAGCAGCGCGTCGCCCTGAACTTTTTTCTTGCTCTCCAGATTGGCGACCACCGTGCCGTCCGGCATCTCCTCGACCGACTCCACCTCTTCGTTCAGCCGCATCGTCACGCGCGAGTCGCGCAGATGGTAGCTCAGCGCCTCGACGATCTCCTGGTCGGCGAACTCCAGCAGCCGCGGCCTCCGCTCAATCAGCGTCACCCGCACGCCCAGCGCCGAGAACATGCACGTGTACTCCACGCCAATCACGCCGCCGCCCACGACGATCAGCGTCTTCGGCAGATTCACCAGGTCCAGCACTAGGTCGCTGTTGATGATGCTGTGCCCGTTGATCGGCACCTTCGGCGAGCACGCCGGCTTGGTCCCGGTCGCAATCAAAACATTCAACGTCTCGTACACCTGCGAGCCGCGCGAGTTCGTCACCTTCACGTGCGTCGCATCTTCAAAGCTCGCCACGCCAACCAGCATCTCGATGTTGTTGCGGGAGAGCTGCGCCTCGGTCACGTCGATCTCGGTCTTAATGACGTGCTGCACCCGGAAGGCGAGGTCCGCCATCGTGATGCGTTCCTTCACCCGGTAGTTCATCCCGTAGATCGACTTGTAGTTGTAGCCGGAGAGGTGGAGCACCGCCTCGCGCATCGTCTTCGACGGGATCGTGCCGGTGTTGATGGACGTGCCCCCCACCACCTCCCGCATCTCCACCAGCGCCACCTTCTTGCCCAGCTTGGCCGCGTAGATGGCGGCCCGCTGTCCAGCCGGCCCGGAACCAATGACGATCAGATCGTAAACGCTACTCATATAGGCAATAACTCACAAACCATGGACATAACTCAGGAAGAAATACGTACGCTGCTTCGTGAATCTTATCCCGTTATCGGCCCTCAAGACGCAATCGTGAGGGTCGCCTTCACGACATACGCATCAGCTTCGCTGCCTAAAAACTACCACAGCGACGCACTCGACTCTGGAACCGCACCGCGCCGGACCTTACACTGAAGCACGATGCTCCGCTACGCCATCACCAGCCGCGCACTCTTCGCCAGCGACGACGCTCACCGTCAAACCGCCCTGCTCGACCAGTGCGCCCGCTGGGGCTGCGAAGGCATCGACTTCATCCAGCTCCGCGAAAAAGATCTCCCTGCCGCCGACCTCGCCAGCCTCGCGCGCCGGATTCTCACCCTCCTCGCCAACACCCGCTCCACCACAAAGCTGCTCATCAACTCACGCCCCGACGTTGCCCTCGCCACCGCCGCGCACGGCGTTCACCTCACCGCCGCACCCGGTGAACTGACCCCATCGCAGGTGCGCCAACTCTATGCCGAAGCCGGCCTCCCCGCGCCCATCCTCAGCGTCTCGACGCACACGATTGCGGAGGCGATTCAGGCAAGCAACGATCGGGTCGACGCGATCCTCTTCGCCCCCGTCTTTGAAAAGTCCATTGCAGGGCAGATCGTCGCTCCCGGCCAGGGGCTTGAGCAGCTCCACCGTGCGTGCATCGCCGCCGCTCCCGTTCCCGTTTACGCGCTCGGCGGCATCACCCCTGAGAACGCGGCCTCCTGCATCGCCGCCGGAGCCGCCGGAATCGCCGGAATCCGCCTCTTTCACGACCCGGCCTCCAAAGAAGAGCCGAGCGGCGTCCACGCGAAGCAATCTTAATTTTCGCCAGGACTCCCTCTGCCCCCCTTTGTGAGCTATGCTGGTCGAGCATCGAGCAGGCGGAACGATCCTGCTTGCTGCAACTCAACCCGACTCGCGGTAATTAGGAAGGTGTCTCCATGACGCAACCTGATCCCACCGGGCCCCTCGACTCCACTAAAGACACCAAACCCCCTGCCTACTTCTCCGGCGCCGTCGATGATGCCGAGCGCCTCATGAAGTACGCCGCCGAGATCGGCATCGAGGTCTCCGATGAGACCCGCAGCGCCATCCTGCACGCGCGCGCCGTCTTCAACACCGGATGGACCGAGGAGATCGCCGCCAAGCTCCTCACCGCGCTCACCAGCCTCGCCGCGCGCCTCAAGCCCGTCAACGCCGAGAGCCTCAAGGCCTACCACGACGACACCCGCCCCACCGTGCGCGAGTACCTCCGCATCGCCATCATCCTGGCCTGCATCATCGTCCCCGCCTCGGTCGCCAGCTTCATGTCCTCGGCTCTCTCCAGCACCCTGCGCGCGGACATCGCCACCGCCAACGACCTCGCCGTAAAACTGCGCTCCCAACTCGGCGCCGTGCCGCCCGCGCCCGCCGCAGGAGCACCCGCAGCCACGCTCCCTCCCGGCGTCAATGAGGCAGACGTCGTCGCTGAACTTCAGCAATATGCTTCGACCATCCGCGTAATCTACGCTCGCGCCCGCGAGCTCAACTGGCTGATCCTTCCTCGCGAACGGGATCCTTACTCTGGAGAGCGGACAGACGATGTCAAGAGAAGAGCAAAGTTTGAACTCCCCCCTGCTCTGACCAATCTCTACGAGGCCCGCGATGACCGCACGGCCGTCTACCAGGACGTCCGCTACTTCGCCCAGACCGTCCTCAACGACTCCTCGGTCTTCTACGGTGCACTCACCAGTTGTATTCTCCCGGTCCTCTACGCCCTGCTGGGCACCTGCGCCTACCTGCTGCGCACCTTCGAAGATCAGATGACCAGTCGCACCTTCACGCCCTCGGTGGCAAACTCCGCGCGCTTTCTCATCGCGGCCATCGGCGGTGCCGTCGTCGGCCTCTTCAACAACTTCACCATCACGGAACAAGCCTCCATCCCTCCGCTGGCCCTCGCCTTCCTCGTGGGCTACGCGGTCGACGTCTTCTTCGCCTTCCTCGAAGGTCTTCTGAAGGCGTTTACCAAGAGCACCACCCCCGCTGCCTCAGCCCCCGTCGGAAAGCCCTAGCCCCCTTTGTTTTCCGCTCACCGTCCCATGCTCCCCGTCGCTGCGTCTTTTGCATCGCCTCCACCAACGGATAGACCGTATGATGGTGCGGCTGCCGCGCTCCACCAAACATCGCCACACCCATTTCCTGCGAGGTCCAATGAAAAGAATCGCCACCACCGCCGCTCTTCTCTTCGCATCCTTCCTCTCCCTCCCCGCGCAAACCCCGGCCGCCCCCGCAGCACCAGCCGCCACAGTCACCGCAACGCCCAACCTCAGCGGAACCTGGAAGCTCAATCTCGAAAAGAGCGACTTCGACCAGGTCCCTCCGCCCTCCAGCCAGACCGACATCTTCACCCAGACCGGCGACAATCTCACCATCGCCACCACCTCCAACGGCGAGCGCGGCAAGGAAGTCTATGCCCTGCCCATGACCATCGGCGGCGAAGCCACCGCGACCCCGAAAGACACCTTCCCCGACGCGGCCGAGTTCAAGATCCTCAGCTCCAAAGCCTCCTGGCAGGGAGCCACCCTCGTCGTCGATCAGCAGATGAACTACCAGGGCTCCGCCGGCACCATCCACTCCCTCTTCACCCTCTCCCCCGATGGAAAGTCCCTCACTCGCCTGACCCACTACTCCCTCGACCTCGGAGACTTCGACACCAAAACCATCTTCGATAAGCAGTAAGCGATCCCACCACTCGCGCCGGTAAACGCGGCACATCCCGAGCATCGGAATGTGCCGCCTCAGCGCCAGATGCATCATAGAATCTAAAGCCCGCAAGCGGACGCAGCACGCGGGCTATCAAATCACTCCGAGGAATCTCCCGCATGACGCTTCAACTGTATGCAACCGTTACCGGCTCCGCGCAAGGAGCCTTCCAGGGCGAAGCATCGTCGCCAAAGCTCATCCACAAGATTCCCGGCGTAGCATTCAGCTACGGCATTCTCGATCCGCACGACGCCGTCTCGGGCGCGACTTCGGGCAAGCGCCAGCAGCAGCCCGTCCTCTTCACCAAGCCGTGGGGCGCCTCTTCCCCGCAGTTCTACAAGGCCGCTTACACCAACGAGCTGCTCACCACGGTCCTGTTCGAATTCTTCCTCCCCCAGCCCGACGGGACCGAATCGCTCGATCACACCATCACGCTCACCAACGCGACCGTCTCCTCCGCCCGCCAGTGGGTCCAGCTCGGCCAACTCAACGGCCCCCCAGTAGACTCCCGCGAACTCCACGAGATCGCCTTCCACTTCCAGAAGATCGAGATCGTCAGCCTCACCGGCCACACCGAGGCCATCGGCGATTGGCAGACCGCCTTCTAGTCCCTGTTCCTTGCATTTGACCTCCGCCTCCAACCTGCTACCCTTAACCCTGTGCTGATCACCCCGCTCCAACTCGTCGATGAGCCGCTCCACTTCGACGAGACCATCGTCCCCGGCACGCTCGACTACGCCACCGACATCCGCCAGATCACGCCCCTCCCCATCCAGGGCATAGCCGACCTGCTCGTCGAGCACCACAGCGGCAGCTCGCACATCAACGACATCCGCCTCCGCGCCCACTACTCTGCTGGATTCGAGATCCTCTGCGCCCGCTGTCTCGACCCCGTCAAAGTCCCCCTCGAAGGCGACTTTGACCTCATCTTCCGCCCCGAGGCAGCCGACGCCGACCCCGGCGAGCGCGCAATTACCCCCGACGAGACCGAAATCGGGTATTATCAGGAGAGCGGTCTTTTGCTTGAAGATGTGGTGCGCGAGCAGGTGTTACTCTCCCTGCCCCCTCGCACCCTCTGTAGAGAAGATTGCAAAGGGCTTTGCCCGCGCTGTGGTCAGAATCTGAATCAAGCGAAATGTTCCTGCGATCAGGCTCCGGCCGACCCGCGCTGGAATGCGCTTGCCGGTCTGGCCGAGAAGCTCGAGCCAAAGCACTAATCAAGCTTTTGCCGCGCCGCCAGCCACCGTCTGGCCGCATGGCCGATTCGAAAGGGAACCTGCAATGCCTAATCCAAAACGGCGTCACTCCAAACAACGCACGGCCAAGCGCCGCAGCCACGACTTCCTCACACCCACCGGCCTCTCCGAGTGCCCCAACTGTCACGAGCGCAAGCTGCCCCATCGTGTCTGCAAAAAGTGCGGCGAGTACAAAGGCCGCACCGTCCTCGCGACCAAAGAAGTTGTATAACGCTTCCACGCCAGTCCCTGCTACGATTCGCTGATGCCGATTGACATCGTTGTAGACGCGATGGGTTCCGATAAAGCCCCCGAGCCTGAGGTTCGCGGGGCTGTTCTTGCGTGCCGTCAATACGACGTCCGCGTCCACCTCGTCGGCCCCGAAGACATCCTCCGCCCCTTGCTCCGCCAGGCCCTCCGCGGCCAGCGCCACCCCGTCTTCATCGTCCCCGCCAGCGAGTGGATCACCATGGACGACAAGGCCGCGCAGGCTGTCCGCTCCAAGCGCGACTCCTCCATGCGCGTCGGCCTCCGCATGGTCCGCGACGGCCTCACCTCCGGCTCCAGTCACGGTCCCGGCAAAGCCGCCGCCTTCTTCACCGCCGGCAACACCGGTGCGGCCATGGCCACCGCAAAGATGGTCCTCGGCATGTTGGCCGGAGTCCACCGCCCCGCCCTCGCCACCATCATGCCCACCTCGCGCGGCGTCCCCTCGCTCTTGCTCGACGTCGGCGCCAACGTCGACTGCGACCCCGACAACCTCGTCCAGTTCGCCGTCATGGGCCACATGTACGCCCAGAACGTCCTGCACATCCACCACCCCCGCGTCGGCCTGCTCTCCATCGGCGAAGAGGATTCCAAGGGCAACTCCCTCACCCGCGACACGCTCCCCTTGCTCCGCGCTCTCCACGGCATCAACTTCATCGGCAACGTCGAAGGCCGCGACCTCTTCAACGGCCGCACCGACGTCACCGTATGCGACGGCTTCGTCGGCAACGTCGCCATCAAAGCCATCGAAGGCACCGCACAGTTGATGAGCCACTCCCTGCGCGAGTCGCTCAAGTCCACCGTCACCTCACAGGTCGGCGCTCTGCTCTCCCGCCGCGCCTTCAAGGAGTTCAAGCGCCGCCTCGACTACTCCGAGTACGGCGGAGCCCCGCTACTCGGCGTACGCGGCGTCTGCATCGTCGGCCACGGCTCCTCCAACGAAAAAGCCATCATGAACGGCATCCGTGTAGCCGCAGAGTTCGCCCAGGCCGAAGTCAACTCCGGCATCGAAGCCGCCCTCCGCTCCGCCTGATCCCCCGTCACAAATCCCGCCAAAGCAAGTACCGAAAGATATGCACCCTCTTTGAAACCTGGGGAAATAGCGTGAAAAGAAAGCCCCGACCCATGGAAATCCATGATCGGGGCTTTCCCTTTGTGCCGAGCTACAACAATCTAGGCTGAAGCCGTACTCTTCTTCCCTGCCAACTGCCGCAGGACGTACTGCAGGATCCCGCCATGCTGGTAGTACAGAATCTCCTGTGGAGTATCGATCCGCAGCGTCACGGAGAACTCCTTCGTCTTGCCCAGGTCGGACTCGGCAAACACCGTCAGCACCTTACCATCCGCGCACTTATTGTCGAGCATCGCCCGCAACTCGCCCGGAGTATCGCCGATCCGGTAGATCTCCTCGCCCGTCAGCAGCAGCGACTCAGCATTCTGTCCCGGCATAAACTGCAGCGGAAGAATCCCCATCCCCACCAGGTTCGACCGGTGAATCCGCTCGTAGCTCTCGGCGATCACAAATCGAATCCCCAGCAGCAGCGGTCCCTTCGCCGCCCAGTCCCGCGACGACCCCGACCCGTACTCCTTGCCCGCGATGATCGCCAGCGGAGTGCCCCGCTTCGCATACTCCACCGAAGCGTCGTAGATCGACATCGGCAGATCGTCCGGCAGCAGCCGCGTCACGCCGCCCTCAGTCCCCGGAGCCAGCTTGTTTCTGAGCCGCACATTGGCAAACGTCCCGCGCACCATCACCTCATGGTTGCCGCGCCGCGAGCCGTAGCTGTTGAACTCCGAAGCCTTCACGCCGTGGTCGAGCAGGTACTTGCCCGCAGGCCCGTTCAGCTTGATCGAGCCAGCCGGAGAAATATGGTCCGTCGTCACCGAATCGCCCAGCAGCGCCAGCACCCTCGCTCCCTTGATGTCCTCCACTGGAGCAGGCTGTGCCGGCATCCCATCGAAGTACGGAGCCTTGCGGATGTACGTCGAATCCTGCTCCCACCCGTAGGTCTTGCCCTCGGGAAACTTCAACCCCTGCCAGTTCTGGTCGCCGTCCGTCACCGTGCTGTACTGCTTGCGGAACATCCCCGAATCGATGGAGCTTGCCACCGTCGCCGCGATCTCCGCCTGCGTCGGCCAGATGTCCTTCAGGAACACCGGCTGACCATCCTTACCCTTGCCCAGCGGCTCGGTATCGAAGTTATGCGAGATATGCCCCGCCAGCGCGTAAGCCACCACCAGCGGAGGGCTCATCAGATAGTTCGCCCGAACCTCCGGCGAGATGCGCCCCTCGAAGTTCCGGTTCCCCGAGAGCACCGACACCGCGACCAGTCCATGATCTTCGATCACCTTGGAAACATCGGTAGGCAGCGGCCCCGAGTTGCCGATACACGTCGTGCATCCATACCCGACCACCTGGAATCGCAGCGCATCGAGATACGGCATCAGCCCGGACTTCACGTAGTAATCCGTAACTACCCGCGACCCGGGAGCAAGCGAAGTCTTCACCCATGGCGGCGTGCGCAACCCCTTCTCCACGGCCTTCTTCGCCAGCAACCCAGCCGCCATCATCACCGCAGGGTTCGACGTATTCGTGCATGACGTAATCGCCGCAATCACAATCGACCCATGGTCCAGATACTTCTCCGGATCGACACCAAACCGCGCCTTCACCGACACATGTGGAGCATCGAGGCTGGGAATATTCTCTCCCCCGCCCTTCAGCGTCACCACCGGAACGCTCCGCGCCTCCACAATCGGCGCCGCCGCTCCCGCGCTGCTCGTCAGGTCGCCCGAAGCCGACGCCGTGCCGCCCTCGCCCTCCCACCGCACCATCTGCCGCGCCACCTGGCCATTGCCGCCCGGCCCCAGCAGCGAAGGCAGCTGCTCCTTGAAGTTCGCCCCCGCCTCCGACAGCAGCACCTTGTCCTGCGGCCGCCGTGGCCCTGCCACACTCGGCTGCACCGTCGCCAGGTCCAGCGAGATCGTCGCCGAATACTGCGCCTCCGGAGACTCCGCCGTATGGAAAAGACCCTGTTCGCGGCAGTAAGCCTCCACCAGCGCGATGTGCTCCTCCGTCCGCCCCGTCAGCCGCAGATACCGCAGCGTCTCCGAATCCACCGGGAAGATTCCGCACGTCGCGCCATACTCGGGAGACATATTCGCAATCGTCGCGCGATCCGCCAGCGACAGCTCCGAAACGCCCGGCCCGTAATACTCGACGAACTTGCCCACAACACCCAGCTTGCGCAGCATCTGCGTCACAGTCAGCACCAGGTCGGTCGCCGTCGCACCTTCCTTCAGCTTGCCCGTCAGCTTGAACCCAACCACCTGCGGCACCAGCATCGACACCGGCTGCCCCAGCATCGCCGCCTCAGCCTCAATCCCGCCGACGCCCCAGCCCAGCACGCCCAGCCCGTTCACCATCGTCGTATGCGAGTCGGTCCCCACCAGCGTGTCGGGATACGCATAGACCTTACCCTCCGCATCCGGCGGCGTCGTAAACACCACTCGCGCCAGATACTCCAGGTTCACCTGATGGCAGATTCCCATCCCCGGCGGCACGGCGGAAAAGTTCTGGAACGCCGTCTGCCCCCACTTCAAAAACGCATACCGCTCGCGGTTCCGCTGAAACTCCAGCGCCGTATTCATGTCATACGCCCGCAGCGTACCAAACTCGTCCACCTGCACCGAGTGATCGATCACCAGCTCCGCCGGCTGCATGGGATTGATCTTCTCCGGATCACCGCCCAGCGCCTTCATCGCATCGCGCATCGCGGCAAGATCGACCACGGCAGGCACGCCGGTAAAGTCCTGCATCAGCACGCGCGCGGGCATGTACGCAATCTCGCGCGAAGGCTCGGCCTTCGGGTCCCACGAAGCCAGAAACTTGATATCCTCTGCCCTCACCGAGCGCCCGTCCTCATTGCGCAACAGATTCTCCAACAGAATCCGCAGCGAGAAAGGCAGCCGCGTCAGGTCGACGCCCGCCTGCTCCAGCGCCTTCAGGCGAAAGTAATGACACGTCGTAGAACCCGACGTCAGTGTGGACAGACTCTTGAACGAATCAGGATGCGATTGGGTCGACATGGATTCTTCTCCGGGGCGCTTTTCGTCAGCGCAAAGTAGGGGTCGTGGCGCGATTCTATAGGCCACGAACGGCGGGTTGAAGCCTATCAAACTTTAGAGAGCTCGTCAGAGCGGGAGGTTGTGCAGGGAGCGCCCACGGTCCGGGCGGCCGTGGCGAAAGCGCTTCGTATTGGGAAGGCAGCCTGCCATCGCCACCATTTTACCGCCATCTGCTCTGCTACGGTAGACCCGGCGGTACTCCTTTTCTCTGCGCCAGGTTCTCAATCCTTCCCTCTATACCGCGATCCTGCCCTATGATTCCTATGCCAGCCGAAACCGTCGGCACACGTTTCCATTCCATTCCGAGGAGAACTCATGAAACACCTGTTCGCAGCAGCACTCGTTGTCCTGATGTCGGCCACTCTCGCTCCCGCCCAGAAGCCAGCTCAGAAGACCGGCTCCCTCAAAATCTACTTCGCCGACGTCGAAGGCGGTCAGGCGACCCTCTTCGTCACCCCCTCCGGCGAAAGCCTCCTCGTCGACGCCGGCTGGCCCACTCCCAACTCTCGCGACGCAGACCGCATTGTCGCCCTCTGCAAGCAGGCTGGCATCACCAAGATCGACAACCTCCTCGTCACCCACTATCACATCGACCACGCCGGCGGCGTCCCCCAGCTCGCCGCGAAGATCCCGGTCGGCCGCTTCATCGACCACGGCCCCAACCGCGAAGACGCCGACAAGGCAACCGTCACCAGTTGGAACGCCTACCAGAAGCTCCTCGCCGAAGGCCACTCCGCCCACCTCGTCGCCAAACCGGGAGACATCCTCCCCATCAAAGGCATGCACGTCGAGGTCGTCAGCGCCGACGGCAACGTCCTCGCCAAGCCTCTCGCCGGAGCCGGAGCCGCCAACCCGGCCTGTGCCTCCTCCCCCCTTAAAGACGCCGAAAACACCGAGAACGACCGCTCCCTCGGCATGATGATCACCTTCGGCAAGCTCCGCATTCTCGACCTCGGCGACCTCACCTGGAACAAGGAGCGCCTCCTCATGTGCCCAGCCAACAAGCTCGGCCGGGTCGACGTCTACATCGTCTCCCACCACGGCTTCGAGCGCAGCAGCAGCCCCGCGCTCGTCAACGCCATCGCCCCCCGCGTCGCCATCATGGATAACGGCGCACACAAAGGCGACGAGCCCGGCGCGTGGACCATCATCTCCAACTCGCCTCGCCTCAAAGCCCTCTGGCAGCTTCACACCGGAACCCTGACCGGCGAGCACAACACCGACGAATCCCGAATCGCCAATCTCCCCGGCCCCACCGATGCCGGCCACTCCCTCGAGCTCACCGGCAACCGTGACGGCAGCTTCTCCGTCACCAACGCCCGCACCGCCCAGACCGTAAGCTATCCGGCCAACTAGCCACCCTCGGTGCACGTTTTTTTGAAAGGGGGAACCGCAATCCGTCGGAACCCCCATCAAAACAAAGCCTTAACCACGAAGCAAACACTTACGCCGAGCCGCATTTTTTGATCTGTTGGGCAATCCCTTCAAGTGTCTAAATGATTCCCCGCGCACAAAACGCATCTCATGTACAAAAGTCGGGTTAGAAGATACGAGGAGACACGCAGGATGCATATCCAGGTCCACAAATTCGCTCACAAGTCCCTGTTGAGTCTCACCATCGCTCTCGCCACCTTCGCAGGCATGACTGCAATCTCCGGGTGCCGCAAAGTAGCGGCCGTATCCGCACAGGAGAATGCCGCGCCCGATCCCGCCGACGTCAACTTGGCCCCGATCGATAGCGGCCAGCCGGCAGCAACCCCTCAGCAGATCCAGAACGAGAGCCAGCAGCGCGCCGACGAGTACTCCCGAACCGGAGCACAGGCAGGCGCGCCGACCGATCAGAACCAGTCCTACGACAACGCTCCCGACCAGCAGTACGACCCCAACGAGGACGCCGTCGACGCCGGTCAGGCCGCGCTCGAAGAAGATGCCTCCACTCCGCCCCCGCCTCTCCCCGTCTACGAGCAGCCCGAGGCCCCCGCGCCCAATTACATCTGGACCCCCGGTTACTGGGC
>Ga0207678_10004023_pt1 | contig 13227 bp, 11 predicted proteins | sample KBSC63metaG_FD_184319 | JGI IMG/M metagenome (GOLD analysis project Ga0207678, IMG submission 184319) | Corn rhizosphere microbial communities from Kellogg Biological Station, Michigan, USA - KBS C6-3 metaG (SPAdes) (version 2) | ecosystem: Host-associated > Plants > Roots > Rhizosphere > Soil ... | reverse complement strand
ATGCCGGCTCGTCGACCGTCATCCCGCGCTCGCGGCACACGTCGGCCGTGAGATCGAGCGGGAAGCCGTAGGTGTCGTGCAGCTTGAACGCGAGTTCGCCGTCGAGCACCTTGCCGCCCTTTGCCTCGACGTCGGCGAGTGCCGCCTCGAGGATCGACATCCCGTGCTCGATGGTTTCGAAGAAGCGCTCTTCTTCCTGGCGCAGCACGTCGGTCACGCGCTGCTCGGCTTCCTTCAGCTCCGGATAGGCCGCGCCCATCTCGGCGACGAGGTCGGCCACCAGCTTGTGGAAGAACGAGCCCTTGCGGCCGAGCTTGTAGCCGTGGCGGATCGCGCGGCGCACGATCCGGCGCAGCACGTAGCCGCGGCCTTCGTTGCCCGGAATCACGCCGTCGACGATCAGGAACGAGCACGCGCGGATGTGATCGGCGATCACCTTCAGCGAGTTGTTGGTGAGGTCGCTGATCTCGGTCACGCGCGCGGCGGCCTTGATCAGGTTCTGGAACAGGTCGATCTCGTAGTTGCTGTGCACGTGCTGCAGCACCGCGGCGAGGCGCTCGAGGCCCATGCCGGTGTCGACCGACTGCTTCGGCAGGCGCGTCATGTTGCCCTGCGCGTCGCGGTTGAACTGCATGAACACGAGGTTCCAGATCTCAATGTAGCGATCGCCGTCTTCCTCAGGCGACCCCGGCGGGCCGCCCCACACTTCCGGGCCGTGGTCGTAGAAGATTTCCGTGCACGGGCCGCACGGGCCGGTGTCGCCCATCGTCCAGAAGTTGTCCGACGCGTAGCGCGCGCCCTTGTTGTCACCGATCCGGATGATCCGCTCGGTCGGCACGCCGACTTCCTTCGCCCAGATGTCGTAGGCTTCGTCGTCTTCCTGGTAGACGGTAACCCACAGCTTTTCCTTCGGCAGCTGGTAGACCGTGGTCAGCAGCTCCCACGCGAAGCGGATCGCGTCGTGCTTGAAATAGTCGCCGAACGAGAAGTTGCCGAGCATCTCGAAGAACGTGTGGTGGCGCGCCGTGTAGCCGACGTTCTCGAGGTCGTTGTGCTTGCCGCCCGCGCGCACGCTGCGCTGCGCCGTCGTGGCGCGCGAGTACGGACGCGGGTCCGTGCCGAGGAACACGTCCTTGAACTGGACCATGCCCGAGTTCGTGAACATCAGCGTGGGGTCGTTACCGGGCACGAGGCTCGACGAGCGGACGATCGTGTGGCCCTTCGATTCGAAGAATTTGAGGAATTTCTCGCGGATTTCGGCAGCTTTCATGGCGTGCGGGGAATGTCTGGCTGAGACGGCTTCAAACGCCGGCCGTCCTCGCGGACGCACGGCGGGCAAATATCGTAAACGATCGATTATACGATACCGATCGGCCGCCCAGACGGCAGCGGCCCGCCGTGCCGGACGACCGGCCTGGGCCACCCGCGCGACCGATTCGCCTTAAGATGGTCGGCATGCCGATCCGCGTTGCCCGACGCCAAGCCATGAAAGGAGACGATTCGACGATGGGTGCCCTGAGCCATATCCGCGTGCTGGACCTCACCCGCGTGCTCGCGGGCCCGTGGTGCGCGCAGACCCTTGCCGATTTCGGCGCGGACGTGATCAAGATCGAGCGCCCCGGCGCCGGCGACGACACACGCCATTGGGGGCCGCCGTACCTGAAGGACGCAGCCGGCGCCGATACGGCCGAGGCCGCCTACTACCTCGCGGCGAACCGCAACAAGCGCTCGGTCACGGTCGACATCGCGACGCCCGAAGGCCAGCAGATCGTGCGCGAGCTCGCCGCGCAAAGCGACGTCGTGCTCGAGAACTACAAGGTCGGGCAGCTCGCGAAATACGGGCTCGACTACGAATCGCTGCGCGCGGTGAAGCCCGATCTCGTCTACTGCTCGGTCACGGGTTTCGGCCAGACGGGCCCGTACGCGCATCGCGCGGGCTACGACTTCATCGTCCAGGGCATCGGCGGCTTCATGAGCATCACCGGCGAACGCGACGGCGAGCCGGGCGGCGGCCCGCAGAAGGCCGGCGTCGCGATCGCCGATCTCGCGACCGGCCTCTATTCGACGATCGCGGTGCTCGCCGCCCTCGCGCACCGCGACCGCACGGGCGAAGGCCAGTACATCGACATGGCGCTGCTCGACGTGCAGGTCGCGCTGCTCGCGAACATGAACACCAACTTCCTCGCGAGCGGCAAGCCGCCGGTGCGCTGGGGCAACGCGCATCCGAACATCGTGCCGTACCAGACGTTCCAGACGCGCGACGGCTGGATCATCGTCGCGGTCGGCAACGACGGGCAGTTCCGCAAGTTCGTCGAGGCCGGCGGGCGGCCCGAGCTGGCCGACGACGCGCGCTTCGCGACGAACCCGTCGCGCGTGCGCCACCGCGACACGCTGGTGCCGATCCTCGCGGAGATGGTGAACGCGCGCGGCAAGGCCGACTGGATCGGCACGCTGGAAGCGGCCGGCGTGCCGTGCGGGCCGATCAACGAACTCGACGAAGTGTTCGACAACGAACAGGTGGTCGCGCGCGGGATGCAGGTGTCGCTGCCGCATCCGTGCGGCGCGGACGTGAAGCTCGTGCGCAATCCGATCCGGATGAGCGCGACGCCGCCCGATGCGCGCACGGCCCCGCCGCTGCTCGGCGCGCAGACGGAGGACGTGCTGCGCGACATGCTCGGCTACGACGACGAGCGGATTGCCGCGTTGAAGGCGAAACAGGCGATTTGAGCGACGCGGCGGCGGGCTGGAACGGAGGGCGCCCGCCGTCCGGTCAGCGCCGGGCCAGCGTATCGCATCCGCCGGCCAGCGCCGCAAGCGCCGCACGCGATGGCGAACGCACGACTGCCGCGTAACCGCCGTGCCCAACCCACACACCGTCGACGGCGACGGCGACCGCGTCCGAATCCGCCGCGCCGAGGAAGACCAGCGGCGGCGGCGGCTCGGACACCATGCGATCACGGATGTCCAGCCGTCCGATCTGCCGTGGAAATTCGCGCGCGAGGTCGGCCAGATCGACCTGTCGTTGCGCGACGATCGTCGAAAAGGACTCGAGATGCCCGGCTAGATTCGCCGACGCCACGCATTGCCGGGGGGCACGGCCGTCCGCATAAGTCACCTGCACGGCGAACCGCGCCGCGGGCTGTGAGCGCTGCGCGGTCAGCGTGAGCGCGGCGGTCGTATAGGTCAGCGCCATCACCTCGTCAGGCAGCACGCCGAATGCCTCGGTGCCGGGATCGATCCGTATGGGGCTGTCGGTCCAGTCGGCGAGGCTGCGCCAGCCGAAACCGGCGAGCAGACCGATCAGCATCGCCAGACACGGGATCGCGAATCGCGTTGCCGATGCGATCTTCACGATACCTGCACCGCGGTTCCCATCGGAGCCCAGTCGAACAGTTGCTTCGCGTCGGCCTCGGCCAGGCGTACACAGCCGTGCGATCCAAACCAGTCGCTGACGGTATTGCGCGCCATTCTCACGAGCGACAGCGGCATCGGCCCGTGGTACTGGTGAAGCGCTTTGCCGTCTTCCGTGAAGAACATCGCGTAATCCATTTTCACGTTATAGGCACGACTGCGATAGGTCGGGTATTTCCGCATGATGCGGAAGGCACCACGATCGGTCGGATGCTCGCTGTCTCCCGTCACACAATCGAAGCGGAACACCCTCGCTGCCCCCTCAAACGCCTCCACGCGCTGACTCGAGAGGTCGACGACGATTCGTTTCGCCGCCGACGATTTTTTTCCACCGACCTGCTGATTCCGCCTCGAGCCGCTCGACATGGCCCCTCCTTCCAATCGAATTGAACAGGCCGTCACTTTATCGGCCCGGCCGATCAGAAAGTCATGGGGTTGGTCACAACACGCAGTCGGTTGCGCGTCGCGCCCAAGACAATCGTACGCGCAGCAAGGCGCACGTCGCGCCGCGACGCATCGCATGAAATTCGCGCTTGGTTAAAAAATGTGTCCGATTCGGTGAACCACGACCGGCAGTCAGTCCGTCGTCCCCAGCGCCTCGAGCCAGCCGCGCGCTTGCGGCCAGTCGCCGAGCCCGCTGTCCGCGTTGATGTGGCCGCGCGGGCCGAGGTCATGGAACGTGCTGCCCCATGCTTTCGCGCAATCGCGTGCGAACGCGAGCGAACCGTACGGATCGTCGCTGCTCGCGACGACGCAGGTCGGAAACGGCACTCGCTCGTGCGGCACCGGGCCGAAGCCGTGCGCGTCGGCCGGAAACGCCGGTCCGGCGGGATCGGGCAGCGCGACCAGCAGTGCCCCGCGCACTTTCGCGAGCGCGGCCGGCCGCGCATAGCGGGTCGCCCACCATGCGGCGGTCAACGTACCGAGACTATGGGCGGCGATCAGCACGCGCCCGCGCGCAGCTTCGACCGCCCCGTCGAGCGCGCGACACCAGCCGTTGCGGAACGCATGGTTCCAGTCCGGCATCGCAATCCGCACGAAACGCGGATCGACACGCTCCCAACGGCTTTGCCAGTGAAGCGGGCCCGAATTGGCGTAACCCGGCAAGACGAAAACGACGGAGTCGGTCATGGAAGGATTCGTCGACGAATGGAGTCATGTAGTAGCGTCGACGCAGTGTCGCACACCCGCCTCTCCCTGATGGTGCCTGTCAAAATCCGGGGGATGTGCTTGAACTTCGAGCGGGTCGTGACGCGGCCAGGCAGGCGCACGACCGCGGCCGGCGGTCAAGGCGCCCGCATCGCGGGCGCCTGATGCCGGCGTGGATCAGCGCACGCCGGCGCCGACCAGGCCGCCTGCCGCGGCGCCGGCCACCGTGCCGACCGGGCCGCCCGTGATCAGGTAGCCGAGCGCGCCGCCCGCGGCCGCGCCGATACCGGCATTACGTTGCGTATGCGTCATCGCGCATGCGCCGAGTTGCGACAGGGCCGCGACGATCACCGCGGTACGAACGAGAAAAGTGGTCTTCTTCATCATGGATTATTGGCTTCCTCCCGCCAGCAAAAAGGCCGCCGACGGCATTGAATCGGTGAAGCCATCATAGGAAAAGCCGAATGCGCCGGGCAATCCGATTTACGTCGTGTTACAGCGGACACATTATCGAGATATTGCGGGACGCAGCGCTCCCCGCGCCTTGCAGCGCGGCAACCCGCGCGGGACGGACCCCGCTCAGGTAGAATTACGGGATTAAACGGGCGCGACGCGCCGACACAACCTGACGCCAACCGCATGAGCACCGAACGTAACGACGCCCCCGCGGCTTCCAACTTCATCCGCAACACCATCGACGACGACAACCGCACCGGCAAATGGGGCGGCCGCGTCGAAACGCGCTTCCCGCCCGAGCCGAACGGCTATCTGCACATCGGCCATGCGAAGAGCATCTGCCTGAACTTCAGCGTCGCGCGCGACTACGGCGGCGTGTGCCACCTGCGCTTCGACGACACGAATCCGGAAAAGGAAAGCGTCGAGTACGTCGACTCGATCGTCGACGCGGTGCGCTGGCTCGGCTTCGACTGGCGCAAGGATGCGGTCGATCATCAGTATTTCGCGAGCGACTACTACGACAAGCTGTACGAATTCGCCGAGCTGCTGATCCAGCGCGGCAAGGCGTACGTCGACAGCCAGAGCGCCGACGAAATGCGCGCGAACCGCGGCTCGCTGACCGAAGGCGGCAAGCCGTCGCCGTACCGCGACCGTTCGCCCGAGGAAAACCTCGACCTGTTCCGCCGGATGAAGGCCGGCGAGTTCAAGGAAGGCGAGCACGTGCTGCGCGCGAAGATCGACATGGCGTCGCCGAACATGAACATGCGCGACCCGGTGATCTACCGGATCCGCTACGCGCACCACTACCGCACCGGCGACGCATGGTGCGTCTATCCGATGTACGACTACACGCACTGCATCTCGGACGCGCTCGAGGGCATCACGCACTCGCTCTGCACGCTCGAGTTCGAGGATCACCGCCCGCTGTACGACTGGGTGCTGAACGAACTCGCGGATGCCGGCGTGTTCACGCGTCCGCTGCCGCAACAGATCGAATTCTCGCGCCTGAACCTCACGTATGCGATCACCAGCAAGCGCAAGCTGCTGCAGCTCGTCACCGAAGGTCACGTCGAAGGCTGGGACGATCCGCGCATGCCGACGATCGTCGGGATCCGCCGCCGCGGCTTCACGCCGGAGAGCATCCACCTGTTCTGCGAGCGGATCGGCGTGACGAAGGTCGATTCGTGGATCGACATGAGTGTGTTCGAAGGTGCGCTGCGCGACGATCTCGACGACAAGGCGCCGCGCTCGGTCGCCGTGCTCGATCCGCTGAAGCTCGTGATCGACAACTATCCGGAAGACCTCGAGGAAGCGTGCACGGCCCCCGTGCATCCGCATCATCCGGAGCGCGGCGTGCGCACGTTCCCGATCTCGCGCGAGCTGTGGATCGAACGCGAGGACTTCGTCGAGACCCCGCCGAAGGGCTATTTCCGCCTGTTCCCGGGCAACAAGGTGCGCCTGCGCTACGGCTACGTGATCGAATGCACGGGCTTCGACAAGGACGCCGACGGCAACGTGACGACCGTGCACTGCAACTACTTCCCGGACAGCAAGTCGGGCACGGAAGGCGCGAACACGTACAAGGTCAAGGGCAACATCCACTGGGTCAGCGCGAAGCATGCGCAGCCGGCCGAAGTGCGGATCTACGACCGGCTGTTCAAGGAGCCGCACCCGGACGCGGGCGGCGCGAACTTCCTCGAGGCGCTGAACCCGGATTCGAAGAAGATCACGCAGGCGTACGTCGAGCCGGGCGCCGGCGATGTCGCGCCGGAAACGCGCTTGCAGTTCGAGCGTCACGGCTATTTCGTTGCCGACCGGGTCGATTCGAAACCGGGCAAGCCCGTGTTCAACCGGATCGTCGGGCTGCGCGACAGCTGGGGCAAGCCGGCCTGACGGCCTGCGGCGCGCGCGGCGTGCGGCTTCGCGCCAACGTCGCGCGATGATGAAAAAAACCGACCCTCGCGGTCGGTTTTTTATTGCGTGCACGGCATCGAAGCCATAACGCTCACCCGCCCGTCAACCGCCGGTGCAGATCCGCAAGCGACAGCGTCGTCCGAAACAGCCGCGCGAGGCTGCGGCTCGCATACGTATCGACGTCGGCGGGTGCCGTCCAGCGATACGCGTCCATCTCGGGAATCAGCGAGCCGTCGCGACGGCTCGGAAACAGCGACGTGCACGTGCAGTGCGCGGGATCGATCTCGTCGTCGGCGACCTGCACCGCGAACAGGTGCAGGTCCTTGTCGTGGCGGTACGCGAAGCGGCCGAGATCGACGAGACGCGCCGGCGCGAACTCGATGCCGGTTTCCTCGCGCAGCTCCCGCAGCGCCGCGTCGGCCGGCGACTCGCCGGGCTCGCCCTGCCCCTTCGGGATGTCCCAGTGCGTGGTATCCGTCGCATGCGCGAGGAATACACGGCCGGCCCCGTCGAGAATCACGACGCCGCACGATACCGTGCGCGGCGCACCGCTGCGCTTCATCGCACCGAGCTCAGCGTTTCTGCAGTTGCCATTTGCCCGCGGCGGTCTTGCAGAAGATCGGCTTGAGCATCATCGACTGGCCCTTCGCAGAGATTTCGGTCGCGATTTCGCGGCAGGTCTTGCCATCCGTTTCGGACGTCGACGGCGTGAGCTTCGCATCGATCTGCGTGCCGCTGCCGTTGCTCTGCCACGTCGTGGTTTCGCCGTCCTTGCCTTCGTCGCGCACCTGCGCGACGGCCTTGGTCAGCGACGCGCGGTCGGTCTTGCTGAAGTAGGTCAGCGGCGTGTCGTTCAGGAAGCCCAGGTTGCTTTGTGCGTGGGCGGGCAGCATCGCGGCTGCGCACGCGGCGCCGGCCAGCACGCGCGTGACGATGGAAAGGGATGCACGCATCGACATGTGTTGTTCTCCTTGGATGTTCGATCGAAGGCGCGGCGCGCGGCCGGCGAACCGGGGGACGGCCATCCGGGGACGGCCCATCCGGGGACGGCCATCCGGGGGACGGCCATCCGGGGGACGGCCATCCGGGGGCCGGCCATCCGGCACGCGCCACGCCCGTCAGCGAGCGAGCATAGCATGCGTGCCGCCAGGAACGCCTTCTAGCGCGCAGCCGACGCGGCCGCCGGTTGATATCCGTCAGTCAGCGTGCCCAGGAACGCGATCACGTCCTTGATCTCGGCCGCGTTCAGCGCGGGCGCGTCGCCGCGCGTGCGGTCGAACGGCGGCTCGCGGTTGATGTTCGGCCAGTAGCGCTTCGGCAGATCGTCGTAGATCTGCACCTTGCCGTGCACGACCGGATAGAACTTCTCCGGATGAATGTCGCGCTCGACGTAGAAGCGCATCACGTCCTCGAGCGAGTGGTACACGCCGTTGTGGAAGAACGTCTTGCGCAACGCGACGTTGCGCAGCGACGGCGTGCGGAACAACCCGCAGAATTCGTCGCGGCCCTTCAGGTCGGTGCGCTCGGGGCCGCACGCGCCGAGATCGTGGAAGCGCGGATCGCGATTGACCGGCAGCGCGCGGTTGCGCGGCACCGCGATCGCGATCAGGCCGAAATCGCTGAACTGCGGCGGACCGCCTTCGAGCGTGCGCTGGCTCACGTGGCAACTCGCGCAGTTGCCCTTCTTCTCGTCGTTGAACAGCTGCAGCCCGTGCAACTCCGCAGGCGTGAGCTGCGCGTGGCCGGCGAGATACGCGTCGTACTTGCTCGTGTACGGATCGAACAGCGCCGGCTGCTGCTGGAATGCGTCGAGCGCGCGCAGCACCGCGCCGAAGGTCGCCTGGTCGTCGGCGAGGACCCGGTCGCCGAACGCGTGGCGGAACGCATCGGCATAGGGCGCGGCGCGAACTGCCTTCGCAACCCGCGCCGGCGAGCTGCTCATCTCGAATGGCGACGTGAGAGGAATGCGCGCCTGCGCATCGCGCGTGTCGACGCGGCCATCCCAGGTCAGCCCACCGGTCGGCCCCGCGTCGATGCTTTCGTCACCCTCGTCCGGTGAATCGTGGAAGTGCTCGCTGAACGGGGGAATGCCGCGCAGGTACTTCAGCGACGGCACCGCGCGAAAGCCCGTGCGGTGCATGTCGTCGCCGCCGAGTTGTACCGACAGCGCGTTCGGTGGCCCGAACGCGTGCTCGGCGCTATGGCACGACGCGCACGCGAGCTTGCCGGACCCCGACAGCGACGGATCGAAGAACAACTGCTTGCCGAGTGCCGTCATCTGCTTGACGCCCTCGAATACCTGCGCGCGCGTTTGCGGCTGACCGGCGGGCGCGACCGCCGGAGCGGCCGGAGCAGCCTGTGCCGCCGGGACGACGGGCACGGCCGGCGCATTCGCGCCGGGCCGCGCATCGCAACCGGCGAGCGCCGCGCATCCCGCAATGAGTGTCAGCGTTGCCGCGGCAGAGATCAGCGCTCGCGCGGACGCGACGGATTTCAGAAGGGTGTGCATCGTCGTTCTTGTAGCGGTGGGCAATCGGCCGGAGCTTATGTCAGTTCCGTGACTGTTACATGACGTTCGACCGACAGTTAATCGAAAGCACCCCTACACCTGCCTGTCAAATCGATTCCCGATAATGCGCGCAGCCGGCCGATGCCTCGAAGATCATGCGCCGGCCCTGCGCCAACCGGTTCCCACACGCGACAAACGACGAAAGAGAGAACATCGCATGAAGAAGCACGCCTGGATTCGCTACACACCGCTCGCCTTCGCGGCCGCGCTCAGCCTGACCGCCTGCGGCGGCGACGATGTCACGCAACAAGGCCTGTCGGCAGTCAAGAACGTCGTCGTCATCTACGCGGAAAACCGCAGCTTCGACAACCTGTACGGCAACTTCCCGGGTGCGAACGGTCTGCAGAACGCGACGGCCGCGAACTCGGTGCAGAAGGATCGCGACGGTTCGACGATGGCGACGCTGCCGAAGATCTGGGGCGGCCTGACCGCGACCGGCATCACGCCGGCCGTCACCGAGGCGATGACGGCGAACCTGCCGAACGCGCCGTTCGCGATCGACGATCCGAACGGCTTCAACCAGTCGATGAGCATCGCGACGCGCGACATCGTGCACCGCTTCTACCAGGACCAGATGCAGATCGACGGCGGCAAGAACGACATGTATGCCGCATGGACCGATGCGGGCGGCCTGACGATGGGCCACTACACGGCGGATCCGTCGAAGCTGCCGCTGTGGAAGATCGCGCAGCAGTACGTGCTGGCCGACAACTTCTTCATGGGCGCGTTCGGCGGCTCGTTCCTGAACCACCAGTACCTGATCTGCGCGTGCGCGCCGTTCTACGCCAATGCCGACAAGAGCCCGGCGGCCGGCAAGATCGCAGTCCTGAACGCCGACGGCAAGTCGCTGAAGGTCGCCACGAACTCGCCGGCCTCCGCACTGAGCGGCCCGCCGAAGTTCGTCAACGACGGCGCGCTGACGCCTGACTTCTATGGCGTCAACACGATGCAGCCGGCGTACCAGCCGAGCGGCAACAAGGCTGCCACGGGCGGCGACCCGCTGCTCGCCGATCCGGCCAATCCGTCGACGATGCCGCCGCAGACGGCGACCAACATCGGCGACCTGATGACCAACGCGGGCGTCTCGTGGGCATGGTATGGCGGCGCATGGGGCCAGGCGCTGCAGGCGAGCCAGAACGGCACGTCGAACGTGATCTACGGCGCCGATCTGTCCACGCCGAACTTCCAGCCGCACCATCAGCCGTTCAACTACTTCGCGAACCAGGCGCCGGGCACCGCGAACCGCGCGCAGCACCTGCTCGACGGCGGCGCGAACGGTGCCGAGTTCATCAAGGCGGTCGACGCGGGCACGCTGCCGCAGGTTGCGTTCTACAAGCCGCAGGGCAACCTGAACGAACATCCTGGCTACACGGACGTCGCCTCCGGCGATCAGCACATCGCCGACGTGATCGCGCACCTGCAGGCAAGCCCGCAGTGGAAGAACATGGTCGTCGTCGTCACGTACGACGAGAACGGCGGCTTCTGGGATCATGCCACGCCGCCGACCGCCGATCGCTGGGGCCCGGGCACCCGCATTCCGGCGCTGATCGTGTCGCCGTATGCGAAGAAGGGTTTCGTCGACCACACGCAGTACGACACGGGTTCGATCCTGCGCTTCATCACGCGCCGCTTCTCGCTGCCGCGCCTCGCGGGCCTGCAGCAACGCGACGACGCGCTGAAAGCGAACGGCGCGCAGCCGATGGGCGACCTGACGAACGCGCTCGCGCTGTCGCCGAACCTGTAACGGCATCGCCATCACCGCGAACGGGGCGGCCATGCCGCCGGCCCCGACGAACGAAGGGCGGCCCTGCTCACGCGGGGTCGCCCTTTTTCATGCGCCGTACGCGCTACCAACCATACTTCAGTTCGACGCCGACGTAGTCCGCGTTGTGCCCGCCCGCCTGCCGGATCGCGTCGCCGACCTGGAAATGCACGGCCTCGACCGCGCCGATCAGGTTCGCGGCGATCGTCCAGTCCGCGCGCAGCTGCACGTACATCCCCGTCCATGAGCCGCCCTTGCCCGCGGTGCCAGGCACCGCGACGTTCGCCTGTTGATAGACGGCGTCGCCGGTCGTCTCGCGCCACTGGAAGCCGAGCGCGCCGAGCAGCGACAGGTTCGGCGCCGGCTTCAGCGTCACCGACGGCTTCACGTGAATCAGGTTCGAGTAGCCCGTGAAGCCGGCCAACGTGAAGTAATAGCCGTTCGGAAACAGCGGGTTGAAGGTGCCGACGCGGCCGTCGTGCGGATGCCGGTCGCCCGATGCCGCATCGACCTGCAGCGCGATGCGCGGCGACCACGGCGCGTCGAGCCGGTAGCCGGCGATCGAGCCGATGGCCCACGCGCCGATCGTATTGCTGCCGACCGTCCCGCTCTGCAGCATCGTCTCGAGATCCCAGTCGAAACGGCCCTGTGTGCCCGAGTAGCGCAGGTCCCACACGTCGCGATGCTCGGGGCCGCTCGCATCGAGAAAGCGCGCGTTCTTGCGGTTGTACCGCGACCAGTAGCCGGACAGGTCGCCCGGCCCGACCGACTGCCGCTCGAAGCGCACGCCGCTGAACGTGAGATTGCGATTGGACACGTCGTCGAAATCGGATGCGTTGCGGTTCTGCACCGGCTGCGTCGCATAGCCGATGAAGCGCCACTTCCCGTATTCGTAATCGGCCCACACCGCATCGAAAGCCTGCCGCACGTTCGGGCCGTCGCGCGCGGCGATGAAGCGCTGCAAGTCGAACGCCATCTCCTGCCGGCCGACGCGTACCTTGACCGTGCCGCCGCCGAGCGCGCCCGTGTAGGTCGCGAACGCCTGCTCGAGATCGAGCGGGTTCCGGTCGACCGGCGACACCGTGTTCTTGCCGAACGCACGCGCGTCCTGCAATTGCACGAAGAACTGCCAGTGCTGGCCGAGATGCGCATCGGCATGCACTTCGACGCGCTGGATCAGGTACGTATCCGATTGCGCGGAGCCGATCCCGAACAGCGGCGCGTCGTTGGTCTCCAGCCGCTCGCGCAGGTTCACGCCGAGCGAAAGATAGGATGCCGGATCATTGCCGAGCGGGATGTATTTCAGCCCGTCGAGCGGCGCGCGCGGCACGCATGGATTCGCGAGCACCGACCAGTCTTCCTGCCAGCGGTTGAACAGCACCGTCGGGCGCTTGGCGGTGCACGTCGTTGCAGTGGTCGCCGCGGGTGTGGTTGCCGATGTAGAAACCGATGGCGCAGTCGAAGCCGGCGCCGGTTCTTGCGCCGGCGTCGAAGTCGATGCTGCCGGCGTCTGCGCGAACGCCGCGTCGGCGCCCGCGACCAACAGCCCCGCGACGATCGACAGGCGTGCGGCCCGCTCGAAGCGGCAGCCGTGATGTGTCCGTTGCCGGCCCGGCCTCCGCCCGATCATGCACGCTCCTGCGTGGCCGGTACAGCCGCTTGGGACGAACCCAGCGCAAGCATCGCCAGCGCACAGACAGGCGCGAGCAGCGCCGCAAAGCCGACGTAACGGAACCCGAGCGCACCGCCGGCCGCGCCGAGCGCAAACGCGACGATCGCCGGCAGCATCTTGCCGAAGCGCGCGCGTGCCGCCGCTCGGACGCTGTCCGTCGTGCCGGCCGACAACAGGTCGACGACATCGAGAATCGCCTGCGTGACGTTGCCCGTCATCACCGTGTTCGGCACGCTTGCGCGCGCGATCACGCGGGGATGCGCGTTCTGCACACCCATCGCGAACGTGCCGACG
>Ga0207678_10004011_pt1 | contig 13250 bp, 15 predicted proteins | sample KBSC63metaG_FD_184319 | JGI IMG/M metagenome (GOLD analysis project Ga0207678, IMG submission 184319) | Corn rhizosphere microbial communities from Kellogg Biological Station, Michigan, USA - KBS C6-3 metaG (SPAdes) (version 2) | ecosystem: Host-associated > Plants > Roots > Rhizosphere > Soil ... | reverse complement strand
GACGTCGTCCCGGCCGGCGTTCGCGGCGAGGCGGACGGCGTCGTCCAGGAGAACCTCATGGGAACCGGCCTGGATCAGCAGCGGGGGAAGGCCGGCCAGGGCGGCGAAGACCGGACTGACCAGCGGGGCGGAGCGGTCCCCGGCGGGCACGTACCGGCCGGCGTACCAGCCCATGGCGTCGTAGCTGAACAGGGGGTCGGCCCCGTCCTTGGTGCGCATGCTGGATCCGGACCGCGAGATGTCGGCCCACGGGGAGAAGACCGCGATGGCGGCGGGCTGCGGCAGGCCCTGCTCGCGGGCGGCGAGCAGGGTGGCCACGGCCAGCCCGCCTCCCGCCGAGTCACCCGCGACCAGGACCCGGGACGGGCTGGCCCCGGACTCGAGTAGCCCGGCGTAAGCGGCCAGGCCGTCCTCCACCGCGGCTGGGTAGGGGTGCTCAGGGGCGAGCCGGTAGTCCACGGACAGGGCCCGGCCGCCGGTGCGCCTGGCCAGCTCGGCCGCCAGGTGCGTGCCGGTCCGGGCGGATCCGGCGACGTACCCGCCGCCGTGGAAGTACAGCACGGCGGGCTCCGCCGCCTGGCCGGCGACGGTCAGCTCGATGGCGCCGACTCCGCCGACGGTCACGTCGGCCGCGGTTACATCGGCCGGGTACGGGCGGACCATGAGGGCCTCGAACGACTTCCGGTGCTCGGCCGTGCTCTGGCTCAGGTCGAACGGCTCGGCACGCATGGCCGCGTCGATGGCGTCTCGCTGCTGCTTGCTCATATCGCCTCCTCGGGTTCAGGGAGTCAGGACGGTCTTGCCGGACAGCCGTCCGCCGGCGGACTGGTCGTGAACGGCGGGCAGGTCGGCCAGCGGCCGCCGCTCGGCGACGTCGATCGTCAGGTCGCCGGCGTCGACGCGGGCCACGAGCCCGGCGAGCTGGCCGGCGTCGCTGCGCGCGAACACCCGCACCGCCCGCACCCCCCGCCCGGGATTCTCCGGGCCCGGAGTGGTGGTGCTGACGAAGGCACCGCCGTCGGCGACCAGGTCCGCCAGGGCCGCTGTCTCCTCCGCATCTGTGCGCACCAGGTTGAGCACCGCGTCGAATCGCGGCCCGGCCACCGCCTGCAGGAGCGGGGTGGCGGTGTAGTCGATGATCTGGTCCGCGCCGTAGGAGCGGACCCGGTCCGCGCTGTGCGCGCTGGCGGTCGCGATGACGGTGGCACCAGCCTGCTTGGCCAGCTGGACGGCGTACCCGCCGACCGCGCCGCCCGCCCCGTTGATCAGGACGCTCTGTCCGTCCTTCAGTCCGGCGTGCTCGAACAGCGACTGCCAGGCGGTCAGGCCGGCCGACGGCAGTGCCGCGGCGTCGGCCAGCTCCACGGTGCGCGGCGCGGCGGCCAGCACATCGGCCGGCGCGGCCACGTACTCGGCGGCCGCGCCGGGCGCGGTCATCGGCAGGAACGCCACCACCGTGTCCCCGGCGCTCCAGCCGCTCACCCCCTCGCCGGTCTCGGCGACGACGCCCGCCACGTCGAAGTTCGGGATGTGCGGGAAGGCCAGCGGAAACACCTGCCGCATGAAGCCCGCGCGGATCGCGACATCCACCGGGTTGAACGCGGCGCCGGCCACCTTCACCACCACCTGGCCCGCCCCGGCCACCGGACGGTCGGCATCCTCGTAGACCAGGACGCCGCTGTCACCGTACGAGTGGTAACGCACTGCCTTCATGATCTCTCCTCACCTCGTGTGCTTCGAAGTTGAAGCATTTTAGACTCTACCTTGCTTCAACTTCGAAGCAATGCTTCGCGCGGGTGATGCTCGTCACATGCTTGGAATTCGAAACAGGTACGGTGATGGGATGAGCGATCCACGGTCCGGCACCGGCGCGGACGACGCCGCGGGGCTCGATGCCGCCGAACTGGACACCTACTTCGCGCTCATGGAAGCCGTCAGCTTGCTCCAGCACAGCGTCGAACAGCAGCTACGCGCCGAGGGTGACCTCAGCTACGTGCAATTCCAGCTCCTGGCCCGCCTCGCCGCCGCCCGCGGGCAGCTGACCATGACCGAGCTGGCCGACGGCGTCGTCTACAGCCGCAGCGGCCTGACCTACCAGGCCGCCCTGCTGGAGAAGGCCGGCCTCATCACCCGCGGCCCCAGCCTCGCCGACGACCGCGCCACCCTGGTCTCCATCACCGACAGCGGACGGGCCCTGCTTGGCCGCGTCATGCCCGGCCACGTCCTCGTCGTCCGCCGCCTGCTGCTCGACCCCTTGTCCCAGGACGACCTGGACCACCTCGGCGACATCATGACCCGCGTCCGCGACCACATGCGCGCCCTGCCGCCCCGCTCCGCCGCCCCCCGCAAACGTCGCCCCGCCTCCGCCTCCGCCTCCCCGGCGCCAGACGCCACGCGATGAGTTCGCGGTGCGCGTACCGTCATACCCGACATGACCTACGCATCAGTGAACGGCCTGCAGCTGTACTACGAGACGCATGGTTCCGGTCGGCCGCTCGTCTTGCTCCACGGTGGCCTGATGACCATCGACCTCAACTTCGGACCGTTGCTGGAACCCCTCGCGGCGAGCAGGCAGGTGATCGCGGTGGAACTCCAGGGCCACGGGCACACCGCCGATATCGACCGCCCGATGACGATCCAGGCGCTGGCCGGTGACGTCGTCGCGCTGCTCGACCAGCTGGGGATCGCCGAGGCCGATCTGTTCGGTTTCAGCCTCGGCGGCCTGGTCGCGTACGCGGTCGCGCTCGGTGCGCCGGCCCGGGTCGGCAAGCTGATTGTCGCCTCGGCCGACGCCCACCGCCCGCCGGGTCGGGAGAGCGCGCCACTGGACGATGAGCGTATGCCGACGCCGGCCGACTTCCAGCAGATGCGCGACGCCTACGACGCGGTCGCTCCCGACCCCGCGCATTTCGAGGAGTTCGCGGCCAGGACGTCGGCCATGGTGCACGAGTTCCCGGGGTGGACCGACGAGCTGCGATCACTGCAGGTGCCGACCCTGCTGATCTTCGGCGACCGTGACTTCTCACCGTTGCCCGACGTGGTGGAGATGTTCGGGCTCCTGCCGCACGCGCAACTCGCCGTGCTCCCCGGGACCACGCACGTCGGCGTGACACGCCGTCCCGGCCAAGTGCTCGCGTTGATCACGCCGTTCCTCGACGCCGGCTAGGCGGGCCGCCGCTCTGTCAGGGTTCCGGCATCTGGGGCGGAAGGTCGTGGGGCTGGCGCAATTTCCGGGTAACGATCCTGCGCTTGCGCAACGACTCGAGCCATTCCTGCCCGCTGAGCAGCCGCGTGGTCTTGGCCGACTTGACCTCGCCCGCGGCGGCAACTGCCATCGCGACGCTGGCAGCGGTCACGTCATCGGCTGCCTCATACACGATGAGCACGTCGTACTCGCCAAACGGAAAGCCGGCCACCAAGACCGTGGCTCCCAGCTCCTCCAGTGTCGGCCCGATCGCTTCCATGGGGTCGTGCGGGTCGGTGAGCTGAGCCGCCATCGACTTTGCGGTATAGGAGGCCTGGTACATGTACAGCGTCATCGAGATTCCCCCTCTGGCGGCCATCGCGGTCTGAAGATCGTAGACCCGGCCCGGACGGGAGCACCAGCCTCCGCCCAGGCGAACCCCGCGACTCACCGCAGCCCGCCGAAGAACGGCGTGATCGGATGGCTCCAGGCCTGTACCCCTGGTTACGCGACCCACGAGGGGACGACCTGGGCCAGCCGGTCCGGGTCGGTCAGCGTCCGGATCGCGGTGATAGCGCCGTCCGCGACCGTGAAGGCCATGATCATGACCGGCCGCCCGCCCACCGTGATGAGGACGCCCGGGGCACCGTCGATGAGCGCCGGATGCCCCAGCGCGTCCGGGCGCGCGCCCATCGTCGCCCGGGCCGCGACCTCGCCCGCGCCGCGCACGACGAGGGTCCCCTCGGGACCGTGCATCCGAAGCTCCGCCTCCGGGGCGAGAACGGCGAGCAACCCCGCGAGGTCGCCCCGGCCGGCCGCTGCGTAGAACGCGTCGATGACCTCCCGCGCCGCCGCGTCCGCGGCCGCCGCCGGCGGCCCCAGGCGGATCCGTCCGCGGGCCCGGCTGGCCAGCATCTTGGTGGCCGCGGTGCTCCGGCCGAGGATCGTGGCGATCGCGCCGAACGGGACCTCGAACACGTCGTGGAGCACGAACGATACTCGTTCCGCGGGGGTGAGGGCGTCCATGACGACGTACAGCGCGAGGCCGACCGAGTCCGCGAGCAGGGCTTCTTCCTCGGGACTGGTCCTCCCGTCCCCGGCCGCCTCACGCGGGAGCATGCCGGCGCTGATCTCGAGCGGCTGCTCGGCCCGCGCCCCGCGCCTGCGGAGGATGTCCAGGCAGATCCGGCCGGTTACCGTGGTGAGCCAGCCGCGCAGGTCCTCGATGCCGCCGCCACCGGTCCGGGCCAGCCGCAGCCACGCTTCCTGGACGGCGTCGTCCGCGTCGGCGTGCGAGCCGAGCACGCGGAACGCGATCGCGTGGAGATAGGAGCGCTGGGTCTCGAACCCCGCGGCGAGCTCTTCCTCTGCGGTCACGGTTCTCCTTGGCGTGTTGCGGTGTCACTAACACGACGCATCGCACGCCGGTGAGGTAACTCCCGGGCCGGCGTTACCTCCCGGCCCCGCCGCACGTCGTAGTGCCGTCCACGATCCAACGACCCGCCCCTGGAGGAGAGATGGCAGCACGCATCCAGAACGCGACAAGCCAACCCGACGTCACGGCAGGCGTCCAGCACCTATTCAAGGCGGTCTACGCCGGCGGCGTGCCGCCTCAGACGCTGGAGCTGGTGCATCTGCGCGCGAGCCAGATCAACGGCTGCAGCGCCTGCGTCGACGCCGGCGCGACGAGCGCGACCAAGGCCGGTGTCAGTCCTGAGAAGCTGCTCACCCTCGCCGCCTGGTACGAGGACCCGCGCTTCGACGACGCCGAGCGGGCCGCGCTGGCGCTCACCGAGGCCGCGACCCGGCTCAGCGACCGGCCCGGCGCGGTCACCGACGAAATCTGGGCCGAGGCCACCAGGCACTACGACGAGCGGCAGCTCGAGGCCCTGGTCCTGATGGTGGCGATCACCAACTTCTTCAACCGCCTCAACACCACCTTCCGGGTGCCGGCCGGAACGAGCTGGGATTGACCCCGTATCGATATCCCATTAGGGAGCCCGGCCACCAGAATCCCCAGCCCTGCCGACGGCGCGCAGGCCGTTGCCCACGATCCGGTATCAGCCGGGACACCGCAGGCACGCGCACGGAAAACCTGCAGGCCCGCATCGGGCTCGAGCCGCTTGCCGCACACTGTAGAAATGATCCGGCTTGGAACAGCTGCCGACCTGGCTGCCGCGAGTGGTGTCTACCGTCGCGCGTCGCTGTCGAATGCGGGCGATCGGGACAACCTGCTCGCTCATCCGGAATACCTGACCCTGGGGCCAGAAGGGCTAGCCGAAGGCCGCACTCATGTCGCGGAAGAGGACGGCTCAGTTGTCGGGTTCGCCACCTGGGCCGAGGCCGCCGGCACCATCGAGCTGGAAGACCTGTTCGTGGACCCGGACTATAGGCGACGCGGTATTGCCATGGCGCTCGTCAACTGCATCGCCGAGATCCTGCGGGCGCGAGGAGCAGAGCGCCTGGAAGTCACCGCCAATCCTCACGCCATGGGGTTCTACCGTGCCGCCGGCTTCACCGACTGCGGCGTCGCGGAAACGAACTTCGGCGCGGCGCCTCGCCTGGTGCTCGCCCTCTCCTAATCGCACCGGCATCATCGGCTGACCAGGCTGGGTTCAGGCGGCGCGGCGGCCGGACCAGCGCTCAGCGACGCGGGGCGCGACCGCGAGCAGCAGCCAGCAGTACTTGGCGACGTCGGGATTCACCCAGGCCAGGACGATTGACACGGCGATGACGAGGACGCTGCCGGCGACGCGGTACCGTGCCGCCCGCGTCTGCTGCGCGGTCTCGGGGGTCACCAGGTCCTTGCGGCTTCCGTAGATCACGGTCAGCTGGGTCGCCATGGTGGCGAGCAGGAGGTTGGCCGCGAAGATGTCGATGGCGAGCGGGTTGGCGGAGAACTTGCCGAGCAGGTCGCTAGTGAACGGCATGATGGTGATGGTGAACAGGAACGTGAAGTTCCACCAGGCCAGGCCCTCTTGCTGTCCGGTGATCCGGCGGAAGACCCGGTGGTGAACGAGCCAGAACTGGGCGATGACGTAGAACGAGATAACGTAGCTGATCAGCTGATCAGCGCCCTTCCCGAGCTGGCCGGCGAGCTCGGAGGCCGAGTCGGGGTTGATGAGCGTGGCCGGGGGCGGCACGTTCAGCTGCAGGACCAGCAAGGTGATAGCGATGGCCACCACGCCGTCCGACAAGGCGAGCAGGCGGTCCACGCCCGGCAGGTCGCCGCGCGGGCCGGCGGAGACGGGATCGGCAGACATAGGCACCTAGCCTGGCACATCACGGCAAGCCGGTCGGTGACCCCCGGGGCCGGGCAGCCCCTGACCAACGGCACGGGTCTTCGCTGATCCGCGCCACACCCGGTCAGCCGGGGATGTGCTGGCCCGGCCGGCCGCAGATGCGCTCACCGCGGATGCCTGTGGCGGCTGGCCCGCAGCGCGGGCCCGCGCCCGTTCCCCGGCGATCCCGGACGCGTCAGCCAAGCGCCCGTGAAACGAGTCGTAAAAGACGCTCCACGCGGCATGACAGTGCGTTTCCGCGGAAACGGCTTGTGAAATCGCGCACAAAGCGTCTCCGCGGAAACGTTACGGATGTGACTCCTGTGGCCAGCGGTTTCGTCCCACTGTGATGTAAAGATATTCGCGGGCTGATGACTGCTGCAAGCGTCCCGCTGGGGCGGTGCATCCAGCTGCACGTGCCGTACCAGTCCGCCGGACTGGGCTGAGAACCGTCGGGCAGGAGGAGCTGATGAGGCTCGAGCCGTTGTATCGCGTCGGGTTCACTTATCCCGAGAGCTGGGCGGTCGGCCTGGACGGCGGCTGGCAGCAGATGTTCTTTCTCGCCGAAGGCCGCTGCGAAGGGGCGGTAACCGGCCGGTTCCGCGGAGCCAACTTTCCCCGGAAAGAAGGCGCGGCTGGTCCCTTCCGGCCGGACTTCAGGGCCGTTATCGAGACCGACGACGGGGCGGTGATCATGGTGGAGTGGCACGGCTATGGCCGTGCCTACCCGCCGGAGCGCCGCCAGATCGTCGGGTCGGTGTTTCATCTGGCCGACCGTGAGCCGTACACCCGGCTCAACGATGCGATCTGCGTCTGCGTCGGCGAAGTGCGCGCACCGGTCGATCCAGCTCAGGCCGGGCCTGATCTGGTCATGGATGTGGCCGAGTTGATCTGGGAGCCCATCGCCGACTGACGCGCCGGCCAGGTCCTCCCCGCCCGCTGGATCAGGTCGCCAGCCAATGCGGCACGTCCGTAACCTGACCACAGGTTCTGTACAAGCACATACGCCGATGGATGCTGAGTGCCGACGGGGGAGGCCGGGACCGGTTGATCGCCGTCGCTGATCATGGCGGTGGCAGCGGAGCGCCGGGTTACCGGGCGCTGATGAGGCCCAGGGAGCGCGCCCGGCTGACCGCCTCGGCCCGGCTGTGGACGCCGAGCCTGTGGTACAGGCGGGCCGCTCGCTCCTTGGCCGCGGACCGGGAGATGCCTAGCTTGCCGGCGATAACGGCGAAGGGGAGTGATGTGGGGAGGTACCTCAAGACCTGGGCCTCGGCCATGGTGATCGACGCCGCCCTGACTCGCTTCCCGGCTTCGCTGGTCGCTTCGGCGGCTGTCTCGTCGGCGGCGGCCACGGTGATGAGGGACTCCGCCACGGACTCGGCGGCCACCTCCTCGGCGGCTTCCATGGTGGCGGCGTCTTCGGCTACGGCGTCAGCGGCGGCCTGGTCGGCGGCGGCCACGATGAGGCCGGCGGCGGTCAGCGCCGCGACCGCCTCGTGGGCGGCCGCCTCTTCCACGAGCCCGGCCGTGATCAGCGCCCGGACGGCGTCGGCGGCAGCGGCAGACTGGATCCGCTGCGAATCGGCCACTGCCTGGGCCGCCTCGGCCTGGGCCGCGGCCGCGGCGAGCAAGGCGACGGCCTCTTCAGCCTGCGCCTGGGCGATCACCTCAGCTGCCTCCTCCATGGCGGCGACCTCGGCTCCCACCACTAGCCCGGTCTCGGCGGTCAGGAAGCCCTCGCCGATCAGCATGCCGCCGGTCTCGGCGATAGCGTCAAAAAGCGGGGCGGCCCAGTAGTGCTCGACGAGCAGGAAGGCCAGGGCGGTCCCCGGCTCGAGAGAATCGGCCAGAGCCCGCGCATCGGTCCGGTCAAAGGCCGCGGAGCCGTCAGCTGACGCCGGCGCCGCCGCCGGACGATCGCCGTTCGCGACGGGAACCACCGCCGCCAGGAGCGAGCCGAAGTCCTCGTCGTCACCGATGATCAGCCGTTCGATGGTGCCGTCCTGGCTCTTGGCCACGAAGAGCATGTCGAGCAGGCGGAGAACTCCCCGGCCGCGCAGACGGTCTACCTCAGCCAGGATCCTGTCTTCGGAACCGGTCTCGCGGCTGAAGCTCAAGGCGATCACCTGGAGCGGTGCGGTCATCGTTGCCCTCCTTGTCCTGGCCCGTAACGTCGCCGACGGTACCACCAGGCAGCGTCAGCGCCGGTCGGCGCACCCCGCCTCTCCTGGCAGGAGCCGGATGAGTCCGCGGGATCGCAACGACGAAGTTAAGACCGCCCCTGACGACCGCGCGCGACTCGCGGCATGACAGCGCGGGTTCCGCGGAAACGTTTCCGCGGAAACGTTACGGATGTGTCTACTGCGGTCATGGCAAGTTCGGAGTGGCGCTCTGTCGGTGCCAGATGAGGACGTTCTACGACGCTCGGAGCGGTGCCAGATCGAGCAAGTACCACGCCATGATCGCCGGGTCAGGGTCATCGTCCCACCGGCTCATCCGTTCGATCTCAAATGAGCGAAGTACCTTGCCCGGCTGGCCGGCAAGAGCCCGTCCCGGGCCGCCAGGAACATGATCAATCTGCCTGTGCTCGATCTTCAGCCGGTGCACGTACCAGTCGCTGCGCAGATCGGGCAGGCCGAATGCATCCCACTCGTAGTCGGCCACCACGCTGAGGGTGCATTGCGCGGTAACACGCGAACCCGCAGCGACCATGGACGCAGGTCCTGCCGTGAGGGCGACGAATGCCTGATCACCGGCAGTGATCACGAACTCCGAACCGACATGCCGCTGCCCGGGCCCATCGCCGGCGTACACATCTGCGGCAGGCCCGGCCATTCCGGTCAGTTCATAGCGGTGACTGGCGGGCTCCTGCCCGGCGCGGGGATCCGCGAGTTCCGCGATGCCGTCCACCATCGTCCGGGCCGGGCCGACGCTGAGACAGCTGGCCCGCAGGCCCACGCCGCGCAGATGCGAGCCGCGAGCAAGTTCGGCGGCGCCATCCTTAATGATCCAGGTCTCCATATACACCCACATGATTGACATCATTGCGTGCGTGGCCGTGCCTGTATCTCGCGGCACACTCAGTCCGGCGCCCGGCAGGAAGCCAGCGCGTCCAACCGCCCGCAGGACGCTGCACCTGGCCGGGCCGTCGGACGATGACAGCGGGCGCCCTGACATGAAGGGCCAGGCTACTGGCCGGGGCAGTGGCCGTGACAGCTGTGGCCGCGGCCTGCGCGGCCGAAAAGCAGGCGGCGGCGTTGGTGCTGCGGCAAGCTGGGCAGCCATGCTGAACGTCCGCGGGCAGGTCTGCGCGGAACATCTTTGAGGACTCAGCCGCGGGGGCAGTCAGTATCAACCAGAAGCGGACGCTCCTCCGCCGGCCGAGCAACGCATGTCGATCAGAGCTGGCCGGAAGCCCGGCCGCCGGTTTAGGGCCGCCCGGCCGAGGCACAAGTGATCAGGCGGGTTCAATGGCCTGCCGATGTAGCTGGTGACCGGGCCGGAGGTGGATGGCATGGAAATCAAGATGGCGCTCTACCTGCCCCGCGATGCCGCCAGCGTGCCAGTCACCCGCCGGGTCCTGGACCGGTGCCTGGAGACTTTGGGAGTCACGCCGGATACGCGTGCCGACATCGCGCTGGCGCTCAGCGAGGCCTGCGCCAACGTCGTTCAGCACGCCGGGCCCGGCGAGGAATACCAGGTGCAGGTGAGCGCCAGGAACAGGCAGTGCGTCATCGAGGTGGTCAACGCCGGCCGCTGGACCGGTACCGTCCAGGGCGGCCGCGCGACCGGCCGGGAACGGCCTGGCGGGAGTGCTTTTACCGGCGATCCTGTACCCGCAACCGCCGAACACGGCCGCGGTCTGAAGATCATCCATGCCGTGGCCGACAACATGCAGCTGACCGGCAGCGAACGCTACGGTACGACCGTGCACTTTGAAAAGACACTGCAGTGGCTGCCCGGAGCAGCCGGGCAGCATCTGTTCAACGCCGACAGCGACAGCTAGGCGGCCAAGGCATACCTCGCGTCTTCACCGCCAGCCAGCCCATCACCGCCCGCACCGCCCGTCGGCGGCAATCCGGACCGCGGCAGATACGCGCATTCCAGTCCAGACATGTGATGCATAGATCAGCCTGTCGCATAAAGCCGTGTGTAGGGGCGGCTCGGCGATCCCGGAACGCAGACGCGAACGGGAAGCCGCGGTCCTGGGAGATCCTAAGCTTCGGCTGATGGGGATCCGGCCCTTGGTCGTCATCCCGCCGTGCGGTGCCGGTGCAGTTTACGCAGGTTGTGCGCGGCGCAGGCGAGCAGCCATCCGCTTTCACGCGCGGCCCGGCCGCGCCGGGACATCATGGTCAGTTCCTGGCAGGTCTTGAGCTGCCCGGATACTGGTTCCGCGGTCCGCGCCCGCAGCTTGCAGTCCTCCCGTCCGCGGGGATGGCGCAGACGGCGGCGGGCGCGGGCGGTGGCCGGATACTGATCCAGGTGCCTGGCCCGCTCCGGCGGGCGCTGCGCTGCCGGTCCGGGTCCTTGGCCAGCGGCGCGAGCAGCCGCAGCGTGTCCTGGCCGGCGCGGGCGAAGTTCTCTTCGCTGACATAACCGCAGTCAGCAAGGACGGTACGCAGCTTAGGGCGGATGGCGGCCTCGGCCAGCTGCCCGCGACACTGATCGAGCAGCGGGTGGAGCAGGGTGCGGCCGGCAGGGTGTTGGCTGAGCATCGCGCCGGCGATGACCTGGTCTGCGGTGACCACGGCCTGGCCGTTGCAGCCGGCCACGTAGCCTTTCTGGTTGCGCATCACCGCACGTCCGGGTCGGTGATGCTGGCCCGCGGCCCGGTGCCGCCCCGGCTGGCGCGCGGCTCATCGCCAGGACGGCGGCCCCGCGGCGTTTCCCGGCCGCCGCAGCCTTGTCCCAGGCCTCCTGCTCCGTCCGCTGCGCCTCGCGGCGCGCCGTGTCCCCGGCCGCCAGCCGGTCCCGGGCCCGGGCCAGCCGCTCCCGCCGCTCAGCCCGCCGTGCCAGCGCCCGCGGCGTGGCCGGCTGCGGGCTGCCGCCGTCCCGGGCATCGTCGGCGGCGTCGGCGGCGGCCGCCTCAGCCAGGATCTTCCCGGTCTGCGGCAGCGTCCGGTCCGCCTTCTGCGCGGCGCTGCCGGCCAGCTTGGTCCCGTCCAGGCTGAGCAGGCCCGGCGACACCATGCCCTCGGCGGCCAGCAGCCGCAGCACCTGGCTGAACAGCCCGCCCAGCGCCTTCTCGCGGCGGGCCCGGAACCGGGCGATGGCGGCGTGATCCGGGCACAGCCCGCCGGCGATCACCCGGTAGGCCACGTCCCGCAGGCACCGCTTCTCGATCACCCGGCCGGACCGCTCGCCCTGGCAGGAGCCGTACAGCAGCAGCGCGACCATCATCTCCGGGTCGAACGCGGCCCGCCCGTGCCCGCCGGCCCGGTACCGGCGCCGGAACCCGCCCAGATCCAGCGTGGCCACCGCGTCCAGCACCGCGAAGACCAGATCGTCCCCGGGCAGCCATTCGCGCATGTCCACCGGCAGCAGCAACGGCTGATCACGCTGCGGAAACAGGAAATTCTGCGGCATAAACCATGATCCCAGGCCCTGGGCCCGGCCCCACGCAGGCGCGCAATTTATGCGACAGGCTGAAATATGCAGCCTCGTCCACCGCAGCCGCGACGACTTTGGACGGCCGGGCAGGTCTGTATATCGACGGCAGACGCGGGAACCAGCCAGCCAGCAGCCATGGGAGGCGATATGCGCAACCTGATCGTGAGCAGCCTGGTCTCACTCGACGGTATCCACGATAATCCGCAGTCGTGGATCGGGGATTACTTCGACCAGCAGGCCGCGGAGGAGTCGCTCGCGGTGCTGCTCGACAGCGACGCGATGCTGATGGGCAGGAACACCTACGACTACTTCGCCCCCAGGTGGTCATCGCCGTCAGGGCCGTACCTGGAGCGGATCTACCAGATGCGCAAGTACGTCTTCTCCTCCACCTTGACGGCGGCGGACTGGAATAACACGACGATCATTCCCGGCGACCCCGTCGCGGTCGCGCGCGAGCTCAAGCAGCAGGGGGACAGGCACCTGGTGATCTACGGCTACGGCCAGCTCGCCCAGACGCTGCTCGAGCACGGCCTGGTCGACAAGCTGAACTTCGTCATCAACCCGGTCATGGCGGGCAGCGGGACCACGCTGTTCCGCCCCGGCAAGCGCACGAACCTGCGCCTGGTCTCCGCCACCGAGCGCCGCAACGGCGTGGTTACCTTGTCCTACGCAAACGCCTGAAGCACGGCGAGCGGAATAGGCAGCATCGCCAAGCGAGGCAAACATAGCCTGATGAGGTACTCGTTCCTGTTCGCGGGCTCGCGCGTGACGGCCATAGCATCGGTGTTGTGCAAATGCCCCGGACTGACCAGTTCGCGGGATTCGAGTTCGACTGGCCCGGGGTGGACCAGCACGGTCATGTCGCGGTTTTCATCAGCTGGGGCTGGGGCCCGCTGCCAGTGGGCATAGATCAGCACCTGGATGAGGTCGATGCAGCCATGGAGCGCATCCAGGAGCTTCCCGCGATCGGACCACCAAGCCATGACTTGTACGACGCCCGCGCTCGCTTCGTATTCTATGATGAATACGCCACGAAAGGCTTCTACGTCTACCACTGGGACGGGGCCGGCGCGCATGACGAAAGCCGCCGCTACACCCGCTATATCGCGCCACCTGCCCTGATCAACGTCAGCCGGCTTCCCACGGAGCTGCAGGCCGTCGCGCATTTC
>Ga0207678_10004008_pt1 | contig 13257 bp, 12 predicted proteins | sample KBSC63metaG_FD_184319 | JGI IMG/M metagenome (GOLD analysis project Ga0207678, IMG submission 184319) | Corn rhizosphere microbial communities from Kellogg Biological Station, Michigan, USA - KBS C6-3 metaG (SPAdes) (version 2) | ecosystem: Host-associated > Plants > Roots > Rhizosphere > Soil ... | reverse complement strand
CGCACCACATTTCGCGGGCGTCGCGGCGCTGATCCGAGCTGCTCACCCCGGGATGCCGCAAGGCGCGGTCGCGGCGTTGCTGCGCAACACCGCGTCGGCCCAACCATGCCCACCGGCGCTCGACCCCGGTGTCGACTTCTTCGGTGCTCCGGTGCAGGTCTGCAGCGGCGGCTCGGGGAACAACAACTTCTACGGCAAGGGCCTGGTGAACGCGCTGGCGTTAAGCCACTAGCGCAGGGACGACTGAGCCGTCCCTTCGGCGACCTGGACTGAGGCTTCACGAGTGCGAGCGTGAGGCCTCAGTCCGCCCGTCCCGGTCTGCGTATCGTGATCGGCGTGCCGCCGACTGACCGTCTCGACCCCATCGGCGTCTTTGATTCGGGAGTTGGCGGGCTCACGGTGGCTCGGGCCATCCTCGATCAGTTGCCGCACGAATCGCTGCACTATGTCGGAGACACCGCGAACGGGCCGTACGGGCCGAAGCCGATTGCCGAAGTGCGGCGGCACGCGCTGACCGTCATGGACGAGCTGGCCGGGAGCGGCGTGAAGGCACTCGTGATCGCGTGCAACAGTGCGAGCGCGGCGTGCTTGCGGGACGCCCGGGAGCGGTACGACATCCCGGTCATTGAGGTCATTCTTCCGGCGGTACGGCGCGCGGTTTCCGCCACGCGCAACGGCCGGGTCGGCGTGATCGGAACCGTCGCCACCATTACCAGCGGAGCGTACGAGGACGCATTCGCGGCAGCCACCGGCATCGAGGTCGAAAGCGCGGCCTGCCCGCGGTTCGCCGAGTTCGTGGAACGTGGGATTACGAGCGGCCGACAGTTGCTCGGGCTCGCCGAGTCATACCTGGCCCCGCTGAACCAGGCGGGTGTCGACACCGTCGTCCTGGGATGCACTCATTACCCGCTGCTCACGGGGTTACTCTCCATCGTGCTCGGTGACGGTGTCACGCTGGTGTCCAGCGCTGAAGAGACCGCCAAGGACGTCTATGGGGTGTTGTACCGAGCCGATCTGCTGCGTCCTGATGACGCGCCGCCCCCGGCCCAGATCTTCCGGGCGACCGGTCCGGCCCAGCCGTTCGCCCGGCTGTCCGGCCGCTTTCTGGGCCCAGAGCTTGCAGCTGCCGCCGAGGTTGCGGTCGGCGGGGCCGCATGAAGCTCACTGTGCTCGGGTGTTCCGGAAGCCTGCCCGGCCCGGACTCGCCTGCGGCCGGCTACCTGGTCGAGTCCGATGGATATCGGGTCGTGTTGGACCTGGGCAACGGAGCGCTCGGGGCGTTGCAACGCTACGTGGCGCCCCGCGACATCGACGCCGTCGTCCTCTCGCACCTGCATGCGGATCATTGCTTGGACATGACGTCGCTCATGGTGGCGCTGCGGTACGGCCCGGACCGGCCACAGGCGCGAATCCCGGTGATCGGTCCGAATGACACGGAGCAGCGAATCACCGCGGCGTGGGACGCAGACACGGCCGACCTCAGGCTGCGAGAACTGTTCGACTTTCAACTGCCGGTCAGTGGCAATCTCGGCCCGTTCAAGGTCGAGTTCGCCCCCATGAACCATCCGGTACCCACCTTCGCGGTGCGGATGACCCTGGGGGGCAGGAGCCTCGTGTACTCCGGTGACACCGGTGAATGCGATGCGCTCGTGCGGCTCGCCGAGGGCGCGGACACGCTGCTCGCCGAAGCGACGCTCGGTCCGCGCGATCCATACGTGCCCAACCTGCATATGACTGGGGCGCAAGCTGGTCAGCACGCCGCCCGGGCAGGTGTCCAGCGACTTATCGTCACGCACATCCCGCCGTGGCGCTCGCGGGACGCGGCCGCGGCCGAAGCGGCAGCGACATTCGACGGGGTGGTCGTCGCCGCTTCACCAGGGGCCGAATTCGAGATCTGACGGTCGGCGCGCGTCCCAAAAGGGGGCGAATCCGCTTGTAGTCTCTTGCCGCGTGAATCGACGGGCGTTCCTCCTGTCGCTCGCGGCCGGGACCGTTGCCGTGGTAGCGCTGCACGAGCGGGGCACGGCGGAGGCGAAGAAGGACAAGCCCCGTCCATCAGCGGCCAAGAGTCCTTCTCCGTCGGCGACCCGGCGGCCGCTGGAACGCATCCAGTCGGGCACTCCGCAGCTGACTCAGGCCATGCCCCCTCGACTGCTGTACGGGCTGCCCGCCGTGGGCAACACGGTGGCGCTCACGATCGACGATGGCGTGAGTTCCGACGTTGTGGCGGCCTATCTCGACTTCATCCAGCGCACCGGCGTTCGCGTCACGTTCTTCCCGAACGGCGTTTACCCGTCGTGGACCCGGCATGCGCCGATCCTGCGTCCGCTCGTCGACAGCGGACAGGTCCAGCTCGGCAATCACACCTGGAGTCACCCCGACCTGGTGACCCTGTCCGACTCGGCCGTCGTCGATCAGCTATCGCGCAACGAGAAGTTCCTCTGGAACACGTTCGGCGTCACCGCGCGACCCTTCTTCCGGCCGCCCTACGGCTCGCGCGACGCCCGCGTCGACCAGCTGGCCGCCGACCAGGGCTACTGGGTGTCGACGATGTGGAACGGGACGTTCGGTGATTCCGACCTGCTGACGCCCGCCCAGGTGCTGGCCAACGCGAAGCAATGGCTCATCGCTCACCACGTCGTCATCGGACACGCGAACTATCCAACGGTCACCCACGTTTTCAATGAGCTCGCCGACCTGATTCGATCCCGCCGCCTCGTGACCGTCACCTTGAACGACGTGTTCAACACCACCTGACCGACGCAGGCCACTAGCCGGCGAGGAAGCTCAGCTGCACAGTTCGATCCGGGTTGTCGACATTCGTGTCGACGAGGCAAACCGACTGCCAGGTGCCGAGCTGCAGCCGCCCGTTCACGACGGGCACCACGATGGACGGCGGGATGAATGCCGGAAGGACGTGGTCGCGCCCGTGACCCGGGGAACCGTGCTGATGCCGCCATCTGCCGCCGCGCGGCAAGAGCTCCTCCAGCACGGCGATCAGGTCGATATCGCTGCCTGCCCCCGTCTCGAGGATGGCCACGCCGGCTGTCGCGTGAGGCACGAACACGGTCAGCAGTCCGCCGGCCTCGTCAGCAACGAATCGGGCGCAACGGTCCGACAGGTCGATGACCGCTGGGCGGTTGCCAGTGTGGATCCGGAACGTGTCGGTACGCATCGGACCATCCTGCACTGCGTATAACGGCGCACTGCCCGTCCATAGACCTGCCACAGTGGAGGCATGCAGATCGGGCTGCTCGGACCGCTCGAAGTCCGGGTCAACGGGGTGACCGTCGATATCGCCGGCACCCGGCTGCGCGGCCTGCTCACCCGGTTGGCCCTGGATGCCGGGCGCCCGATCAGCGCCGGCGCGCTCGTCGACGCAGTGTGGGGTGAGTACCCGCCTGGCGATCAGGCGAACGCTTTGCAGTCTCTGGTGTCCCGCCTGCGCCGATCGCTTGGCGACGCCCATGCCGTACAGCCGTCAGCGGCCGGCTATCGGCTATTGGCCGACCCCGGTGACGTGGACGTGCACCAATTCCAGCGGCTGGCCGCGGACGGCGCGGCGGCGCTGCGCCGAGGCGACCCGGCGACTGCGGAGCCGATGCTGCGGCGTGCTCTGGCGCTGTGGCGCGGGCCGGCGCTGGCGGACTGCGCAGACGCCGCGTTCGCCGCGGCGCCGATCGCCCGGTTGGACGATCTGCGGCTCGCTGCCATGGCCGATCGGCTGGCCGCTGACCTGGCCCTTGCGCGGGCGGGCGCTGTCGTCGCCGAGCTCGAGGCGCTCACGCGCGAGCACCCACTTGACGAGCGGTTCGCCGGGCTGCTGATCAAGGCGCTGCGGGCCGAGGGTCGTACGTCAGAGGCGCTCGCCGCCTACCAGCGGCTGCGCCAGCTGCTGGTCGACGAGCTCGGAGTTGACCCCACGCCGGAGCTGCAGGAATTGCACCTGTCCGTCCTGCGGGGTGACCAGGCTCCGCTCAGCAGCACGGCTGGATTTACCCGGCGGACCAATTTGCGGGCGACTCTCACCAGCTTCGTCGGCCGCGACGAGGAAGCGACACGCATCGTCAAACTGTTGGATGAGAGCCGCCTGGTCACGCTGGTCGGAACCGGCGGCTCCGGCAAGACCCGCCTCGCCACCGAGGCCGCATCGTCGCTCCTCGACGACTACGACGCCATCTGGCTTGTCGAGCTCGCTCCTGTGACGGATCCAGCCGAGATCCCCTATGCGGTCCTGGCCTCGATCGGCCGGCGGGACGCCACGACGCGCAGCGATCCGGACGCGCCCCGCCGTCCGTCGGAAGCGGTCGACGAGCTGCGCGGGGTGCTCACCGCCCGCCGGGCGATGCTCGTGGTCGACAACTGCGAACATCTGCTCGACGGCGTGGCCCAACTCGTCGACACGCTGCTGGCCGACTGCCCGCAGCTGGCTGTGCTCGCGACCAGCCGCGAACCGCTTGCGATCACTGGCGAGGCGCTAGTCGTGCTGGCCCCGCTGCCGGTGCCGGCGCTCGGCTCGACGGTCGAGCAGGCGCTCGCGTCTCCAGCAGTGCAGTTGTTCGCCGATCGGGGAGCGGCGGCCCGGCCGGAGTTCGGCGTGTCCGAGGTCACGGTCGACGACAGCGTCGAGATCGTGCGCCGGCTCGACGGCCTCCCGCTCGCGATCGAGCTGGCGGCGGCCCGGTTGCGCACGCTTCCGGTCCACGAAATTGCGGCGAGGTTGTCCGACCGGTTCCGGCTGCTCACCGGCGGCAGCCGGACGGCGCTGCCGCGACACAGAACATTGCGGGCCGTGGTGGAGTGGAGCTGGGATCTGCTCTCTCCCGCGGAGCGGCTGCTCGCCGAGCGCCTCGCTGTCTTTCCGGCCGGCGCGACCACAGCCAGCGCGGGCGCCGTATGTGCTGACGGCGCGGTGCGCCGCGCGGACATTCCCGACCTGCTGGCCGCCCTCGTCGACAAGTCGCTGCTCGGGTTGGAGGACGACGGCCCGCGGTATCGGATGCTCGAAACGATCCGCGAGTTCGGGATAGATCGCCTCGCCGAGCGGGGTGAACTGGACGCGGTGCGGACCGCTCATGCCCGGTTCTTCGCGGACCTGACGATCGATCTGGTGCCGCAGCTACGAGACCGGCGCCAGCGAACGGCCCTGCGGGTCATCGCGGCAGAGCACGACAACGTTCTCGCCGCGCTCCGCCACCTCCTCGACCGCGGCGAGGCCGCGCCGGCGCTCACGCTCGTCGTCGCGCTGAACCAGTACTGGGGCCTGACCGGCAGGCACACCGAGGCGCTCGCCTGGCTGGAGCTGGCCTTGCGTCTGCCGGGCGAGGGCATTGACCCGGATCTCTGGCTGACAGCCGTCGCGCTGCGGGCGATGAATCGCGCAATCACGGCCGAGTTGGCTGGGACCGACCCGGGCGGACGGCACCCTCAGGACGAAATTCTCGAGATCCTCGATGACGTTCTTGCGCTCGACGTGACGCACACCCCGATGCTTGCGATCGTCAAGCCGTTCCTGCTGTTCATTGCTGGCGAGCACGAGAAGGTGGCCGACTACCTCAGCCAAGCGCTTGCCAGTCCGGACCCGTGGATTCAGGCCACCTCGTTGGCCATGCGGGCGCGCTTCGCCGAGAACTCGGGCGACGTGGTCGCCGTCCGGGCCGATACCGCAGCCGCCATCGCCGGCTATGAGGCGGTCGGCGACCAGGTCGGGTTGGCGTCGGTCTTGCCGATCGCGGCCGGGCTACTGGCGTATGACGGCGATGTCTCCGGCGCGGCCGAACTATTGACCAGGGCCCTCCGGCTGCTCGACGACCAGACGGCCGGAGCCATCGAGGTCGATGATCGGCTGTATATCCTGCTCCGGCTTTCGGACATGCACGGGCGTCTGGGCGAATGGGACGCGGCGCGCGGGTACGCCGAGGCGGCGTCGGAAATGGCCAACTCCATCGGCTCGGCGGAATGGCGCGCACTGACGGCCGTCCTGCGTGGGGGAGTGCTGCGAGCGTCAGGAGACGTCGAGGCGGCCCAGCGGCTGCAAACCGAGGCGGAGGACCTGCTGTCGCAGGCCTCGCGGTCCCGGTTCAGCATGTACCACGGGACGGCGGTCGTCGCAGCGTTCGGCGCCGCGGCAGCGATCGACGCCGGCGACCTGGAGCGAGCCCGTCGTCAGGTCGACATCGCCTATACGGCCGGACGAGCGTCGAAGGACATGCCGATCGTCGCGATCGTCGTGGTCGCCGAAGCCATGCTCTCGCTCGCATACGGCGACGCGGCTACGGCCAGCTTCCGGCTAGGACTGGCTGCGCGCATCCGCGGGGCCGATGACCCGACCGACCTGATGGTGGCGCGAATTACCGCCGGCGCCCGGGAGGTGCTGGGCGCCGACGGATTCCAGGAGCAGTGGTCGGCCGGGTGGGCGGCAAGCCGCACGGAAGCGATCGACCTGGCCGATCCGGGCCGGGATCAGGTGCGACGTCGGTAGGCGCGCGTCGCCAGAGGGACGAACACGATGAGCAACCCGGCCATCCAGACCAGTGTCCACAGCACGTGCGAGGCCACCGGTCCGCCCAGCATCAAGCCGCGCACCGCGTCGACCAGATGGGTGATCGGGTTGACCTTGACGAAACCCTGCAGCCAGCCTGGCATCGTGCCGGTCTGAACGAAGGTGTTGCTGGCGAAGGAGAGCGGCAGCACGAGAAGGAACATGACCCCCTGCACCGCGCCTGGGGTGCGCACGATCATGCCCACCCACACCGAGATCCAGCAGAAGCACAGGGCGAACGCGACCGAAATCGCGACTGCGGCGATCGTTGCGGTGGTGTTGGTCTCGATCCGGAAACCCATCGCGTACCCGAAGCCGAGGAACACCGCGCACAGGATCAGGTAGCGGACCACGTCGGCGAGCACGCCGCCCACCAGTGGGGCCGAACGGGCGATCGGCAGCGATCGGAACCGGTCGAAGACACCCTTCTCGCGGTCGCCGTTGAGGTTGGTGCCCAGCGAGATGCCGGCCATTGCAATCGACTGGCCCAGTAGGCCCGGCAGCAGGAACTGCAGGTAGTCGTGCTGGGATCCCCCGCTGATCGCCCCTCCGAAGATGTACGTGAACAGGAGCAGGAAAATCATCGGCTGCAAGGTCACATCGATCAGCGCTTCCGGGGTCCGCCAGGTCTTGATGAGGCTGCGGCGCGCCAAGGCGGCACTGTGTCGGATCAGGCCGAACCGGCGGTTCGCGGCGGGGGCTGTCGGTTTCGGCGCGACGACGGTCGGCTCGCGAGAAAGCGTCGCGGTCATGCTGCCTCCTTGGTGTCGGACTGCGACTCGTCGTCGCTCGCGCTGCGCCCGGTGAGGGTGAAGAACACCTCGTCCAGGCTGGGCAGGTGAAGGGAAAACTCCGTGACGGTGATGCCGGCCGAGGCGAGGCAGGCCGCAGTCGTAGGCAGCGCGGAGTCGTCCGGGACGGACACGCTCAGCGTGCCTCGCCGAGGCGACTCGACCCGGCCGCCGGTGATCTCGGCAAGGATCGCGGTGGCCTCCGCGCTCCGGGACGGGTCGGTCGGCCGGACCTCGAGCGTCTGGCCTCCGACGATCTGCTTGAGCCCGTCCGGAGTGTCATGGGCGATGACCCGACCGTGATCGATCACGGTGATCTCGTCCGCCAGCGCGTCGGCCTCGTCCAGGTACTGGGTGGTCAGCAGCACGGTCGAGCCATCGGTGACCAGCCGTCGGACGACCTCCCACATGTCCTCACGCTTGGCCGGGTCCAGGCCGGTGGTCGGCTCGTCGAGGAAGATCACGGACGGCCGGCCGACGAGGGAGGCGGCGAGGTCCAGCCGCCGGCGCATGCCGCCGGAGTACGTCTTGGCCATCCGCCCGCCCGCATCCGCGAGGTCGAACCACTCAAGCAGTTCGCGGGCGCGGGCGCGGGCCGCGCGGCTCGGCAGATCCAGCAGCTGCCCGATGAGCACGAGGTTCTGCATGCCGGTGAGATCTTCGTCGACCGAGGCGTATTGGCCGGTCAACCCGATCGTCTGCCGGACCTGACGGGCGTCGCGAACGACGTCGAAGCCGGCGACTCGAGCCGATCCTCGGTCGGCGGTGATCAGCGTGGCCAGGATGCGCACCGCGGTCGTCTTGCCAGCCCCGTTCGGCCCGAGGACGCCCAACACGGTCCCCTCCCGGACGGCGAGGTCGATGCCCGCGAGGGCCTGCGTGGTGCCGAATCGTTTGGTCAAGCCTTCGGCCTCGATGGCGTAGGGGTGTGATGTCATGCTCCGATCGTGCGAGCAGACCCTGGTAGCACTCGCACACGGCGCTGGTGCGTCCTGACATGCACCTGACACGGCCGTCGCGGCTCGGCGGTCGGTTGACAGTGGCCCTCGTTAAGCTGCGGTTCATGGTGCGTCCCGACGGCCGCGTGGCTGACGAGCTCCGTCCGATCACGATCACCCGCCAGTGGCAGCGCTATGCCGAGGGCTCGGCGCTGATCGAGTTCGGCGAGACCAAAGTGCTGTGCGCGGCCTCGGTCGTGCAGGGCGTGCCGCGGTGGCGCAAGGGATCCGGCCTGGGCTGGGTCACAGCTGAGTACGCGATGTTGCCGCGCGCGACGCTCACCCGTAACGACCGTGAGTCGGTCAAGGGCCGAATCGGCGGACGGACGCACGAGATCTCCCGGCTGATCGGCCGCTCATTGCGCGCGGCGATCGACCTGTCGGCGTTGGGCGAGAACTCGATCTCGATCGACTGTGATGTGTTGCAGGCGGATGGTGGCACGCGGACCGCCGCGATCACGGGCGCCTTCGTGGCCCTGGCTGACGCGGTGACATGGTTGCGGGATCAGCAGGCCTTGGCCCGGCCTGATCCACTGGTCAACTCGGTGTCCGCGGTGTCGGTGGGCGTGATCGACGGCGAGGCCCGGCTGGACCTGATGTACGAAGAAGACGTCCGGGCCGAGACCGACATGAACGTGGTTCTTACCGGCACCGGCGAGTTCGTCGAGGTCCAGGGCACGGCTGAGGGCGCGCCGTTCCGCCGGGCCGAACTCGACGCGATGCTCGATCTCGCGATCAGCGGCTGCTCGCAATTGGCCAAGATCCAGGCCGACGCGCTGGCGGCGTGATGCCCACGGAGGTGCTGCTCGCCACCCGCAATCCCCACAAACTCGCCGAGCTGCGGCGCATCCTCGCCGACGTGCAGCCCGACCTGCGAGTGATTGGCCTGGACGATGCGGCGCCGTACGACGAGGTACCGGAGACCGCAGCCACCTTCGCCGACAACGCCCTGACGAAGGCCCGGGTCGGAGCTCTGGCGACTGGGCTGATCACCGTCGCTGATGACTCCGGGCTGGCGGTAGACGCGCTGAACGGCATGCCTGGCGTGCTCTCCGCCCGCTGGTCCGGGCGGCACGGGGACGACGCGGCAAACTTGCGGCTGCTGCTCGACCAAATCGTCGATGTTCCGGATGGCCGGCGAGGCGCAGCGTTCGTCTGTGCCGCGGCGCTCGCCACCCCGAGCGGGGGACGGGTCGTGGTCGAGGGGCAGATGCCCGGCCGGTTGGTGCGCCAGCCTCGGGGGCAGAACGGCTTCGGCTACGACCCGATCTTCGTCGCTGACGGGAAAACGCTGACCAACGGTGAGCTGCCCCCCGCGGAGAAGGACGCGATCAGCCACCGGGGCAAAGCGTTGCGCGCAATTGCGCCGCACATCGTCCGAGCGACCGAGAGCCTCAGCCGATAGGAATTGCCAGCCTGTGCCCGGACCTACCCCACCGGCAGCGCCATAACGCTGGGACCGGCCTCGGACTACCGGCTGACCTGCGGAGTCAGGCGCAGGCGGGCGTCGGGTCGCGAGAGCGGTCGCCGATCTGGGTGCGGTTCCGTTCGGGCAAGGCGGGTGGCGGGAAGTCGATGGCCACGTGATGGGTGGTGTTCCGGCGAGGAGTTTGAGTTCGGTCGATCCAGCGGGGTGGGATCCACACTGGCAGCCCATCGCGCATACGTACCGCCCAGCCACGTTTCTGGTGTTCCCGGTGGTGAAAACCGCACAAATAAGGTCAAATTATCCAGATCGGTGGGTCCGCCGTCGACCCAGGGCGTCACATGGTGACTCTCACACCAGTCCGGGGGCCGGTCGCAGGTCGGGAATGAGCACCCGCGATCCCGGGCGGCCAGCGCCCGCCGCTGCCCGATACTGGCGACCCGCCTTCGCAGCCCGTAGCTGAGCACTCCGCCGGCGTCGCCGACCACCACGGGGATGATGTCGGCCTCGGCGGCGATTCGCAATGCTTCGGAGATGGTGATCAGTCCGCCGTGGCCGGCGGTCGCCAGGCCCGTGCGGGCCTGCAACTGATCCACGGTGAGAGTGACAAGCACAGTGGCCGGAGCGCCGCCGCAGTCTGGCAGCGAGCCGGAGCGCAGAAGCCGTCGCCCGGCTTCCAACAGCGCGTCGTGCCGCCGCTGCGCGGGGCTGCGTCGATCCGACTGATCATCGTCGGTCGTTACCGGGCGAGCGAGAGTGTCGAGGATCGTGGTCCAGACCGCGGCGGCTTCACCGGTGAGGGTGCCCGTCAGCCGGCCGGAGCCATTCGGCAGGACCGCCAAGACGACAGATCGGCGCCGCTGGTGGTCCTGCTCGGCGACCAGCTGCCCGTCCGGATCCAGACAAGTCGCCACGGTGCGGGCCAGCACCGCGAGCCGATCCGGATCGAGTTTCCGCGCATGGCCTACCAGGGTTGGTTCGACCTGGGCCACCAACTCCGGCTGCTCGGTGAGCACCCGGTCGGGCAGCCGGTCGACCGTGGCGGTGATAACCGTGGCGTGTCGAGCAGAGATCGTCCCCTCCGCCAGCGCTGCGGCGACGTGCGGGAATCGCGGCTCCAGAGTCTCGCCAGTAACGGCCCGTCGCAGCCCCAGGTCGGAGGCCACCCGAACCCGGCCGGCGGCCTCCCGCCGGCCAATCCGCAGTCGCTCGGCCAGTAGCACCCCAGTGGACGGGTAGCCCAGCTCGCCGGCTACCCCGCGCCCGTCCAGTTCCGCGATCAGCTCACAACCCACCGCGGTGTGTCGCCGCGCGTTGGTCTCAAGCACTTCCACTAGGTCCAATAGCTCGTCCCGGGACAGCACCGTCGGGTCAAGCCCAACCAGCTCATGCTGCGCCGCGGCCAGGTGTTCGAGGGCGTCCGCCACTCGTGACACCAGCGTCGACCCAGCCAAGCCAGTCTCGAACATGTATTCGATTATCCCGGTTGGACGGGTTCCGGTCAATAGAGAATCACCAATAATATCAAGGTAATTCCCGCTCCACTGGGTCGCTATGGAGGGTGAGAGCGCTACAGCGTGATCCAGTCGGTGAGAATGGCCTCGCCACCCTCGGGGGCGCAGTAGAGCCGGAACGTGCCGGTCGGTACCGGCGTCGAGGTGAAGTAGCCCACCTCGTCCACTGCCACGCGGCTCACGCTGCCATCGGCCCGCCGGATCTCCGCGATGCCCGGCCCGGGTGGGACGAGCTGCCCGTGCAGCGCGTCGTGCACGATCTCCAGCTCGACGGTGAGATGCGTCGCGTCGAACGTGAGGCAACGCAGGGCGGCCGGTTCGGCGCGGCTCTGCTCCGCTCCGACGAGATCGCGGGAGGAGTCATAGGTAAGCGCGGCGAGCTCCGCGTCGATGCTCCGCCAGGTAAAGGCCATCTTGCCGGCTTCGATGAACGAGGCCGGAACCGGCTCGAGTGCCCGGTGCAGTTCGCCGAGCAACTCGTCATCGTCAACCCACCATGGGCTTGTCATGCCGAGCACCTCCCCGCAGCCGGGCCGGTGCGTCCTCGACCAGGGCCGCGATCGACGGATGCTGACGCAATCGACTCAGACACCGGGACCGGTTCGGGCCGATGGCGCCGACCGGCATGCCCAGTTGCAAGCTGATCTGTGCGTAGGCGACGGGCGGGTCGGCCATGAGCATGCCCAGGAGCTCCCGACAGCGATCGCCAAGGTCGGCGAACGCGGTCCGCAGCGCGGCCTGTCGCTCGGCCGCGATCAGCCACTGATCGACCTGCGTCTGGTCCTCGTCCGCCGGCACGTCGAGCTCCGGGTCCGCGAGCTGGCGATCGCGCTTCCAGCCGAGTCGTTGTACCCGAATACATTCGCGCCGCGTTGTCGTGGCCAGCCAGCCGGGCAGCGCCGCCGGTTCGCGAAGAACGTCGAGATGTTCGACCAACCGCAACCAGACGTTCTGTCCCACATCGTGCGCGTCGGCGTCCGCGAGCCGAAACCGATGGCATATCGACCAGACCAGCGGGGCGAACCGCTCGATGATCTCGTCCCAGGCCTCCTGGTCGCCATCCTGCGCCCGGGTCACGAGAATGATCACGGCCGGGTCGTCGCGCATAATTCACCCCCGCATCGTGTCGCCGGACATGGCTTCGATAATTGGTCACTTATCCCGCGACCCTTTGATCAAGATACCGTCGTAGGTTCCGGACCAGAGCGACTCACGCACCCAGCGCGCATCGCCGTTGACGGGCAATCGGGAGGCGATCTCGCCGGTGGCCAAGCCGGCAGCGAAGGACGTGCCTTGCCACTTCGCGTATCTGGTGAACTGCTTCGGCTTACCGTCTTCGACCGCCACGCAGCCGTCGAAATAGTTGGTGACGATGTCGACGCCGGGTGCGACGACGTCGACCCACGGGGCGTGCGGCGTAAACGGTGCCGGCCGGTAGTCGTCGCCGTAGGCGCCGACCGCGATGACATCGTCGAGAGCAGCCGGCCAGAACGGGCGCGGACGCGTCGGCTGGCGATGGTTGCCGGCGGCCGCGACGACCAGTAGCCGGGGTGTCATGATCTGGATTGCGCGCTGCATCAGCAGCGGGGGCTGGTTGTCGTCGGTGTAGCAACCGAGCGACAGGTTGAGGATCGCCACGTCGCGGTCGAGAAACGACACCATCGCGCGCGCGACGTCCCAAGCGGTGGCCGACGCGTCGCCCGAGCGTAATGTGCCGAGCACGCCGATGTCGGCCTCCGGCGCCTGTGCCGCAATGAGACTTGCCACGAAGTTGGCGTGGCCGACGTCGTAGCTGTAGGACTCGGGCGTTGCAGATGGCTCGAGGGCTCGGTCGGTCGAGGGTAGGGATGGGTCGAGGGATCGCACGTTGCCGCCCCAGGCCCGATTCCACACAAGCGGCGTGTCGAGCACGCCGACGCGGACGCCGGCACCTCCGTATGCCACGGCCTCGGGCTGGATCGGGCCATCCGAGGGGCTGGGGAACCCG
>Ga0207678_10004003_pt1 | contig 13259 bp, 9 predicted proteins | sample KBSC63metaG_FD_184319 | JGI IMG/M metagenome (GOLD analysis project Ga0207678, IMG submission 184319) | Corn rhizosphere microbial communities from Kellogg Biological Station, Michigan, USA - KBS C6-3 metaG (SPAdes) (version 2) | ecosystem: Host-associated > Plants > Roots > Rhizosphere > Soil ... | reverse complement strand
GCCGAGTACACCGACCCGACGCACAACCCGATGGTCCCGCACACGCTGGTGCTCGAGCCTGGGCTCAAGATCTTCTCCCTCTACAACGGGTACTGGTTCTTCGGCCGCCCGACGGTGGAGGAGCTACGGCGAGACCTGCGCGCCGTCCTGCAGAAGTGCCGTCCGGACTGGGACCCGTCCGACCCCGCGCTGCGGAAGGCATGGGCCGCCGGAGAGAAGGCGCGCTTCTACCCCTACGGGAAGTCGTGGGCGCAGGTGTTCGCCGAGCAGGGCGACGAGTAAAGCGTGCCGACATGACCGTGCTCACGCGTCCTGCCACGCGCTCGCTCGTGCTGGGAGTCGCCGGTGGGCTCGTCTGCGGGCTCTCGCTTCGAGTCGCACGCGGCTCGTGCTCACCAGCACTCACCGGCTGTCCACGCACTTCAATCCCTACGCGGCGCTCTGGGTCGACGCCGTGATGTCCGACATGCAGCGAGGCATCCTCGATGTCGTGCGGCGACGGGCCGAAACGTCGGAGCGGGTGGCTCGATGAAGAACGGTCACGGCCCGCCGTCGGAGGCTCTCGAGCTCACCGCCGAGCAGGCGCGGCGCTTCCTCGTCCGGAGGCACTTCCTCGCCCCGCCGCGGGCGCTGCCGGCGCGGCCCGAGTCGGTCCTGCGGGTCGTGCGGGAGCTGGGCTCGGTGCAGTTCGATCCGCTCGAGGTGACCGGCGCCCGGAACGACGACCTGGTCCTCGCCGCGCGCATCCGCAACTACCGCCGCGGCTGGATGGAGAGGTGGCTCTACGGGCCGCCGGCGGAGCGCCAGCTCTTCGAGGCGTACAACAAGTCGCTCAATATCCTCCCGGTGGAGGAGCTCCCCGTGCACCGGGTGGACTGGGAGCAGTGGGGCGCGCGCGAGGGCCCCTACCACCGATTGCTCACGACCCAGGGGCACGTCGCCGCCGACATTCTCGACCGCCTCGGCCGCGAGGGGCCGCTCCCGGGGAGCGCCTTCGTCGAGCGCGGTGCCGACCGGCTGCACTGGGGATGGGGCAAGATCACCGTTCCGCGCGCGCTGCTCTACGGGCTGTTCCGCACCGGCCAGATCGGGATCGCGCGGCGCGAAGGCAACGTCCGCGTCTACGACCGCATGGAGAAGCTGTTCCCACCGGCGCTGCTCGCCGCCCGGCTCCCGGACGAGGAGGTCCGCCGCCACCAGCTGCTGAGCCGCTTCCGTGGCGTGGGCCTGCTGGGGCTTCGCGCGGGCGCGGAGATCTGGTCCGGCACGGTCCCCGCCCGCGAGCGCGCCCGGCTCACCGAGGGAATGGTCGCCGACGGTGCGCTGCGGAGGGTCCTGGTGAAGGGCGTGCGCGACGAGCGTTACATGCTCGCCTCCGACGCGCGATTCCTCCGCGGCGGCGCGCTCCGCCGCAGGGAGGTCGCGCTGCTCGCGCCACTGGACCCGCTGGTGTGGGACCGCGAGCTGCTGCGTCAGCTGTTCGACTTCGACTACGTCTGGGAGGTCTACACGCCGGTGAAGTCGCGCAAGCACGGGTACTACGTGCTGCCGATGCTCTGGGGAGATCGGCTGGTGGGCCGCATCGAGCCGCGCATCGACCGGAAGGCCGGAGTGCTCCGGGTCCCCGCGCCGCAGCTCGAGCGCCGGATGCCACGCACCGAGCGCCTCGACTTCGAGGCAGCCCTGGAGCGAGCGCTCGAGGCCCATCGCCGGTTCTCCGGCGCCGCCCGGATCGAGCGGGCCTGACCCGGCGAAGCCACGGGCTGCTTCGCTTGACTCTCGTCCGAAAATAGGTAACTAATTGGTTACCAAATCGCGAGGAGGTCCCCGATGGGACGTTCACCGGAGCTCAGCTACGACATCTACATCGCCGCCAGTCCGAAGGACGTCTGGCGCGGCCTGGTCGACGGCGAGATGACCAGCAAGTACGTGTACGGCACGCGACTCGAATCGTCGCTCAAGGCGGGCGCCCGCTTCGCGTACGTGGGCGATGGCGCCTTCGAGCCAGTCTCCGGGGAAGTCATCGCCGCGGAGCCAGAGCGTCGCCTCGTCCTGCGCTGGCAGGCGCGCTGGGACGAGAAGGTCGCGAAGGATCGCCCGTCCCGGGTCACGTACGAGATCGACCCCGCCGGGCCGGAGATGACCCGCCTACGTCTCCGGCACGACGACTTCGAGCAGGAGACCGCGACCTATCTGGGCTCGGCCGACGCCTGGCCGTGGATGATGTCCTCGCTCAAGAGCCTGCTCGAGACGGGAAAGGCCCTTCCGCCCGCACCGGCCGCCTGAGAGGGGTTCGGGGGGCCGAATCCCTTCCTCCCGATCCTGGGACGACAATCCCACGACCGGTCCGTGAGAGGCTTCCGGGCCCCCCGGAGCGCCTGGCACGGTTCTGGCTCCTTCGAGCCGGCTCATGAAGGGGCTCGACCGAGAATTCCGTGAAGCGCTTCGGCTGTTCGTCCGCTCGCCGGCCTTCGTCGCGGCGGTGGTGTTGCCGATGGCGCTCGCCCTCGGCGCGAACACCGCGCTGTTCACCGTGATCCGGGGCGTGCTGCTCCGGCCCTTGCCCTATCCCCAGCCGGAGCGGCTGGTCCGCATCTACCGGATGGCGCCCCAGCGAGGGAACATGACCGGCCCGCTCTCTCCACTGAACTACACCGAGGACCTCGCCCCGGCGCCCTCGGTCAAGTCGAAGGCGGCCTGGGCCGAGGGGAGCGCATCGCTCGCGGGGGAGGGTGCGCCGGAGCACATCCGCCTGGGCCTGGGCACGGCCTCGCTCCTTCCGGTCCTGGGTGTGAACACCGCGGTCGGGCGCTGGTTCTCCGCGGACGAGGAGCAGCAGGGCCAGCACCGTCGCGTGGTGCTGTCGCATGGCCTGTGGCTCCGCCGCTTCGGCGGAGATCCCGCCGCGCTGGGACGCACGATCCAGCTGGAGGGTGAACCGCACGTGATCGTCGGCGTGCTTCCCGCGGGGGTGGAGCTGCCCGAGCTCTGCGATGCCTGGGTCCCGCTCTCCTTCGAGCCCAGACAGCTCGAGCCGCAGGCGCGGAACCGGCACTTCCTCCAGGTCGTGGCCCGGCTCGCCCCGGGGGCAACGCTCGAGGGCGCCCGCCGGGAGCTGGCCGACGCCGGGCGCCGCGCCATCGCCGACCACCCCGAGGCCTACGCCTCGTTCAACTTCGTCTTCGCTCCCATCCCGATGCACGAGGACGTCGTTCGCTCGGTCCGGCCGACGCTCATCCTGCTGTTCGCCGCGGTGGCGCTGGTCCTGCTCATCGCCTGCTTCAACGTGGGAAACCTCATGCTCGCCCGGGCCACGGCGCGGCAGCGGGAGCTGGCGATCCGCTCGGCCCTCGGGGCCGGACGCTCGGCGCTGGTGCGGAAGCTCCTGGTGGAGAGCCTGGCGCTCGCGGTCACGGCGGGAATCCTCGGGCTCGTCCTCTCCACCTTCGCCACCTCGGCGCTGCTCTCGCTCGCGCCGGACGCGTTGCCTCGCGCACAGGCCATCCATCCCGACTTCCCCGTCTTTGCCTTCTCGTTCGGGCTCTCCATCGCCAGTGGAGTCCTCTTCGGGCTCGTGCCGGCCCTGTCCGCGTCCGACCTCGACCTCGAGGCCACGCTGCGTGGCTCGGACTCCATGCGTCCGCATGCGCGCCGGCTGCGGCGCATCCTGGTGATGGCCGACGTGGGACTGGCCCTGGTGCTCCTCTGCGCCGCCTCGCTGCTGCTGCGCAGCTTCGTGAACACGCTCGGCGTCGACCCGGGATTCCGGGCGGAGGGCGTCCTGACCGCCCAGGCCGCCGTTCCCACTCCGCTGGGGACGGATCTGGACCGGGCACACGAGCGCTGGCGCAGCTACACGGAGCGCGCGACCGCAGCGCTGCGCACCGTGCCGGGTGCGCAGTCGGTCGGAGCGATCAACGTGCTTCCCCTCTCCGGCGACCGGACCGACCGGCTCCTGACCGTGGAAGGGGAACGCGAGGATCAAGCGGCCGACAAGCCCATCGTCCAGCACCGCGTCGTCACCCCCGGCTTCCTCGAGACGCTCCGCCTCCCCCTGCTCCAGGGACGCCGCATCGAGGAGGCGGACCGCGCCGCCGCCCCTGCCGTCGTGGTGGTCAACGAGTCCTTCGTCCGAGGCTACTTCCCCGGCGGGAACGCCCTGGGCAAGCGGCTCCGCCTGGTCTCGCCGCAGACCGAGTGGGCCACCATCGTCGGCGTGGTCGGCGACGTTCGTGAGTTCGGCCTCGACCAGCCGTCCACGGCGGTCATGTACTTTCCCGCCGACCAGCAGCCCTCGGACACCATGACCTACGTCGTTCGATCGGCCGCGCCCTTCGCCGAGACCAGCCGCCGGGTCGCATCCGTGCTGGGGTCGGTCGACGCCGGGGTGCCGGTCTTTGCGCTCCGGCCCTACGAGTCGCTGCTCTCCGCCTCGGTCGCCGAGCGCCGCTTCTCGCTCGTCCTGGTCGCCACCTTCGCCTTCCTCGCGCTGGTGCTGGCCGCGGTCGGTCTCTACGGCGTCGTCGCTTACTCGGTGCGGCAGCGCACGAAGGAGATCGGCGTGCGCATGGCGATCGGTGCGGATGCAGGACGCATCGCCCGTCTGGTCGCCAGCGAGAGCGTGCGCATGGTGGGCTTCGGGCTGGTGGCCGGGCTGCTCGGTGCGCTCGCCACGGCGAGGCTCCTCTCCGGGTTCCTCTACGGTGTCCAGCCCGCGGATCCGGCGGCGATCCTCGCGGCAGCGCTGGTGCTGGCGGCCGCTGCCGTGCTGGCCACGCTGCTCCCGGTGCGGCGGGCCACCCGGGTCGACCCGGTCATCGCGCTCGCGGCGGAGTAGGCGCGCGCTCAGCTCCGCGCGGGCAGGCGCTCCAGCTCCTCGAACCAGGAGGCGTACAGCTCCACGCCCCGGCGGGCCTGGGTCCAGTCGAAGAACTCGTTGGGGGCGTGGTAGCCGTGCTCGGGGAGGCTCAAGCCCATCAGCAGCACGGGGGCGTGCAGCGCCTCGGCCATGATGGCCACCGCCGGGATGGAGCCGCCGCCACGGGTGAGCGCGAGCCCCTTGCCCAGCACCCGCTCCGCGGCCCGGTCCATCGCCTTGCACTCCGGAGCGTCCACCGAGGTCACGAACGCCGGGGCCGACCCGAGCGGCACCACCTCCACCATCGGGTCCACCTCGGCCACGAACCGGCGGATGGACTCGATGACCCGCGCCGGTGACTGGCCGGGGACGAGGCGCAGGCTCACCTTCGCCTCGGCGGAGGCGGGCACGATGCTCTTGATGCCCGGCCCCTGGTAGCCGCCGGAGATGCCGTGGATCTCGAAGGTGGGCTGGGTCCACAGCCGGCGAAGCAGCTCTCGCGGAGTCTCGGCCATCAGCCGCCGGAATCCGTAGGTGCTCCTGAACCGCTCCACGTCGAACCCGCTCCGCACGTACAGGTCCATCTCCGCGTCGCTCACCGGCTTCACGTCGTCGAGGACGCCGGGCACGAGGATGCGCCCGGTCTTCGCGTCGAAGCAGGCCGCCAGCACGCGAGCCAGCCCCGCCAGCGGGTTGGGCGCCCCGCCGCCGACCACGCCGGAGTGCGCGTCGACGTCCGCAGTGCGCAGCTTGAGGACGAGCCCCAGGAAGCCGCGCAGACCCACGTCCATCGACGGCTGCTCGGCGGAGACCCAGAGGGTGTCGGAGACCAGGACCGCGCGCACCTCCCCGAGCGACGGCCGGTGCTCGCGCATCATCTCCGCGAAGTGGGGGCTCCCCACCTCCTCCTCGAACTCCCAGAGCAGCTGGAAGCAGGTGGGGGAACCACGGCGGACGGAATGCGCGATCGCCAGGAGACAGGTCAGCGCCGGCCCCTTGTCGTCGGTGGTGCCGCGCCCGAGGTAGCGCTCCCCCTCGATCCGCATCCGGAACGGCTCGCCCTTCCACTCCGGCTCGTCGGCCGGCTGAACGTCGAGGTGGTTGTAGACGAGCACCGAGGGGCGGCCCGGATCGCCGAAACGCGCGTGCACGTACGGCTTCCCGCCCACGCGGAGGAGCGTGGCCGTCCCGCCGAAGTGACGGACCAGCGCGAGGGCGGCCTCGGCGCAGGCCTCCGTCTCCGGTCCCCGTGTGGGGTCCACGCTGACCGTCGGCAGCTCCACCAGCGTGCGGAGGTGCTCCTCGAAGAAGGCCCGGTGGCCCTCGGCCCAGGCGCGAGCGTCGTGGTTCACGGTCGAAGTGCCTCCACCAGCGCGGCGGTGAATGCCCGGCCCACGGACCCTTCCGGGTCGAGATCCGGGTCGTAGATGGTGAACTCGACCCCGATCGCCCGGGGGGAGGCAAGCAGAGGACGGAGCAATCCCACCAGCGCCTCGTACGACAGTCCGCCCGGCACGCGCGAGTCCACGGCCGGCATGAGCGTGTCGTCGAGGACGTCTGCGTCCACGTGGACCCAGAAGCCGGGGAGCGGTGCGAGCCGCTCCAGGACCTGCCCGGCGACGGCCGAGGGGCCCTGCCGCTCGATCTCCGAGAGGTCGAGCACCGAGATGCCCGAGGCGCGGAGCTCCGGGTCCTCCTCCCGCAGGCCGAGGTGCACCACCGAGCGTGCGTCGACCAGGGGCCCGTCGGGCGCAAGCGCGGAGAGGAGGGGCGGCCCCTCGCCCACCGCGAGCGCCAGATCCATCCCGGCCGCGCCGTGGGTGCCGGATCGCTCCGGGGTGTTGAAGTCCGAGTGGCCGTCGAGGAAGACCAGACCCAGTCCCTCGAGGCCTCGGCGCGCCCCGAGCAGGTTGCCGAGGAGGATGCTGCAGTCGCCGCCGAGCACCACCGCCAGCTCCCGCCGGAGGACGATGGTCTCCACGACGTCGGCCAGCGTCCGGGAGTGAGCGACGATGGCCTCGGCGTTGCGGATGCCGCAGGGATGGACCTCGGTGCCGTACGGCGGCGCCTCGACCCGGCCGGCGTCGCGCGCGCCGAGGCGGGCCCGCAGCCCGTTCCAGCGGAGCACGTCTGGCATCCGGCGCGTCCCGGGTTCCCGTCCGGGAGCGGGCGGGGCCAGACCCAGGTTGGACGGGGCGTCGAGCACCGCGCGTTGTAACCTTCTCATCGACATTGAAAGGTTGTAAGACGGATCCGTTTCCTTGCACCAGTCAAGGGCTGTTAAAAGGTTAGATTCCGGCCATGCTCCTCCCCGGCACTCATCGCTTCCGGCTGACTGGCGGGCACCCGGTGCTGGACTTCCTCAACAGCATGGGAGGCCACCGGCTGACCGAGCCGCGCGAGGACCTCGCCACGCCCGAGGACCTCGTCTCCTGGGGGCTCCAGGCGGGGTGGCTGGACGCCGACCGGGCGCATCCGATGCTGGTGGAGATCCAGCTCCGGCCGGCCGAGGCGCGGGCGGCGCTGGCGCGCGTCCGGGCGTTCCGCGAGGCTCTTTTTCGAGTGTTCCTGGCGGTTTCCGAGGACGCGCAGCCGGCGCCCGAGCCCCTGGAGGTGTTCGAGCGAGAGGTCCGGCGCGCCTGGTCCGAGCGCCGGCTGGTGCGGACGCCGGAGCGCGACTACCGCTGGGCCTCGCCCGAGTCGGCCCGTCTCGACGCGTTCATCCCGGGGCTCGCGCTGGCCGCCTCGGAGCTCCTCACCGGGCCCGATCTGCGGCGGATCCGCATCTGCGAGGCGACGGCGCTGGACGGCTGTGGCTGGCTCTTTCTCGACACCAGCAAGAACGGAACTCGCCGCTGGTGCGAGATGGCGACCTGCGGCAACAAGTACAAGGCGCGCCGGCACTACGCGCGGGTTCGCGAAGCCCGGACCGCCGGTCGGCAGTAGCGCGACTGTCGTGACGGGAGCGCTCGCCCGGGAGGCTCTTGCCCTCGAGGCGAGGGCGGCGTACTTGCTCCCGCGCCCGGGGCGCAGTTGCCGCCCCGAACTCCACGCCAGAGAGGTCGAACGACACATGGCCGTTCCTGCCAAGAAGCTCGCGTCGCTGAAGAAGCCTTCCGCCCCCGTCCCCTGCGACGTGAAGAACCTCGCGCTGGCCGAGAAGGGCCGGGGCCGCATCGAGTGGTCCGGCCGTTCCATGCCGGTGGTCCACCAGATCCGCGACCGGTTCGCGAAGCAGAAGCCGCTGAAGGGCATGCGGATGGCGGCGTGCCTGCACGTCACCGCGGAGACCGCGAACCTCGCGATCGCGCTGAAGGCCGGCGGAGCGGATCTCGTGCTCTGCGCCAGCAACCCGCTCTCCACCCAGGACGACGTGGCCGCGGCGCTGGTGGTGGACCACGGGATCAGCGTCTTCGCCATCAAGGGTGAGGACAACAAGACCTACTACCGGCACATCACCCAGGCCATCGAGCACCGGCCGAACCTCACCATGGACGACGGCGCGGACGTCGTCGGCGTGCTGCACAGCGAGCGCAGGGATCTCCTGTCCCACGTGATCGGTGGGACCGAGGAGACCACGACCGGTGTCATCCGCCTCCGGGCGATGGCTCGCGAGGGAGTTCTCGGCTACCCGATCGTGGCGGTGAACGACGCGCTCACCAAGCACATGTTCGACAACCGCTACGGGACCGGTCAGTCGACCATCGACGGGATGATCCGGGCCACCAACCGCCTGGTGGCGGGGAGCGTCTTCGTGATCGCCGGCTACGGGTGGTGCGGCCGCGGCCTGGCGATGCGGGCGAAGGGCCTGGGGGCGGACGTGGTGGTCACCGAGATCGATCCCCACAAGGCGCTCGAGGCGGTGATGGACGGCTACCGGGTGATGCCGATGAAGGACGCCGCGAAGATCGGCGACTTCTTCTGCACCGTGACCGGCAACGTCAACGTCATCCGGCGCGAGCACTTCGAGTCGATGAAGGACGGCGCCATCGTCGCCAACAGCGGCCACTTCAACGTGGAGCTCGACCTCGAGAACCTGGGGAAGATCGCGAAGGACCGGAGCACCGTCCGCGAGTTCGTTGAGCAGTACACGCTGAAGAACGGCAACCGGGTCATCGTCCTGGGCGAGGGCCGGCTGGTGAACCTGGCCGCGGCCGAGGGTCACCCCTCCAGCGTGATGGACATGTCCTTCGCCAACCAGGCGCTGTGCAGCGAGTGGATGGTGAAGAACCACCGGACGCTGGAGAAGCGCGTCTACACGGTGCCGGAGAAGATCGACAAGGAGATCGCCCGGCTCAAGCTGAAGGCGATGGGCGTGAAGATCGACGTCCTCACCGACGAGCAGGACACGTACCTCAACAGCTGGAACCAGGGCACCTGAGCCCGGCGGTCCCCCGGACCGCTCAGCGTCCGGGAGCCTTTCCCACCTGGCGGAAGGCCTCCCGGACCAGCGTGCCCCAGAAGCCCGGGATCTCCTCGGCGCCTTCCTGGATGCGCTTGCCGTTCTGCAGGTCGCGCTCGAACGCCGAGGCGAGCTCGGCGGTGGCCCGCTCGTCCTCGACCGCGAGCGAGCCTTCCTCGAGCAGGTTGAGCGAGAGCGGGTCGAGGTTCATCGACCCCACGATGGCCAGCCGGTCGTCCACCAGAGCCGTCTTCGAGTGCATCATCGAGGGCTGGTACTCCCAGATCTTGATGCCCGCGGCGAGCAGCCGCCGGTAGAACGAGCGCTGGCCCTCGCGCATCGACGGCTGATCGTGGATCGGTCCCGGGACGAGCAGCCGCACGTCGACGCCGGCGCGGCTCCGTGACTCGAGCTCTGCGACGATGTCCTCGCTCGGCGTGAAGTAGGCGTTGGAGATCCACAGCCGCTTCCGGGCGGAGAGGAACGTCAGCTGCGTCATCCGGTCTGCGGGGGTGGCTCCGACGCTGGCGCTGCTGGAGACGAACGCGGTGCGCGCCTCGCCGGCAGGCTGCTGCGCGGCGGTGACCTCCTTCTCGGGAAGGAGCTGTCCCTGCGACTCGAGCCAGTGCTGCGCGAAGGACAGCTGGAGCTGGCGCGTCCCGGGGCCCTCCACCCGGATCGAGGTGTCGCGCCAGCTGCGCTCGTGCACCCCGTCGCCGAGCCACTCGTCGGAGATGCCGAATCCCCCGGTGAACGCCACCCGCCCGTCCACGACGAAGATCTTCCGGTGGTTCCGGGCGAGCGAAGGGCCCACCGCGTGGTCTCCGAGAGGCCGGAAGACGTGAACGTCGCAGCGCGCCTGCCGCAGCCGGGGCATGACCTCTCGCTGGAACGCCGGCGTGCTTCCCACCGGGTCGACCACGATCCTGCAGGCCACGCCGGGAGCCCGCCCGGCGAGCGCTTCGACGATCCGGTCGGAGGCCTTTCCCGGACGCCAGATGTAGAGCACCACGTCCACGCTGGTCCGGGCACGGCCGACCTCCTCCACCAGCGCGTCGAAGATCTCTCCGTTCCACACCCAGCGGACCGCGTTGCCCTCGACGAAGGGCGTGCCGAGCAGCTGGTAGAAGGCGTTCCGGTAGCCGGGGCCGGGCGGCGGGATGTCGCCGGCGAGCTTCAGCGGCGAGCGGTCCGCGTCCCCCCGGCACGCTCCGAGCAGGCACAGCAGGAGGACCGTGAACACCGGGCGCGCACGCATCGAGGGTCGGCGACTCAGCGGAGGGACAGGAGTCTTGCCAGCTCCGCCAGCCGTCCGAGCAAGGTGCGCAGCGCCTCCGGGTCCGTCAGGAGTCCGGGCACCTCGACCTGGGCGGTGTGTCCAGAGACGTGCACTCCGCCTGCGAGAAGCTCGGGGAGCAGCTCACGGCGCCGGTGCGCGTCGAGCCACCGCGCGAGCGTCTCCGGCGTCCTTGCCGAACCATGGAGCACGCCGCCCGGAGCCGACAGCGCGAGGCCCTCGGGGACGACTCCCTCGTAGCCTGCCGCCACGCGGGTCCGGAGCGGTCCCAGGCCCAGCCGCCGCTCCGCCGAGATCTCGAGGCGCAGCAGGCGGTACTTCCCGCGGATGGCGCGCCCCCCCGGGTCGAAGCCGAGCATGAAGTCCCGGGCGAGCGCATCCCAGGCGAGGATGCGCCGTGCGTCGTCCCGTCGGAGCCGCCAGCAGAGCAGGGCCGTGACGACCACCAGGATTCCGAGGGCCAGCCAGCGGAGCACGCCGGCCGCTCTATCACCTCGGCCGAGCTTCCCCGGCCAGCGCGCGAGGTCGCCGAGGTCAGGCTGGAGACGGCGTGGCCGCCCGGGCGCACGCCGTCTCCGGATCCTCTTGCGACGCTACGGGCAGCTGAAGCCGGTCACTGCCAGACTGACGTCGCGAACGTTGCCCGTGTCGATGAAGGCGTTGTCCGACACGTTCAACACCCAGGTTCCCGTTCGCGATCTCGCCGCTGAAGGCGGAGAGCGGCTGGGCCGGCCTGAAGGTCCCGGTCCATGGGGCGTCCGCGATGGCGATGTTCTGGATCGAGCTCGACGCCGAATCGGAGAGGACGGTCTGGCAGAAGTTGTTTCCGCCGCGCGAGTCGAGAGCGTGACTCGCCCTTCGTTGCTCCGGCAAACTCCGGAGCTCAAGGGACGAGCTTCAGGTAGTTCTCGTACCGGGTCTGGATCTCGGAGACGTACCGCACGGGCTCGGTCCCCCGCACGTACCCGTGGCGCGCCCTGGCGTAGTACGCCGGCTGCTGGAGCAGCAGCATCGCCCGCTCGACGTTCTTGAACCACTTGTCCGGGTCCAGCGCCTTCGCCCGGGCCAGCTGCCGCGCGTCCAGCAGATGCCCCCACCCGCAGTTGTAAGCCGCGAGGGCGAAGCGCATTCGCTGCTGCACCGGCAAGGTGGTCTCCAGCCGGTCGGCGAGGCGCGCCAGGTGCTTGATGCCGGCGTGCGCCCCCTCCTCGGGAACCTCGGGACGGCTGAAGCCCAGCTCCTTCGCGGTGCGCGGGAGCACCTGGAACAGGCCGACCGCCCCGGCGAGGCTTCGCGCCTGCGGTTCGAACCGGCTCTCCTGGTACGCCTGCGCGGCGAGCAGTCGCCAGTCGAAGCCGTAGAGCTGCGCATACTTGCGGAACAGCGGATCGAAGGACGAGAGGCCCTGGAGTGTGCCCGCGTCCTGAGAACGCAACTCGGTGGCGATACGGGCGTCCTCGAAGTAGCGCCGCCACGCCATGTTGTACTCGAGGCCCTTGAAGGTCTGCCGGACGAAGCGGTCGAGCGCCGCCTTCAGCTCGCGGTCCTTCGGCCGGACGGCGAAGGCGAGCTGCTTCTTCTCTCCCGGCTCGAGCGGAAAGGCCGCGACCACGTCGCTCCGCCACACGCGCTCGGCCTGGAAGATGTGCGAGTCCGCGACGGTGAGGTCCACCTCGCCCGCGGCCACCTCGGCGATGAGCTGCTCGGTCTCCTCGTTCGACCGGGCGAGCTCGACGGTCAAGGGGATGCCCTTCGCCCGAAGCCTCTCCAGGGTGGCCTGGTAGCTCGACCCCGGACGGACGCGGATGCGGCGACCGCGCAGATCGGCGAGCGACTTGAGCAGCGGTTCCGAGGCGCGCTGGACGAGCAGCTCCTGGACCTCGAGGTACGGAGCGCTGAACGCCACCTGCTTCCCGCGCTCGGGGCTCACCGTGTACGAGGCCGCGATGACGTCCCCCCTGCCCTGGAGCAGCCAGGGCACCAGGTCGGCGTGCGAGGGCGGAACCACCATCTGCAGCCGGACGTCCAGGCCATCGGAGAATCGCTTCACGAGGTCGTGGTCGAAGCCCGCTGCCTCGCCGCGCAGGAGGAAATAGCTGACGGCGTTGTTCCGGGTCAGGACCCGGAGCACCCGGTGCTTCTTCACGTCGGCCAGGTCGCCCGACCAGGTCCGCTCCGAGTGAGCGACCAGCGCGCGCTGCTGGATGAAGAGGTCCAGCGCTGCCTTGAGCTGCTTCGCCTCGGGGTGGACCGCCCAGGCGATGGAGCGCTTCTTCGCGATGGGGAAGAGCTGCACCGCATCCTTGTTCCAGGCGCGCTCGGCGTCCCAGACGTTGCTGTCCACCACCGCGAGCTCTCGCTCGCCGCGATTCACCTCACCGATGAGCTCGGACTGCTGGACGGCGCCGAGGACCTGCTCGATCCGCAGCCCGGGGACCTCCAGCTTGGCCAGGCTGGCCTCGAACACGGAGCCGGTCGGGATGCTCACCGTGCGCTTCGCCAGATCGGCCGGCACCTTCGGCGGGCTCTTCATGCCCTTCCGCCCGATCAGCACCTCGTCGACGATGGTGATGGGGTCGGTGAAGGTGACGCGCGCTGCTCGCTCGGGCGTGATGGTGAGGCCCGTGGCCGCCACGTCGCCTCGCCCGGCGAGCAGCTCGTCGAGCACGTCGTGCCGGCGCTCGACCCAGATGATCTCCAGC
>Ga0207678_10004002_pt1 | contig 13260 bp, 11 predicted proteins | sample KBSC63metaG_FD_184319 | JGI IMG/M metagenome (GOLD analysis project Ga0207678, IMG submission 184319) | Corn rhizosphere microbial communities from Kellogg Biological Station, Michigan, USA - KBS C6-3 metaG (SPAdes) (version 2) | ecosystem: Host-associated > Plants > Roots > Rhizosphere > Soil ... | reverse complement strand
GCCGCGTCCAAGAATAAATCGTTGGGTCGTATTCTCTTGCAATTTTTTAAAAAATGGTTCGAGAATTGCAACATCATCATTCTCCAACGCGCTCGCAATGTCCGGTGGAAACATTTTCTTACTGAGCGTTGCTGGGTCATATAACGCAGCATCCGCAACACAAGCAGCAAGCCGATGCTCAAATGCTGCTGCGCGCGGCGCAAGATATCCTCCAAAGCTGCAACCGTACAGCGCAATGCGGGAAGAATCTACATCCGGCCGTGTACATAAATAATTAACTACGGGTGTGACGACGTTTTCCCAATCCGCGCGCATTGGCAGTTTTTGCATGACAAGCGCACCGCCCTGCCCGGGTCCGTCAAAGAGCAACACATTGTAGCCGCGCTGCAATGCTCCTCTGGCCACGATGAAGAATACTTCCTCACAAGTGCTGTCGTAACCGCCCATACACAACAAGGTTTTGCGAGCCGTGTTACTCGCCTCAGGTTTAATGAAATAACCGGGCAGCGTGGTGTTCTGGTACGGAATCTTAAGAACCTCCATCGGCTGCTCGAATAACGCCGCGGCCCTCTGAAACGATTCGGTTTGCTTCTTGTACGCTTCGATGACGCGCGGATCGACCGGGAGCGCGAACATGAAAATGTAAGCGCTGCGATAATAATTCGATGCCCGGAGGAACGTGTTGCGAGCACTCACCTGGCGCCCGGCTGCATGTGATTTGGTGGCAATATCATACAAGCGGTCGGCATAGGACGACCATGCGTGATACCAGCTCTCCGCGTCGGGCGTTCTGATCTCTCCTGCAATCACCCATGCTTCGCCGATCTGTGCACCCAGTGGCGCATAATCGAGCGCGCGCAGGAATTGGGCATCGTACTCGGGATCCTCGAAATAAATTTTCATGTCAGCTCGTCGTCCTCCAGTCATTACCACGTCTAACATTAAACTCGAAACCTAACCAGATGGAGACAAACTACGGCAGGTTGAAAAAAGTTCTGGCGGCCGTGCGCCAAGGCTGGCAGAGCCATAGCAGAAAAGTAGTAACAGCCGTGTGCCACTCAAAGAGCTCCGGCTCCGAGCAATACGCGGTCGAGTGCGACGTTTGATTCCTCCATTTCCTCATAATTCTTGCCGTTAATATTACTTAGCGAGCGGCAACGAAAGGAGACGTCTCTGCTTCAAAAATCAATTTGACGGCCTTCGGCCAGGTTTTGCAATATTGCGCGGCGCTAAGTCTGTTAGGTGTCTCATCCCTGAGCTCCACCTCACGTCTTTCCGCTGGATATCGGCACCCAACGACTGATTTGCACACTTAAATTCAAAATGTTTAAATCAACGTTTTCCCGCGTCACAGTGGGCTTGTCTCACGTCAAAACCCCAACAAAATTCCATGAAGATGAAAATCAGGGTCCTAATCGCGTTCGTTCTGTTCTCGGCAGAATCACTGACGACTCTCTTTGCGGCGGCCAATACACAACCGGACGCTGATCCCCAGGCTGAGCCCGAAGTATCACTCCCCGGCATAGCCTCGACGAGTCGCGACAACGGAGGCATGCGTAGTCGCGCTGAGACAGATCTACCTAGTGTACGCTACGGATCTGATATAGACCTGCACCAGCCTAGCGTGACTTTGGAACAGCTAGATGCACGCTCGCTTACGCTGGAGCCGAACCAAATAGGCGTCAACAGAAGCGTTGAAGTCTCGCCGATTACGCGAGCACAGACATTCACTAATCCAGATGGCTCTCAAATAATTGTGCTTATCGTTAAAAGCGCGGGTGCCTCCGGCATAGGTGTGCATTTCCGTAACTTTGCGCTCGCTGACGGCGAGGAAGTGTACGTGTATGGCGCCGGGTCCAATAGCATCGTTTTTGGTCCGTTCACGGATAAGGGACCCTGGGGCAGCGGAGAATTTTGGTCTGGCACCGTCGATGGGGACACGGCCGTGATCGAGTTCTACAGGAAACCTGACGAAAACGGAGAAGGATTCGCGATTTTTGAGATATCGCACATTTTAGCGGAGCTAGATTGGCGACTCCGACCCAATGAACCCGACGTGCTCGGTTGCCAGGTTGACGCGTCGTGCTACGGCGACCGGGAGAAAGACGCGGTTGGAAGAATTCTGTTCAACGACAACGGGATGTTCGTCTGCACGGGCACCCTGCTGAACGATCTTGCCCAGGATCGGACTCCCTATTTTCTGACTGCCAATCATTGCGTCTCAACGCAGGCAGTCGCTCAAACCGTGGAAGTGTATTGGTTTTATCAAACCACAGGTTGTAACAGTGGCGTTTTGCGGAGTTGGATCCATTCCCCGCCCGGGGCAAATCTCCTGAGGGCGCAACGTACAAATGATTTTTGTCTGCTACGTCTGTTGCATAACCCACCTGCCGGAGCGTTCTTTTCCGGATGGAGCGCCACCGCCCAATCACCGGGCGTTAGCGTTTTTGGGCTTCACCACCCTGGTGGGTTCGTCCCGCCAAGCATCGATTCGTACTTACGAAGGCCAACTGGCACTATTGCAGTCACAAATGTTTCTTGCACGGATACGGGCTTGACAGACGCTTACGGCATCGACTGGACGTCCGGAACAACGGAAGCTGGAGCGAGTGGGTCCGGGCTTTTCACCTCGAATGGCCATTATCTGGTAGGAGTCGATAGTTGCGGCAGCCAGTCGTGCGAGAGTCGACATACCGTATACAGCAAGTTTGCAAACTTCTACCTCCAAATACAACCGTACCTATCTTCAGGCACTCCTCCGGCACCGATAGCAAATCCGGCGACGCTTGTGGCCAGTTACAGTTTTAGAGCGAATTGGAGAAGCGTGGGTGGCGCGACCGGTTATCGCCTGGATGTGGCCACCAACAATTCGTTTACCAACTATGTGGCAGGCTACCAAAATCTGAACGTCGGCAATGCACTTAGCCGCAGCGTTGCCGGCTTAAACCCAACCACTAGGTACTACTTTAGGGTACGGGCATATAACGGGGGCGGCACGAGCGGCAACTCCAACATCATAAATGTAACTACACTGAGCCCAACTGGGTTCCCAGGCGCAATAACGAATTCGGCAGACATGGTCCAGATGTTTTCAGCAAGACTCAAAGGGTCCGTTAATCCCCATGGATTGAGCACTACCGTGTACTTTCAATATGGAAGAACCCCAGCCTATGGATCTAGAACGCCCAACCAGACGAAGACTGGGAGCACTTACCAGAACGTGAGCGCAATCCTACCTAACTTGAGTTCGCGCACTACATATCACTTCCGAGTCGTAGCCACCAATAGCTTCGGGACCAGATACGGCGGCGATAAAAGCTTCACCACACACTAGGGTTACACTTTGTAAACCCAAGATTGGCAGAGGCAGGCGTCCCTGGCCGCGCATTTGTTGCATTCGCGATGGCATTAGCCTCGCCGCACCTGAAACCGGTCACACGCCAACGCAACGGCCATTACAGCAGCGCCGGGACGAATACCGGCGCAGCGGTTTTAAATCCATCTTGAAGCTGTGCGCCAGGAATCTTGTACATCGCTCCAAATTCCAAAATGCGTGCGCGGTTAAGAAGCTCACCGCTTTTTGGACCTCGGAATCGGCGGCTCGCGGACTGCGGCTGAATCTTCCTGTGATGGATTACAATTAAGGTAGTAAGATGACACATGAAACACCACGAAGTCACCGTTCCTCAAATCGGTCTCATTGCCGGCACCCGCGCTTTGCTTGGTGCCGGCATTGCGCTGTTGCTTTCTGAAAAGCTGACGGATGAGCAAAGACGAGCGATCGGCTGGACGCTGGTCGCCGTAGGCGCGTTAACGACGATCCCACTGGCCCTGCAACTGTTGAGTGACGAGGAATAATCGCGAAGACGTCGGGGTCGTAAGCATTTCGCCGGCATTTCACTAAAGACGGTTCGTGCCTTACTCATTTAAGGAGAACCTCTTAAGCATGGAATTTACCTTGACGTTTCCTTATGAGAATCGCTATAATCCGCCATGAGAAAACTATTAGTGACAATCGCCCTGGCGATTTTAACAGGAATGGTTGCGCGGGCTGCGCAAGTTGGCGACACCGTTTTCGGTTTCATAAGCGTGGAGAATCGAGTTCCCCTGTCCGTTTCAAATGACCCTCAGGAAGTCTTTCACCTCGTTTTAGACGACGGCATCTGGCTGGTTTCCGGACAGTGCAATTTTCTGTCCCTCAATACGCCTGCAGGCACCATGTTTACGGCTAGCAACATCAGCGTCGGTACGCTGTCGTTCAACCCGACTCAGACCGCTCAGATTACGGCGGAACAAGTCGCTCGCCTTGGTAACATTATTCGAAACTCAGCTCTAGTTCCCCGCACAGTCGATGTGCCGGATGGCACCAATGTGTACCTGGTCGCCGGCTCGTTTAACCCTAATCCAAACGTATCGAGTTGGGGCTTCATGACGGCGGTTAAGATCAGGAACCACGTCGATTAACGCCTCTATTCGTCGCGTTTTCGCTTTCCGGGACGCAAAGCGAACTTTCTGGACAACCTTGTTCTGATGTAACCGGCGCGCTAAGCCTCGCTTGGCGCGCCGGGCGTTCCAATCAATCTGTTAATCGGAGCGTCGCTCCGCGGAGCCTGAATCAGGAGGGGAACATGTTGCCCCGTTCGGTCCTTCGCCTTTTCCGGTCCCGCAATCAAAGGATCAACCCCGTGGGGATGTTGCCGCCAAATCGTAAACCCGAATTACAGCATCGACTTTCCCATTAGTTTCCATACGGCGACTGGTAGACATAATTCCCTTCTGCGATAGGTGAATCGGCCAATCCCTCTTTGCACGCAATGGCTTTTAAGGTCGTTCCTCTCGGTCCGAAGTTAACCATGACTTTTCCTTTCGCCTCTGGTATTTGCGTGCCGTTACCCGATGGCCCGCCCGTTGGTGTAGAACCGTCCAGGGTGTAGCGCAAATAAGCCCCCGGTGTCGCCGTCGCTATCGTAACTCTTACTTCCGTTATGGCATGGCCAGCCTCCGAGGGCGTTAGCGTTGGTCTTGCGCATTGCGTAGCAGGTGTAACCGGCGTGCCTGCCACGCCTGCGCAGCCTTGTAGAACCATCATCGCTATGACCGCGGCTAGTGTAGTGGATGATAGCGTGACTTTCTCCATGACAGCCCGTTGATAATGAAAAGCGCGGCAACGCAGTTTGATCGTGTTCCGCAATATCTCTTCCAAGCGCTGTCGACCGACCAGGTAGGCGATACGAATTCTTGCGCTAACTACAAGGCTGGCGGCGACTTGATGACAAAAGCGGATTGAAGCTGAAGGCTTGGAGTTTCGGGGAAAATATTCAGACAGCCGAAACGAATGTCCAGCACCGCCTGATTGGTGGGCGTATTCGGGACCGTCCAATCGAAATATTGAATCCTCGGATTACGTTGCTCTGTAAGAAGCATGGAGATCGTATTGCCGCCATCGAGCGAAAGAAGAACTTCCGTCTCACACATTGTCAGGTCTACGTTTGGAAAGTTCGCGGTCCATTGAACCCTCACAACCTGGCCCGGCCTCAAAATCTCTCCCGGTCTTGGCGAAATCAGCCTGGCATTGTATCTCGGCTTGTCAGCCTGCGCGAACACGCTTCTAGGCGATTGTGAAGTAAAAACAAATGTCAATGCGACCAGAGCTAAAATTAGTCGTTGGAGCTTCATTTTTTTATTCCATTCAAGTGGTCGCTATTTGTCAATCACAGTTTGCGGCGCAGGAGCAATTTCAAGTTTCTCAGTTCGCGTACCGAAGACGGAAGATCGAGCAATCGTAAGGCGACGCCCTACAAACTCCATGACGACATCGAAAACGTGAGAACAATCGGTAATAGATTCGGACACCTCGACACTACTTGCGCAACTCCGGATTGGGCTTGACAAACTGGCGTAATTTTTCTCAGGATCGAGGGCGGTAAACGGATCTGAATCAGGCGGAGGATTTCCCCGCTGATTTCTTCGTCTCTTCCGGACCCGCATTCCTAAATTCAACTCAGCGGGGGAAGAAAGGTAGAATGATGAAGCCATTGATCCAGTTCAGAAAAACGACTCCCCTATTTGCCACAGTGGTGCTGTTAGCCTGGTTCGCGATGCGTTCTGTTTCGAATATTTTCGGGGTTGTTCCGCCACCACCCGGGGGCTATCCCAACTTCACCACTGCTGCGGGGGACCACGCCCTTCAGGCTCTCACCTTGGGCGCTGGGAACACAGCAATTGGCACGTTTTCGTTGTTTAGCGTCACAACGGGCAACTTCAACACCGCCGTTGGCGCTGGAGCGCTCGATCTTAACACTGCGGATTCAAATACGGCCACTGGCGCTGCAGCGCTTTTGTTTAACACCACCGGCACAGAAAACACCGCCAATGGAACAGCCGCGCTTGAACTTAACGAAACCGGCGATGACAACACGGCCACTGGAGCGTTCGCACTCTTTAGCAACACGATCGGCGTAAACAATACCGCCCACGGTTCGTCCGCACTCTTTAGCAATGTCAACGGCGTCAACAACACGGCTGACGGCTTCAATGCTCTTACTAGCAACACCGAAGGCAACAACAACACGGCTATAGGTGCGAGCGCACTCGTCAACAACATCGGCGGCAGCAGCAACACAGCCAGTGGCGCCAATGCGCTCTTTAACAACACCATTGGCCTGAGCAATACGGCGAATGGTCTAGGCGCTCTCTTTGCGAACACTACCGGCAGCGACAACACTGCGATTGGCATGAACGCGCTCTCAATCAGCGCCCTTCCCGACGGCAACACTGCGGTGGGCAGTCACGCACTCGAAAGCAACACGACGGGAGACCGCAACACGGCCATGGGGTTTTTCGCGCTTGCCAGCAACACTTTCGGCGCCCTGAATGTCGCTATTGGTCTGGATGCGCTTGCCGAAAATACCACCGGCAATAGTAATGTCGCTGTCGGTCGACAATCGATGAGAAACAACACCAGCGGCTTCTCTAACGTCGCTTTGGGCCCCTTTGCCGGCGACAACATCACTACCGCCGACACGGTGATTTGTCTCCTCAGTCCCGGTGAGAACGTGAGCGGCACCACTTGGATCGACAACATCTACGGCGTAACGACAGTCAGCGGCACCACAGCGCCAGTTGTCGTTTCGGATGGGGGCCAGCTCGGCACGATCGCCTCATCGGAGCGGTTTAAAAAGGACATCGCCACAATGGAGAAAGCAAGCGAAGCAATCCTGTCGCTTAGGCCGGTCACATTCCACTACAAAACCGACACTAAAGGCACATCCCAGTTCGGTTTGATTGCTGAAGAAGTCGCAAAAGTAGATCCCGCCCTGGTGTTGCCCGATAAGGAAGGAAAGCCGTACACCGTGCGTTATGAAGCCGTGAACGCAATGTTGCTTAACGAATTCCTCAAAGCACACCGCAAAATGGAGCAACAGGAAGCAACCATCACGCGACTGGAGAAACAAGTTGCCGCGCTTGCTACCGGTCTGCAGACCGTCAGCGCCCAACTGGATTTGAATAAGCAGCCACCGCAAATGGCGGTGACAAATCGCTAAAGCTATCAAACCCGAAGCAACGAGGTTCCATCCCGCGTTGCGGTTCTTGATTGTGCTGAAAGCTGCCAAGCGCTGCCAGACTTTTCAAACTGCCCATATTTTGAGTCATTTACTCGTGGCGCCAGTGTCGTCGGAAGCGCGAATCGCAGCATCGACTTGAGATCTCACTTAGTAGATCACGCCCTTAACCGTAAATTGAATAGGAATTTCAAATGTCGTTATACCTTTTGGCCGAAAACGCCATTGCCGGACAGCGCGTAGAACCGCGTTATCGAGAATGTCGTGCCCTGTGCTTTTGACCATCGATACCGACATAACGTGACCAGTTGCCGGATCAACTTTGGCCAGTGCCATGCCTTTCCCGGTCAAACCCTTGTCACGCGCTTCACGCGGGTATTCTGGCGAGACCGAATACGTGGGTAAATATTCGCTCACGTCGAAATAGAAAACGCGCTTCGGTTTCGGGTCACCCCTTGCCCTATGGTCCTGATAAGTGAGAACCTTGTAAGGTTTCCCATTATAACGAACAGTCGATCCGCTGATGATTTGAAACCATCCGTAACGAAGCGCGATGTACTCGAAACCTGCCAGCAGAGCTTGTTGTGAGCTAGCCGCATGAACAACGATGGCCTTATCGAAAGAGGAACCATCGCCGCCACCAATTGCCACACCCTCACGACGTTCCACCGCAGTCGCCGCGCGATCCGTATTGGCCGCAAACGATTGCGCCGCGCATCCTGTGAGGAACACGCCTGCGATGAAAAGATACAATCTCATGGTTGAAACATGTGCAACAACCGGTGATGGCATACTCATTTATCACCTGCCAATCATCGCCAGGTCTAGCGCGATCCTGAATGTGCGTTGGTTGATTGGGGGCGTTTCGCGGAGTTAAGAATGGCGTCTTGTACTCGGAGGAACTGGAAGCGGATTTCCGTGCCCGATTTCTCGTAGCTAATCGCGTTTGCTCCATGATCCGACGCTAATTTGCTCAACTTGACCATAAGATGTTGGAGCTCGGTGCCGCTGCCAACATTCCCCTTTTTGCACGAACCGAGCACAACAAATCCTATTGTTCGACCTACCTGGCCAGTTCGACCAACTGGATTTATTCCGGGGCGTAACCACGCGATATCGGAAGGCGCAACCTTTGTCGTGGAATATCCGGTATCGTAATCGTGCGCCCTTTCCTTCCTCAACGCGTCATTCCAATATCGGATCGTGCAATCAAATTTAGCCGGAGCTTCTGCCAGCGCCGAAACCGCCAACGCGCCGGCCAATGGTAAAAGTGGTAGGGACCGCACGAATGCCAATAATGGGCGGGTCACATGTCATCCAGCAACCCAAAAATGATTCTGCGCGGCACAAAGTAACAACCACGTTACCTTTCCGTTATGGCGCGAGGCGATCGATTGATTGAGATTACAATGCTGATGTCGTAGAGGAGCTAATACCATGCAACACCCGGTACACCGCACCGCGTTATTAGTGCTCACAATTGCTACATCTCTCGCTTTCTGCTCAACCGAGGCGATCGGCGCCGCCGTCGATGTGGCAATTGGCGACGGCGGACTGTTTTTCTCGCCTTCCTCAGTGACGATCCAGCCCGGGGATACAGTGCGTTGGACCTTCAGCTCGGGAGGCCATAGCACCACCTCGGGTTCTCCCGGGATGCCCAACAACCTGTGGGATTCTGGAATTCGCAGCCAGGGAGCTGTCTTTAACCATACGTTCCCGAGCGCTGGAACGTTCCCGTACTACTGCATACCTCACGGCGGATGCTGCGGCATGGTCGGCACGGTCAGAGTGGTAGCTGCCACCCCCACGCCCACGCCCACACCTACACCGCCGCCGATGGTTGGTCCGCCGATCGTCACAACTAATCCGGCAACGTTGATCGCGAGTTTTTCTGCGAGGCTCAATGGTTCGGTCAATCCACATGGGTTGACCACGACTTTTCATTTCCAATATGGCCTAACGACGAGCTACGGACTCACAACTCCTCCCCAGAATCGGAGTGGAAATACACCTCAGAATGTTAGCGCGAACATCAATAATTTGATGGCAAGCCGCGTTTATCATTTCCGAATCGTGGCCAGCAATGCCCGCGGCACCAGGTTCGGAGCCGACAGGACGTTTACGACGCTCAGCCCGACTGGGCTTCCAATCGTCAGAACCGACCCGGCGACCAATGTGGCTAGTAATTCCGCAACACTCAATGGCTTACTCGATCCGCATGGGTTGAGCACGACTGTTAGTTTCCAGTATGGGCTGACTACCAACTACGGCTCCAACACTCCTGTGCAGAGCCAGAATGGGAACACGTACCGTGCCATCCATGCCAACATCACCGGTTTGGTGGGCAACCGCACGTATCATTTCCGAATCAAAGCGACCAACACGGTCGGCACCAGGTTCGGCGGCGACAGAACCTTTACCACTCCGTAGAGGACAGACTTGAAGATCTGATAAATCGACAGCTTTGCGCCGAGGAAAATTCCCCAACCGATGGGATGGCGGATCGCGTACCGTCACCGAGTGGCGGTTGGCTCCTCCTTCCCGCCGTAACCGAACGTTTTGAAAATCAACCCGTCGTTTCACCGGCGGCGGCAAGCAGCTTTGTCCACGTATCATCGGCCGGCTCAATAAGTCCGGTCACTTCGAGTGCCGAACGGGTTTGAAACGCCTGGATCGCTGCGACTGTATTTGAGTTGGCTGCCACACGCGCGATCTTCCCGTCGATTCCTTTTGGATCAAGCGAACGATCGTTGAGTTTTTGTGCGGCGGTTTGCAAGAGGCGCTGCACGGTCGACACGTCTGCGGGTGTGTTAATAGCTCCTTTTTCCCATTGACCTACGCTCCCGTTGATTTTGGAAGAGGCGCCCGGCGAAGGAGGAGGCGGAGGAGGAGGCGCGACGCCGGCGAAGTAATCGTCGAGGTCGAGATCCAGTCGCAACTTGCCGCTGTCCAGTCGGCTTTGCAGTGTGCTGGCGGCCGCGAGCAGGTATTTTTCAAAACGCCCTAGCTGACTGTTACTGAAGGTGCACTCGCGATGAAAGAATTCTTTCACAGTCGGATCATCGCGCCACTTCGTTGCGAGGGTCTGGAGGCACGCAAAAGTCTTCGGATGCAGGTGACTGATCTGGGAAAGGTATCCCTTCTTCTCGAACACATTGGCGTTCAACAAACCGGCATCCGTGTCTTTGATCGTTAGTTTTTTAATGACCACCTTTGTTGCGTCCTCCGGGAGATCGGTCGCTTTCGACGTTTTAACCGATTTCACTTTGTCGCCGTCGCGATAGTAAGTGAAGCTATAGTCACTGATGTTGCCTCCCGTCAGGCGGTCTGACTGCGCGAGGAGATAGTCGAGCAGGATCATTTCGCTCATGTCGCGCATGCCGACGAGCGCCTGCACGTTGCTTTGCGTGAAATCGCGGGACCCAAGAATCACTTCGACTGCCCGCGAGTCCGCCATCCGGCGGAAAGCGCGCGTACTGCTCAGGTCCGATCCCGCGTTTAACCATTCGGTGTAGTTCTCTTCTCCTGTAGTGTTTTCGAGCAGTGCCCCGTAAATTTGCTGGAAATCGGAAGTAAAAAGCGCCTGGGCGACACCCGAGCCACGAGGGTCGGCGTAGTACCGGTTGAACAGTGCCCAACTTTTGCCGACCAGACCATGAGCTCCCAGCTCGGCGGCGAGCCTGACCATCTTTTTATGCTGCTCGATATCCATGGTGCGCAGGACGGCGGGCTTGATCTCGCAGATATCGCCGAGCGCACGGGCGACGTGGTAATAACCAAGGATAGCCGCGGTGCAGGTGGTGGTATAGGCGTTGTCGGTCTGCTTAAACTTCGCCACGTTTTTCCCATTCTTTTCCACACTCAGACAATAGCTGGCCGTGATCTGGTCAGGCCGGGTTGTTCCAGCAGGGATCTGATAAACATCGACTGCCGCGCTGGTGCTGGTGCGCTTGGGAACAATGGCTATGACGCCAGACTCCGCCGGGCCGGCCTTATTAAAATCGTAGCTGGCCAATTGGTTTTCATCAGCGATGTCTTTTGCTCCATCCTTGCCGCGATAGTCCGCAAAAGAAAGATGCTTTGGCACGACGCATATTTCGTCCGGGCGGCCGCCCGGAACTTGGAACGCTATCGTATTTGTGCCGCGCTCGGCATCGCGCTGCAGGGAGCCCTCATACGGATCCGGCATAATACGAGATCAATAGTAACACGCAGCGTGGCGGAGTCATGAAACATTTGTGGCTGCGTGGCAAATGTTTCAATTCCTTCCTGCTACCGTTCCAGCTTGTTCAAGAACATGACGCTATGTCACGCGGATCGTTTCCCCCGTGCGCGCGATTATCTCTGCGTTATTTGATCTCCTGGGACAACAATTCTTTTAGCGAAGGTCCTTCGGCATATTTGATATCGCTGATTCGCCATCCACTTGAAGTGTTCGTGAGCTTGTAAACGAGCGTTCGCGTTCCCAGGTTGGTGAATGTCACCTTGAACGAATCAGGCTGATCCGCCACCGCAGCAATTTCAAGGTTAGTCGTTTTCTCGTCGAAATCTTGCGCCTCGTAAACTGGATCGAAATCGAGGTTGCAAACGCCCTGTTCCCGTTTCTCGCATTCGGCATTCTTTAGAAAGAGATTCGTGAGTTCGTTGTCAAAGTACTTGGACAAGGTTTGCTGATCGCCAAACCAATCTGGCGTGTCTTTCCCTGGTTGATGAAACTGATACAGCGAGCGAAGAAACTCTTCCGGTGAAGGTTTTTTTGTGTCCTCTCCGAAACAAGCTGCGCTGATAAAAACGAGTGAGATAAAGAGGGCGTGACGAAAAGTCATGTTCTGTGAGGTAGCCATGTTTTACTTGTGGTTAACCAGAATTCCGACTGCAAGGTGCAATCCACTTCCTCATTGACCGAGGCAGTTTCGGGGAAGAATTAAGCATGATAAAATCGTTCTGGCTATTTGTCAGTCGAAATCCGCGTGGTGCGACTGCGAAATCATCAGGGCAATCTCAGCAAAGCTCCTCTGAGTGGGGGCTCCGCCTCAGTTGTCGACCGTTTACGGACAAACATTCTTTGTTGTTGACGCAGCCGATCGCGATGAACGCCTTAAACTATCAATAGCTCGTAGCAGGAATAGTTGAGCAATTATTAATAAACTCATGTCGACAATGTAGCCACCGTCTGATCGGTGCGCAGGTCGCGAAAAGTAACACTACTGTCACTCCTTCCATCAAGTCGAAAACTTCGTTGTGCATGCTGATGAAAGGCTGACTGCGTTTTCGGAACCACAATCGGGGACTCGCGCTTTCCGCGAATAGCTTCGACAAGCCGGTGAGAGTTTTCCAAACTCACTGGTCCGCGACAAAGAAGGAAAGCCCTACACCGTGCGCTACGCCCAAGTGAACGCCATGTTGGTCAATGAGTTCCTTAAAGAGCATCAGAAGGTCGAAGAGCAAGACCCCAGGTTGGACCAACAAAGAGCGATGATCGCACAGCAGCAAGAGCAAATTGAAGCGCTTACTGCGGGCCTACAGAAAGTGAGCGCACAGCTTGAATGGAACAAACCTGCGCTGAACAACCAATAAAGCAGCCAGACCGTCAGCCTACACCTGCGAGTCTTGACAACCGCCGGTCCTTTGAATAGCCGGTCCTTTGTCAGTCCTGTGCAGAATGAAAACCACTTGGGCGTAGCGCACGGTGTAGGGC
>Ga0207678_10004000_pt1 | contig 13262 bp, 12 predicted proteins | sample KBSC63metaG_FD_184319 | JGI IMG/M metagenome (GOLD analysis project Ga0207678, IMG submission 184319) | Corn rhizosphere microbial communities from Kellogg Biological Station, Michigan, USA - KBS C6-3 metaG (SPAdes) (version 2) | ecosystem: Host-associated > Plants > Roots > Rhizosphere > Soil ... | reverse complement strand
TTTATGTCGAACTGGCGCCGGACGCCAGCCGGACGCTGCGCGCCTATTTCGCCAAGGTCGCGGAGGCGCGCCCCGTTTGACCAACTTTCGAGGTATTGCCCGGAGCGTGTTATCGCCGGGAGGCAATGCCCGTGTCTGAACCCCAAGTTTTCGGATTGGCGGCTGGCCGCCGGCCCGCCGTCGGCCAAAGCTGGCCGCTCTCCGAGCAATCGCGGCACTTCGATCTTGGGCACGTCCTCAATTGCGCGATCGCGGATGCCATTGTGCCGGGTGGGACGGGGCTGGTTGCGTCCCAGCACGCCGGCCTTTGGGAATGCAATCTCGCCAACGAGAAGCTGGTCTGGTCGAGCGGCGTCTACGATCTGTTTGGGTTGGAGCGCCGCGGCCTCGTGACGCGAGAACAGGCGCTCGCCCATTACAGCGAGGATTCCCGTGCCAAGCTCGAGCGTTTGCGGTCCTACGCAATTCGCTGCGGGGTGGGCTTCACCCTGGATGCCGACGTTCGCTCAGCGGCAGTGGGCGAGTTGCGCCGCGTGCGGATCATCGCGGCCCCGGTCTACGATGATCACGTGGCGGTGCGCCTCCATGGGCTGAAGCTGCTGGTCTAGCCTGATGAGATCGCGCCTCGGACAAGCAACCTAAATCGAGCGCTGCCGTTTCATTGCCAGGCCGGCCAAGGCGATCTTGTCGTTCGTCGCGCGACCGGCGTTAGCCAGGAGCACCGGAACCATCATCCATAACGGATGGAAACTCTAAGTAGACAATCTCTTGTTGTGACCAGAATGGAGTAAAGCTGAAGTCCATGTAAACAAGACCAAGAATAATCGGCGCTCCGGTGATCGATTTATTCTTGGGAGCCGGTCATGCGCGGCGCGCGTGAACAAGTACGACACTGCCGGCGAGCCATCGCGCGCGAGCTCCCGACCGCCCTGTCGATCGAGTATTCTCGATGAAGCTCTCTCGACGCGAATGCCTGCTGGCGCTGACCCTGGCCGCGCTCTCGGGGTGCAAAGCGGCGAGTGCGACCCGGTCGCCGGGACCAGCAGACAACCCTCCGCCGCCCGGCAAAAGTGGCGGCAGCGAGAAAGCGCTCACGCGATTCACTCCCGAACAATTCGGGGCGGTTGGCGACGGGAACACCAACGACACTCAGGCCTTCATAGACATGACCGAGGCGGTGAATGCCGCAGGTGGCGGAACCGTTATTTTGAGGGCGGCGACCTACATCGTCGGTGCGCATGTCCCTGATCCGGCGTCGGCCTACGCCTACGCGCCGACGACGATCATGGAGTTCAACGGCTGTACCCAGCCCCTCGCTATCCTCGGGAACGGGGCGCGACTCCGGTGCGCCGACGGGCTGAGGTTCGGAACCTTCGATCCGCTGACGGGAGCCGCGACCCAACATCCCCTGCCTTATTACGGGACCGGCGAACTTGCCTCGCCTTATGTCGCGATGGTGTCGGTCAAGAATTGCTCGAGCGGCGTCACCATCCAGGACCTAGAGCTCGACGGGAATCTTGCCGGGCTTATAATCGGCGGCCCCTATGGCGACGTCGGCTGGCAGATCCCCTGCTACGGCCTTCGCCTCATCAACAATACGAACAAGGAGCAAGTCGTCCGGGTTCACGCCCATCATCATCCGGTCGATGGCCTGATCATCGATGGCGCTCCCGGCCGCCAGACGTGGAGCGTCATCCAAGAGGTCAATAGCGAATATAACGGCCGGCAGGCCTGCAGCATCATCGGCGGCCAGAATTATTCATTCGAAGATTGCAAGTTCAATCATTCGGGCAAAGGTGGCATCGCCAGCGCGCCGGGCGCAGGCCTGGATATCGAGGCAGAGTCCAGCCCTGTCCGGAACCTGAACTTTTCGGCCTGTGAGTTCGTCAACAATAATGGCGCGGGCATGGTCGCCGATTCCGGTGACAGTGCGGGCGCCAGCTTCACCAAGTGCCGCTTCGTCGGGACGACGAGCTGGGCGGCCTGGCCGAGGAAGCCTCAGTTCAGGTTCGATACCTGCCAATTCGTCGGTTCCATTTGCAACACCTTCGGAAGCCAGGACCCGGCGCTCGCGGCCCGGTTCTTCAATTGCTCTTTTTGCGATGATCCAAAGCTCAGCCCGACCGGCGAGGTCTATTCCGATTCCTACCCGATCGCCGATCTCTCGGACTATGTGAACGTCCTTTTCGACGGCTGTCGTTTTACCCTCACCAATGGCGAAGTCCTGCCGTGGAGCATCAACGCCATCTACAAGGACGTAACCATGGCGCAGGCGTCGGCGAAGCAGGCCTACCCCAGGGGCACTTACCTCGGGACCAGTCGGATCGATGGCAATGTCGACCTCAACGGCTCGAGCATCCTCGGGCAGCTGACAGTGAACGGAGCGCTCGTTGCCCGGACGGGCTGAGCGACCCGCGAATGCTCCCGGGAGATCGGGTGCGCGTCACCATCAATCGTGCTTGCCTAAGGCATTGCGCACCCTAAGCAGGGGACGGCATGTTCCCTTACTGGCTGTTGCTCCTGATGCTCTCCGCGGCGAGCCTTTTCTACCAGCGACGAGCCCATCCTGCCGCCGTTGAGTGGCCGGTCATAAGCAGCCACCGGATCCGCAGCGATCCGGCTCTCATCGTGGCGCTGGTCGCCATCACCCTCATGATCGGATTTCGGTACAGGGTCGGGGGCGATTGGAAGATCTACCAGCTCCACTTCGGCTGGCTGTCCCAGTGGCCGCTGAGCGTCGGACTTCACAGGGCTTATGAGGAACCTGGCTATACCTTCGTCAATTGGCTTGTCGGCCAGGTTGGTGGCGGGCTGTGGCTCGTCAATCTTGTCTGCGCCGTCCCCTTTGTCGTTGGCCTCGCGACGCTGTGCCGCCAGCAGCCCAATCCCTGGCTTGCGCTGGTCGTCGCGACCCCGCTCATCATCATCGTGATCGGGATGGGCTACACAAGGCAGGCGACCGCGCTCGGCTTCTTGCTAATCGGGCTTACCGGGCTCATCGCCGGGAGAAGCTACTGGTGGTTCCTTGCCTGGACCCTCCTCGCGAGCCTGTTCCACCAGTCGGTGCTGGTGCTGATCCCGATCGTCGCCTTATTCCTAATCCGGGTCAGCGTGGTTTCGGTGCTTTTGCTCGTCGGGGCCGCGATCGTCAGCTATTATGTCCTCCTGCCGCATGCGCTCGAGCGATATTCGCACGGTTACATTAACCAGGTATACCAGGCGAAGGGTGCGATTTTCCGGATCGCGCCGAATGCCGCGACGGCCTTGCTTCCCTTGATCTTCAGGAAGCAGTTCGCGACGTCTGGCACCGAGACGAGGATCTTGCGCGGCTGGTCCTATCTGGCGGTCGCGGTATTCGCGGCCTTTTTTGCCATCCGCTCGACGGTCATTCTCGACCGGCTGTCGGTCTACATTGCGCCATTGCAGGTCTGGGTCTGGTCGCGGCTCCCGACGGCATTTGGCGAGAAGGGGCGGCCGCACCTCTTCCTGACCGCCCTGGTCATTGCCTATTCGGCGATCGTACTTGGTCTGTGGCTCGCCTTTGCCAATCACGCCCGATACTGGCTTCCCTACCAGGTCTATCCGCTCCTCTGATCGTTCCTTGCTTCCCTTGAAGATCCTCTTCTTCGTCAACAGCCTTGCATCGCCGGGCGGCGGCGCCGAGCGCATTCTTGTCTGCATCAGTAGAGCGCTCGCGAAGCGGGGCCACGACGTCACAGTCCTGACGTTCGACGCTCCGGCAGACCTCGACTTTTATCCGCTGGGGTCGAAGGTGGACCGGCTCCGGCTGGGAGGAAGTAGTGCACGTAGAGGGGCGCTCGCTTCGGTCGTCCGCGCGACGCGGCTTCGCTCCGCGGTCGCCAAGATCGAGCCCGATGTCGCGGTGGCATTTATGCATAGTGCCTTCATCCCGGCAGCGCTCGCTCTAATGGGAACGGGGGTGCCGCTGATCGGCAGCGAACGTACCGCGTTCGATCATTATCGATCGCGACCGTTCCAGCGCGCGCTACTCCTTGCAACCGCTCCACTGCTGTACCGGATGACGGTCAATGGCCAGGGAATCCGCCGCGGGTTTCCAAAGCCCCTGGCGTCGAGGATGGAGGTAATTCCGAATCCGGTGGGGCGCGCCGTTAGAAGCGCCGACCCGGTTGGTCCAGAAGTGAAAACGCTCCTGTCGGTCGGTGGCCTCCGCCCGGAGAAGGATCACAAGACCCTGATCTCCGCTTTTTCACGGATCGCCGACCGTTTTCCGGACTGGCGCTTGAGGATTGTCGGCGAGGGACCGTTACTCGACGCACTCCGCGAGCAGGCCTCCGCGCTTGGTCTTGGCGACCGGATCCAGCTCGCTGGCGCCACGAAAGGGGTGGAATCCGAATATCTCTCGGCGCAATTGTTCGTCCTGCCCTCGATCTACGAGGCCTTTCCGAACTGCCTTGCTGAGGCGTTGGCGCACGGCCTTCCCGCCATCGGTTATGCGACTTGTCCCGGTACCAACGAGTTGATCGATCCCGGGGTGAACGGCGAACTGGCCGGGGCTGGTGACCGCGTCGCTTCTCTCGCGGAGTGCCTCGCGGACCTGATGAGCGCGCCCACGCGCCGGGCGAAGATGGGTAGGGCCGCGCCGGCCACCGTCGCGTGCTATCATCCCGCTCACATTGTCACCTTGTGGGAAGAACTATTGCGCGGTGCTGCGGACAGGGGTTCGGGCGCGGGGCTGCCAGGATGAATCCCAGAGGCAATATCGACGAGCCGACCGTTGCCGGCTTCGGCGAGGAATGGTCTGCGTTCGACCAAAGCGGTGCGCCGCCGGGCGAGTTGGAGCAAATCTTCGATCGTTATTTCGGAATATTTCCGCTCGAAGACCTCGCCGGCGCGGAAGGGTTCGACCTCGGCTGCGGCTCGGGCCGGTGGGCCCGGTTCGTAGCGCCGATGGTCGGCAAGCTTCACTGCATCGATCCCTCGGCGAAGGCCCTCAACGTCGCCAAAGCGCGCCTGTCGAACGTACCGAACGCCGAATTCCACTTGGCCGGCGCTGACGACATGCCCCTTGCCGACAATAGCCAAGACTTCGGATATTCGCTCGGCGTTCTCCACCACGTACCGAATCCGGAGCAGGCTATGTTGCACTGCGTCGCGAAACTGAAGCCTGGTGCGCCCTTCCTCGCCTACCTCTACTACCGCTTCGACCAGCGGCCCTCTTGGTTTCGTCTTCTTTGGAAGGCGAGTGACCTTGCCCGGCGAGCGATTTCGCATATGCCGTTCGCGCTTCGGCGGACCGCAGCGGAGGGTATCGCCGTCACCATCTATTGGCCGTTTTCCCGAGCCGCGCGCGTCGCCGAAGCGCTGGGCGCAAATGTCTCGGGCTGGCCGCTCGCCTCCTATCGCCGCCTCAGCCTCTATACGATGAGGACTGACGCGCTTGACCGGTTCGGAACCCGCCTTGAGTATCGCTTCCTGCGTGGAGAGGTTGCCGTGATGATGGAGCGCTGCGGGCTTGTGGACGTGCGCTTCTCCGAGAACCCTCCATTCTGGGTGGCGGTGGGCCGGAAACGCTCACGGCCGAAGTCGCCGGTGGGCGATCCATGCCCCTGATTCAAGACGTCCGCAGCCGCGTTTCCGCGCTGCACGACAATCACAAGCGGATCGCGACCGGGGCCCTGCTGATCGGGGTCCTGACGATGCTCGCCAAGGCCTTTGTCGCGGCGCGGGAAATGGCGATCGCCTGGCGCTTCGGGATCGGTCCCACCGTCGATGCCTACCAGCTCGCGCTGACCATCGCGACCTGGCTTCCGATGATGCTTAGCGGCGTCATGGCCGTCGTTCTGGTCCCACGACTGGTTCAGCTGAAACAGCCGTCCGGCGAGTATGAAGCGTTCGTAGCGGAGCTCAATGGCACCGTCATCCTCGCGGGGCTCGGAATCACTGTCCTGACTTTCATCGCCGCGCCGGCCGCCGCTGCGTTCCTTGCGTCGGGAGAGCCCGCCGCCTCGGCGCTGACCTCAACCATGGCGGCATGGCTCGCCCCAATCGCCTTCCTAACGATGGGGGTCGGCTATCTTTCCGCCCGCCTGCAGGCCCGCGAGCGATTCGCCTACAGCGTCAGCGAGGCCGTGCCGGCGGTGACGATCGCGCTGTTGACGATCCTCCCTTCCGCTCTCGCCGGACCCCAAATGCTGGTTGCTGCGACCATCGTCGGTTTCGTGCTGCAGGCGATCCTGGTCATAGCGCTCGTGCGTTGGGGCGACACCCGGCTTGGCCCGATCCGCTTCCGGCATCGCTCGCCCGCTTGGCGTGCCGCTTATGGGGCCCTCTTGATGATGGGCGTTGGCCAGCTGCTGATCACGGCCAGCATCCCGATCGACCAGGCGTTCGCGGCCCACCTCGGTGAGGGGTCCGTCGCGACACTCGGATATGCCAGCCGGATCGTCGGGATGATAAGCGGCCTTGCGGCGATCGTTCTGGGACGGGCCCTGTTGCCGGTCCTAGCGAGTGCGGTCGCCGCCGGCTCCTGTCGTCTTGCCCGTCGGCAGGCGAGGGCCTGGTCGTTGCTGCTGCTGCTGATCGGCGCGCTGGCCGCCGCCGCGCTATGGGTTGCGGCGCCTTGTCTGGTCCGGTTGCTTTTCCAGCGCGGCGCATTTTCGCCAGAGGCCTCGGCAAAGGTGACCGAAGCGCTGCGCTTCGGGCTGTTCCAATTGCCGCCCTACTTCTCGGGAATTGCGCTTGTTCAGTGGTTCGCCGCGACCGACCGCTTTCGCGCGATGGCGGCGATCACCGCCGCCGCGTTACTTACGAAGATCGCACTCAATCTCGTCCTGGCGCCTCGTCTCGGGGTGCCCGGAATTATGCTTGCAAGCGCGGGGATGTACGGCCTCACCGCGGCGCTTCTCGCGCTGGGGACGCTCGGGCGCGAGCGGAAGAACGACCGCCTTCCGCTCACCGGCCGCGCCCGGTAGACGGCCAGCCATGGGACAGGACGTCATCTGGGACCATTTCCAAAACGAAGGAATCGGCTCTTTTGCCGGTGCCGGCCCCCGGCTCGAATATCTGGTCCGGCACCTCCGCGCTGGCGAGCGTGCGCTCAACATCGGTGTCGGCTCGGGTGCGCTGGAGGCTCTTGCCCTGGAAAAAGGGATCGAGATCTGGTCGCTCGATCCAAGCGACCGCGCGATTGGGGGACTTCGTGAACGACTGGCCCTCGGCGACCGTGCCCGGGTTGGATACTGCGAGGCCATGCCTTTTGAAGACGGCCAGTTCGATACGGTGGTCATGACCGAGGTCCTTGAGCACCTCGACAGCGATGTTCGTGAGAAAACTCTGCTCGAAGTGCACCGAGTCCTGAAGCCCCATGGGCGACTAATCGGAACCGTGCCGGCACGCGAGCGGCTGCAGGATTCCGAGGTCGTCTGCCCCAATTGCGAGCATCACTTCCATCGCTGGGGCCATCAGGCCGCGTTTGACCTTTCATCCATGACCAGGACACTCGCGTCCCTCTTCACGCCTGAAATTGTGCGGGAGCATTTCTTCAATGAATGGAAGTCGGCCCCCTGGTCCAGGCGCGCTTCTGGGTTAATCAAGAAAATTCTCTCGTGGCGCGGGCTTGGAACCTACGGGGCGGCCCGGAATATCTTCTTTGTCGCGCGCAAGGCGGACTAGTCTCGTGGCTGCTGGCGGGACGGCCGCTCGCGGGGAAGGGGGGTCGGGCTGGGAGCGCGAGACGCGCGCGGCCGAGCGCTTTCGCTTCGGAGAAAATTGGGCGTCGTTCCTGCGCCTTCTCAATGACAACCGGATCCAAAGCGCAGAGGATTCCTTGAACGAGATGCTCGGCACTGGGCGGCTCGATGGGTTGACCTTCCTCGATATCGGCTCGGGCAGCGGCTTGTTCAGCCTCGCGGCGCGCCGGTTGGGCGCCAACGTTTGTTCCTTCGACTATGATCCCCAAAGCGTCGCCTGCACCAACGAATTGAGGCAGCGCTACTTTCCCGACGATTCTCACTGGCGCGTGGAATCGGGTTCGGTGCTTGACGAGGCTTTCGTTGAAAGCCTCGGGCGTTTCGACGTCGTCTATTCCTGGGGCGTGCTCCATCACACTGGCGCAATGTGGGAGGCGCTGGACCATGTCTGCGACCTGGTCGCACCCGGAGGCAGGCTATTTATCGCGATCTACAACGACCAGGGACTGGCGAGCCGTTACTGGGCAAGAGTGAAGCGCTCTTATTTGTCCGCCCCTGCGTTCCTCAAGCCACTAATCTTCGGAGCGTCGCTGGCCGCGCTCTGGGGCCCGGCCGCGCTTCGGAAACTGCTCGGCGGTAGGCGGGCAGGGACGACGCGCAGTGCCCCGCGAGGCATGGACCGGTTGCATGATGCCAGGGACTGGATTGGCGGTTATCCCTTCGAGGTCGCACGCCCCGAGGAGATCTTGGATTTCTATCGGCCGCGAGGCTTCGAGCTGATCCGGCTCAAGACCTGTGCAGGACGGATCGGCTGCAACGAATATGTCTTCACTCGTGCCGGCTGACAGCGTTCGAGCGGGCGCTAAAAGCGTACCGCCGCGCTCGGTTGTCCTGCTCATCCGCTCGCTCGAGGTTGGGGGCGCGGAACGGCAAATGGTCGAGCTGGCAACCGGGCTGGCACAGCGCGGTCACTCCGTCCGCGTGGCGGTCTTTTACCGGCGCGGGCCGCTCGCCGCCGAACTCGAACGCCATGGCATCGAAGTCCTCGACCTGAAGAAGAAAGGGCGCTGGGATGTCGCGGGCTTTTTCGCTCGGACCGTCCGCCTGCTGCGGCGCGTCCGTCCGGATGTGCTCTACAGCTATCTTGGCGGCGCGAATATCGTAGCCGCGGCGACGAGCCGGCTCGTTCCGGGCATGAGGCTTGTTTGGAGCATTCGCTCCTCGAACGTGGATCTTGACCGGTACGACTGGACTCACCGGCTTGCCTATCGCTTGGAATGCACAATGTCCGGCCTGCCCGACGCAATCATCGCCAATTCCTTTACCGGTCGCGATTTCGCCGTCGCGCAAGGGTTTCCGGTCGGGCGCATCAGCGTGGTGCCGAACGGCATCGATACCGGCCGCTTCCGCCCCGACACCGGGCTGAGGGATGGGCAGCGGCGCGCATGGGGGCTTGAGCCGCATGATGTCGCCGTCGGAATCCTCGCACGCCTCGACGCGATGAAGGACCATTCGACATTCCTCAAGGCGGCGGCTCTGCTGGCAAAAGAGAGGCCCGACCTCCGGTTCATTTGCGTCGGCCAGGGTCCAGAACGCGAGGCGCTGGTCGCGCTCGTAGCGAAACTCGGAATTTCCAGCTGCGTTTTGTTCGTCGGCGAGGCCGATCCCGTCGCAGCCTTGAATGGCTTCGATGTCGCCTGCTCCTCATCAATGACTGAGGGCTTCCCGAATGCGGTTGCCGAGGCGATGGCGTGCGGCAAGCCTTGCGCTGTGACGGACGCGGGAGACTCGGGCTCGATCGTCGGCGACCTTGGCGCGGTAGTCGAGACAGGTGATCACGAGGCGCTTGCGCGCGCCATTATTGGCGTCATCGAAGCACGGAGCCCGCAAAGAAGCGTTGCTGCAAGGCAAAGGATCGTCGATCATTTTTCGAGAGATGCCATGATCGAGGGCACCCTTGCGGTCTTCGACCGGACCATCGAGATGAACCGCCATGGCTAGCCGCCCTGCGTTGACGAACCTGCGCCCATGTGCGGCATAGCCGGGATATTAAGCGGAGCTCACGCGGACGCCGAGATGTTCCAGAGTTGGCTGGAGGGCCGGGGCTAGGCTGCTCGCCGGCTTGGCAGACGCGCAACCCCGGGGGTAGGAAAGCTGAGCCTGGCCGGAGCGGCCGGCTCGCCGAGCCAGAAGCCTTGCCCGCCGGTGCAGCCGAGCTCGGTCACGAGTTTTAAGAGATCTTCGCTTTCGACATGCTCGGCAATACTCGCCGCGCCGAGGATCTCGCAAAGGGCGATAACCGCCCGGAGCAATTTCTTGGCGTCGGCGCCGTGCCGAGCCGCGGTTACCAAGCCCCCATCGAGCTTGATCTGGTCGAAGCCTAGCTCGCGCAAGTAGCCGATCGAAGCATGGCCCGCGCCGAAATCGTCGAGGACGATCGTCGCTCCGGCTGCCTTTAGGCGCTCGAGATTCTCGCGCGCCCTCTCGAAGTCCGAGATGAGAGCGGTCTCTGTGACTTCGACCTGGAGCCTTGCCGCAGGAAGCCCGGCGTTCTGCAGCGCGTTCAGGACCGATTTCGCGCAGCCGGTCGAGCAGATCTGGATGGCGCTGAGGTTGAACGAGAGCTTGATTTCCTCCGCCCATCGGCATGCCTCCCTGAAGGCGAGTTTCATCAGGTGATTATTGACTTGATCGATGAGGTTGAGTTGCTCGGCGATCGGCACGAACTCGGCAGGCGAGACCGATCCGAGCTTCGGGTCCGTCCAGCGGGCGAGCGCCTCATTGGCGATGATCCGGCCCGTCCTGAGCTCGAAGATCGGCTGGAACACGACATGGAGCTTGCTGGTGATATCGGGGGAAAGCAGCGCACTCTCGATTTCGGTCCGGCGTTTTCGCGGAGCCTCCATCCTCCGTTCGAACACGGCCACATGATCCGAAAAGTTCCGCTTCGCCTGGTAGAGCGCGAGATCGGCGTCGGCCATCAGCCTCGACGGCGATTTGTCTCCTGAGGAGCCGGCCAGCGCGAAGCCGCAACAGGCCGAGACGAGCAACGGCCGGCCTTCGATCAGGACTGTTCCGTTCACCTGCTCGACAATCTCGTGGCCGATCGCCCTGGCCTGGGCTGGACGGCTGAGGTTCCGCACCAGGATTCCGAACTCGTCGCCGCCGAGCCGGGCGATGAGACCGCGGTCGCCCAAGGCGTCGACGAGCCGGGAGGCGGCCTGGCACAAAAGCCTGTCGCCGACGGCGTGGCCAAACGTGTCGTTGACCAGCTTGAACCGGTCGAGATCGAGGACTGCGACCGCGAACGCGCAGCTGCCGGAAATCTCGTCAAGGGCAGCCACAAATGCCCGGCGGTTCGGAAGCCCGGTCAGGAAATCCGTGGTGGCGGCGACCACGGCCTCGCGGTGCGCCTCCTCGACCCGAAGTTGCTCGTGCCGGATTGCCGCACGCGACTGTACGACATCGGTGAAATGCCGGCTATGGGCGGAAAGCAGCCGCATCGTGAGGATCGCGACCATCACAAGACCGAACGCGGCTCCACGAAAATAATGGTCGGGTTCGAACAGCGCGACGCCTGAGATTGGCCCGATGATCAGGATGAGCGGAATCCTTCCGGCGGCCGGAAGCGCCGTTAGTCCGTAGGCGACACCGATGGCGGTGAGACCGCCGAACAGCATGACGGCCATGTGCGAGGAGGCGTCCGCATTCCCGATGAGGAGTTGCAGAGAGCGGGCACAAACGGCGACGCAGACGAGCGCCGCAAAAATTACGGTCTGCTCGAGCCGCCGGACCATCAGGCGATGGGTCACTTCCGTGCTTGGTCGGAACCACTGGAAAAGCCTGAGAATTCCGCAGGCGGCAATAAAGGTCGGAAGGTTGAGTCCGATTGCGATATGCCCGGCAGCCGACAGCTCCATCGCCGAGAGATTGACAAACCCGAGTAGGTAGACGACCGGGACCTGCCGCCTTAGCGACCAATAGCGCTCCTCGACGAGGGCTCGTCCCGAAGCGGTTCCAAGGTCGACGCTGACATAGGCACCCATGATCCGGCGGATGAAGGTCTTGATCACGGGTGGGACGCCGCCAACAGGCTGGTTGAGCCCCGCTCGTTCCAGTCTCGACGTTGGAATGAACGGGGCTCGGTCATGCAGAAGCTCTCAAGTGGGGTTGGGAGCCGCTCACACACCCCTGGTACAGCCGCCCCTTTAACCGGCGGTTGCGGTTTGGTCCGAATTGGGGACATCGAAAAACGGCCCCGACCGGTCATGAGCGACGGTCGAACGCGGCTTCGAGCCGCGCGAACGGCCGAGCCAACGCCTCGTGGACCAATGCCGCGGCGCCGATCGACAGGCAAAAGATGATGATGCCGAGGCCGAGAAACTCGATTCCCCGGCCCCGTGTTCGCGCATCGGCATAGCTTTGGCGCGGCCGCTTGCGCCGCTCGAGTACGACCCCGTCCGTGGCGACCAGCCTCAATCCCTGGACCTGGCCGAGCGACACGATTTGCTCAATCGGCAGCCGTTCGTCGGACCGAAGTCCGACCCGGCTGCCGCTTCGCCAAACAACCCGCGCGACGATCACATGATCGTCCCTGCGAAGCTCGACCCTGCTGCCTTCGGGTCCGGCGCGGGCCGACTGGATCATCATCCCGCGCGATGAAATGTTGAGGATGCACGCATCGCTCCATTGGGTGTCGGTTCGTAGCCGCGCCGGAATCATCACGCGCCGCCTCAGCTCGCGCGGCCGCTCGTTCGACGATCTGCCCGGATTTCCCATGACGGGGCGCTTGCACCCCAAGTGATTGGGCTTTTTTGAAGCCTTGCTCCGCAACGGACCAATCTTTCGGCGATCAACGCGAAAGCTAGCGCCGTCAATATAGCTCCAGCTCAGAGCCGCGCTCCCGCTCGAATTGCGACAGATTGCGAAATGCGGCTAGCTTTATCCGGTGCCGCCGGAACCTCCAGTCAGGGCAGTCATCGCCATCGTCGGCTCGCTCTGGCTTTGTGCGTGCGGCAGGGGTGGTGGGAACCAGCCAAGCCAACAGCCTGCATGGCCCGTAGCCTACGGGTCCCGCGAGCCCGGCTCGAAAATCCTGCCGACCCACGAGGCTTCCTTTATGTTGATCGCCGCGGACGGGCCCACTCGCCTGGCGAATCTGCGGGCCCTGATCATGCAAGCGGGAAAACAATGCCAGTATGTGACCAGCGGAATCCTCATCGGGGGCCTCGACGGCACCGACGAGTGGCGCGTGAAGTGCACCGATAGCGGAACATGGACTATTTGGCTGAAGCCGGACGGTGCCCCGGAGGTCGACCGGTGCTCGGACTCGGAATGTCGCTGACCAGCAAGTGTTAGCTTGTTCGAACAATTGCGCGTCCAAAGTAGTCGTCAGTTCCACCGAATTTTGTAGCGCGAGCCTCGCGGCCAAAGCCGCCAGGCAAATCGCAGCAGCAATGCCGCACAGCCAGCCGGCATTAACGCCGAAGAGACGACAAGGAGAGATGCAACACAGAGTCTCGGAATGGTGACACCCATACAAGTCCGACTTTGGAAAACGGGTGCGCCGAGCTCGCACCCGCCTCAGGAATC
>Ga0207678_10003997_pt1 | contig 13264 bp, 9 predicted proteins | sample KBSC63metaG_FD_184319 | JGI IMG/M metagenome (GOLD analysis project Ga0207678, IMG submission 184319) | Corn rhizosphere microbial communities from Kellogg Biological Station, Michigan, USA - KBS C6-3 metaG (SPAdes) (version 2) | ecosystem: Host-associated > Plants > Roots > Rhizosphere > Soil ... | reverse complement strand
CACCGCCTGGCCGCGCACGACCTTCCAGTCCTCGTCGGTCTTCGGACGCTTTTCTTCGACGCCCTTCTCGTTCGCGACCGTGGCCACCGATTCCCACAGATGATCGGCCGCTGGATCGATCATCGTGGCCATGATGTCCTGGATGCCGGTAACTGGCTTGAGATGCGTTGCAATCGGCGCTGGCGCCGGTGCCGGAGTGTTCGCTTCCGCAGTCGTCGCGCGTGGACCGCATCCCGCTGCAACTGTCAGCGTCGCGAGAGCGAGCAAGAGCGAGGTGAGATCGATCGTTCGAAGTTTCATTGGCAGATCTCGCAACGTTGGAGGATAGAATCAGAGCGCCAGGCCGCCCGAGACTTCGATGCGCTGCGCGTTGATCCAGCGATCGTCGTCCGAGAGCAGCGCGGCGATCATCGGACCGATGTCTTCGGGCACACCGACGCGGCCGAGCGCCGTTTCGCTGGCGATGCGCCGGTTGAGCTCCGGATTGTCACGGACCATGCCGCCGCTGAAATCCGTCGCGATGGCGCCTGGCGCCACGGTGTTCACGGCGATGCGGCGAGGGCCGAGTTCCTTCGCGAGATAGCGCGTCAGAACTTCCACCGCGCCCTTCATGGAGGCATATGACGCGCTACCCGGAATCGAGATGCGAGTCAGCCCCGAGGAGAGATTGACGATTCGCCCGCCGTCGTTGAGCAGCGGCAGCAGCTTCTGCGTCAGGAAGAAGACGCCCTTGAAGTGCACGTTATAGAGAGCGTCGAGCTCCGCTTCGGTGGTCTTCTCGAATGCGTTGTGATGCGAGGTACCGGCGTTGTTGACGAGATAGTCGAAGCGCTGAACGCTCAGCCGATGCAACGCGTCACGTACGCGCACCACGAAGTCGTCGAACTCAAACGCCAACCCGAGGGTCCGCGCATTCCCGGCGTTCACCTGGCGAAGCGGCGAGTAGTGCTCCTCGTGAAAGGTTCGGCCGTTCAGCGGCCAATCCCCGGCGCTACGGGCCGCGCTCACCGGCGCCGCTGCCACGAGCGCTGCCACTAGCGCCGCTCCGACCCTGGGAGCAGTCGATGATTGCCGCACGTGATTGCGGTAGCGGACTGCCATGCAGTGACTTCTCCTTCCTGGTTTCCAACACAAACAACGAGAACGCAGACATTTTTCGACAATTCGAACGTGTGGACCCACAATGTTTGGTTCGATTAAGAAATACCTGTACTTGATAGAGTCGACGTGGTGGCGTGTGGCGCCAAGCGCGACCGAAATAGGAACGAGAAGACACCGTCAGATTTAGCGCGAACTTACACGCACTTCAGACCATCATCCCCGGCTCGGGGCTGAGCCGGGTCACTCGGCGATGCGAGCGCGCCGGCAATGATGGCGTCTCGATCGCTGCGCAAATGACGGACTACAAGATGATGACCGCCCCCACGATATTGTACGCAGCGTAAGTGACTCCGCCGATCGCCCAGCCGTCAGTCGGCGCGGGTTTCCTTGCGTCATCGGGTCGCCACAGGTGATCCCCACAGCGCCGGCGGACACGAGATCATGCCATTCTCATACCGAACCGGCGGCGCACGGTCCTGGCTGAGAAACACCGGCCCGTCCAGGTCCACAACCTTGCACAACTGCCCAACCAGGAATGCCGGTGCCATGGAGAGCGACGTGCCCACCATGTTCCCCACCATGACGTCCATGCCGCAGCGCCTCGCTTCGCGCGCCATCTGCAGCGCCTCCGTAAGACCACCAGATTTATCGAGCTTGATATTGATGACACTGCAACGGCCGCGCAGCTTCGGTATGTCGCTCACGGATTGCACACTTTCGTCCGCCGCAACCGGAATGGGTGATTGCAACCCATCCAACAACGCTTCCTGACCTGTCTTGAAGGGCTGTTCGATGAGCCTCACTTCGGCGGCGATGAGAGTTGGAAGCAGCCCCGCGAGTGACTCCCGGGTGAAACCCTGGTTCGCATCAACTCCCAGCCAGACGTCCGGGCGCGCCGAACGAACGGCCTGCACCCGAGCGGCATCGGCGGGCTCGCCTGTCAGTTTCAACTTGATCGCCTTCGCCTGAGTGTAGGCGCGGGCGTCCGCGGCCATCTTGTCGGGATTATTGGCGCCCACCGTGAAAGTGGTGAGCAGCGGCTGCGGCGGCTCCAGGCCCGCGATCTGCCAGGCCGGTCGCCCGCTCAGCTTCGCTTCGAGATCCCACAGCGCGCAGTCCAAAGCATTACGAGCGCCGCCCGGCGGCAGCAAAGTTTGCAAGGCCGCGCGGTCCAAGCCCGCTTCCACTCGCTGACGTTGCGCGTCGAGCAGCTTGAAATTGTCGTGAGGGTTGTCGCCCGGGTGGTAATAGACGCCGGCGGATTCGCCGCGTCCCACCAGGCCATTCGCTTCGACCTCGGCCGTGAGCACCTCACTGTCCACCATGGTGTGACCGGTGATGTGGAAGGGCTCCTTCAAGAGAAACTTTTCGATCGCGAGCCGCAGGGTGACTGGGCCAGTACCACGAGTTTGCATGTTGTCATCCGTCCAGGCAGGCGGCGACCAAACGATCCAGCGCAGCCCCCGAACGCAGCGGGTCGGCGACCGGTAGACCGAGGGCCTTGCTCTGCTGCGAAAGCACTTCCGCGGCGCCCGCTGCATCGAGCCCGGACGTGTTCAACGATACGCCCGCGCAACGCACCCGCGGATTGGTGCGTCGAGCGAGTTGCAAGGTGAGCTCGATCGCCTCGGGAATCTGCGGCGTCGGATAATCGGGAAGGCCGAGCACGGTATCGCGGCCCACCTCGTGGCAAATGACAATCACATCGGGCTGGGTCCCGTGCATCAGTCCCAGAGACACTCCAGCATACAAAGGATGAAAGACCGATCCTTGACCCTCTACCACATCCCAATGAGTTGGATCGGCATCGGGCGACAGCACTTCGGCCGCTCCGGCGACGAAATCGGAAATCACCGAGTCGATGGGGATGCCGCCACCGGCTATGAGAATTCCCGTCTGCCCGGTCGCACGAAAGTCCGCAGACACGCCGCGCTTCTTGAACTCTCGAGTGAGCGACAGCGCGGTGTATTTCTTGCCCAGCGCGCAATCGGTCCCTACCGTCAATAGCCTGCGACCGGTCCGTTTACGTCCGTTACCGGTTGTCAGGCCCGGCGGCGGCTGGCGCACGTTGATCAGCTTGCGCTCCATCCTCGCGGCGGCGGCGGCCAACTCGGGCACAGACTCGAGGCGAGTGTGCATTCCACTCACGATGTCCAACCCCGCTTCCATCGCCTGCACCAGCGTGGGAACCCAAGCCGCCGCGAGGTTGCCTCCGATCTGCGCCACCCCGATGACCAGGCTCCGCGCGCCCAACTCCTTGGCTTGCGCCGGACTCATGCGCGGCAAGCCGGTCGTGACCGCTGTGGGTGACAGGGCACACTCCCCTACGCAACGGTCGCGCGCCCAATCACAGAGCCCGAATGCTGTCTTGGCGAGACGCGGCTCGGAAATGTCGCCGACGAAAAGCAGGTAGGGTTGCGGCAAGGTAAGTTCAATCATGAAATCCTCTGGAAGTTGCTGGCATACGTCTGCCGCCGGCTATTGGCCGACGTGGGCATCCGATGCATCCGGTTGCGTGTTGACGGGCAAGCTCACATACGAGGCGGTCTCGCCGGAGCGGTAGACGGACTGCGTCGCGACCTGAAAGTCACTCTGGGTCGCTTCGTAGATATTCGGTATGTAGGTCTGCGGATTACGGTCGATGAGCGGAAACCAACTGCTCTGGATCTGCACCATGATCCGGTGGCCCGCCTTGAACGTGTGGTCGCGGCAGCGCAGGCTGAAGACGTAGGGCGTCACACGCCCCGGCGTCACCGCCTCGGGTACGCTGAAACTATCGCGGTACCGCGCGCGGAACACTTCCTCGGCCAGCATGAATTCATAGCCGCCGAGATTCTCCGGCTGCATCGTTTCCGGGTAGACGTCGATCAGCTTCACCACCCAGTCGCTGTCGGAGCCCGTCGTCGCCGCGAACAAATGCACGATAGGCTCTCCTGTAACGGTCATGTCCTTTTGCAGAACGTCCGTTTGATACACGAGAACATCGGGACGCCCGTCGACGAATCGCTGATCGTACATCTGCCACTGCGGCCAACCGTTCCGGGTAATCGGACGCGGCACGAAGGGCACCGGCTTGTCGGGATCCGACACGTATTGATCGTGATCCCCAGCCGGCTCGCGGGGCGGCGCGAAAGCCAGACCACCGGCGGCCTGGAGATACAACTTACCCTGTTGGACTCCCTGCTTCGGCGGCCACGCGTCATACTGCTGCCACCGGTTGCTGCCGGTACGGAATGACAGCACTTCGGGCAATTCGACCTTGGGGACACCCTTGAGCCAATGCGCGAAGAAAGGTGCCTCGATCTGCTCGCGATAATACTGACTCGTATTGCTGTCGAAGCGGATCGCGCCCAGTGCGTCTCCCTTTGGGCTCATGGCCCAACCGCCGTGGTACCACGGCCCCACCACGAGATTGTTGATCCCCTGGGTATCGCCCTTCTCGTACTGCTTGTAAGTCTCGAACGCGCCGTAGTGATCTTCGGCGTCGAACCATCCGGCGACCGTCAAGGTGGGCACCTTCACCGGAGACTGGATGTACGGGAGCACCCCGCACATATCCTCCTTCCAGAAGTCGTCGTCGTTCGGATGCAGGTCGAAGGCATTCCAGCTTGGCGCCTGACCGTGGAAGATCTGCTTATTGATGTTCGAGAGCGGGCCGAGCTCGAGGAACTGCGTGTAATGGTCGTAGCTACCGAAGCTCGCCGAGCGGTCCAACCCCCGCTCCATGCTGCCGATCCAACTGAAGGCGTAGTCGAGTCGGAATGCTCCGTTATGATGGAAATCGTCGCCAACGAACATGTCGGCGCAGGTCGCTTGCGGGGAGGCAGCTTTCAGCGCCGGGTGCGGATCGACGAGCGCGCGAGTAGTGAGAAAGCCCCCGTAGGAGATACCCAGAGTTCCCACCCGACCGTTGTTCTTCGGGATATGGGCGATCATCCAGTCGATCGTGTCGTAGGTATCCGACGACTCGTCGGTCGCCTTACGCGAAGTGTTGTGGCGGATCCGCGGCCCAAGCGATACGTACTTCCCCGTAGAGGCGCCGCGCCCACGGGTATCCTGAAATACGAAGATGTAGCCATCGCGAATCAGATGGGGGTATTCGCGCAGCCAGGCGGCATAGCCGTACTTATCGGGCCGCAGCCCGTACGGCGAGCGCACCAGGATGATGGGGAGAGGCTCCTTCTGATCGCGCGGGGTGTAAATCTCCGTGTACAACTCGGCCCCATCGCGCATTTTAATTCGTGCGGCGGTCTTGTTCAGCACCGGTGTGAAGTCCGGACCCTCCACCCGGCCCTCTCGGGCCCGCATGACTTCCGCGCTCGATTGCTCGGCCCACGGTGGCACGGTCAACGGCTCGAAGCCCGCGGGCGCTTGTGCTCCAACTGCGAGCGGCAGTCCCACCAAAGCGAGGCACCCGGCGAGCGACCTAGTGACCTTCATGCTTTGTCTCCTGGGAAGCCGCGCTCTCAATCAACATGTAGTCGTATATGGAGCGTCCGATCTGCGCGATCACCTGCTCACGCGCCCCGAACGGCTTCGGGCTCTTCTTGATGTAGACCGCGACGATGATGTGACCCCGGCCATCCGGCAGGTCGATGATGCCAACATCGTTGAGAGTGCCGCCGATGGTGCCGGTCTTGTCCTTTACGACTGTACCCGGCGGCAACAGGGCGCGCAGCCGCTTCAGACCCGTAATGTTTCTTTGCATCGCGCCCAGCAGGACGTCCGTACTACGGGGGCTCAACACGTGGCCAGCCGCAATGCGCGACAACAGCGCAACCATCGCCTCAGGGGTCGTAGTATCGCGTGGATCATCGTCGTAGTGCGGATTGGGTCGCGTCGTGTTCTCGTCAATCTCTGGATGGGTGGCGACGAGCGACTTCAATTGCTCGTTCAGGGGCACGGGCCCCGGTGGTATGTCGAAGAAGCGCCTCACGATGTCATTGGTGTCACCGTCCACGCGCATGTCTTGCACGCCCTGCGTCCTCACCCAGTCGGTCACGGCGGCGGGTCCGCCGGCCAACGCGGTCAGCACGTTCGTCGCCGTGTTGTCGCTGCGAGTGAGCATGGTTTCGATCAGGTTATGGACGGAGACGGAAATGCCTTCAAACGGAAAGATCTCCGCAATCCCTTCCGACATCAGCACGCGCTCGGGGTTGATGGGCACGAGCTGCGCCAATGTGAGCGAGCCGGCATCCACCTTGGCCAGAATGGCCCCCGCGACCGCGACCTTGAAGGTGCTCGCCATCGGAAATCGCACATCGCTGGCGAGCGACAGCGTCGAGCCAGACTCAGTGTGGCGCGCGAACACGCCGACCTCACCGCCCGCATCCTTAGCTAGACGAGCAATATCCGCCTCGACAGCACGCCGTGCTGGCGTGTTCGTTGCGGCCGCTGAGAGCGGCATCGACACGACTATCGCAGCGCAAGCAACCGCGATATATCTCTTCTTGTCCATACGCCCTCCCCCTGCGGCTTCAGAACTTCATCGAGGCCGTCAGCCCGATGGTCCGCGGCGGCAGCACCGTGGCAGTCCATTGATTGGAGAAGTTTCCGAAGCTCGGATTGTTGAGTCCACCGTAGCCCACGAACGCGCGCGTGTCCGTCACGTTTTTGACGAACGCCTGGATAGTCCACGGCCCGCGAATGACGCCGGCACGCAGATCCAACGTCGCGTATCCCGGTAGTAAATTGCGCGTGTAACCGGTAATCGCTCCAGTGTTCGGGTCGTAGATCGGAATGACACCGAAGTTGTTGATCGCGCCCTCGCCCGAGGCCTTCTGCGGATCGTAGCCGAGCGACAGACTGTTCGGCCGCGCCATGGTGGCGAACACTGACAGGCCCGCAAATCCATCCAGATTCGTGGCGAGCGGGAAGTTGTAGTCGGCGTCGAATTGACCGCTGAATCGGGGAGTCAGCGGCAGCCGGTGCCCGGTTTGGGCCAGGTCCACATTCGACTGCGCATCGTCGTCCAGTCGATTGTCGTTATACGTCGCGCTGGCGGCCAGCTTGAGACGGTTGATCGGAACCCACGTGAAGGATGCCTCGACGCCTTCGGAATGCGCGCGACCCGCATTTGCACCGAAGGTGAACGATCCTAACGTTACGCTCTCTTGAACATCCTTCCAGCGAATGTAATAGACGGACAGATCCACGGTTGCCCGGCGTTCGAGAACCGCGGCCTTCCAGCCAGCCTCATAGCTCGTCAAGTGATCTGGCTTGAACGTCGACGGGATACCGGCAGCCACGGCATCCGGCGTAAGGAAAGAAACACCTCCGGGGCGGTACCCCGTCGCGACTCGGGCATACACCATCTGATCGTCCGTCAGCTTGAAGCGCGGATTCACGGCCCATGTCGAAGCGTGCTCGTGCTCCAGCCCTTTGACGTGAACCGTGGGGCCGAAGATCAGTCCTTCGAAGAACGACTCGAGCTGCTGATCGTCCACGCTGTAGCGTGCACCGACGTTGACGTCGAAGCGATTCGTGAAGTGATAGTCGATGTTGCCGAATCCGGAACGCTCGAGGTAATCGTTGTTGTGATAGCCGTCGAAGGTGGGCCCGAATTGAGTGACGTAGGTCTGCGTCGCGATATCGAACATGTTCGCGGACTGAGCGTACGTGGTTTGGTCGTGGGTGTAGTAGAAACCCAGCTGCCATTCGAGCGGGCCCGTGGTGCTCGATGTGAGTCGCAGCTCTTCGGTGCTCTGCCGGCCATACACCTGGAGCGGATTGTCGAGACCGACGTTGGCCACGCCTAGCGCGCCTTCCAGCAACGCGGAGTACGCGGGCGAGACATCATTGTCGGCGCCGTTCGTCAGGGTCGAGAAGCTGGTCGACGACATCAGGTTCGCCCAACCGAGATTCCATTGGATGTCGGCGTTGTAAACGCCGTAACGCGCCTTGAAGAACTCATTGCGCCAGGAGCGCTCGTGAGTGAGGCCCCCGTAAAGAGACTCATTCGTATACGGATCGATGTCGACGGAATCGTTCCCCTGGGACTTCATGACCTGGATCAGGGCCGACAGGTTTACAGTTATTTTGTCGGTGGCATTCCAAAGAAGCGCAGCACGGAAACCCTGCGTGCGTGTGCTGTTGACATCCGTCGAGCCGAGCGACGGATCATCGATATAACCCGGATCCTTACGAGTGAAGGCGCTCAAACGCAGTCCGAGGGTATCGGCGACCAGCGGAATGTTTACCGCACCGCGCAGCGCACCTCCGAGGCCTCCGTCATGGGCGGTGTCGCCCGTCACCTCAACTCGTCCGCTGAAGTGATTCGGATCGGGTTTGACGGTCACATACTTGAGCACGCCACCGATGGCATTGGCGCCATACAGCGTACCCTGCGGCCCCCGGACCACTTCGATCTGCGCCAGATCACTGGGATCGAGGCTTGGCGTGACATACGCGCTATTCGCGTTCGATGCGCTCGGCGTCATCGGAACGTTATCGATGTACGTCACCACCGTGGCATTGGAATCGCCTGCATTGATGCCACGAAACGTTATCCTGGTCTGACCGGCCCGCTGGTCATCGAAAGTCACGCCGGGCAGCCTCGTCAGATAGTCCTCCAGGCGCACCGACTGAGTCTGCTCGAGTGTGTCCGCGCTGATCGTGCTGACGGGAGCAGGAACGTCGAGCAGCTTTTCGTCACGCTTGCGCGCGGACACGACCACTTCCTGCAGCACGCTTCCTTCGGAGGGGTCGTCCGCGGCTGACGCGGCCAGCGCGGGCATGGCTGCCATAGCGACCGTCGAAGCGAGCAGCAACGCTGCAACAGCCTGTATCACCGACACCGGAGTGGAATTGTCGTTGTGGTTCATTCTCTTCCCCCAATAGATTCAGTCTTGTCGCCGGTTGCGATCCTCAGTCCAGGTTCACGAGCTGCATGTCGAGCGGCAGCTCGCCCCGGTGCTTCTGCGGCGCGGGCAGCGGCTCGATCGTGATGCTCTCGCCGAGCGAGCCGCGAATCTGCTTGGTCACCGTGAACTGCGGCAGCACATACGGCACGCCCTCGCTTGCCAGCGGCGAGTTGCGGTCCATGAGTTGGAAATGCAGATGAGGCTCGGTGGAATTTCCGGTGTTACCGAGGAGCGCCATCACTTGTCCGCGCTCCACCCGGTCACCCACCTTCACGCGCAGTGAGCCCGGTTGCAGGTGGGCGTACATGGCGAACACCCCGCCGCCCAGGTCGAGATTGATATGATTGCCGGCTACCGTCTCGAGTGTTATCGGCACCGCCGGCGGTTGCTGGGGGACGTTCTCCTGGATTCCGTCCTTGATCTCGCTGACCACGCCATCGGCGACGGCCAGCACTTCCGCGCCGTAGCACAGATAGCTGCGATTATCCTTCCCGTCCCCATGGAAGGTCCGCGAATCCGCCCCGATGCGGACCCAGTCAATCGCAAAGCGCTGACCGATGTATGCCGTTCCGCCGATCACGAAGTACCCGCGGCGATGCTGTGAAGAATTCGCGGGGCCATTCGCGGCGACCCAGTCGGTTCCGCGCAGCGGCGAGGAGATTTCACGCGCACTACCCCGTACAACCGTGGTAGGTGCGTCGATCACCCGGGGCGCCTCGCCTTCACGCTGCACGGAAAAATGATGCCGCAGTTGCGTCGGCGCGGCTGATTTGCCATCGAGATCCACCCAGAGGTAGGCGATCACGCTCTCCCCGGGGGCCACGACGACGGACGGCGGGTGCTCGGAGCGTCGCGGCCCACCCTTGTGCCAGAGCAGCTCGGCGACTTTGTCGCTCGCCACGGAGAGCCGGTTGATGCCCTTTTCGTCACGGACGTCGAGTTGCCGGAGCGTCCAGCCACTCTCACTGACGTTGGTGATCTCGATTTCGTAGGCGAGATGAGCCGCCCCGTTTGCGCGGAAGAGCATCGGTGCGACCGGGATGGCAACCTGAAGCGGCGCATCGATGACGACCGGCAATGCGGCCGCCGCAGTCGCGACTCTCTGCGCCGCAATCAACAATCCCGTAATGAGCAGAGCGGCCAGTCTGTTGCGATTCATGTGCCGTACCTGTGAGCTGCGAGTTGGAGTCATTTTTCCCGAATGTACACTTAATTATCCATTTTGGAAATATTTTCCTAGCGTGCTACCGTAACAACATCGGCACCGTTTTCGGCACACAAATTGGGAGTGACAGCTCATGAGAGTCCGCTGCGCAGCCTGGGCATGCACCGCATTGCTTTCTTTTGCCGGGGCACAGGCGGCGGACCCGCCTTACGACGTCGTCATTCGCAACGGCCGCGTCATCGACGGCAGCGGCAATCCATGGGTCGTTGCCGACATTGCCATTCAGGGCGACCGGCTCGTGAAGATCGGCCGGATTGAGGGCCACGGACGGCAAGAAATCAACGCCACCGGACTCTATGTCTCGCCCGGTTGGATCGATATGATGGACCAGTCGGGCGAAGTGCTGCCCAAGAATGGCCTTGCGGAAAACAAGCTGCGCGAAGGAATAACGACCGCGATTGCCGGCGAAGGCGGAACGCCCGTGCCGTCCGCGCAAATCGCCGAATATTTCGGCTCCCTGGAGCGGCAAGGCATCTCACTCAACTTCGGCACCTACTACAGCTCTGCGCAGGCGCGTGTCGAGGTCATGGGTGATGTCGCGGGAAAACCAACAGCCGCGCAGATGGAAAAGATGAAGGCCCACGTCGAGGAGGCCATGCGCGCCGGTGCGATGGGCATCGCAACCGCGCTGATTTATCCTCCGGACGCATATCAAAGCACGGCGGACCTCATCGAGCTCGCCAAGGTGGCGGGCCGCTACGGCGGTATCTACGCGAGTCACATGCGTGATGAGGGCGCGAAGCTGCTGGACGCGATCAACGAGTCCATCCGCATTGGCGAGGAGTCAGGCATCCAAGTGGAAATTTTCCACTTCAAGGCGGCCTACGCACCGCAATTCGGCAAGCTGACCCCAGCGGCCGGCAAGCTCATCGAGGAAGCGCGCGCCCGTGGCGTGAACATCGCGGCCGATATGTACGTTTACACCGCCGGGGGCACCGGTCTCGACATCACGGTTCCGAACTGGATCTGGGAAAAAGGCCAGAAACACGGCTTGGCGCTGCTGGCCGACCCCAAGGTGCGCGCACGACTGAAGAAGGAGGTGGCCACGGGCTCCGAGCCCGGCTGGTCGAACCTGGTCGAGTCGAGCGGCGGCTGGGAGCACGTGGTTCTGGCGAATGCCTTCAATCCGAAATACGACGCATATCGCTACAAGGATCTCGCCTATATCGGCCAGCAGCTCCATCAGGACCCGGCGGACGTGGCATGGGACATTGTGTTGGGTGCGCAACCGCATCGCGCGATGGCGCTTTACTTCATGATGAGTGAGCCGGACATCGAGACCGCGTTGCGCTGGCCGTGGATGAGCATCGGCAGCGATGCGGGCGCCAACGAGGGCGCCGGAACAATGGACGCCATCGGCCTGCCGCACCCCCGCTCGTATGGAAACTTTCCCCGAGTCATCAGCGAGTACGTGAAGAAACGGCACGTCCTCACGCTTGAAGATGCGGTTCGCAAGATGACTTCCTGGCCGGCAGCGCGGATGCGGTTGTATGACAGAGGAGCCATCCGCGAGGGACTGAAAGCCGACCTCACCGTCTTCAACTACGACACCTTGCAGGACACCTCGACATACGAGAATCCACAAAGCTATCCCACCGGCATCGACTATGTTCTGGTCAACGGCCAGTTGGTGGTGAATCACGGCCGGCACACTGGCGCGAAGCCCGGCAAAGTGCTGCGCGGCGCCGGTTACGACAGCCCGCCGTCCCTTTGACTCTGTGACGGCAACCGCCCCAGAATAGTCACGAATTGAGCGGACGGAGGCGCGATGAGGGGCGAAAACCGGGGCATGGGCGCGAAATTGAAGGCGTTGCGCAAGCATCGCCGGCTCACCCTGAGCATGCTCAGCAAGCGCACGGGCTACTCGGTTTCCGCTTTGTCCAAAATGGAAAACGAGCGTCTCGGGCTCACCTACGACAAGCTCGCACAACTCACCGTCGCGCTCGACGTGGACATGAGCACTCTCTTCACGGACGGTGCGCAGATCGACGAGCCCCTTGCCGCCGGCCGCCGCAGCGTGGCGCGCAAGGGCAGCGGCAAGAAGGTTGTGACCGGTAACTACAACTACACGTACCTGTCGCCGGAGCTCAGCCGCAAGCAGATGGTGCCGCTCACCGCAACGGTACGCGTCACGAACCTGGAGGACTTCGGTCCCCTCATCCGCCATGGGGGTGAGGAATGGATCTACGTCCTCAAGGGCGAGATCGAGGTCCATACCGAGTTCTACGAACCCGAGCGGCTGCGCGCGGGCGACAGCATTTACATCGATAGCCGCATGGGACACGCCTACGTCAGCACGGGCAAGGTGCCGGCCGAATTGGTCTGCGTCTGCTCCGCTCCCGAAGCGGAATTGTTGGAAAGTGCCGATGTGCAGGGGAAACCAGCGCGCACCAAGCCCCTCGCAGGCCGCAAGGACCGCAAATAGCTCCGTCGATGGGCTGCCATCTTCTGGATGCGAACCACCCTTTCAGATCTGCTTCGCGGCAGCGCGTGCTGCTGGCTTCCTCAACCTTCAACCAACATCTTCTGGACAATCATACGACACACGTTTTACCAATCTGGTTTCAATTGGCTGGATCCAGGGGTTTCAAATAGCCGGCACGTCGTCGTGGGCCGGAGAGTTAGCATCAGCGTGTTGGAATCTGATGAGTCAACAACGAGTGGCCAACACCGTCGACGAGTTTCCGACGTCATCCGATTCGAACGGCGCGTCGGCGTCTGGTTGTTCGGACCGAGGCTGCCGCTCGACCATGATTACGTGCAAGGGTGTAAGTGTGGCTTGCCCTTGCATGCGCGGCGACCCACCGAGTTTCCGCCGCGTCGAGGAAACGAACTCGGTAGAAGACAAGCTGTTGCGCGGCAGGTATGTCTACAGACCGCAGCCTATGTGCATCTGGTTCAAGCGTCGTTTCGGCAGTAGGCTGGCAGTAGAAAACCGCGATGTTGGCTTGGGTGCCCTAACCCATTGTTTTTAAACTGGCGGAGAGAGAGGGATTCGAACCCTCGAAGGGCTTTTGACCCTTACACCCTTAGCAGGGGTGCGCCTTCGACCACTCGGCCATCTCTCCGCATCGCT
>Ga0207678_10003992_pt1 | contig 13273 bp, 12 predicted proteins | sample KBSC63metaG_FD_184319 | JGI IMG/M metagenome (GOLD analysis project Ga0207678, IMG submission 184319) | Corn rhizosphere microbial communities from Kellogg Biological Station, Michigan, USA - KBS C6-3 metaG (SPAdes) (version 2) | ecosystem: Host-associated > Plants > Roots > Rhizosphere > Soil ... | reverse complement strand
CGTCGCGGCCATAGAGGTCCTGATAATCGACGATCTTGCCGTCGTTGAGCGCGGCTGCGCTGAAATAGACGATGTAGACCGGGATCGGCTTCACGAAATTGGCCTGCTTGGTCTTGCCCGACGCGAGCTGCGCCTGAATCTTCTCGGGGGTCCAGTCGCCGCCGTCGTCGCCGAGCAACTGGGTCGCGAGGTCCATGATATGCTGGGTCCGGATGCAGCCGTGGCTCAGCGCGCGCATCCGGCTGTCGAAGCGGCTGCGGGCATTGGTGTCGTGCAGATAGATGTTCTGCGGGTTGTACATCACGAACTTGACCTGCCCGAGCGCGTTGGTCGGCCCTGGCGGCTGGCTCCAGCGGATGATCTTGCCGTCCTTCTTAACCGGCACGAACCCCTTCTTGCCAACCACTTCATGCGTAATGCTTGGCGGCACTTCCCACGACGGATTGAGCATCACGCCGACGGCAGTGGCCGAAAGCTGCGGTGTCGGGGTCTTGGTTGCGCCGGCGATTGCCCGCTGCTTCCACCGGTTGACCCCGTTCTCGACCAGGGTGGCGTGGAAGCCGGGCACGTTGACGATGATATATTTCGGCCCGAGTTCGCGCGGCAGCCAGCGCCACCGGTCCATGTTGAGGCGGATGCGCTCGATGTTCGACGACTGGGTCGCCGGGGTCATTTCCAGCGCCGCCTTCAACGCGGCATATTGCGGGTGGGTCGGAAGCAACCCGTTGAGGCTGTCGGCGATGCGATGCGTGGCAAGGGCATTGCGCAGAAGCGCGTCCTGCTTTGCGGCGTCGAGATCGGGGTCGACCATGAACCAGGCGATCCGCGCCGAACGCTTGACGTGGCCGAGCGCGAGGTCGGACGAGAGCTGGTTGAACCGCTCGGTCGCGGCTTGCGACATCGCCAGCGGATTGCCCGACTGGATTGCCGCCTCGAGCCCCTCTGGATCGTAATCGCCGGGATTGAGCCCGTCGGCACCGACCTGGCCGATGTAATGGACGAGGTCCTGCGCGCTGGCCGGATCCCACACCACTGGCGGCGGCGGCAGCGGCGGAGCGACGACTGGCGGCGGAGTCTGGACCGCCTCCGGCGCCAAAACGGGATTGCCCGCGACCGGAGCTCCGGGCTGGGCGGTCGCTGCGGCGGGCGGCGCCGGCCGCGGGGGCGCAGGGGCTTGCGCGAGAGCGGGGACCGCGGCGGCGGCAAGCATCGTCGTTGCAAAAATCCAGGACGTCGCCCGAGTGCTCAGCGGCACCTTCAACCTGTTCATTTTAAACGAATACCCCAAGAGTCCGCGGATGATATCGTGATTGTCGGCCGCTCGCCAGTCGCGCCGGCGCAACAGTCGCGCAAGTTCGTCACCTGCCGGTTCTTGCAAACCAATCCTTAAGCGGGGCTGGCTAAGGTCGAGTTAGCCTTGTGGGAGCGAATTGGACGTGGCGTCCGGATATTTTCTCGACGGCGGGATGATCCCGCGCACCGAAAAGCGCTCGATCGACGAGCGCGGCGAATTGCGGCGCGCGTCGATCTCGAGCACCGGAGTGCTGGAGTTTCGCGGCCGCAAGCACGTCGTCCGGCTGGTCAATGTCTCCTCGTCGGGGGCGATGGTGATTTTCCCGCACACCCCGAATATCGGCGAAAAGCTGGCGCTCCAGCTGCTTGACGAAGGCCTGGTCACGGCACAGGTGCGCTGGGTCAAGGATGGCCGCATCGGCCTGTCTTTCGCGTCTCCGCTGGAGTAATCGGCGGATGGAGATGAGCTTCGTGACGATCAAAGCCCGCATTGCCGAAGACGAGCGCGACCGCCGCCGGGCTTCGCGCCTGCCGGTCGCGCTTGAGGCGACGGTGCGCGAGCTTGGCGCCAGCGGCATCGAAGCGCGAGTCCTCAACATCTCCGAAAGCGGGTTCATGGCGGTGGCCGAGGGGCAGTTCGAAGTCGGCTCGCGAGTGTGGCTGATGCTGCCCGGGCGCGAGCGCGCCAACGCCGTCGTCAAATGGACCGCCGGCGACAAGCTCGGCGCCGAATTCGCCGAGCCGATCTCGCTCACCGGGCTGAAGCCCTAAGCCCTCCGCTCGGCTGGCCCTGAGCCTGCCTCGCCTCAACCTTGGGCACCGCTCAAAGCCACGCATGGCCATGCAACCGGCCACGGCCGCGCGCGTTGGGCGGGCGAAAGGAAGGTCCGCAATGCCGACGACCTGGAGCAACAGCGATGCTCGCAAGCTTTATGAGCGGGGCTATCACGCGGTTTACCGCGAGCATGAAGTCAACCACTGCCCCGGATGCGGCCGTACCCATTGGCTGATCGGCCGGATGTCGGCCGAATGCGCCTTCTGCACGACCGCCTTGCCTCTGGCCGAGGCGAGCATGCGCTCGCACAACGGGCCGGTCGTCATCCAGCACAAGAACCGCGACGCCCACGCTTGGGCGGCCTGATTTAGCCCTTCCGCCGCACCGGCACCTGCACATTGCACAGGTCGACCCCGCCCGCCGGGCGGATATAGAAATCGTCGTTCCGGTTCGCGCGCACCCGCAGGTATTTGGCGAAGGTCGCGCTGGCCGTGTTCATGACCTCGAAGGCGGGCCGGTCCGGGGCAGGCATGTCGCTCGCCAGGCGGATGCCCGCGATCGGCACATATTGCGCCTTGTCCTTGTAGAAGCCGAGCGCCTCGGTCCCGCGCGGCAGCGAGCTTAAGCGGTCGATGCCCTCGACCACCCGGCCGACGATCGCGATGTTGCGGTCGAGCTGGCGCGGACCGTGGCCGATGACTGCATACAGCTCGCCGCCCGTGCCAGTGTCGGGCGACAGGTCGCGGCCCACCCCGACCGTGCCATAGCAATGCGTGAGATCGGCCCAGCCGGCTTTCGGACTGTAGGCGACCGGCCATCCGTCCACGAAGCCGGCGCCGGGCGCGTAAGGATCCGGCGAACCGAGCCGGGTGATCGCCAGCCCCTTCAGCGGCCGCGTATATTCGGCGGACGGCTTGGCAACGACCCCGGCCGGGAAGCCCTTGTCGCTGTCGTTCAAGCCCCATTGCGCGACATAATTGTCCTGCAGCCGGTAGATGGTGGCGCCATTCCAGTAACTGCCCCGCGCAAGCGCGCGAATGTTGGCAACGTGCACCGGCGCGAAAGCTGGCGCGAGCTGGATGACTACGCGCCCTCCGTTCGCCAAGTCCATCACCAGCAGGTCATCGGGGTCGATCGCCTGCCATGCGCTCGAGGGCGACTTGGCGACGATGTCGTTGGGCGTGAGCTTGGCGGGTCCCGCGCCGATCAGCAGCGTCGCGGCGGCGGTGACGAATAGCGGCAGCAGTCGCATATGTTCCTCCCCTTTGCCGGCGGTCTAGCCGAGCATTGGCGGCGCGGCTATCGCCGGGCGATGTTCACCGCCACCCTGATGCTGCTCGGCTCCGGCGAGCTCGGCCGCGAGTTCGCGATCGCGGCCAAGCGGCTCGGCTGCCGAATGATCGCCTGCGACCGCTATGCCAACGCGCCCGCGATGCAGGTGGCCGACGCGTTCGAAGTGTTTTCGATGCTCGACGGCAAGGCGCTCCGTGCGGCGGTCGAGAAGCACAAGCCCGACGTCATCATCCCGGAGATCGAGGCGATCGACACGGCAACGCTGGCCGAGCTCGAGCAGGAAGGATGGCGCGTCGCCCCATCCGCGAAGGCGGTCCAGCTGACCATGAACCGCGACGGTATCCGCGATTTCGCCGCCGACAAGCTGGGGCTCGTCACCTCCAAATATCGCTTCGCCGAAAGCCGCGACGAAGCCATTGCCGCAGCCGAGGAAGTCGGTGTGCCGTGCGTGATCAAGCCGGTCATGTCGTCCTCCGGCAAGGGCCAGAGCACCGCCAGGACCGCCGCCGAGGTCGGCAAGGCCTGGGACTATGCGGTCGAGAAGATGCGCGGCGATCGGCCGCGGGTGATCGTCGAGGAATTCATCACCTTCGACAGCGAAATCACGATGCTGACCGTCGCGACCAAGGACGGCATATTGTTCTGCGCGCCCGTCGGCCATCGCCAGGAGGCGGGCGACTATCGCGAGAGCTGGCAGCCCGCGGCATTGTCCGAGGGCGCGCTGATGTCGGCGCGGCACCAGGCCCGCAAGGTCGTCGAGGCGCTCGGCGGCCACGGCATCTTCGGGGTCGAGTTCTTCATCTGTGGCGAGAAAGCCATTTTCTCGGAGCTGAGCCCCCGCCCGCACGACACCGGCATGGTCACGCTCATTTCCCAATTCCCGAACCAGTTTGAGCTGCACCTGCGCGCGATCCTCGGCCTGCCCATCCCCTCGATCGAGCTGATCGGGCCGTCGGCGTCGGCGGTGGTGCTCGCGTCGCAGGAAAGCGAGAGCTTCAGCTATAGCGGCATCGCCGAGGCGCTGGCTCTGGGCGCGCCGCGCAATCCGGTCGACCTCAGGATCTTCGCCAAGCCGGTGACGCTCAAGAACCGGCGAATGGCTGTCGCGCTGGCGCGCGGCGCGTCGGTCGAAGATGCGGTCGAGCGCGCCAAGGCTGCAGCTTCCCGGCTGAAGATTCGTTACTCGAAGTGAAGGAGCCGCAAATGTCCTGGAAACTTCGACTGACGCTTCTGGCAGCGCTTGCGACCGCCGCTTGCGGCGACGGGCAGCAACAGCAGCAATCCAAACCGATCAAGGTCCGCGGAGCGGAGCAGGACCGACTGCATCAGCTCGACGCCTTCAATCTCGCGGTCGGCCTCAAACACGCGATCTACGACGCCGGTTACACCTGCAAGCGGATCGACAATGCCGGATTCGTCGGGGAGTATAAGAACCTCGACATGTGGACCGCGCACTGCGTCTACGACAGAGGTACCCCACGCGACTGGGCGATCTTCGCCGGCCCCGACGGCAGCGCCCAGGTTCGCGATTGCAAGGATATTCCGGGGTCCGGTCTGCCGGACTGCGTGATCAAGGTGAAGCCGAAGGGCAGCTTCAGCGCGGTGAAGTAAGCGCTCTCGTCAGTTCGGGTTGCACTGGCGAGTTTCCTTATACTCGCCCGCCGCCGACTTTTCCTTGATGGTGACGCAATTGCCCTGCTTGACCTCTTCGCGCCAGCTGCCGTCGGCATTGGTCACGCGGTTGGCCTTGGGCACGCGCTTGCCGTCCTTGATCTCGTAGCTCCAGCCCTTGGGGGTCTTCTGGTCCTGGCCCGAAGCCGCGGTCGCGTAACCCGCCGCCGCGACCAGCGCGACCCCGCCGAGCACCAGCATCGTTCTGCCGATCCGCATGTTCACACGACTCCTCATGCTTCCTTCTAGCGCCATCGAGGTGAACCCGGCCTGACAGCGGTTCATCGCGCCAACTCCTTCAAGTCACCCGATTCTCCGAACCTATGTCGGATCGAGATGACCGAATCGCAATGGGCCAGGGTGCTCTCCCGATGCGCGACGATCAGCGCGGCGGGCCGCGGCTCGAGCTGGCGCAGCCGTTCCAAGAGCCGCGCTTCGCTGTCGGGGTCGAGGGCGGCGGTGGCTTCATCGAGGATCAAGAGCGATGGCGAACGCAGCAGGCCGCGCGCGAGGACGAGCCGTTGCCGCTCCCCGCCGGACAGCTGGCTGCCGCGGTCGCCCACGTCCTGCTCGAGACCTTGCGGAAAGCTCCGGATTCGCTCCGCGAGTCCGACGAGATCGAGCACGCGCCGCAGGGCATCGTCGTCAGCGGGCTCCCGGCCGGCGTTGAGGTTCGCACGCACGCTGTCGTTGAACACCGTGCCGTCCTGACCGACGTAGGCCAGCGCCGCTCGCCATCGATCCAGCGTCGATCCTTCCAGCCGGCTTCCGTCGATCGAGATCTCGCCCTCGCTCGGCTCGAGAAGACCGACGACCAGGTCGATCAGCGTCGTCTTGCCGGCGCCGGAAGGTCCGGCGATTCCGATCCATTCGCCCGGGCGCAGGGCCAGCGAAACCGGCTGAAGCCCGAGACCTGGCTGATGCTCGAACGTCGCATCGCGAACCTCGAGCTCGCACCATTGCAGCGGCTCGCGTTCCGGCTGGGCCCGCGGCAAGGGCTCGATCCCGCCGAGGCGCTGCAGGATCGCGATGAATGACGGCGCATGCGCGGAGAAGCTGTGCGCCGATTGCTGAAGGTTGAGGGCCGGCGTCGCCATGCGCGCGAACAGGGCGAGGCTCGCGATCAGGATCGGAAAAGGCAGGTGAAGCACCCGCATTCCGACGAACAGGAGTAGCGCCGCGGCCAGGGCCGCCGCCAGCGCCGCGAGCTGGCGCGATGCGTTGAGGTCCCGGGCGAATCGCACCAGCTCTTCGCGCGCGACCCCGAGCGTCGCCTTATATTCGGCGATGAACTGCGCGACGCTGCCCTGGGCCAGAGCCGCCTTCAGTCCGGCGTGAAGACGAAAGCCCGAGCGGGTGCTGTTCGCGAAGTGCTCCGCAAGGGCCATGCCGCTGGCCGCTCCGCGACGGCTCCAGCCGACGGCGAGGATCGATCCGGCCGCCAGGACAGCGAGAGCAATCAGAGCCAGCACGGGGGAGAGGAACGTCGCCAAGGCAAGCTGCACCGCGAGCATCACCGCGGCGACCGCAAATTGCTGCGCGAAGTCGATCGCTCTCGAAGCGCGAGAGACGTCGTTGAGCAGCAGCGACTGCATTCCGGCCTGACCGACCCGGCTTGCGAATGGCCAGCCGCGAGCGGCGAGCGTTGATATGGCGCGGAGCCGCAGCGACGACTCATACCCCGCTTCGAGCCGGGCAAGCGTGACCTGCCGCGCATAAAGCAGCGCCGATCGCGCGGCCATGAAGCCGACGAACAGCGCGAGGGCGAAGACCAGCCGGCTGCTGCCCGGAATCATCTGGAAGATCGAACTGGCCGGCCCTAGCGGAGCCGCCGCGCCGCCAATGGCGATCGACGCCAGCGGCACGATCATCAGCAGACCGAAGCCCTCGGCAAGCGCGCCGAGCAGCATCAGCGCCGCGGCGACCCAGAAGCGGCCGCCGGCAAATCGTCGATAATCGCGGAGCAGCGCGCGAGCGCCGCCGCCTTCAGCCCGGCTCATGACCGGGCGAATAGCAGATTTAGCCCTGCCGCGCCTTGAAGCGGCGGTTCGTCTTGTTGATGACGTACGTGCGGCCGCGACGGCGGATCACGCGGCAGTCCCGGTGGCGCGACTTCAGCGACTTCAGTGAATTGCGAATCTTCATGGCCGGGCGCCTGCTCGTTGTCTCGTGATCGGTTTTTGGAAAGGTCCGTGGACCGGCGGCTCACCTAGAGAGCGGCCATCGCGAAGTCAAGAACGCTGGCGCTCGCCCACTGTGTCCCGGCGGCACCAAAATCCCGCCGCCCCGTTGTCGCGCCCATGGCTGTGGATATCCTGCTGTTCCTGGCTGGGCTGATCGTTGCCGCCGTCACCTTGAATGACGTGTTTGGCACGGTGATCGTCCCGGGCGCGAGCCACACCTCGCTGAGGATCGCGCGGCGACTCGTGCTCCTCCTTTTGCCCATATGGAAGGCGGTGCGCGGCCGCCGCCGCGCGCTGTCCGGGACCTTCGCTCCGATCGTCCTGGTCGGCAGCTTCGTCATCTGGATGGCGCTCCTGACCCTCGGCTTCGGGCTCATGGCCTATGGGCTGCGGTCGGAGTTCGAGCCGTCTCTCCGAAGCTTCGGGGAAGCGGTCTATGTCGTCGGCAGCGCCATCGTCACCATCGGATCGGGCGAAACGAGCCCGCAGGGCTTCGCCCGCGCGCTCGTCGTCGGGGCCGGCTTTTGCGGCCTCGCCGTCATGACCATGGCGGTCACCTACTTGCTCGAGGTCCAGGACAGCATCGCCAAGCGCGACACCGGCATCATGAAGCTCAATACGTCCGCCGGCGAACCGCCGTCCGCGGTCGCTTTGCTCGAGCGTTACGCCGCAATCCGCAACCAGGCTGAGATTTCCGACGCGCTCCGCGAAGCGCGCAACTGGTGCGCGACGGTGCGCCAGAGCCATGCCGCGCATCCCTCGCTGATCTACTTCCGGACCGAGCGCACCGGGGCGGGTTGGCCGGCGGCGCTCGGCGCCCTGCTCGATCTCGCGCTGATCGCCGAGCAATGCCTTGCCGACGATGCGCTCTACGGCCCGGCCATCCTGCTGCGCGACGACGGCGTCCGCGTAGCGACCGAGCTTGCGGCGATGGTCAAGCTCAAGCCCAAAGCCGCGCAAACCTCGGAGGCCGATCTTCGCGAGGCGGCCGGCCGGCTCGCCAACGCAGGTTACACGCTTCGAGCCGACATTGATTTTGCCACGCTCGCCGAGGAACGCGCCCAGGCGCAAAGCGCGGTGGCGGCGATGGCCGAGCACCTCGGCCAGCCCTCGACCGTGCTCGTCCGCCGCTAGGCGATCGGGCCCTGAAGGAGCTTGCGCTCCCACGCCAGGGCATCCCCCACGATGCGGTCGATGTCGGCGTACGCCGGGCGCCACTCGAGCGTTTCGAGCAGCCGCGCGTTGGCGGCAACGAGCTCGGGAGGGTCGCCCGCGCGGCGCTCGGCCATGACGCGCTTGATCGGCCGGTTGGTATGGCGGTCGACCGCGTCCAGCACCTCCAGCACCGACAGCCCTTTGCCGTAGCCGCAATTCAGCACAAGGTTCTCGTCGGGGTTCCGTGCGAGCCAGTCCAGCGCCGCGACGTGCGCCGCTGCGAGATCGCTGACGTGGATGTAATCGCGGATGCAGGTTCCGTCGGCGGTCGGATAATCGCTGCCGAAGATGTCGATATGCTCGCGCTTCCCAACCGCCGCCTCGACCGCGACCTTGATCAGGTGGGTCGAGCCCTTGCCGATCTGGCCCGAGCGCCCGCCCGGGTCGGCGCCGGCGACGTTGAAGTAGCGCAGCGCGCCGAAGTTGAACGGATGCGCCGCCGAGGCGTCGCTCAGCATCCGCTCGGTCATCAGCTTCGAAGCGCCATAGGGATTGATCGGCAGCTTGGGATCGTCCTCCCGGATCGGCACCTGTTCGGGCGCGCCATACACCGCGGCCGTCGATGAAAAGAGGATATGCTTCACCCCCGCGTCGACCGCCGCGCTGATCAGCGCGTGGCTGGCGAGCGTGTTGTTGCGGTAATAATCGAGCGGCTTCTCGACGCTTTCCGGCACCACGATCGAGCCGGCGAAATGCATGATCGCGCCGATGCCCTGGTCGCGCAGCACGCCGTCGACGAATCGACGGTCGGCGATGTCGCCCTCGAAGAACGGCACGTCCGCGGGCACGATTCTGCGGGTTCCGTTGGAGAGGTCGTCGATGACCGCCACCGCCCACCCGGCGTCATTCAGCGCCAGCACGGCATGGCTGCCGATGTAACCGGCGCCGCCGGTGACCAGGACCCGAACCTTGCTCATCGGCTCGCGCTAGCGAACCGCCCGACGGCGCGCCAGCGCGTTCAGTGCTCGGACTCCTCCTCCTCCTCCTCTTCCTCCGACTGCGAGAGGATGTCCGCGGTCCCCGGTTCGACCGCTTGCTCGGACTGGCGCACGACAGGCTTCATTCGGGCGGCGGCGAGCTGGCGATTGAGCACAGGCAGGTCGGTCGCAAGCAGCTGGTCGAGCGCCGCCAGCTCCGCTTCGAGCCGCCGCGCGAGGTCGGCGTGAGTCGCCACCTCCTGATCGGTTGGCGCCGAGTTGCTCGACTCGACCAGCTCGCGAAGCGCGGCCAGCTTGTTGTTGAGCTGGATCGGATAGTTCAGCGGATCCTGCTCGGAGCGGTTGTTGACCTGGTAGATGCGCCCCTCGATCGCGGCGAGCTTGGCGTCGAGCGCCTGAGCCGATTGCTTCAGCGCCGGGTCTTTCGCCGCCGCGATGCGCTCGGCCAGTTGCGGGCGGATGCCGCGGATCAGCAGCACCGCGTCGTTCGCGCGCCCCACTTCCGAGTTGATCGTCGAGGACAGCTCGAACCTCTTCTGAAGATCGGCTTCGGCAACGGCGCCGGCGCGGGGGTCGAGGCGGATTTCCGCGGGCTGCGTCAGCGCCTTGCCGTCGGCGGTCAGCCGCACCTGGTAGCGGCCGGGCAGCGCCCGCGGGCCGGTGTTCGAGGCGGCCCACAGGATCATGCCCTTGAACTCGGTGAAGCCGGGATAGGTCATGTCCCAGGTGAAGCGGTTAAGGCCGGCCTTCATCGCCGGCTTGGGCAGGGTCTTCTTGGGCTCCTTCCCCTCGTCCTTCTCCTTCTTCTCTTCCTCTTCCTGCTTGGCCGTTTTCGCCAGCCCATCGAAATGGCGGATCAGCCGGCCCTGGGAATCGAGGATGTCGAGCGCAAGCTTGCGCGGCGCGGCAGGCAGGTAATAATCGACCATCACGCCGGGATCGATGCCGGCGACCGCGGGGGCGGGCCGGAACAGCTGGACCTGCTTGCGCCCGCTGGTCGAGGGGTCGAGCTGGCGCAGCACGTCGATCTTGTCGAGCACCCAGAACGATCGGCCGTGGGTCGCGATCACCAGGTCGTGATCGGTGACCGCGAGGTCCGACACCTGCACCGCGGGAAGGTTGCGCTGCAGCTTTTGCCAGCTCAGGCCATCGTCGAACGAGGCCCAGACGCCCCGCTCGGTGCCAAGGTAGAGAAGGCCGGGCCGCGCCGGATCCTCGCGAACGCTGCGCACCACCTCGTCAGCCGGCAAACCGGCGGCGATCGACGTCCAGTGCGCGCCATAATCGGTCGTCTTGAACAGATAGGGGTGCATGTCGTCGAGCAGCACCGCATGGCCGGTCAGGAAGGCGGTGCCGGGGCGCGACGGGGAATCCTCGATCGTGGTGATCTTCAGGAAATGCGGGAACGCGGCGGGCGTGACGTCCTGCCAGCTCTTGCCGTTGTCGCGGGTGACGTGGACCAGCCCGTCGTCCGAGCCCGCCCAGATGACGTCCTTCTCCAGCCGCGAGGGAGCGAGCGCGAACACCGTCGCGTAGGTTTCGACCCCCGTCTGGTCGAACGTGATCGGCCCGCCCGACGCGCTTAGCGTCGCCGGGTCGTGGCGGGTCAGGTCGGGGCTGATCCGCTCCCACGATTGCCCGCCGTTGGCCGTCCGCCAGACGTGCTGCGAGGCCGCGTAGAGGATATTTTTGTCCTGCGGGTCGAACAGGATCGGGAAGGTCCACTGGAACCGCTCGCCGATGTCGATCGCGCTATAACCCATCGGGTTGTCGGGCACGATGTCGACCGCGCGCGACTGGCCGGTCGAATAGTCGAACCGCTCGAGCAGGCCGCCGTAGCTGCCCGAGTAGAAGACGTCGGGGTTCAGCGGATCGTTGGCGATGTAACCGCTCTCGCCGCCGCCGGTCGAGAAACCGTACTGGCCGCCAAGCGAATTCTTGAACGTCCAGTCCTGGCTCGGCACGCAGATCGTCGAATTGTCCTGCTGCGCGCCGCACGCGAAATAGGGGTAATGGTGGCTGATCGTCAGGCGGTAGATTTGCGCCGTCGGATAGGCCTGGCCGGTCCAGCTGTCGCCGCCGTTGACGCTGACGTTCGCACCGCCGTCATTGGCCTCGATCATCCGTTTGTTGTCGTTGCCGGCGATCCACAGATCGTGGTTGTCGCCGTGCGGCACCTTGATCTCGGTCTCGAAGGTCTTGCCGCCGTCGTCAGAGCGGAAGAAGCGGACGTTGGTGACATAGACCTTGTTCTTGTCCTGCGGGTCCGCGGTGATGCGCGAATAGTAAAAAGCGCGCTGGCGCAGGTCGCGCTTGTCGTTGGTTTTCTTCCACGTCGCGCCGGCATCGTCCGACACGAAGATCCCGCCATCCTTGTTCTCGACGATCGCATAGACGCGGTTGCCGTCGACCGGCGAGACGCTGACCCCGATCTTGCCGATCAGGCCCGGGGGCATGCCCGGGTTGTGGGTCAGCTCGGTCCAATGCTCGCCGCCGTCGCTGCTCTTGAACAACCCGCTTCCGGGCCCGCCGGAGCTCATGCCCCAGGGCTTGCGCCACGCTTCCCACAAGGCGGCATAGACGACCGACGGGTTCTTCGGATCGATCGAAATGTCGACCGCGCCGCTGTTGGGATCGCGGTACAGCACCTTGCGCCAGCTCTTGCCGCCGTCGGTCGATTTATACACTCCGCGATCGGCGCCGGGCACGCCGTAATGGCCGAACCCGCCGGCGAAGACGGTATCGCAATTCTTGGGGTCGACGCGCACCCGCGAGAAGTTCTGGACCTCCTTGAGGCCGATGCTCGCCCAGGTCTTGCCGCCGTCGCTGGTCTTGTAGAGCCCGTTGCCCGGCATGATGTTGCCGCGCAGCTCGGTTTCGCCGGTCGAGACATAGACGACGTCCGGGTTGGCCTCGCACACCGCCACTCCGCCGACCGCCGAATTGTCGATCTTGCCGTCGGTCACCGGCCGCCACGTCGTGCCGCCGTCCTTGGTCTTCCACAGCCCGCCGCCCACCGCCCCGAAATAATATTCGAGCGGCCGCGCAACGCTTCCCCCGACCGCGATGGAACGCCCCCCGCGCTTGGGGCCGATGTTGCGCCATTCGAACCCGGTCAAATAGCTCTCGTCGACCGCGAAGGGTTTGGTCGGGATGTTGTGCTCGACCTGCGCGAAGGACGGTGCCGGACAAAGCGCGCAGCCGACCATTGCGGCGATCCGCAATGCCATGCGGCCCCTAACAATCTCATTCATCGGCGAACCTCTCCAATCGCTCGAATGCACGGCGGGCTTCCCACTCGATTGGCCGGCGACTATCAGGCGCCAACTTCCGACACCAGCCGAGTAATCAGCACATGGCACTCACGATTTCGAGCTCGTTCGACGCCGGCAATATCCGCGTCGTCAACCAGGACGGCAACCGCGCCGACCTGGAGATCGTCAAGGATCATTTGAGCGACTTCTACCAGTGGTTCTATTTCCGCCTGGCCGGCGCGGCGGGGCGCGAGGTCACGCTCCGCATCACCAATTGCGCCGGCGCCGCCTACCCGCATGGCTGGCCCGACTATCGCGCCTGCCTGTCGCTCGACCGCGAGGAGTGGGTCCGGGTGTCGGAAACCAGCTACGCCGACGGAATCCTCACCATTCGCCTGACGCCGCCGCAGGATGTCGTGTGGCTCGCCTATTTCGCGCCTTACTCGATGGAGCGGCACCACGACCTCGTCACGACGATCGCCGGGCTTCCTGGGGTCGGCTATTCCTCGCTCGGCAAGAGCCTCGACGGCCAGGACATCGACTGCCTGACCATCGGCGAGGGCCCGCTCAACGTCTGGCTCTACGCCCGCCAGCACCCGGGCGAGAGCATGGCCGAATGGTGGATGGAAGGCGCGCTCGACAAGCTCACCG
>Ga0207678_10003990_pt1 | contig 13276 bp, 13 predicted proteins | sample KBSC63metaG_FD_184319 | JGI IMG/M metagenome (GOLD analysis project Ga0207678, IMG submission 184319) | Corn rhizosphere microbial communities from Kellogg Biological Station, Michigan, USA - KBS C6-3 metaG (SPAdes) (version 2) | ecosystem: Host-associated > Plants > Roots > Rhizosphere > Soil ... | reverse complement strand
TGATCTCTGGGCACGCCCCAGATGGGCTCGACCGGGGCCACCTTACTCTCGAATATCAACCTCTACCACTCGTCGGTCTGAGGCGAAGCCTCGTTAGCTTCTCAATGTGCAGGAGTCGATTCCGCGCGCGCCGGCTTGCTACGCTTCATTCCCCGCAACGTTTCGATGGTGATCGCCTACGTGCACTGATCGGTACAAGCCATGGCGAAAGCCGGGTCGCCCTGGCGGGTCGTGCATCCCAGGCCCGGATGCGATTCGGGCTACTTTTTCTTGACCGGCCTTTTCCAGCCCGGCAGAGACACCTGCTTCGCGCGCACCACCGTCAATTGTTCGGGCGGCGTGTCCTTCGCGATCGTCGAGCCCGCGCCGATCGTTCCACCGGCGCCCAGCGTGACGGGTGCGACCAGCACGCAGTTGCTGCCCACGTGCACGTCGTTGCCGATGACGGTGCGGTGCTTGTTCGCGCCGTCGTAGTTGGCGGTGATGCTGCCCGCACCGTAGTTCACACGCTCACCCACCGTCGCATCGCCCAGGTAGGCGAGGTGGTTCGCTTTCGCGCCCTTGGCGAGGGTCGAGTTCTTGACCTCGACAAAATTGCCGATGTGCACTTCTTCCCCCAGGTCCGCACCCGGTCGCAGCCGCGCGAAGGGGCCGACCAGCGAACCTGCGCCGATCTTCACGCCCAGCCTTTCGCCGTCGATGTGCGTGAAAGGAAGAATCGCCGCATTCGCGCCGATCATCGCGTTTCGAATCACGCAATTCGCGCCGATCTGCACGCCGTCGGCCAATTCGACGCGACCTTCGAAGATGCAATTGACATCGATGTCCACGTCACGGCCGCACAGAAGCTCGCCACGCACGTCGAATCGTGCCGGGTCCGCCAATCGCACGCCAGATTCCATGAGCACCTCAGCGCGTGCACGTTGGTAGCGGCGCTCGAGATCGGCAAGCTGCGCGGGGCTGTTCACACCGAGCACTTCGGTCTCGCTCGCTGCTTGCGCTGCGACGACCGGTACCCCGTCGGCCACGGCCATCTCGACGATGTCGGTGAGGTAGTACTCGCCTTGCGCGTTGTCGTTGGTGAGGCGTGAGAGCCAGCGCCTCAGGTGCGCGGTGGGCGCGGCCATCATGCCGGTGTAGATCTCGCGAATTTCTCGCTGCGCGGGTGTCGCGTCCTTGTGTTCAACGATGCCCTGTACCACGTCACCATCGCGCAGTATGCGGCCGTAGCCCGTGGGATCCGGCAATTCGATGGTGAGCAAGGCGAGACGTTGGCCGCAGCATGAATCGACCAGTGCCTTCGCCGTCTTCGCTTCGAGCAGGGGCACGTCGCCGCTGAGGATGAGCGTGGTTCCTTCGTCATGCAGTTCCGGCAGCGCCTGCTGCACGGCATGCCCGGTTCCCAGTTGTGGCATCTGCCGCACGAAGCGCAGCCCGGGCGCGCCGATTGCTTCTTCCACTTCATCTGCGCCGTGGCCGATGATCGTGACGATGCGGTCGGCGGCGAGCATCGAGGCCGTTTGCAGTACATGCTGCAACAGGCCGCGCCCTGCGATCTGATGCAATACCTTGGGCCGGGCCGACTTCATGCGGGTGCCCTTGCCCGCGGCCATGATGACAATGTCGAGAGCCATGCAGAAATCCTTAATCAGACTCGCGATTATCAGTGTCATGGCGATAGCGCTCTCCGCGTGCACCGCCGTGCGCTTTGGCTACAACCAGGGAGCTGAGCTGGCTTTCTGGTGGCTGGACCGCTACATCGATTTTGACGATGCGCAGGAGGTCAAGGCGCGCGAGGCGATCTCCGAGTGGTTCCAGTGGCATCGCCAGACCCAATTGTCTGAGTACGCGACGCTTCTGGCCCGCGCGCAAGTCGAGGTGGTGGAGCCGGTGACGCCCGCGCAGATCTGCAAGTGGGCTGACACGATCCAGGGGCGACTGGATGCAGCATTCGACCATGCGCTGCCCGCGCTCGCGGAGTTGGTGCGCGCCCTGTCGCCAAAACAACTCGCCCATGTTGAACGCAAGTACGCGAAGAATCTCAAGGAGTACAAGAGAGACTTTTTGCAGTCCGACCTCGAAGACCGCCGGCAGGTGCAGATCAAGCGTGTCGTCGATCGTGCTGAGATGGTTTACGGCCGGCTCAACGATGCCCAGCGCGAGAAGATAGTCCAGCTCATTGCGGTATCTCCATTTGATCCGCAAGCCTGGCTCGTCGAGCGCCAACGCCGACAGCAAGATGCGTTGCAGGCGTTGCGCAAAATGAGCGTCGAGCGTGCCGGGCCGCAAGAGGCCAAGGCCGTCCTCAAGCCCTTATATGAGGAGATGTTCCGTTCACCACGTGAGCCATATCGGGCATATCAGCAAAGATTGATGCAATTCAACTGCGACTTCGTAGCGCAAGTGCATAACCTCTCGACGGCGCAGCAAAGGGCGACCGCGCTGAAGCGGTTCAAGGGGTGGGAAGAAGATGCGCAGGCCTTGGCTGCGAAAGGGCGTTCGTCGTTGGATTGCACACGAGCAAGCAATACCTGCAACTCTACGAATTGATTTGCGTTACCACCCGGTGCGGCGTCGCGCCTCCCTGCGGGAAGTCCTTCAACCCCGCTTCAAACATCGCGCTGAGCAAAGAGTTGATCGATGCTGAATACCCGTCATTGGTCACTCGTGTCTCGTAAAGAGGCTGACCGGTCTTGCGGTCACGGATCAGCATTGCCACTTCCCGCTCGTAAGTCGGCGTGTCGTAGTAGGGCCATGCACCGCTGAAGGCGAAGCCGGTTCTGTAGAAGGGCCGGCCGTAGTGGTAGCGGTGCGCGTACAGCCCGCCGCGCCACCAGAATGGATTGTCAAATGGCGACGGTTCGTTCGGACTCACGCGCGCACCGAGCGTGACGCTCACATCTGCGGCTTTCGGATCGGCGGCGAGAGTAAAGCCGGCGCGCTCCATTGCGCGGTGGGCGGCGTCTTCAAGCAACTGCTGTTGCTGCGCATTCGCCTCTTGCGAAGGCAGGCGTTCGAAGGTGTAGGTGGCGGGCTTGCGGTCTGCGGGCCACAGGCTGTAGGCGGACACCTCGTTGCTCAATTCGTGAAGGCCAGTGCAGGCGGTGAGCGCCGCAGCGGTGATCAGGACAGTCAGAACTTTGCGCATCGGGCACCTTCTGCCAAGAGAAAAACGGGTGGCGTCAATTCGGTCGATCAGTCGTCGCGGTGCAGCTTGATAGAACCGCTCGACTCTTTCGGCCCGCAGTCGTCGTCATCGTCGAACGCACGGTCACCTGCGGGGTTGGCGACCCCTGTGGTTTGGAGCGAGGTGAACGGATACAGGTTCCGATCCATCATGTGGCTCGGCACGATGTTGCCCATGGCACTGAAGAGGTTATCGATGCGCCCAGGAAACTGCTTGTCCCAATCGCGCAGCATTTTCTTGATTTGAACCCTTTGCAGGTTCGCCTGACTGCCGCACAGCGCGCACGGGATGATGGGAAACTGCCGGTGTGCGGCCCAGCGTTCAAGGTCGGTCTCGGCCACGTAGGCAAGGGGTCGGATGACGATGTTCTTGCCGTCGTCACTCACGAGCTTGGGCGGCATGCCCTTCATGCGGCTGCCGAAAAACATGTTCAGGAAAAGCGTCTGCAACATGTCGTCACGGTGATGCCCGAGGGCCACCTTGGTCGCGCCGAGCTCACCCGCCACGCGGTAAAGGATGCCGCGGCGCAGGCGCGAACACAGGCTGCACATGGTCTTGCCCTCGGGAATGAGGCGCTTGACCACGGAGTACGTGTCCTGGTTCTCGATATGGAAGGGTATGTTTTGGCTCTTCAAATATTCCGGCAAGACGTGCTCGGGGAAACCTGGCTGTTTCTGGTCGAGATTGACCGCGACGAGATCGAACTGGATGGGCGCGCGCTTGCGCAAGTTGACGAGGATGTCCAGCAGGGCATAGCTGTCCTTGCCGCCCGAGACGCAGACCATCACCTTGTCGCCGTCTTCGATCATGTTGAAGTCGGCGATCGCCTGTCCCACCTGCCGATGCAGGCGCTTGGATAGCTTGTTGATTTCCAGCGCTGCGCGCTTGTCCTGATCGAGTACTGCACTCATTGCTTGACGCTCTCTTTACTGCTTCTTTGCTTCGGCAAGACCGAAGACTTCACATCCGACCGCTTCGCAGTCCGGGTACACATCGGGCTTCTGCGTCGACACGCGGGCCGCCCTCACATGCGGGTGGGCCAGCATCAACGAAAGTATGTCGTCGCACAGCGTTTCCTGCAGATGGATGTGGCCCTGTTTCACGCGCAAAGCGATGGTGCGGCGCATGAAGTCGTAGTCCACGACCTCATCGAGTTCGTCTTTCGTGGGCGTCGACAGCGAGAGAGGAATGTAGAGGTCCACGTTGATCAGTACCCGCTGCTCGCCCTTTTTCTCGAAGTCATGCACGCCGATGTTGATCCAGACTTCATAGTCGAGCAGAAAGAGGCGCCTGCAGTCCATCAGGCATGGATGCATGAGGAGACTGTGCATCAGGTTTCCTTTGAAGGGTTGGCGATGAAAAGCACGTCGCGTGCTTGCAATTGCAAGTGCTGGCCGCCATCCACCAGCAATGTGGTGCCGGTGATGGCCGGGGATTCGATGAGAAAGCGCACGGCACGGGCGATGTCCTCGGGCGTCGAAGACCGGTTCAGCGGTGTCAAGGTGCGCGCCTTGTCGAACTCGTCGTCCGTCATGGGCCCCGACACCATCGTCACGCCGGGCGCCACCCCGCACACGCGTACCTTGGGCGCGAGCGATTGGGCGAGCATCACGGTCGCGGCCTGCAATGCGGCCTTGGACAGGGTGTACGAGAAATAGTCGGGATTCAGGTTCCAGAGCTTCTGGTCGACGAGGTTGACGACGCAGCCGGTCCTGTCGCCGCCATCGAGGTGCTCATGCAGCGATCGAGCCAGGATCACGGGCGGCGCGACGTTGGCGCGCCAGTGGCGGTTCATCGAATCCATGGCGAAGGTTTCCGCGCAGTCGTATTCGAAAGTCGATGCGTTGTTGACGACCGCATCGAGCCTTGTGAAGTGATCGAGCACGGCGGGGACGAGTGCGCGACAGGCGGATTCATCGGCCAGGTCGGCGTGGAATGTGGCAGCCGCGCCGCCTGCGGCAAGTAGTTCAGCGGCCACGGCTTCGGCCTCATCGCGCGAGCCGCGGTAGTGCACCGCAACGTCAAAACCGCCTCTCCCCAGATGAAGCGCGATCTCGCGACCCAGCCGCTTGGCAGCGCCGGTGACGAGGACGACAGGGCGGGAGGCCATCATTTCTACAATTGGGCAATGAAATCCAAGGTAACTGCCAGTGTATCGGGGGGCGCGCTCGCCTCGCTGATCCGCCGGGCCATCGCCCGAGACGGCGGCTGGCTGCCATTCGACCGCTTCATGGCGATGGCGCTCTATGCTCCCGGTCTTGGGTACTACGCTCGCGGTGACCGGCAATTCGGGGCCTTGCCCTCGTTAGGCAGCGATTTCATTACCGCGCCGGAACTGTCGCCATTGTTCGGGCGGGCGGTGGCGCGGCAGATCGAGCAGGCGCTTGCGGGCAGCCGCACCGATGAGGTGTGGGAGTTCGGTGCCGGAACCGGGGCGCTTGCACTTCAGTTGCTCGATGCATTGGGCGATGCGGTGCGGCAGTACAACATCGTTGACCTGTCTGGCCTGCTCCGCGAGAAGCAGCGCAAAACGCTGGCGGCGCATGCAGGCAGGGTTCGATGGCTCGATGCCCTGCCGGATCGTCTGAGCGGTGTGGTTGTCGGCAATGAGGTGCTGGACGCCATGCCTGTCCAGTTGCTGCACTTCGATGGCCTGCAGTGGTTCGAGCGCGGCGTGACTGCAGTCGATGACGCAGCGATAGATGGTTTCGCTTGGGCTGACCGCCCCACCGACTTGCGCCCGCCGCATGACGCCGACTTCGTTCCCGCAACGACTACTGAGATCCATCCGCAAGCACGGGCCTACATTGCGACGCTGGGCGAACGCATGGACCGCGGCGCCGCCTTCTTCATCGACTACGGTTTTCCTGCGGCGGAATACTACTTTCCGCAACGCACCGGCGGCACGCTGATGTGCCACCGAGGGCATCGTGCGGACAGCGACCCCTTGTCGGATGTCGGCGCGAAGGACATCACTTCTCACGTCGATTTCACTGGCATCGCCCTGGCAGGGCAGGAGGCTGGCTTCGAGGTGCTGGGTTATTCAACGCAGGCGCGATTCCTGATGAACTGCGGACTTCTCGACATGATGCATGGTGCGAATGTTCAGACGATTGCCAATGTGCAAAAGCTCTTGAACGAACATGAGATGGGTGAGTTGTTCAAGGTGATTGGTTTTGCCAAGAACTGCGATGAGAACTTCACAACCGCTCCTATCGGATTTGCGAGCGGCGACCGGACGCACACGCTGTGATCCGCTGGCTCGTCGTCATCTTTCTGGTACTGCTGATCTTCAGCGGGTTGCGCAAGTGGCTGGAGAAGATCGGATTGGGCAAACTGCCGGGGGACTTTCGGTTTCGAATTTTTGGGCGCGAGGTGTTCTTGCCTGTGACGAGCAGCGTGCTGTTGAGCTTTCTCGCGATGTTGTTGGCGAAGTTTGTGTAGCCCCCGGGTGCAAGCCTTTGAACGACCCGCATTTGAATGTCGTTCGCGCCAAGCTCCACACCCGTTCGCGCTGACCCATATACGCCTTTGCGCTGACCCACACACCCGTTCGCGCTGAGGTATCGAAGCGCATCTTCGCGTTAATCAATACCCGGTAAGGTTGTTTACCACGACGAGGGGATCGATACCTCAGCCCGAACTGGAGACAGAGCAGCAACGTGGGCGGGAGACGTGGGCAGGAGCAGTGGCGCAATGGTGCAGCCGTCCCGAAACGGGGGAGCGTGGCACCGAAAAAAGCGGCTCACACGGGCGACGGATCCAGACCTGCGGCAATCGCCTGAACTCGTGCCTGCTGAATTGCCTGCCCAATGGCCACGCCACTCAACCCGCGCTCCGCCGCTTCCGTCGACACAGCGCGCGAATCCACGGCCCGCGCCAGGTCCAAGGCTTTCTGCAATCGTGCCCTTTGTGAGTACGGCTCGTTCTCGAACCCCAACCTTCCACGCGCATCGCACTCGCAGGCCAGCAACATTTCCGCAAACCGTGCCGGCCGCCGGATCCCGTCGCAGCGCTCGATCAATCGCATGACAGCCGACGCATTCAGCTCGCCGCTTCGATGCACGTTGCCATGCTCGCGCGCCACGACTTCCGCCAGTTCACGGCATTCGACCGGCACTTTCCATCGGTCGCACACCGCGCGAACCAGATCGACGCTGCGCTGTTCGTGCTTGATGTGTCGCGGAAGCATCTCCGCAGGCGTCGTGCCCTTGCCGAGGTCATGCCCGAGGCAGGCGAAGCGCACGGCCAGCGGCGTGTTCAGCTTGGCGCTCATGTCGAGCACCATCATCAAATGCACGCCGGTATCGACTTCAGGATGATGCTGCGGCGGTTGAGGCACGCCCCACAGCCGATCCACTTCGGGCAGCAGACGAGCCAAGGCGCCGCATGCGCGCAGCACCTCGAACATTTTCGATGGATGCGCCTCCATCAGGCCGCGCGACAACTCTTGCCACACTCGCTCGGCGACCAGTGCATCGACCTCGCCAGCTTCAACCATTTGCCGCATCAAGGCGAGCGTTTCGGGTGCCACGCTGAAATCGCCGAAGCGCGCGGCGAATCGTGAGAGGCGAAGAATGCGCACCGGGTCTTCCGCGAAGGCCGGCGACACGTGACGAAGAATCTTTGCAGTCAGGTCCTTCCGCCCGCCGTAGGGGTCGACGAGCGTGCCGTCGGCTTCGCGCGCCATTGCATTGATGGTGAGATCGCGGCGCGCCAGATCGTCTTCGAGGGTGACGCCCGGATCAGTGTGAAACGTGAAGCCGTGATAGCCCGGCGCCGTCTTGCGCTCAGTGCGGGCGAGGGCATATTCCTCCTTGGTCTGCGGATGAAGGAATACTGGAAAGTCTTTGCCCACGGGCAGGAAGCCGCGTGCCGTCATCTCCTGCGGCGTCGCGCCGACGACGACCCAGTCGTGGTCGTTCACCGGCCTTCCCAGCATTTCATCGCGGACCGCTCCGCCAACGACATATGACTTCATTGGCGGAGTTTAGGGCGGGGGCCTAGTGTCGCGTCACGCCGCAAGTGTCGGTTGATCGCGCCGCTATCGGAGCGCAGTGCAAGGCGCGCCGACGAGTCGTAGCCGTGCTATGGCGAGGAGGCGCAACGAGGCGTGACGCGACACTAGCTTCAAGGAGTGGGCGCCGTCCGGTAAGGTTCGTCATGTGCTATGAAGTCGTGTTCCGCCTTCGCATCCTTCACCCAAGCCTGCATCGAAGGCAGCGAATGAATGCGCTCCACATACGCAGCGACGCGCGACGGCAGCGACAGGGCATAGGTTGCAAAGCGCGAACACACCGGGGCAAAGTATGCGTCGGCAATCGAGAATGCGCCGAACAGGAAGGGGCCGCCTTGTTCGTCGAACTGCTTCTCCCACATCTGCACGATTCGCTTGAAATCGCGGGCAACGTCGGGCTTTTCAGCCAGGACGCGCTTGCCGATCTCCGGCAATGATGCTTCGATGTTCATGCCGAAATGGCTGCGTAGCGCGCCGAAACCCGAGTGCATTTCCGCGCAGAGGCTGCGTGCCCGCGCACGGGCAAGGGGTTGAATAGGCCACAGGTTCTTGCTCGGGTACTTCTCGGCCAGGTACTCGGCGATCGCAAGGGTGTCCCACACCGCGAATCCCTCGTCGACCAGCACCGGCACGCGGCCCGAGGGCGTGACCTTCGCCAGGGTCTTCTTGAAGCCCGACTCGTCATTGAAGTCAAGTCGCAGCTTGATTTCCTCGAACTGAATGCCGGACTGCGTCATCAGAAGCCACGGGCGAAGTGACCAGGACGAGTAGTTCTTGTTGCCGATGTAGAGCTGCATGCTTGTCCTCTGAACCGTTGTCGTAGATGAAGGCCCCCGATGTTAGTGTCGCCTCAAGCCACAAGTGGGGCTGCTCGCTTGCTCTCGAAGCGCATTGCGGCGTTGCGCCTCCTCGCCATAACGACGCCTATGACTCGTCGGCGCGCCTTGCACTGCGCTCCGATAGCGGCGCGATCAACCGACACTTGTGGCTTGACGCGACACTAGAGGCTCATTGCCCGATTCGGATGACAAATGATCATCAATGAGATGAGCTTGGCGCATTGCCGAGCGGGTGATTCAGTTTCGCCCCGCCAGTGCTCGCAGAAGATCAAACTTGGCGATGCCGTCGCGTCCGCCCAAGATGGGCGGCATCACGCTTTCGAGCGAACGGGGCGTGATGCCCAGGCGCTCGAGGCCCGGAATGCCGGTGCCCGCAACGTTGTCCGCTTTCATTGAGTCAAGGTTGTCGCGTGACATCAACGGTTCGCCCGGAAGCAATTCGAGCAGGCTGGCTTGCAGGCGGCCCAAAGCGGAGGGCAAGGGAATGATGAGCCGCTCATGGCCGGACCAGCGGCCCGCAAGTTGAACAAGTTCGCGCAAGGTGTAGACAGTCGGTCCCGTGCATTCGAAGCTTTGCGAGATGGTCAACGGGTTTTCAAGCGAACGCACCACGGCCTCTGCCACGTCGTCAACCCAGACCGGCTGAAACTTCGCGTTCGAACCGGCCAGCGGCATTACCGGAAAGATGCGTTGCAGCCTCGCAAACTGGTTCATGAACCGATCCTTCTCCCCGAAGATCACCGAGGGTCGAAGCACAGTCAGCGCGAGCGGCGCTGCGCGCCAAACGGCCTCGCCATGCGCCTTGGAGCGAAGGTACTTCGACGGTGCCGATTCGCTCGCGCCGAGCGAGCTCAAATGGATGACGCGCCGCACGCCTGCGGCCACGCAGGCATCTGCCACGCGGCGTGGCAAGTCCACGTGCACGCGCTGGAAGTCGGCCTCGCTGCCGTGCAGGGTCGCAATGAGATGGATCACTGCATCGAAGCCGCGCACGAGGCGGCGCAACTCGGCCTCGTCGTTGACGTCGGCGGGGACCACCTCCACCGTCGGCAACAGCTGGATGTGCCCGGCGCGGCCCGGATGGCGCGTGGGCACGACGATGCGTCTGTCTGCACCTCCGGATCGATCGACCAGCTTGTCACAGATGCTGCGACCTACGAAACCTGTACCGCCGAGAACGAGGATGTTGTTCATCGTGTGCCTGCTGAGGGCCGCTTCACGGGTTGAGGGTTTTTCGAGTGTGTCCGAGCAGCACGTCAAAAGGCGCCTGATCTAAGCGCAAAGCGCAGCCATAGCTCGCGCTATGGCGAGCATTTGCAACGACGAGCAGGCGTCTTTTGGCGTGATGAGCGGGCATGATCGAAATACTCTCAGCCTCTCAGGGGAGATCTTTCTCTGGCGCAGGAGCATTCGCGTCGCGAGGCCCGATCGAGCGGCCCAGCCGCGTGCGAAGCACCGGCTGCTCGCCGTTGAGCACGGCCGCGTAGATGCTGGCATTGCACAGCACTTTCTTCACGTAGTCGCGCGTTTCGGGGAAGGGGATGTTCTCTGCCCACGCCGGCGTCTCGATGAAAGGTCCCTCGCGCCAACGGCGTGGCCGCCCCGGGCCCGCGTTGTACGCGGCCGCGGCCATTGCCTGAGAGCCTTCGAAAGCGTCGAGCACATGCCGCAGGTATCCAGTGCCGAGCTTCAGGTTGGTGCTCGGGTCGGTGATCATGTCAGGCGAGTAGGCCACGCCGTATTTTTTCGCGGTCCACTTCGCGGTGGCCGGCATCAACTGCATCAGTCCTGAGGCGCCGACGTAAGACCGGAGCGTCGCCATGAATCGCGTCTCCTGACGGATGAGGCCCATCACAAATGGCGCGTCGAGATCGAGTTCCTTCGAACGCGCGACGATTTCGTCTCGATAGGGCGTGGGATACCGCTGGGCGATGTCGATCTCGGCTTTGGTGCGCTCGCTGGTGTTGATGCACAACTGCCAGTCCTGGGCATCGCAGGCCATCTGCGCGGCGGCGAGCAATTGCCTATCGCTCATGCCGCGCAGGGTGTAGTTCCACTCACGCCGACCCTCGTCGCGCAGGCCCAGCGAGGCGAGCTGCAGACCACGTGCCAGGCCCGGCGTAGCAGCGGCTTCGGCCCGCTCAACCGGTGTGAGGGGTGCGGGGCGCTGGGGCAGTGCGAAGGGCTGGTTGAGGGCTTCTGACGCGAGGGCGCCATAGAAACTCAACTGCCCGGCGATGGAGGCGAACATCTGCCGCGACTGTTCCCGCATGTCTTCGCTGTTCTGCGAATCGCGCGACAAGGCCTGGAGGCCACGTGCTTTCCAGTAGACCCAGGTGGCATCGCGCTGTTCATCCGCACTCATCGCATCAATGGCCTGCACCACCTGCTGCCAGCGCCCCTTGCCGTTGTTGGCGCGCAGGGCGGCGCGTGCTTTCCAGGCCATGGTCTCGTCGGGCCAGTCGAGCTCGCGGTTCTTGTCCTTCGAGAATATCTGCGCCGCGTGCTGGTAGTGGTCGGCGGCGTCGGGCAAGAGCTTCATTGCCGCCTGCTTGGCCACATTGGCCCAGGCCCATGAGGCGAGATCCGGGGGAAGGGATCGTTCCCAGCGGTCGACGAGTGCGCTGGCTGCTGCATCAGGATCGCTGGAGGCCATGCGCATCAAGGCGAGCGTCGCGATCTCCGCATTGGCCCGCCCGCCCGCCGCCGAGGCCTTCCGGGTGATGAATTTGGCGGGATTGTCCGACAGGTCTTGCACCACACTCGCTGTGCTCAGGCTGATGAGAGCAGCGGCCTGTCGTGCCGCGCGCAGCCGGCCGGCTTCGATGGACAACCGGGTCTTGCGCCAGACATCATCGGAGTCGAAGACCTTGGCATCGACGAGCGTTGCGGCCATCAGGGCGCACCCCTCGTCGGCGTCCCGCTGGCCGAGCCAAGCGACGCGGGACGCGTCAGCCACGTCTTTGCCGGCAAGATGGTTGGTCAGCAGCGAATAGCAGGTCACCTCGCGGTCATCGTTCATCCGGAAACGCGGGAAGTCGTTTGCGAAGTGTTCCCAGTCGCGACGGTGGCCGAGTTCAAGCAACCAGTCGTTGCGCAGGCGGTCTTCGACGTAGGTGTTGCGCCAACGCGCGTAAAACGCATCCACCTCGGATTGCGCAGCTTCGTTGATCCGGTTGCTGAGCTCCCAATAGTCCGCCCACATGGCGAGGGGGTGCTGACTCGCAATTGCTGCGGCGCGGTCGGCGGCCAGGCGAATGCGGTCCTTCTTGCGAAAGGCCTCGCGGGCGTCGGCAACGGGATCGGGCTGAGCGTGCAAGATCATGCACGGAGAGAGCGTGCCAAGGCCCAGGAAGGCCATGCCCGCGAGTGCCGCGAACCGGCGTCGAGCACGCCCATATACTGAACTGCAGATCTTCAAACGCTTCGCCTTCCTGATCGTGTTGCGCTACCCCGCTGAACCCGCCGTGTCAAATCGCAGCGCCCTGCGCGAACGACTCCATGGAGTCCGAGACCGTTTCGCCGCGGAATCCGGAAACGAGGCATCGATCGCCTTGGCTGCTCATTTGAGCGAGGTGCTGGCCGAATTGATGCCCGAACGCCTGGGTCTTTACTGGCCGCTTCGATCCGAATTTAACGCAGCGTCAGCCTGCCTCGGCGACAAGAGTCTCGATGACCTTGCCCTGGCCCTGCCATTCGCCGCGAAGTCGCCAATTCAAATGCACTACCGCGTCTGGAACCGTGTTCCGCCAACGGGCCGCGACGAATGCGGCATCCCCTCGCCGGACGGGGCGCCTGTCGCCATCCCGATGGCGCCGTCGGGCAGCTCCTCAGCTCCCTCCGGGTCTTCGGCAGCGAGTGGAGGTCCACCAGCGCCGGCGGCCCTGCACGCGGGAACGGGTCGCTGCGATCACGCCGGCGCGCAATCGCGAACAGGTGGCATGAGATGACCGCGACGTTCCGGCCGCGGGTGGCGGACGGCGAGTCGGCCGCGGCGGAGCTCGAGGGTCCGATGCCCCGGCGTCGCCTCGTGCTCGCGGTCCTGCCGCTGGTGGTGCCGCCGGCGATGCTGGTGCTCGACCACTACCTCGGCGTCGGGAGGATCCCGCTGGTCGAGGCGGTCCTCACCCTGTGCATCCTCGCGCTCGTCACGTTCGCCCGCACGGCGCGACTGCTGCACCTGGCCGACGTGGCCCGCATCGAGCTCGCCGCGTCCCGGGACGCCGCCCTCGA
>Ga0207678_10003988_pt1 | contig 13277 bp, 9 predicted proteins | sample KBSC63metaG_FD_184319 | JGI IMG/M metagenome (GOLD analysis project Ga0207678, IMG submission 184319) | Corn rhizosphere microbial communities from Kellogg Biological Station, Michigan, USA - KBS C6-3 metaG (SPAdes) (version 2) | ecosystem: Host-associated > Plants > Roots > Rhizosphere > Soil ... | reverse complement strand
TGGTCGACCTGAAGGTGTAGCGGGATGCTCGACCTCATCGCCGAAAACAATCTGCTTCGCATTCTGCTGCTCGGACTGCTGTTCGCGGCGGTCGCGGCAATCGCTTATTTCACGGCGCAGATGATCACCGCGCGCCAGGCCACGCGCCGCCGGCTGCTCGAGGAGGGGCCGCGGGTCAGCGGCGGCACGCAGGCCATGGGTTCGTTGCGCACCGACCGTGTCGAAAGCGCCTGGCTGAAGCTCGTCAACTCGATCGAGAAATCGGGCTTGAGCCTGGTCGATTCGAAGGATGAGGCGCTGCGCGGCAAACTTGCCGCCGCGGGCTTCACCGCCGGCTATGCGCCGCGCGTCTACACCTTGCTGCGGCTGGTGCTGGTGCTCGGCCTGCCGATCACCGTGTTCCTGCTCTATTGGGTCGGCGGCTCCAGCCCCAGCGTGCTCAAGCTCTACATCTCCCTGATCATCGCGGCCGCGGCGGGCCTCTATCTGCCGAGCCTGTTCGTTCAGGCCAAGGCCGACCGGCGCCAGCGCGACCTCGTCAACGGCTTTCCCGACGCGCTCGACCTGATGCTGGTGTGCGTCGAGGCCGGCCTCGGCCTCGAGGCGGCGTTCGCCCGGGTCGGAATGGAAATGACGACTTCGCACCCGCGGCTCGCCGAGCAGTTCGGCGCGGTCGTGCTCGAGCTTCGCGCCGGCCGCAGCCACGAGGATGCGCTGCGCCGGATGTCCGACCGTGCCGGCTCGGACGAGATCCGCGCTTTCGGCACCTTGCTGATCCAATCGACCAAGCTCGGCTCCTCGATCGCCCAGACGCTGCGCGTCTATGCCTCGGAGATGCGCGAGCGGCGGCGCATGCGGGCCGAGGAAAAAGCCCACCGACTGCCGGTCCTGATCTCGATTCCGCTGGTCGCCTGCATGCTTCCGACGATGATCGGAGTGCTCATGCTGCCGGCCATGATCCGCGTTATCCGGGCAGTCCTTCCGGCTCTTGGGGGATAGACGATGAATGGGGGGGTCAAGCAGCTTCTGGTCATGGCCAGCTTCGCAGCCGCCGGCTGCGCTGCCGCGCCCGATCAGGTCGAGGTCCGACCGATCGGCGGGCCCGGGACCAAGCTCCGTGCGGCGGACGATCCGCTCGCCGCGGCCAAGGGGCAATTTGCGATCGGCAATGTCGGGCTCGCGCTCGAAGGGTTCCGCAAGGCGGCCCGCGAAAACCCGAACAGCGCCGAGGCGCTCGCCGGAATGGCCGCCTGCTACGAGACGATGGGACGCGACGACCTCGCCGAGGCCAACTATGAGGCCGCGCTGGCGCTCGCCCCGCGCAATGCGACGCTGCTGAGCTCGCTGGCCGCGGTCCTCGCCCGGCTCGGGCGGGGCGACGACGCGGCCGCGGTTCGCGCCGAGGTTGCGCAGCTCAATTCCGCCGCGGCCGCGCTCGATCAGACTTCGGCGAGCGACGAGCCGCCGCCGGCGAGCCGCCAGCCTGCGCAGACCATCGTCGTCGCGCTGCCGGCACCGCAGCTGGCCGCGCCCGCGGCGGTTGCGGTTCAGGACGGACGCCGGGCCGAGCGGCTGCGCGCGCCCGACCTCGCTGCAAGCGAAGTCGCGGTCCGCTCCGATCCTCCGGCGGCGACCGAACAGGTCACGGTGAAACTCCCAGCGCCGTGGCTCGCCGACCAGGCGGGCGTGAGCCTGCGGTCGGGTTCCCTGCCGGTGCGGGGCGGCAGCCTCGACCAGCAGGCCGGGATGACCGTCGACCTGTCGCCGAACATTCCGGCGCCGCGGCTCGGCAACTCGGCGGGGGTCAAATTGGGTGCAGTCCCGTTGTCGATGCGGCGCAGCGACCTCGACCAGCAGGTCCGGATGACGGTCGACCTGTCCCGCGACATTCCGGCGCCGCGGCTCGGCGATCGGGCGAGCGTCAGCCTGCGCGCGTTGCCGTTGCCGCTCCGCAGCGGAACCCTCGACCGGCACGCGCGGATGAATGTCGATCTGACGAACGACATCCCGACGCCGCGGATGGGTGAGCGGTCGGCGGTCAACCTGCCCGCCGATCGCGCTCCGCGGCTCGAGCGCCTGTCGCTCGGCGAGGTCGCGCTGCTGACCGGCAGCGGACCGGTGTGGCGCGGCCAGGTCGTCACCCGGACCCCGCAGAAGCTGACCGTACGCTGGGTGCCGCTGACCACCGCGGCGGCGCGGCCCAACATCCGGCTGCTCAATGCTGCGCGCTGGCAGGGCCTGGCCGCGCGGAGCCGGTCGTACCTGTTCGATCGCGGCTGGCGACGGATCGAAATCGGCGATGCCGGCCAGGCGCGCGACGAGACCCTCGTCCTGTATCCGGCCGCGCACGCCGTGATCGGCCGCCGGCTCGCGGCCCAGTTCGGCTGCCGCTCTCGCCCGGTGCAGGGCGGCGAAGTGTTCCTCGTGCTCCTTGGTCGAGACTCGCGCCTGAGGCCGGTTCCGCTGCGGGGATGATCGCGGCGCTCCTGATCGCGGCAAGCGTCGCGGCGGCGAGCCCGCCCGCGGCAGCACCGCCTCCGGCCCTGTCAGAGATTGAGCATGCCCTTGCCGCCGGCCGCATCGAACAGGCGCGGCTCATGATCGGCCGCGCCGTCGCCGGCGGAGCGAGCGGGCCGCAGGTCGAGCGGCTGCTCGCCGACCTCGCGTTCGCCTCGGGCAAGAATGCGGACGCGCTTCCGCGCTATCTCCAGCTGTCGGCCGCCGAGCCCAAGGATTCGCTGCTTGCCGAACGAGCGGCGATCACGGCGCTGCGGTTGAACAATCTCCCGGTCGCCGAATTGCTTGCCGTGCGGGCAACGAGCGCGCCGGCGGCGACGTGGCGCGCCTGGAATGCGCGCGGCGTGCTGGCGGACCTGAAGCAGGACTGGCCCGCGGCGGACGGGGCCTACGCCAGGGCCGCGGCGCTGGCGCCGGGCGAAGGGGAGGTGCTCAACAATCGCGGCTGGTCGAATCTGCTGCGCGGGAACTGGAGCGCGGCCCTGGACCTGTTCGAGCAGGCCGCGGCGCGTGATCCCGACTCGGCACGGATCGCCAACAATCTCGAGCTCGCCCGCGCGGCGCTCGCCACCGAGCTTCCGAAGCGCCGTCCCGACGAAGACGACCGCGCCTGGGCCGCCCGGCTCAACGACGCAGGAATCGCCGCCAAGCTGCTCGGCGACCGGCAGCGCGCGATCGCCGCCTTCACCCAGGCGCTCGAGGCCAGCGGCAGCTGGTACGAACGCGCCGCCAACAATTTGCAGGCGACCAAGACGCAATGAACCTGGTTGCCGGCTCACCCACCTGGCTGGTGGCGATTCTGTTCGTCGCGCTTGCGGCGGCCGCCGTCGAGGATTTCGTTCGGCTGCGGATTTCGAACGTCACGTGCCTCGTCGTGCTGGTCACGGCGTTGATCGCCATGGGCCTCCACGGTTTCCCGCTCGCCTTATGGCAAAACGCCGTGGTGTTCCTGGTGCTGCTTGGCGCCGGCTTCCTGCTGTTCGCGACCGGGAAGATGGGCGGGGGCGACGTCAAGCTGATCGCCTGCCTCGGCCTGTGGGTGAACATCAGCGACGGCATCACGCTGCTCGTGACCACGCTGGTCGCCGGCGGCATCATCGCGCTCATCTACCTCGCGTCGCGCTTGCTGCCCTCGTCGCGCCCGCGCGAGAGCATCAAGAGCCGCCAGATCCCTTATGGCCTGGCGATCGTCGCCGGGGCCTCGCTCGTCTTCGTCGGGCAGCTGGGCCTGCTCAAGGCGAAGCCTGAGCGCAACCGGGCGCTGGTGATCCGGCCGCTGACCTAGCCGGCCGGCGGACCGAGCAGGGAGTCGCCGCCGAGCGACTGATAGAGGTCGACGCGGTTCTGGGCCGCCGTCAGCTTCGCCAGGACCAGGGTCTGCTGCGCCGAATAATAAGACCGCTGGGCGTCGAGGCTGTTCAAAAAGCTGTCGATGCCATTCTGGTAGCGCGCTTCGGTGAGCAAATAGACGTCGGCCGCGGCCGCTTGCTGCCGCTGCCGCGCGGACAGCTCATCCGCGATCGTGCCGCGCCGGGCGAGGGCGTCCGAAACCTCGCGGAACGCCGTCTGGATGGCTTTCTGGTAGCTCGCCAGCGCCGCCGCCTTTTGTGCCTCGCTCAGCCGGACATTGGCGCGGCCGGCGCCGGCATTGAAAATGGTGTAGCTGGCGTCGGCCGACGCCTGCCAGCCGAACGCTCCGCCGGTGAACAGCTTGGTCAAGGCGCTGCTCGCAAAGCCGAGGAGGCCGGTCAGGGAAATGCGCGGGAACAGCGCCGCGCGCGCCGCGCCGATCTCGGCATTCGCCGCCCGCAGTTGGTACTCCGCCTGGACCACATCGGGCCGACGCAGGAGGACGTAGGAATCGAGACCCGCCGGCAGCTCGGATATGGTCGGGGCTGCGTCGTCGATCGATCCCGGCAGCAGCGTCGCGTCGATCGGCGCGCCGACCAGCAGCTGCAGCAGGTTGACGTCCTGCGCTACGGCCGTCCGTTGCCGCGCGAGGTCGGCCTGGGCGGCGGTGAGGACCTGCTCGGCTTGCCGCAGGTCGGTGCGCGGGGCGATTCCGCCCTCGAGCCGGGCGCGGGTCAGGCGCACGCTTTTCTCGGCGTTCGCAGCAGTCTGCCGGGCGATCAGGAGCAGGCTCGAATCCGCAGCGTGGTTGAGCCAGGCGTCGGCAATGTCGGCGACCAGGGTCAGCCGGATCGACCGGGCCGCCGCTTCCGTCGCGAAATAGCGTTCGAGCTGGGCATGGCTGAGCGAGCGCAGCCGGCCGAACAGGTCGAGCTCGAAGCTCGGCACCCCGATCCCGGTCTGATAGTTCGCGCTTACCGTGTTGTCGCGATCGCCGGAAACCGTGACCCCGGCGTTGGCGTCGAGTTGAGGAAACTGCTGTGCGCGCTGGATGCGGTACTGCTCGCGGGCCGCGCCGATGTTCGCCGCCGCGATCATCAGGTCGCGGTTGTTGGCGAGCGCCTGGCCGATCAACGCCTGGAGCCGGGCGTCGCGGAAGATTTCGCGATAGGTGACGGCGGGCAGGTTCGCTTCGCTCTGCCGCAGATAGGCGTCGCCGGTCGGCCAGGACGCCGGGATCGCCGCGTCCGGCCGGACATAGTGCGGTTCCATCGTCGCGCAGCTGGTCGCGACCAGCGCAAGAAGCGTGACGGCGCGCTTCATGCCTGCGCTTCCTTGCGCCGCCGGATCCGCTCGCGGACGTAAACCAGGCCGTCGCGGACGCCGCGCCGGACCAGCACGAAGAACAGCGGGATGTAGAAAATCGCCAGAATCGTCGCGGTCAGCATCCCGCCGATCACGGCCGTGCCGATCGCAATCCGGCTGTTGGCGCCGGCGCCGGTGGCGATCGCGAGGGGCATTACGCCGAAGATGAAGGCGAAGCTGGTCATCAGGATGGGCCTGAGCCGGATCCGGGCCGCTTCGAGCGCGGCGTCGATCACTCGCTTGCCTTCCTTTTCCGCCCGCTCGGCGAACTCGACCATCAGGATCGCGTTCTTCGCGGCGAGGCCCATGGTCGTGATCAGGCCGACCTGGAGATAGACGTCGTTCTGGAGGCCGCGCAGGGTGACCGCGAAAATCGAGCCGACCAGGCCGAGCGGGATCACCAGCAGCACCGCGACCGGAACCGACCAGCTCTCATAGAGGGCAGCGAGACACAGGAACACGACCAGAAGCGAAACGGCATAAAGCAGCGGCGCCTGTCCCGCTGCCAGCCGCTCCTCGTAGGATTGGCCCGACCAGGCGACTCCGACGCCGGGAATCTGACTCGCGAGCCGCTCGATCGCGTTCATCGCATCGCCCGTGCTCTTGCCCGGCGCCGGCTGGCCCTGGAACTCGTAGGACTGGACCCCGAGGAAGCGCGAAAGGCTGACCGGTGCGGTCGACCAGCTGGTCCGGGCGAAGGACGAGAAGGGCACCATCTCGCCGGCATTGTTGCGCACCGACCATTGGTCGATGTCTTCCGGCTTGGAGCGAAACGGGGCGTCGCCCTGGACATAGACCCGCTTGACCCGGCCGCGATCGATGAAATCGTTGACGTAGCGCCCGCCCCACGCCGCGGAGATGGTGCTGTTGACGTCGCCGGTGCTCAGTCCGAGGGCCGAGATTCGCTCCTGGTTCACATCGACCTTGAGCGTCGACACGTCGGGCAGCTCGGCCAGGCGCACCTGCTGCAGATCGGGGTCGTCCTGCGCCATCTGCAGCAGACGGTCGCGTGCCTCCTCAAACTTGTCCTGGGGCATGCCGCTGGTGTTTTGGAGCTGCATGTTGAAGCCGCCCGACTGCCCGAGGCCGCGGATGGCCGGCGGAACGAGGGCAAAGACCTGGGCGTCGCGATAGCCCGAAAAGGCAGTTCGGGCGCGCTGCACGAGGGCGTCGGCGCTGTCCTTGGTGGTGCGATCCTTGAAATCGGCAAGATTGACGAACGATTGGCCGGCGTTCTGGCCGGTCGCGCCCTGGCCACCGCCGGCGACGATGAAATAGGTCTTGAACGCCTTCTTGTCGGGCCCGTTCATGAGATAGTTCTCGACCGCGAGCTGCATCTCCTTGGTGCGCTCGAGGGTCGCTCCGGCCGGAAGGCGGAACTGGATCTGCATGGCGCCCTGGTCTTCGGTCGGGAGGAAGCCGGTCGGGAGCCTCAAGAACAGGACGGCGAGCACGGCGCAAACCAGCGCATAGCCGCCGAGGAAGCGCCATTTCCGGTCGACGACGAACGTGACCGACCGAACGAACCACTCGCGGAACTGGTTGAAGCCGGCGTTGAACTTCTCGCGGGCGACCTCGAGCCCGTGCGCGACGCGCGGAAACGCCTTGCCGAACCGTCCTTCGTCGACCCGATGGTGGTTGCGCCGAAGCACGCCGGCGGCGATGGCCGGGCTCAGGGTCATCGCGACGAAGATCGACAGGACCATCGCCGAGACGATGGTCGCCGCGAACTGGCGGTAGATGACGCCGGTCGAGCCGCCGAAGAAGACCATCGGCAGGAACACGGCCGACAGGATCAGCGCGATCGCGACCAGCGCCATCTGGATCTGTTTCATCGACATGATCGTCGCTTCGCGCGGCGCCAGGTCGGGGTTCTCCTCGAGTAATCGTTCGACGTTCTCGACCACGACGATGGCGTCGTCGACGAGCAGGCCGATGGCCAGCACGAGGCCGAACAAGGTCATGGTGTTGATCGAGAAATCGAGCGCGTAGAGGATCGCGAACGTGCCCAGCAGGACGACCGGAATCGCGATCGCCGGAACCAGAGTCGCGCGCCAGCTCTGGAGGAAGACGAACATGACGATGATCACCAGGATCATCGCCTCGACGAGCGTCTTCACCACTTCCTCGATCGACAGCTTGATGAAGTCGGTCGTGTCGTAGGCGTAGGCGTAGCGGTAACCGGCGGGGAAGCTGCTCGCGAACTGGGCAACGCGCGCCTTGACCGCGTCCGCCGTCGCCAGCGCGTCGGCGCCCGGAGCGAGGAAGATGGCGATGCCGGCGCCCGGCTTCCCGTTCAACCGGCGGTCCGAATTGTAATTGTCCGCGCCGAGCTCGACCCGGGCGACGTCGCTGAGCCGCACCCGGGCGCCGCTCTGTTCGGCCTTGATGATGATGTTGCGGAACTGCTCGGGCGTCTGGAAGCGCGACGAAGCGGTCACCGTCGCGTTGAGCATCTGCCCGGGGGGCGCCGGAGTTCCGCCGACTTCGCCCGCCGCGACCTCGACGTTCTGGGCGCTGATCGCGCCGATAACGTCGCTCGGCATGAGCGAGAAGGAGCGCAGCTTGGCCGGGTCGAGCCAGATGCGCATCGCATAAGGCGCGCCGAACACGTTGACGTCGCCGACGCCCGGCACCCGGGCGAGCGGATCCTGCATGTTGCTCGACAGCCAGTCGGACACGTCCATGTCGGTCGTTCGGCCGGTCTCGTCATAGACCGCGACGATCAGCAGGAAGTCGTTCGACGACTTGGTCACCCGGACGCCCTGCTGCTGGACCTGCTGGGGCAGGCGCGAGACGGCGGCCTGGACCGCGTTCTGCACCTGGACCTGGGCGATATCGGGGTCGGTTCCCTTGCGGAAGGTGACGTTGATCGTCGCCTGGCCGCGCGAGCTCGACGACGACTGGAAGTAGAGCAGCCCGTCGAGACCGGTGAGTTGCTGTTCGAGAATCTGCGTCACGCTGTCCTGGAGCGTCTGCGCCGACGCTCCAGGATAGGAGGCGCGGACGTTGACCTGCGGCGGCGCGACGTCCGGATATTGCGCGATCGCCAGCTGGTTGATCGCGCCGATACCGAGCAGCATGATGATGATCGCGATCACCCAGGCGAAGATGGGGCGATCGATGAAGACCTTCGACATGCGTTAACGGTTCGCGCCCGGGGCCTTGCCGCCCGGCGGGCCGGTCCGGATCCGCTGCGGGCTGGACGCCGGAACCGGCTTGACCGGCGCGCCGTCCTTGAGGTTCGCGAGGCCTTGGGTGATGACCCTTTCCCCGGCGGCGAGGCCTTGGGTCACGACCCAATATTGCCCCTGCGTACGGTCAGCGACGACCACGCGCTGGACCGCGCGGTTCCCGGGCCCGACGACGAACAGGGTCGCATTGCCCTTGGGATCGCGCGTGATCGCCGCCTGCGGCACGAGGAAGGCGCTGGTATCGACCGCCTGGGCGAAGCGCGCGGTGACGAACATCCCCGGGAGCAACACCGCTTGCGGATTGGGGAAGCGCGCGCGCAGCGTCACGGTGCCCGTCGCCTGATCGACCAGCACCTCGCTGAACTCGACGACCCCGCTGAAGCCATATTCGCTCGCGTCCGGGAGCTTGAGGCGGACCTGGGCCGTCGCCGGAACGGCTCCGCCCTGGCTGAGCGCCTTACGCAAGGCGAGCAGGTCGGCCGCAGCCTCCTGGATGTCGACGTAGACCGGGTCGAGCCGGGTGATGGTGGCCAGCGGCTCAGCCTGGTTGGCTGTGACCAGCGCGCCTTCGGTGAAGCTCGACAATCCGATCCGGCCGCTGATCGGCGCCGGCACCCGGGTGAAGCGGACATTGACCTGGGCGGCCCGCAGCGCGGCAGCGTTCTGCGCGACCGCAGCGTCGGCCTGGCGCGCCTGGGCCAGCGCGTCGGTGTAATCCTGCTTGGACACCGCCTCCATCTCGGCCAGCGGCTTGTAACGCGTGGCGCGGGTCCGCGCGGCCTCGGCGCTGGCCCGGGCGCTCTGCACGTTGGCGGCCGCCTGGGCGGCCTGGGCAGCGTAGATGCTCGGGTCGATCTGGTAGAGCGTCTGGCCCTGGCTGACGAGCGAGCCTTCGCGGAACAGGCGGCGCTGGATGACCCCGGAGACCTGCGGCCGGACTTCCGACACCTGGTAGGCGGCGACGCGGCCGGGCAGCTCCTGCTCGATCGGCGCGCTGCCCTGCTGGACCACGACATAGCCGACGGTCGGAGTGCCGCCGCGCCCGCCGCCCGAGCTGTTTTGCGCGTCGCCGCTGCCGCAAGCGACCAGCGCAGCGCAGGCAGCGGCGATGGCGAAAGATGTCCAGGCGTGGCGCAAAAGCGGCGTCGGCTCCGTGTTGTGGTGCAGTCCGTGGCTCGCCCCACCGGCCGGGAGGGGCATTTGAGCATTTCACGGGGATTTGCAACCGGAGTGTGAAAGCATGAAGACAGTCGAAGCGGCGGCTTTCGACGAACAGGGTCGACTCGCTCGACGAGCGTGAAATGTCGCGCCGGTCATTCCCGCGGCGCAACAAAGGGGCTGCCGAAGCCGCCCTGGAACGGCTAACGACGCTGACGTGTCTGTGAAGGCGTCGACCCTAGTGCTGTTCGGGGCGACCGGGGACCTCGCCCGGCGCATGCTGCTTCCGTCGCTCTACGGGCTCGATTCCGACGGCCTTCTGCCGCCGGACCTTAGGATCATCGGCACGGCCCGGACGGTGCTCGACGACGATGCCTACCGACAGCGCGCCGCCGATGCCCTGCAGCAATTCCTGACCGATGGATTTTTCGAGCCTGAGGCCGCAGACCGCTTCCTGAAGCGGCTCCATTATGTGCCGGTCGACATCACTGACCAACGCAGCTTCGCCCGGCTGGCGGACACGATCGGCGATCCGTGCCACGGGGTGGCGATCTTCCTGTCGACCGCGCCGTCGCTGTTCAAACCGACCATCGACGGGCTGCAGGACGCCGGGCTGGCGTGCCCGACCGTGCGCATGGCGCTCGAAAAGCCGCTCGGGACGAATCTCGAATCGAGCCGCGAGATCAACGACGCGGTGGGCGGCGCCTTTCCCGAGGAGCGCATCTTCCGCATCGACCACTATCTCGGCAAGGAGACCGTCCAGAACCTGCTCGCGCTGCGCTTCGCCAACGCGATGTTCGAGCCGCTGTGGAACGCGGCGCATATCGACCACGTCCAGATCACCGTCGCCGAGACGATCGGGATCGAGGGTCGCGCCGATTTCTACGAAGCCGCCGGAGCGCTGCGCGACATGGTTCAGAACCATATGCTGCAGCTGCTCACCCTGGTCGCGATGGAGCCGCCGACCGACTTCAACGCGACCGCGGTGCGGGACGAGAAGGTCAAGGTGCTGCGCGCGCTGCGCCCGATCACCGCCGCCGAGGTCGAGGCGCTGACCGTCACCGGACAGTACACGCGAGGTGCGATCGATGGCGAGCCGGTGCCCGGCTATGCCGACGACATCGGCCATGACAGCCAGACCGAGACCTTCGTCGCGGTGAAGGCGCACATCGACAACTGGCGGTGGAAGGGCGTGCCTTTCTACCTGCGCACCGGCAAGCGCATGCCCGAGCGCGACACCGAAATCTTCATCCAGTTCAAGGACGTGCCTTATTCGATCTTCGCGTCGCGCGGAGCGACGACCAAGCCGAACCGGCTGGTGATCGGCGTTCAGCCCGAGGAGACGATCAGCCTCTATCTGATGGCGAAGACCCCGGGTCTCGACCGGCAGGGCGTGCGGCTGCGCGAGATCCCGCTCGACATCGGCCTCGCCAATGCGTTCAGCGAGTACCGCCGCCGGATCGCCTATGAACGGCTGCTGCTCGACCTGATCGAGGGCGACCCGACGCTGTTCGTCCGCCGCGACGAGGTCGAGGCGCAATGGGCGTGGATCGATCGCATCCGCGCCGCCTGGGCCGAAAAAGGCGTAACCCCGCGGCCCTACGCCGCCGGGACCTGGGGACCGTCGGCGGCGATCGCACTCACCGAACGCGACGGAATCAGCTGGCACGAGTAGGACGAGGCATGGCGCTCCATCCGACCATCGCCGCCGTCACCGACCGGATCGTTGATCGATCGGGCCCGACCCGTCGCCGCTACCTCGAGCTGATGGCCGAGCAGAAGGAGCGGGGGATCAGCCGCCCGCGGCTCAGCTGCGGCAATTTCGCCCACGGCTTCGCCGCGTCGGGCGAGGACAAGACGGCGATCAGCAGCCTCGCCGGGCCCAATATCGGCATCGTCACCGCCTACAACGACATGCTGTCGGCGCATCAGCCCTACGGCCGCTACCCCGAGCAGATGAAGCTGTTCGCGCGCGAGGTCGCGGCGACGGCGCAGGTCGCCGGCGGGGTGCCCGCGATGTGCGACGGCGTAACCCAGGGCCAGCCGGGCATGGACCTGTCGCTGTTCAGCCGCGACGTGATTGCTTTGGCGACCGCGGTCGCGCTCAGCCACGGCATGTTCGACGCGGTGGCGTTGCTCGGGATCTGCGACAAGATCGTGCCCGGGCTGCTGATCGGAGCGCTGCGCTTCGGCCACCTTCCGGCGCTGCTGGTCCCCGGCGGGCCGATGCCGTCGGGCCTGCCGAACAGGGAGAAGCAGCGCATCCGCCAGCTCTATGCCGAAGGCAAGGTCGGCAAGGACGAGCTCTTGAAAGCCGAATCCGCTTCCTACCACGCGCCCGGCACCTGCACCTTCTACGGCACCGCCAATTCCAACCAAATGATGATGGAGCTGATCGGGCTGCACATCCCCAACTCGGCCTTCGTCAACCCGGGGACGCCGCTGCGGCAGGCGCTGACCCGCGCGGCGGTCCACCGGCTGGCCGGGCTGGCGGTGAGCGGCGAACGGCCCCTGGCGCAGGTGGTCGACGAGCGGGGAATCGTCAACGCGATGGTCGGGCTGCTCGCGACCGGCGGGTCGACCAACCATATGATCCACCTGCCGGCGATCGCGCGGGCGGCCGGGATCAGGATCGACTGGCAGGACTTCGAGCAGCTGTCGGGCGCGGTCCCGCTGCTGGCGCGGATCTATCCCAACGGCGCGAAGGACGTGAACGACTTCCACCAGGCCGGCGGGATGGCGTTCGTGACCCGCACGCTCAGTGGGGCCGGGCTGATCCACGCCGACCATCTGACGGCCGGCGCCGACACTATGGGCGCATGGGCCGGCAACCCCCGGCTCGATGGCGACGAGCTCGTCTGGACACCGGCCGAGGAGAGCAACGACCTCGACATGCTCCGCCCGGTCGGCGCACCGTTCCGGCCCGACGGCGGAATGAAGCTGGTTCAGGGCAATCTCGGCCGCGCGGTGTTCAAGACCAGCGCGGTCGACGAGGAGCGCTGGACGGTCGAGGCGCCGGCGCGTTGCTTCGCCAACCAGAATGAAGTGCTCGAGGCGTTCAAGGGCGGCGAGCTCGACGGCGACGTCGCCGTCGTCGTCCGCTTCCAGGGCCCGCGGGCGAACGGAATGCCCGAGCTGCATAAGCTGACGCCGACGCTCGGCGTGCTCCAGGACCGCGGCCACAAGGTCGTGCTGGTGACCGACGGCCGCATGTCCGGGGCCAGCGGCAAGGTGCCGGCCGCGATCCACGTCTCGCCCGAGGCGCTGCCCGACGGGCCGCTAGCACGGCTGCGCGACGGCGACCCGATCCGGGTCGACGCGCGGTGCGGCCGGCTCGAAGCGGTCGGCGTGGACCTCGCGTCGCGGCCGCCCGCCAACTCCCCGCCGCCCCCCGCCGGAACCGGCCGCGAGCTGTTCGCGCTGCTGCGCATGCACGTCGACGAAGCCGAGGCGGGGGCGTCGGCGATGATCGCGGCGATGGAGGCGGAGCAAGCGTGACGATCGATGACGTCATGACGGCAGCGCCGGTCATTCCCGTGCTGGTGCTCGACGGAAGCGTGGATCCGGCGGTACTGGCGGAAACGCTCGTCGGCGCCGGCCTGCCCGCGCTCGAGGTCACGCTGCGCACGCCGCAGGCGCTCGACGCGATCCGGGCCATGGCGAAGGTCCCCGGCGCGATCGTCGGGGCAGGGA
>Ga0207678_10003984_pt1 | contig 13288 bp, 12 predicted proteins | sample KBSC63metaG_FD_184319 | JGI IMG/M metagenome (GOLD analysis project Ga0207678, IMG submission 184319) | Corn rhizosphere microbial communities from Kellogg Biological Station, Michigan, USA - KBS C6-3 metaG (SPAdes) (version 2) | ecosystem: Host-associated > Plants > Roots > Rhizosphere > Soil ... | reverse complement strand
CTCGGGGACGGCTGCACCTGGGCCAACGGCGGCACCGAGGGCGTGTTCATCGACGCCACGATCCTGGCGCCGAACGGCCAGATCCAGGTGTACAACCCGCTGGTGATCAACCAGGGCACTACGCCGGCCGCGGCGCCGACGCCGCCGACGATCGCGCGGGGTTCGCAGGTCATCCTCAGCGCCGGGTTCAACGGCAACGCACTGGCCCTGGTCGGCCGGGGCGCGCGGCAGGGCCACTGCATCGACGCCTACGGCAACTCCCTGATGAACCAGACGCCGCAGTGCAACGCGGTCAACTTCTACCGGATGGCCAACTTCGAGATCGCCCGCGGCCTGCTGAAGATCCCGGCCACCGGCACCGGCAAGGACGGCCAGGCCTGCCAGACCACCCGTGACTTCGCGCTGATCGACCAGGACCAGAGCGACAACGCCGTGGCGAGCTACCTGTTCGACCCGGCCACTGGCCACGCCGCGCAGGCCACTGCGGCCAACGTAGCGGCCATGACCGGCGCCACGCTCGAGCAAAACGGCAGCGACAACGGCCTGCTGGACAAGTTCGTGGATCCCGCGCTCGGCTGCACGCCGTTCACGGCCCCCAACCCCACCAACCCGAACGGGTCGAGCTCGTCGCAGGCGCTGAACGAACTGTCCGCCCGGCAGAACCAGAAGGGAATGGTCGCGCTGCTCCCGGTCAACAACCCGCAGCTGCTGGTCGGCGGGCAGTTCAGCCTGGGCAAGACCAACGCCTACCGGATGCAGACTGACCAGCCTCGGCTGGCGCGCAACACCAGCCTCGACCGGAACGCGGCGCAGTACTGCCAGAACATGATCAACATCGCGACGCCCAGGCTGAAGCTGGACGCGCAGTTCGAGACCGATACCGCCTCGCCGGTGCCGGACCTCGGCGACAACCTGGCCGATTTCCTCGCGGCCCGGCTGAGCGGCTCGTTCGACAACCTGAACTGCAAGAACTACGGGCTAACCAACCCGGTCACGCTGACGACTAACGCCGACGGCGTGGCGACCGGTGCGACGTTCAACACCACGCCGCAGAAGGCCAGCGTGAACGCGGTCGGCGGGAACGGCCGCCACCACCGCCACCACCACAACTGGCAGGCCGACTTCATGCCGGGCCAGGACGGTCACGTGTAACACGGTGATCCACGGCGCCAGCGCCTGAGAGAGGACGCGCCCGCCGAGCATCAACCAGCTCCATGGCCCAGGTGGCCCCGGGAATTCCCGGGGCCACCTTCGCCGTCTGCGCCCCTTTGCGAGCGGCCCGAAACCTTAGAGAAGCCTTACACGGAGCGAATCTGGCGAATTCGCCGGTACAGCCGTCGGCCTGCGGTCTACCGTGATGGACCGAAGGCAGGATCCAAGCTGGTGCCGGACGTCGTTCCGGCCAGTCAGGCCAGCTCGGCATCCCGCGTCGCGGTGGCCCCGGGAGGCCTCCCGGGGTCACCACGGCGGCGCCCCGTCTTATCGTGGGTTCATGGTGAATTCTGTGTTCGTGGTGGACGCGTGCCGGACGCCCATCGGGAAGATCAAGGGCGGGCTGGCCGAGGTGCGCCCCGACCACCTGGCCGCCGACGTCATCACCGCGCTGACCCAGCGCAACCCGTGGCTGGACGTGACCGCGATCGAGGACGTCTACTGGGGCGCGGCCAACCAGGCGGGCGAGGACAACAGGAACGTCGCCCGGATGGCGGTGCTGCTGGCCGGGCTGCCGGTCGAGATCCCCGGCGCCACCGTGAACCGGCTGTGCGGATCGGGGATGGAGGCGGTCTGCGACGCGGCCCGGACGATCGCCGCGGGCGAGGCGGACGTGTGCCTGGCCGGCGGGTCCGAGTCGATGACCCGCGCCCCGTTCGTGCTGGGCCGCTCCGCCGACCCGTTCCCGCGGGCCATGGACCTGGCCGACACCCGGCTGGGCTGGCGGCTGGTGAGCCCGCGGATGCAGGAGCTGTACCCGCCGATCACGCTGGGCGAGACCGCGGAAAACGTGGCGGACAAGTACGGCGTCACCCGGGAGCGCCAGGACGAGTGGGCGCTGCGCAGCCACCGGCTGGCCGCCGCGGCGCGCGACGCGGGCCGGTTCGAGGCCGAAACGGTGCCGGTCACCACCTCGCGCGGCGAGGTCAGTCAGGATGAGGGCATCAACGGCGGTATCACGCTGGAGGAACTGGCCGCCAAGCGCCCGGCCTTCCGCAAGAACGGCACGGTCACCGGCGGCAATTCCTCGCCGCTGAACGACGGCGCCGCCGCCCTGCTGCTGATGTCCGCGGACGCGGTCCGCCGGGCCGGCGTCCGGCCGCTGGCCAGGTACGCGGGCGCCGCCGCGGCCGGGGTGCACCCGGATTACATGGGGATCGGGCCGGTGCCCGCGATGAACCGGGCCCTGGGCCGGGCCGGCTGGCGGCTGGACGAGGTGGACCTGCTCGAGGTCAACGAGGCGTTCGCGGCGCAGTCGGTCGCGGTGGTGGACGAGCTCAAGGCCGACCAGGACCGGGTCAACGTCAACGGCGGCGCGATCGCCATCGGGCACCCGCTCGGCTGCTCCGGCGCCCGCATCGTGACCACGCTGCTGCACGAGATGCGCCGCCGCGGCGCCTCCCGCGGCGCCGCCAGCATGTGCATCGGCGTGGGCCAGGGCATCGCCTCCCTCTGGGAAGCCGCCTGACCTAACCCAGGTTGCCTAGCCGAGGTTAGCCGTGCCGGCGTAGTAGTTGCCGTGCGCGGAGGTGCCGAGCGGCGCGGAGGCGGTCGAGGCGGGCAGCGTGTCAGGCGAGACGAACGTGCTGCCCTGCGGCCCGGCCTGCACCGCCTCGCCGGTCGCGCTCCCCTTCAGGTACTGCGTCCAGGACAGGAACCACTGGGTCCAGCCGTCGTCCCACTTGCCCGCCGCGGTGCTGGCGGTGACGGTGATCGGGTCGCCGGGGATGGACATGTTGTAGTAGGTCTGCGCGGCCAGCGGCGGCAGGTTCACGCACCCGTGACTCACGTTCGTGGTGCCCTGGTTCACCACCGACCACGGGGCCGAGTGGTAGTAGTCGCCGCTGTAGGTGAACCGGACCGCGTAGTTGACCAGCTCGTCGTAGTGGCCGGAACTGCCCGCGGGGCCGCCGCCGACCATGCGCACCGGGTTGGCCTTTTCCACGCTCAGGTACGTCCCGTCCGGCGTGGGCAGGCTGGCCCGGCCGGTGCTGATCGGCCACCGGTACTGGAGCTTGCCGTTCAGGTAGATCTGCGTCTTGTGCGTGGTCGTGCTGGCCACCGCGATCAGCGACCGGCCGATCTCGAAGGTCTGGGTCAGGTTGTGCGTGCCGTACATGCCCTTGGCGCCCTCTACGCCGTCCAGGTGGCCGGTGAAGCTGACCGTGGTGTAGGCCGGCCAGTAGTCCCGCGGCCGGAAGTCCAGCTGCTGGTCGCCATCCCAGTACCAGGCGCCGACCACCGGCTTGGACGTGGTCAGCTCGAGCGACCGCTCGACCGCGGCCTTGTTGGTGATCGGCCGGCTGAACGTCAGCATGATCGGTATGCCCACGCCGTAGGTCTCCTTGTACCCCTCGAAGATGTGGGTGCTGAAGGTCTGCGCGGGCGTCAGGGTGCGGAACGTGCTCGTCTTGCTGATCTTCTCGCCGCTGGGGGCGGTGCCGGTGGCGGTCACCGTGTAGCTCTGCGACACGCCCAGGTTCCCCGCGCTGTGCCAGCTCTTGGCGTCGGCGGCCAGGGTGCCGGACACGGAGTCGCCCGAGGTGCGCACGGTCACGTCGGTGAGCTTGCCCGCCACCGCGGTGACGGTGATGCCGTCCGAGGGGATGGCGCCGTGGCTGCCGTTCGCCGGGGTGATCTGCAGGTCCTTGGCCAGCTCCGCGGCGTGCGCCTGGGCCGACGCCGAGGCCTGCGCCTTGCTCTGCGCGGGGGAGGCGGTGGAGTGGCTGCCGCCGCTGCTGCACGCGGTGGCGAACAGGGCGATGACCGCCGCCACCGCGAGGCCCGCGTACCGTCGCGCGTGCCGTGCCGACCTGCGGTCTGTGCCCCGCACGGTGACCCTCCTTTGCCCGTCTTGCGCACCAGGACGCATTTTACTTGCGCAGTGCCAACGGAAATCCCGTTCGCCTATTCAGACGCCTGACGCCGCTGTCGGGTTACCCGCACGACCGCCCAGGCCAGCGCGAGCACGGTGAGCATGATGATCACGTACTCCGGCCACGCGCCGACCCGGTCCGCCAGCGTGCGGTGGCTCACCAGCGGTACCCGCGCGTCGAGGATGGCCTGCTGCCACACGCCGCTGTGCGCGATCAGGCTGCCGTCCGGCGCGATGATCGTGCTCTCCCCGGTGGTCGAGGCGTACACCACGGCGCGGTCCGACTCCACCGCCCGGATCCTGGCCATCGCCGTCTGCTGCTGGGTCTCGCCGAGCTGGCCGTCGATCTCGAAGTCGGCGTCGTTGGACTGCACCGCGAGCAGGTTGGCGCCCGCGGTGACCTCCGACCGGACCAGGTGGTCGAAGGCCACCTCGTAGCAGATCACGTCGCCGAGCCTGATCTTCCCGACGCCGAACACGACCGGCCGGCGCCCCGCGGTGAAGTCGATCGGCTGCAGCGCCGGGAGGTTGCTGAAGCTGGAGATGATGCCGCGGTACGGAATGTACTCACCGAACGGCACGAGCTGGCGCTTGACGTACGCGGTGGTCGGCCCGCGGCCGGGCACCCATAGCTGGCCGACGTTGCGCCGCGGGTTGTTCAGCACCTCCCCGACCAGGATCGGCTTGCCGATCGCGGCCACCGCCGTGGACAGCTGGGCGTAGACGGACGGGTTCTGGAACGGGTCGAGGTCGGTGGCGTTCTCCGGCCAGATCACCAGGTCGGGCGCTGGCCGCTGGCCCGCCTTGACCTGCGCGGCCAGCTTCAGCGTGGCGTCGACGTGGTTCTGCGTGACCTGGGTGGCGCGCAGCTGCTGGGGCAGGTTCCTGGCCCGTGGCACGTTGCCCTGGATCGCGGCCACCTGGGCCGTGGGCGCGCCCCCGGTCGGGTCGGCGGGCAGCAGCCCGCCCGCCAGCACCAGCCCGGCCGTCACCACCGCCGCGGCGGACGCCGTCCACCGCGCGCGTCCCTCCGGGCCAAGCCAGGCCAGTATCGCTGCGGCGAGCATGGCGCCGGTCAGCGCGATCAGGAAGCTCAGCAGCGGCGCCCCGCCGAACGCGACCCAGCGGACGTCCGGCGCGACCGACTGGCTCATCGCCAGCCGGCCCCAGGGAAAGGCGTAGGGCCACCGGTCCCGCACCCCTTCGACCAGGACCCACCAGCCCGCCACCGCGACCGGCCAGTACGGCAGGCGCAGGAGCAGCCGCTGGCCGATCGCCAGCAGCGCGAAGATGACCGCCTCGGACACGGCCAGCGCGGCCCACGCGTACCAGGCCAAGTTGATCAGCCAGGACAGCAGCGGCACGAACTGCGCCAGGCCGAACACCAGCGCGCAGCCGAACGACCCGCGCAGGCTCCGCCCGGTCAGCGCCAGCACCAGCAGCGCGGGCCCGAGCACCGCCAGCGGCCAGATGCCGGCCGGCGGGAAGGAGGCGTACAGCGCCAGGCCGCCCGCCACTGAGATGAGCAGGGCCCAGCGGGTGCGGAATCCGCCGGAATCCCCGGCGCGGCCGGTTCGCGCGCCGGAGGCGGCGGCGGCCTGGGCGGAGATCACCCTGAGAGGGTAACCGGGCGGACGCGCGCCCGTCACGCCAGCCGGTTTGGCGCGCTGCTCAGTACCGCGGAACTGATACCCAGTCCGTTCGGGCTAGGTTTGTTCCATGACCGAAACAGCGGCGGCGACGCCGGCCCTGCGGATGTCCACCGCGCATGGCCGCTGGGTGGTGGCCGCCACCGTGCTCGGCTCCGGCATGGCCGCGCTGGACGCGACCGTGGTCGGCATCGCCCTGCCCGCCATCGGCCGGGACTTCCACGCCGGCATCGCCAGCCTGCAGTGGGTGGTGAACGCCTACACGCTGACCCTGGCCGGGTTGCTGCTGCTCGGCGGCACGCTGGGGGACAGCTACGGGCGGCGGAAGGTGTTCGTCATCGGCGTCGTGTGGTTCGCGCTCGCGTCGCTGCTGTGCGGGGCCGCCCCGAACGTCGAGGTGCTGATCGCGGCGCGTGCCCTGCAGGGCGTAGGCGGGGCGCTGCTGACCCCGGGCAGCCTGGCCATCCTGCAGGCCTCGTTCGCCGAGGAGGACCGGATGGCCGCCATCGGCGCGTGGTCGGGGCTTGGCGGCGTGGCGACCGCTATAGGTCCCTTTCTGGGCGGGTGGCTGATCGACGCGGTGTCCTGGCGGCTAATTTTTTTCATCAACCTGCCGCTGGCCGCGGTCGTGGTCGCCATCTCCGCCCGGCACGTACCGGAGACCAAGGCGCCGGGTCCGGTGCCGCGGCTCGACTACCGCGGCGCGCTGGCCATCAGCGGCGCGCTGGCCGGGATCACCTACGGCCTGATCGCGGCGTCGGCGGACGGCTGGACATCGCTCTCCGTGCTGCTGCCGCTCGCCGTGGGCCTGGTTCTGCTCGGCGTGTTCATCCTGGTCGAGGCCAGGGAGCCGGAGCCGATGCTGCCGCTCGGGATATTCAGGTCCCGGCAGTTCTCCGCGGCCAACGCGGTGACGTTCGTGGTCTACGCGGCGCTCGGCGGGCTGCTGTTCCTGGTGCCGACCGTGCTGATCGTGGTGCACGGGTACTCGCCGGTGGAGGCCGGCACCGCGCTGCTGCCGGTGACGTTCATCATGCTCGCGCTGTCCTCCCGCTCCGGCGCGCTGGCCGCCCGGATCGGGCCGCGGCTGCAGATGTCGGTCGGGCCCGTGGTCATCGCGGCGTCGCTCCTGCTCTTCGCCCGGATCAGCGACTCCGGCGACTACCTGACCGCGGTGCTGCCCGGGGCGGTGGTGTTCGGCTTCGGGGTGGCGATCATGGTGGCGCCGCTGACCGCGACCGCGCTGGCGGCCGCCCCGGCCGACCACGCCGGCGTGGCCTCCGCGGTCAACAACGACGTGGCCCGGGCGGCCAGCCTGATCGCGGTGGCGATCCTCCCCGCGCTGGCCGGCATCAGCGGCGACAGCTACCTGCACCCGGCCGCGCTCGCCCACGGCTTCCGCGAGGCGGCGTACATGGCGGCGATATTCTGCGCCGCCGGGGGCGTGCTGGCCGCGCTCACCATCCGCAACCCGTCCCGGGCCAAGTGCGAGAAGACGACACCGCAGGAGTTCGCCTGCAGCCTGGAGGCCCCGCCCCTGCGTAGCCTGGAACCCGCCACTGCACCGGCCGAGGTAAGGGAAGCTCCATGACGACAGACGGCTCCGACGCGCACAAGGCCGTGGAGGAGGCCGCGCGCGCCGCCCGCGGCACCGTGGCTGACCTGGCCGGCGTGCCCGGCGAGCGGCTCGACCAGGCGCTGCGCGCGATCGCGGACGGCCTGGTCCGCGGCTCGGCGCCGGTGCTCGCGGCCAACGAGGCGGACATGACCGCGGCCCGGGAGGCCGGGCTCGGCCGCGGCCTGCTGGACCGGCTCCGGCTGGACGAGGCGCGGCTGGCCGCCATCGCGGATCAGCTGCGGGCGCTGGCCGGCGTGCCGTACGAATCGGCCGAACGGGCGGTCAGGGAGCTTCCCGACGGCCTGGTGCTCACCGAGCGGCGGCGTCCGGTCGGCGTGATCGGCGCCAACTTCGAGGCCAGGCCGAACGTGGTGGTCGACATCGCCTCGCAGTTCGTCAAGTCACGCAACGCGGGCGTGCTGCGGACCGGGTCGGCCGCGATCCGTTCGGCCATCACGCTGGCGGACGAGGTCATCGCGCCCGCCCTGGCCTCCGCCGGCCTGGACCCGGCCATGATCCAGCTGGTCCGGGTGCCCGGGCAGTCCTCGGCCCGGGCGCTGGTCAGCCAGCCCGGCCTGATCCCGCTGGTGATCCTGCGCGGCAGCGGGGACAGCACCCGGTCGCTGGCCGCCGAAGCGGCCCGGCACGGGGTGCGCACGATGGCGCACGCCGACGGCGGCGCGGTGCTGTACGTCGACGCCGCCGCCGACCTGGACCTGGCCGGGCGGCTGATCGAGGCCAGCCTGGACCGGCTCGGCGTGTGCAACCGGCTCAACCTGCTCCTGCTGCACCCGTCGCTGTGGGACACCTTCGTGCCGCGGGTGATCGCGCTGCTGGACCGGTTGGGTATCGCCGCCTCGCTGCCGCCGCACGCGCACCCGCTCGGCCACGAGTGGGCGCTGGATTCCGGCCGTGAGGCCACCGTGACGCTGGCCCCGGCCGACGGGCCGCGCGCCGCGGCCGTGCTGGCCAACGAGGAGACCTCCGGGCTGGCCGCGGCGATCGTGACCGTGGACCAGGCCGCGGCCGAAGAATTCCTCGGCGCCTACGCGGGCACGGGCGCGTTCTGGAACTCCACCACCCGGCTGCTGGACGGCTTCAAGCTGTTCTCGGTGCCGGAGACCGGCATCAACATCGACGCCGTACCCGGCCCCCGCGGCCCGGTAACGTTCCGCGACCTATACCTGCGCCAGTTCGTAGTCACCCCCGCGTAACCCCCTCAGCCGAGGATGGCGACGGGGCCGGGGTGGTCGACGCGGTGGTTGACCATGTCCAGGTGGCGCATGGTGTACGTGCGCAGGGCGCGGAGCTGGCGGTCGGTGAGCTTGTCGCAGACCCAGTCCCAGTGCAGCGCTACCCAGTCGCCCGGGCCGATGTCGCCGGCCAGCATCGTGCCGTCCAGTGCCAGCCGGGCCATCTCCGTAGCAGGCTCGCCCAGGCTCAGCAGGCGCCCGTCCCAGCAAAGCGGCCGGGACTCCACGGTGGTCTGGTCACCGTGGGCCGCGATCACCTTGCCCCACCTGACCCGGCACCGGTCTAGGACGGTGAGCGCGTGCTTGGTCATCCGGTCGTTGCCGAGCAGGCCCACCCACGGGTACACGCCGAACACGTGGAAGCTGTGGTGCGGCACCCCGCCGGCCAGCACTCCCTCGGCCAGGAACTGGAACTTGTTCCCCACCTGCTTGCGGAACCGCTCGGCCATCGAGTCGCCGAGCTGGCCCAGGGCGACCCGGTCGAGCAGGTCGTTGCCTACCCAGTAGGCCTCCACGACCCGCTGGTCCAGCGGGTCGGAGATGCCGCAGCCGGCCGCGATCAGCTCCAGGTACGGCCAGGCGCCGGAGAACGCCTGAACCTGCTTGACCAGCCCTTGGTCGACCACGCCGGCCTCGGCGTAATCGCGGAAGCTGTCCGGACCGCAGTAACCGAGCGCATTCGGGGGGTAGGCGTACCTCACGAACATGTGCGCCCCGGCCTGGTCCGGCCCGGTCATGCCATCCACCGCGTGACCGCCTCCGGGACCCCGGCGTCCATGGCCGTCTGCACAGCCGCCGCCTCGCGGTTCTCGGCCTCGCGCTCGGCGCCGAGCGCGGCCAGCGCGTCGGCCGCCTCCTGCGGCGTCATCACGTTCAGCGCGAAGCCCATGTGCACCAGGATCCAGTCACCGGGGCCGGGCCGCTCGTCGAGCAGGCCGACGTTGACGGTGCGGGGCACCCCGCCCACCTCGGCCATGACCAGGTCGGGATGGCCGGTCTCACCCGCCACGAGCTGAGCCGGGATGCCTAGGCACATACCTATCCCCTCTCAGCCGGTCCTGGCCGGCTCGTAGGTGATCGATTCGAGCGTCATCTCGTCGCCGCCGGTGATCTCGACGTTCTCCCCGCGGCAGCCCGGGCAGGTGGCCAGCACGTCGGTGGTCTCGGCGGTCAGCCCGCAGTCCTGGCAGGTGAGTGTGGCCGGCACGGTCACGAGCGCCACCGCGGAGCCCTCGGCCTCGGTTCCCTCGGCCACGAAGCCCCACGCCTGCGCCATCGACTCCTCGTCAACCGCGTGCTTCACGCCGAACCGGACCCGGATCCCCGCCACCTTCCGGCCGGCGGCGCGCTGGCGCACGGTGGCCAGCACGCCTTCGGCCAAACCGTACTCGTGCATACTCCTCCCGTCTCTACCTATGCCCGGTACCTAACATGTCGCGAATCTCGAAGTACCGTTTGATGTCCGGCAGCGAGTCGATGACTATCACCAGCACCACGGCGATGATGGCCACCGTGACCAGCTTGCTCAGCATCCCTAGCACCTCCTTCCCGTGCTCAGGCCGACACTGCTCTTTCCGCGATGATTTCCTCCACCGTCCGTACCGCGTGCGGCAAAGCCTGAAGGACCGGATCGGACAGGCCCATCCCGGCGCTGACGTCGGCCGGCTCGCACGCCACCAGCAGGCTGCGCCCGGGGCGCCCGCCGAGCGAGCCGAGCAGCGCGAAGATGCCGTCCGGGGTCAGGCTGTGCGCGTCGATGACCGGGCCTGCCGCCGGGTCGGGCTCGGGCACCTCGACCTCGAGCACGGTCACCGTGCCCGGCGCCTCGCCCCGCTGCGCCGCGTCCACCAGGACGAACAGCTCGCACCCGTCGAGCAGGTCGTAGGCCAGGTGCACGCCGCGGATGCCGAAGTCCTTGACCTGCACCCCGTCCGGCACCGGCCGCCCGGACAGCAGCTTGATCACCTCGACGCCGAACGCGTCGTCGCGCAGGAACACGTTGCCCACGCCCGCCACCAGCGTCCGCCCGCTCACTGGGCCGCTCACTGGGCTTCCCCGTCCTCGTGCGGCTCGACCTCGTCCGGCATGAAGTACAGGAAGCGCCCGTGCGCGATGCGCAGGTCCTCGTCCGGCTGGCCGGCCAGCGACACGGCCAGGTACGGGTTGTTCTCCACGTCGTGCAGCACCGCCTGGACCTCGGCGATCCGGCCGACCAGGAACATGTCCTGCGCGTCGGCGCGGCGCGCGCCCGGCCGCAGCCGGACCAGGCTGCCGCGGGCGATCGGCCGCCCGCCGATGGTCACGCTGTCGGTGTCCGGCGATACCGAGGCGTCCGCGTCAGGGTCCCACCAGGGCACGGCCCCTTCGAGCCCTTCGACCCCTTCGAGCCCTTGAATCTCCCCGGCCCCGGTCAGCACCGGTGGCTCGGCCGCCGGCCGCGGTGACCCGCCCGGCCGCCGCAGCGTCCCGTGCAGGCGCGCCAGGACCTGCGGGTCCATCGAGTCGACCCGGTCCAGCAGCGCGGCCGCCCGCGGGTCGGTGGCCCGGGCCTCGGCCTTCTCGTCGTCGGACAGCGCCATCGTGCGCAGCGTCAGGATCTCGTCGATCTCGGTGCCGTCGTAGAGCTCGCCCGGGCTCTCCGCGGCGAGTTCGGGATGGTCGTACAGGATGATGGGGGAGGACAGCATGACCTGGTCGTCCGGGTCGGCGAGCACCGGCCAGCCGCCCTCGTTGCGGCATCCGGCCACGGCCGGGGCGGCCCACTCCGGCGGGTCGGTCATCGAGAGGAACTTCCCGCCTTCGGCGGTGATGATGATGTGCGCCGCGACCAGCGACGTCGGCAGCGCATCTTCCCGGCGCTGGGGCACGGAGCCAAGGGCCGTTCGGTTCTCCATCTTGACCTGGAGCTTCAGGGCGCGCCACGGGCCGGGGACCTCGGCCGCCCGCACCGTGACCGCGCCGGCCAGCGGCTCGCGGCGGCGCACGACGTCCTCGTGGCGGTCCTCGCCGCCCTCGACGGTGAACTCCCGTGTGACCCCGTCGCCGAACAGCGCGGCGGCGTCCGCGGCCGCCTCGACCTCGCGCTCCACCGCCTCGTCCCACGTGTCGCCGCCAGAAGTCCGGCGCTGGACCTGGAGGAACCGCAGCAGGACCCGGACGGACGGCTGCCCGCTGTGCTCCAGCACGCATTCGGCCCGGGTGAAGCTGGTCTCCGAGGGGTCGGCGGCCGCGTACCCGGGCGCCATCACCACCCCGAACTGCCAGCGGCTCTGGTTCTTCTGCGATGAGGCCCGGTAGGGGTACAGGATGTAGCCCTCGTACAGCACCGCATCCGCGATTTTCCGAACGGGGTCGAGGTTCACCGCTGCGTCACCCCCGTCTCGCCCTCCTGATCGGGCGCGACCGCGGGCTCGCCGCCTCCCGCCCCGTGATTAGCCGCGGCCAGCAGCTCGGTCAGGGTGGCGTCCCAGGTGGGCAGCGCGTTCCGCGCCTTGTACTGCGACAGCGCGTCCAGCGTGTCCCGGCTGCAGCGCAGCCAGGCGCTGCCGGGGAAGTGCGCGTCGACGAGCTCGCGCCAGACGGCGACCGGCATCCGGTAGGAGGCTTCGGCGCTCCACGGCACCAGCTCGACCGAGAAGCCCTGCTCGGTGGCCACGAACACGGTGCCGCTGAACAGCATCAGCAGCGGGATCGTGCCGTCGTCCAGGCCCTGCAGGTAGCGGGCCGAAGCCACCTCCAGGTCATAGGTGACCGGCACGGTGAGCTCGACCTCGGTCACCGCGGTGAACGCCGGGACCATCGCGGTGACGGTGGCCAGCTGGATCGGCTTGACCGTGTCGGCCCAGCGTGACGTGTCGCCGAACAGGTCGTGCAGCCGCTCCGCCTCCGACGCCGTGTACCGGCGGCGGTGCGGCTCGATCCGGATCTGGCAGCGCAGCGCGATCGCGTGGATCCGCACCCCGGACCGTTCGGTGATGGTGAGCTGGAAGGACAGGGTCGGCGTGGCGGCAAACCGGTCCGCGGTCGCGCCGGTACACCCGAAGATCAGGTCGGCCACCCTAGCGCCCCCGCTCCAGTACGACCGCCCGGCGCCGCAGCCCGGCCAGGAACTTATCCAGCGCCTCGCGGGCCTCGGTCCCGCCGTCGAACCCCTGCCAGTACATGCGGAGCTCGCCGACCAGCGAGTAGCACATGTCGATCGGGATCAGGAACACCTCGTACTCGCTTTTGTCCGGGGGGGTCTGGGGGGGTCGTCCCCCCGGGCTAGCACCGTGCACGAAGATGGCCTCGGTGTCCGGCGCCAGCTCGCCCAGCAGCGGGTATTCGGTAGCGAGCCGGTCCCAGGCTTCCAGGTCGAGCTCGCACTCGGTCACCCCGCCCGGGCTCGGGTAGCCCGCCACCACCCGGCCCAGGGCCGAGTTGAAGAAGAAGAACGCCATCGCGACCGGGATCTGCAGCTCGTTCCAGTCGGTGCCGGCCAGCGGCCGGGCCGGGTCGTGGCAGATCCGCTCGGGCACCGCCTTGTACCGGCCCCCCGCCGCGCCCTCGTGGGTGAACAGCAGGTAGCACGCCCGGCAGGCGCAGGCGATCGAGCGCTTGTCCATGTCGACCAGGTGTCCGTGCCAGCCGTCCAGGATCGTCTGGCACATCTCGCACCGTTCGGTACCTGGCGGGTCATCCT
>Ga0207678_10003975_pt1 | contig 13301 bp, 15 predicted proteins | sample KBSC63metaG_FD_184319 | JGI IMG/M metagenome (GOLD analysis project Ga0207678, IMG submission 184319) | Corn rhizosphere microbial communities from Kellogg Biological Station, Michigan, USA - KBS C6-3 metaG (SPAdes) (version 2) | ecosystem: Host-associated > Plants > Roots > Rhizosphere > Soil ... | reverse complement strand
GAGCGCATGAACATGAAGCTGGTCGAGCCGCTTCGCGAATTGTTCAAGGACGAGGTCCGCGAGCTCGGCCGCGAGCTGGGGCTGCCCGAGGCATTCGTCGACCGCCACCCGTTCCCCGGGCCGGGGCTCGCCATCCGCATCCCTGGCGAGGTGACGAAGGAAAGGTGCGACATCCTCCGAAAGGCCGATGCCATCTACCTCGAAGAGATCCGCAACGCCGGCCTCTACAATGCGATCTGGCAGGCATTCGCGGTCCTCCTTCCTGTCCGAACGGTCGGCGTGATGGGCGATTACCGGACCTACGACAGCGTCTGCGCCCTGCGGGCGGTAACCAGCGTCGACGGGATGACGGCCGACATCTATCCGTTCGACCCCGAGTTCCTGAGCCGGGTCGCCACGCGCATCGTCAATGAGGTGGAGGGGATCAATCGGGTCGTCTACGATTTCACGTCGAAGCCGCCGGGAACGATTGAGTGGGAGTAATACTTACCGCCTGCCACGGGTGGATCGTCGCCCTGTGGGCGGCTTTCGCAATTTACTGGACGGTCGCGGCGATACTGGGGAAACCAGGTACCGGCAGTGCGGCCGGGCCGGGCATGTGGAAGTTTCACGCCGCGCTCGTCGTGACGATAATCCTGATTCTCGGGGCGACGGACCGTTCGCAGAGCCTGCGAGATTTGCAGGCGCACACGTTCCGAAACCCCTTGCTCGCGCTGACCGGCGCAGTCATCGCAACGGCTGGCGCGATCCTCGCTTTCTCCGCGCGGGCAGCGATCGGGCGCTACTGGGGTACGCCGGCGACACCGAGGTTGGACACCGAGCTCGTGACGACCGGGCCGTATCGATTCGTGCGGCACCCGATCTATTCCGGAATGGTGGTGATGATGATCGGCTCGGCAATCGGGCTCAGTCCGGTGTGGCTGCCGATCGCAATTGTCGCGGGGATCTATTTCCTGTTCAGCGCGCAGACGGAAGAGAAGTTCATGACAGAGCGGTTTCCGGAGAGCTACCCGGCTTACCGCGCGCGGACGAAAATGCTCCTCCCGTTCCTGCTCTAGCAATCACGAGGGGGCGGCCATGGAGATGTTCAACTATGTGATGGTGCTGGCCTCGGTGATCATCGGGCTTGGGATCACGCATTTGCTGCAGGGCGTCGGCGGGATCGTCCAGCACCCGCACCGCGACAAGGTCTATTGGGTTCACCTGCTTTGGGTCGCGGCTATCTTCCTCCGCGCGATCTTCTGGTGGTGGTTCGAATTCGAACTTTCGACGATGGCGCAATGGACGTTCGCCCTCTATCTCTTCGTCCTCGGCTACGCGGTGCTGATCTACCTGTGGTGCGCCTTGCTCTTCCCGCGCGACCTCGCCGGCTATGACGGCTTCAAGGATTATTTCTATTCGCGCAGGGGTTGGTTCTTTGGATTGATTCTTGCCGGGCAGGCCGTCGACGTCGCCGACACCTTGCTCAAAGGCGTAGCACACTTCCGCTCGCTTGGACCGGCCTATGTCATCGGCATCGCGACGCTCTCGGTCCTGCTCCTGATCGCAATGCGGACGCGCAACGAGCGGTACCACGGCGCCTTCGCAATCTTTGCGGTCGTCTATCTCCTCGCCTTTCCCTGGATAATGTTCGACACGCTGCGAGCGTGAGTCGATTGGAACGGATAACCCTATGAAATCTCTTGTCGCAGTTGCCGCGCTACTGACGATCGGTGCTGCTCCGGCTCCGAAGATGGACTCGGATACGGCGGCCTGGTGGCGGACGACGGCTGAGCTTTCGAATGACAGCATGGAAGGCCGCGACACGGGGTCGGCGGCCTATCTGCGCGCGGCGAAGCTGGTCGCGGCGAAGTTCGAGGCCGCAGGGTTGAAGCCCGCGGGGGAGAACGGGACCTGGTTCCTGAGCGTTCCAATGCACGAGGTGCGGGTGACGAGTGCGCGCTTGGAGGCTGCGAAAATTCCGCTTCGTTTCCTCCATGACCTGACGATTTCGCCGAACGCCGGGACCCCGGCTCGGGTCAACGCGCCGCTCGCCTATGGTGGCTATTGCAGCGCCGGGTCGCTGGGGGACGTGCGTGGCCGCATCGTCATCTGTCACGGCACGCACAAGGCGGGGTTGCCGGGCGCGGGCGACAGGGAGAAAGCGGTCCGAGCGGCGGGCGCGGCGGGAATTCTGACCATCGCCGATCCGGGCTTCACCGTCGAACCGCCGAGGTGGCCCTATGCCTATGCGCGGACGGTGACTTTGGCGGACGAGAAGCCCGACGCCGATCCGTTCCTGAGGATGACTCTCAACGCCGCATCGCTGGGCAAGCTGCTCGCCGGGAGCGGGCGCGACGCGGCGGCCCTGATCGCGGCCGGAAGCGCCGGCAAGCCGCTTCCGAGCTTCGCGATTCCGGGCCGGCTGACGGCGAGCTTCACGATCGCCCAGCGCGACATCAGCTCGCCGAACGTGCTGGCGATGCTCCCTGGCTCCGACCCGAAACTGGCGGACCAGGCGATCGTTCTCGGCGCTCATCTCGATGGCTACGGCTATGGCGAGCCGGTGGGCGGCGACAGGCTCTACAACGGCACGCTCGACGACGCGGCTTATGTCGCACTGCTCATTCGACTCGCGGAGCGGCGGCACGGGGAGGCCTATCGCCGTCCGATCCTCTTCGCGGCATGGGCCGGCGAGGAGAAGGGGTTGCTCGGGTCGCGCTGGTATGTCGCGCATCCGACGGTGCCGCTGTCGCAGATTGCCGGGAACATCAATCTGGACCAGCTTCGGCCGATTTTTCCGCTGAAGCTTTTGACGGTCCACGGGCTCGATGACAGCAGCCTCGGCGACGATGCGCGCGCGGTCGCCAACAGCCTTGGCATCGCCGTCCAGAACGATCCGGAGCCGGAACGCAACCTGCTTCGCCGGACCGATCACTGGCCGTTCATGCAAGCCGGGGTTCCAGCGACAAATTTCGTGTTCGGGTTCAAAGCGGGCACGAAAAGCGAGCAAATTTACCGGCAATGGTACAGCACCGGCTATCACAAGCCGCAGGATGACCTGAAGCAGCCGATGGATTTCAAGGCTGCGGGCGACTTCAACCGCTTCTTCTACAAGCTCGTCGAGCGTGTCGCGGACCAGCCGGCGGCGCCCGCGTGGAAGCCGGGAAGTGCGCTGAGGCCGCGATAGGTGGCCGGCATCGCAATCCGGGAGGCGGTTGCCACGGATTCGGAGGGCATCGCGGAACTGATCGATCAGCTCGGCTACGCTGTTTCGGCTGACGAGGTCGCGACGCGTCTCGATGCTATCGAGTCGAGCAGCCAGCAGGTTCTGGTCGCGGAGCTGGACGAGCGAGTGGCCGGATGCCTCAGCACCTCGACCATGACCGTCCTTCACCGTCCCGCGCCGGTCGGGCGGATTTCGATGATGGTCGTCGCCGAGAGCCTGAGGGGACAGGGCATCGGCGGCCGGCTCGTGGGCGCCGCCGAGCGCCTGCTCGCTGCAAAGGGCTGCCAAATCGTGGAAGTGACGAGCAACTTGAGGCGTGCCGACGCGCACCGGTTCTGGGAGCGCATCGGCTATGAGCGGACCAGCGCCCGATTCGCGAGAACCATTCGAAGCAGCGAAGAAAATGGCGGTTAACCGCTAAATTCGCGTTTACCGCCATATTGACGAAAGCGGCGGCTTCGGCTGTTCCACAGGCCGATGAAGACTCTTGCCAAGTGGACCGTAGCGGCGGTTGCAGCAGCGCTGCTCGCGAGCTGCTCGACTGCCCCGCCCAGGCGGGTCGCCGTAGCGCCCCGGGCTCCGCAACCCGAGGAGTTGCCCTATCGCTGGACCCAGGGCAATGCGCCTCAGGCTCATGAGGACGCGGTCGCCGCGTTCGGCACGCTTCACCTCAAGCCCGGCGAATTCAAATGGGTCGCGGACATGCCGGCGTCGGGCGATGCCAAGGTGGTCATCGATACGCTGACGCAGCGTTTCTACGTCTATGTCGGTGACAAGCTCGTCGGCGTCTCGACGATCTCCAGCGGCAAGAAGGGCAAGGAGACGCCGCTCGGCTTTTGGAAGGTCTTCTTGAAGAAGAAGCTGGGCTATTCGCGCAAGTACGACAACGCGCCGATGCCCTACATGCAGATGTACGATCATGCGGGGATCGCCTTTCACGCAGGCCCGAACCCCGGTTATCCGGCGAGTCACGGCTGCGTCCGGCTTCCCAAGCCGTTCGCCGAAAAGCTGTATGGCCTGACCACGGTCGGAACCGAGGTCATCATCGAGGGCTGATGGTGGTTAGCCCGAATTAACGTGCGCAGCGGCAGGGATGCTATAGAGATCCAACTTCGAACGGGGGCTGGAGCTCGGATGGCGATTCCCCGAATGATCCTTGATTGCGCGAGCCTGCCCGGCGTCCGCGCGGTACCCATCTGGCTGTTCGACCAGCGCTTTCGGCGCTGGAAGAAACGCAATCCGCAAGGCTCCTTCGCACAATTCTATGTCGCCGACGCCGAGCGCAAGCTTCGCAAGGGCCGCCATCATTCGACCCTCGGGACCCGCGGTTGGGCGACCAAGGGCACATCGGACGTCGAGTGGGATTCGACGTCGTTCGCGAGGCGGGGTCTCGTCAACTGGAGCCAGATCGTCGCTCTTGGGCTGCAACCCGACATGCACTGCGTCGATTTCGGGTGCGGAAGCCTCCGACTCGGGCAGCACGCAATCCGCTACCTCGCGCCGTCCAATTACTGGGGCGTGGACCTGACCGACAGTTTCATCCACGCCGGCCTGAGCCTGCTTCCGCCAGACCTCATCGCCTCCAAGAAGCCGCGGTTCGGAGTCATCGGCGATGTGTTGCTTGACGAGATCCGATCCTGGGAGCCGGACTTCATTTTCGCCAATGCGGTGCTGCAACACGTTCCACCGGCCGAGTTGCCGGCCTTCTTCCGGCGGATTGCCGCGATGACGACGTCATCGACTCGCGCTTATGTGCTGTTCGTCTCCGCCAGCCGCGTGCGCCGGATCAAGACCGTCAGCTGGGCCTATCCGCCCGAGCTGCTGGAGGGCGAGGCGCGGGCCGCGGTTCCGGGCGCAGCGGTCCGCACCCTCGCGGTCGAGGACGCTTACGGCCAAATCGCGGGCGTGAACCGGAAAATTCTGTGCATCGAGGGCCTGGGCCGCTCGGCCGGAATTGTGAACCTCATTTAATCCGTCCGTCACCGAGCGGCGAAGGACAAGCCGCTAAATCCGGGGCCATCGGCAATCGTGCCGGTTAGGAGACCTGGAATGAAACGCATTCTTGCATCGATGGCGGTGCTGGGGCTGATGGCGACCCCGGTGCTGGCTGCAACCCCGGCGAAGACGAAACCGGCGGCTGCTCAGACCCAGACCAAGCAGACCAACAACAAGAAGGTCGCCGCGAACACCGCGAAGACCAAGGCGAAGACGAACGCCAAGACCAACAACTCAAAGACTAAGTAGGCGCTTCGCCGCGGTTCGTCCGGCGTCTTGCCCTCCTGTGCGCCGGACGAACTTTTTCCCTCTGTGCGGCGGCGACTAACCGCCCGCGGATGAAAGACTTTTAATCACCAATCCACCGCGCTGAGAGCTTCGCTCCCTTAAATGCCGGGCAGCGCATCTCAGCGCATGGAGGAGAGACAGTAATGAAAATGGTACTGGCAACACTGACGGCGATCTCGCTCGTCGCGACGCCGATGTACGCCGCCAACGCGGCGCCGGCGAAAGCGGCCCCGGCGAAGACCACCACCAAGGCGAGCTCGTCCGTCGCGAAGCAGGCGAAAGCCGAAGGTGAATCGGTCAAGACCGAGGCGAAGGAAATCCGACACCACGAGGCGATGAAGCATCACGCCAAGCATCACCGGCATCATGCAAAGCGCCACCACAAGGCGAAGCATCACATGGCCAGCAAGACGACGATGAAGGCCAAGACCAGCACGGCCAAGGCCAAGACGTCGCCGAGCACGAAGGGCTAAGTCAGAGCGGCCGTCCGCCCGGCGTCTGTCCCCCCTGTACGCCGGGCGGACACCGCCCGTTAATCAACGCGGTTGCATTTCGCGCGCCGCAAAGGAACAGCGGGGACCGATGGGCCGCAAGATCCTCCTTGTCGAAGACGATCGAGAGACCGCCGCTTACCTGATGCGCGGGCTCGGCGAGGAAGGACACAGCGTCGAGCATGTCACCGACGGACGGGAAGGCCTGTTCCGGGCAAGCGACGGAAGCTACGACCTCATTATCCTGGACCGGATGCTGCCGCTACTCGACGGGCTCGCGGTGCTTCGCGCCTTGCGTGCCGCGGAAATCGCGACGCCCGTTCTCATCCTCTCGGCACTCGCCTCGGTTGGCGACAGGATCGAAGGACTGGAGTGCGGATCGGACGATTATCTCGTCAAACCCTTTTCGTTCGCCGAGCTGACCGCGCGCGCCAACGCCCTGTTCCGCCGCAACGAGTCCCGCCCCACCGCCGATCCCAAGATCACGGTCGCCGACCTGGAAATCGATCCGCTTTCGCGCACCGTGAGGCGCAGCGGCAAGAAGATCGACCTCAAGCCGCGCGAATATCTGCTGCTCGAATATTTCGCCCGCAACGAGGGCAAGATCGTCACGCGGACCATGCTGCTCGAGAAAGTCTGGGATTATCACTTCGATCCGGGCACCAATGTCATCGACGTCCATGTGAGTCGCCTTCGGCGCAAGCTAGAGGAGGGATTTGAGCGCCCGCTTCTCCACACTGTCCGCGGAGCCGGTTACAGGCTCGAGGGCTAGGGGTTCGGCCGGCTAATGCCGACGAGCCTGCGCATAGCCTTGCTTGCGGCGATCCTCGCGCTGGCGTCCAACGTCGCCGTCATCGGCTTCATTCATTGGCAGACATATGACGAGAGCGTCGCGACCCTGCGCCGCCAGGTGACCGACCAGACCTACTTCCTTGCCGACATCTACCAGGAAGGGGGGCTGGACGCGCTGCAAAGCGCGATGGACGATGTCGACGCCGATGACCCCCAAGCGAAAGCGGGCGTGCTCGACCGGCGCGGACGGCCGCAGTTCGGCGATTTCGCGGTAGTGCAGACGGACCTTTCCGAAGGCTATCGATCGGCCATCGTCCGGTTGCAGGACGAAGGCGTGTCGCGGGAGGCCGCGGTTTACCTGCACCGCATGCGAACCGGCCAATGGCTGATCAGCGCGCGAATCGCGGGCGAGGGGCTGGCGCTGAGGCAAACGCTGCAGCGGTCACTGTGGATCGGGCTCGCGCTCGCGCTTCTCCTGGGGCTTGCCTGCGGGATCATCGTTGCCCGCTACGTCGGGCGAAGCGTCCGCGCCGTGGCAACGGTCGCGGACCGGATCGGCAGCGGCGATTTCCGCCAGCGCGTGCCGGTGCACGGTACGCGCGATCCGTTCGACGCGCTCGCCCGGCAGATCAATGCAATGCTCGACCGCATCAATACGTTGATGGACGAGCTGTCGATTCTGACCGACGCGCTCGCCCACGACCTGCGCTCCCCGGTCGGCCGGATCCGGGCCGCCGCCGACGCGGCGCTCACCGCCCCCACCGAGGAGCGGCGCGAGCAGTTGCTGGCGGGAATCATCCAGCAGGCGGATTCGCTGATGCGGATTCTGACGACCATCTTGGAGATCGGCCGCTCGGAAGCGCTGACCAGCCGCAAGCAATTCGCATGGTTCGATGCCGGCGAGCTCGTCGATGAGCTTGCCGAAATGTATGAGCCTGTCGCCGACGACGCCGGCGCCCACCTCGTCCTTCGGCGTGCGCGCGCGAACCTGAAGGTCAACGGGCACCGGCAACTTTTGGCGCAGGCGCTCAGCAACCTCATCGAGAATGCGATAAAATATGGCGCATCGGGCGGCGAGATCGGGCTCGGCGCGGCGCGCAAAGGCGACCGCCTGGCGCTGACGGTCACCGACAGGGGCCCCGGCATTCCCGAGCACAATCGCGACGAGGCGCGACGGAGGTTCAGAAGGCTCGACACCAGCCGCTCGCTCGAAGGCGCCGGCCTTGGACTCGCGCTCGCCGAAGCCATCGCCCACCTCCACGGCGGCGAGCTTTTGCTCGGCGACTGCGCGCCGGGGCTCAGCGCGACAATTGAAATCCCGGCCGATCCCCAACCGCAGGGCAAAGCTGCGCTTGCACCGGGACGGGGCGAGGAGCAGGTTCACTCCAAGTAAGGGGGAGCCGATGACTGACCGACGCTTTTCGCCGCAGCCGCTTGCCGGCTGGTACAGGATCGGAGCGGTCGCTTCGTTGCTGCTGATGGCAGCCGCCTGCGCGATGTACGGTCTTCACGTCGCCACCAATCCGCAAACGCTTCCCATCGACGAACGCACGGTGTTCGAAGCCGAACCCTTGTGGGTAACGAGCGCCTTTGGATTGGGCGCGGTTGCCGGGCTCTTTGCCAGTGTGATGCTGGTGTTGCGGCGCAAGCTCGCCCAGCCGCTGATGCTGATCTCGCTCATCGCGATGATCGCCTGGGTTGCCGGGCTGCTGCTGGCGCCGGGCCTTCGCGACGTCATCACGACCAATGACGTCGCGCTCTCGATCGCCATTGTGGCGATTGACTGGACGATTTTCTGGTTCGCCCGTCATTCGATGCAGCGCGGCTGGCTGCGCTAGCCAGTCAGGATCCGGGCGCGAGGTCCCAGCGGAGCTGCTGCGGATCGGCGTCGGCCAGCTGAATTGCCGCGGGCGCGCTTGCGCTCTCGACAATTGCGCTTCTCATTCCATGCGACGCGGGCAGAACGGCCGGAAACGCAATCAGGGCCGCCAGCGCGACGTCGGTCACCAGCCGGCGATCAAACATCGAAGTCTCCATTCACGACCACGGCGCAGTTCGCGCCGCACTTGCCGGCTGGACGGCTGTTAATTGCGAAAAGTTCCGTCGGTTACGGCCAGCCGTTGATCGCACGGGCTTGGCTGGCCGGTTCGCCAGCCCTAGAAGCGCGCCGCCATGTCGAAAGTCACAATCGATACCAGCACCAGCCGCGCGACGCCGTCGCCGGTGCCCGGAAAGCGAATGACGGTACCGTCGATCCGCGCCCGCAAGGCGCAGGGAAAGACCGAGCAGCCGCTGGTGATGCTCACCGCATACACGATGCGGATGGCGCAATTGCTCGACCCGCATTGCGACATGCTGCTGGTCGGCGACAGCCTCGGGCAGGTCATCTATGGCCTTCCGTCGACGATTCCAGTCACACTGGACATGATGTGCGCGCACGGCGCCGCCGTGGTTCGCGGAAGCTGGCACGCACTGGTCGGCGTCGACATGCCGTTTGGGAGCTACGAGCAGTCGCCCGAATTCGCCTTCGCCAGCGCCTCTCGGATCATGAAGGAGACCGGCTGTGCGGCCGTGAAGCTCGAGGGCGGGGAGGCGATGGCCGAGACGATCGCCTTCATGACGCTGCGCGGGATCCCCGTCATCGGCCACGTCGGCCTGACGCCGCAGGCGGTGAACATGCTGGGCGGCTATGGCGTGCGCGGGCGTGAGGATATCGAGGCCGAGAAGATCCTGGCCGACGCCCGAGCAGTGGCAGAGGCTGGAGCGTTCGTCATGGTGGTCGAAGGCGTGATGGAGGAGCTTGCAAGCCGCATCGCGAGGGAAGTCGCGGTCCCGGTGATCGGAATCGGCGCTTCGGCCGAATGCGACGGGCAGGTGCTGGTCACCGAGGACATGCTGGGCCTGTTCGAGCGCACGCCCCGCTTCGTGAAGCGCTATGACGACATGGCCGAAAGGATCGGCAAGGCCGCACAGGCCTACGCCGATGAAGTGCGCTCGCGCAGCTTCCCGTCCGCGGACCAGACCTACCGTCCGAAATAAGCCCCAAGCACCGGCGCGTTCGCCCCTTTGCCTTTGCCCCATCTCCCGCTAGACGAAGCGCCGCCAGCTTCCATTCATCTGGCGTGGGGGAAGGAAGCGGCGACAGAATCCATCCGTTTTTCTGCTCGAGGCTGTCTTTGGCTCTAGAACCCGACACTCCGAACGAGGTCTTCCTGCGCGAGGTCGACGAGAACCTCCGTCGCGACCAGATGGAGCAATTCGCCAAACGGTACGGCACGTGGCTGATCGTCGCGGTCGTGCTCTTCCTCGCTGCGTTCGCGGGCTATCTCTACTGGCAGAAGAAGCAGCAGGAGAAGGCAACGGCGCAATCCGAGGAGTTGATGTCGATCTACAACGACATCGGCACCGGCAAGGCCGACGCCGCGAAGAAGAAGCTGCAGTTGCTCGAAACCGCGCGAAGCGACGTCGTCCGCTCGTTGGCGCTTCTCACCGAGGCCGCGATCGCACTCGATTCCAACGACCGCGACACCGCGCTTTCGAAATATCGCGCGATCAGCGACGACAAGGGCATTCCGCAGCCCTACCGCGATCTCGCGCTGCTGCGGGCGACGACGCTGGAGTTCGACAAGCTGAAGCCGGAAGAGGTGATTTCGCGCATGGAGCCGATGACCAAGTCGGGTAACCCGTGGTTCGGATCGGCCGGAGAGCTGACCGCCATGGCCTATATCAAGCAGGGTCATAACGATCAGGCGGGCCGGCTGTTCGCAGCGATCGCGGCCGACAAGCAAGTGCCGGAAACGATCCGCGGCAGGGCCGTCCAGATTGCAGGAACGCTCGGCGTCGACGCCAGCGCAGCACAACCCGTGCAGCCAGGAAGCAGCGAATGAACGTAAGGCAGTTGAAGTTCGGAATCATCGTCGCGGCCGCAATCGCTGCGAGCGGCTGCGGCGTGTTCGGCCACAAGAAGGCATCGACCCCGGTGCTCGGCGAGCGGATTGCAGTTCTTGCCAGCGAAAGCGACGTTTCGGTCGATCCCGCCACCGCGGCGCTGCCGATGAGCCTTCCGGCGCCGGTAGTGAACCCGGCCTGGAGCCAGTCGGGCGGCAACGCATCGAAGGCCATGGCCCATGTCGCGCTCGGTGGATCGCTCACGCAGGCGTGGGAAGTGTCGATCGGCCAAGGCACTTCGCTCGCGGCGCGGCTTGCGGCTGCTCCGATCGTTGCCGACGGCCGGGTATATACGATCGACACGCTGGCGACGGTGCGCGCGTTCGATGCGCAGACCGGCGCTCCGGTCTGGCGCACTCAGTTCGGGACCGAGAAGGGCAATGACGCGGCGCTGTTCGGCGGCGGGCTCGCTTATGACAATGGCCGCATCTATGCGACCAACGGTCTAGGGTTCGTCGTCGCCCTCGATGCAACCAATGGCGGAATTGCCTGGCAGGTCCGACCCGGCGGTCCGCTTCGCGGCTCTCCGACGATCGCCAACGACGCGGTCTATGTGATGAGCCAGGACAACCAGATCTATTCGCTCAAGCTGTCCGACGGCACGACCAACTGGAGCGAGGCGGCGGCGCTTGAGATCGCCGGGATCTTCGGGGTGGCTTCACCGGCTTATGCGCAGGGCACCATCGTCGCCGGATTCTCCTCGGGCGAGCTCAACGCCTATCGCTACGAAAACGGCCGCGTGGTCTGGCAGGACGCGCTTGCCCGAACCAGCATCCGCACCAGCGTGTCGTCGTTGTCGGACATCGACGCCGACCCCGTCATCGACAACGGGCAGGTCATCGCCATCGGCCAGGGCGGCCGGATGGTTGCGATGGAACTGATCACCGGCCAGCGGATGTGGGAATTGAACCTCGCGGGGATCTCCACCCCCTGGGTCGCGGGCGACTGGGTATTCGTGGTCACCAGCGATGCGAAGCTGATGGCGATTGCGCGAGCCACCGGGAAGGTGCGCTGGATCACGCAGCTTCACGAGTTCCGCAACGAGAAGAGCAAGAACGGGCCGATCAACTATTCCGGCCCGATCCTCGCGGGCGGCCGCCTGATCGTCACCGGCACCAACGGTGCAATCACATTCGTAAATCCGGATACGGGGGCGATCGAAGGCCAGACCGCGCTGAAATCCGGAATCACCTTGCCGCCGGTCGTCGCCAACAACACGCTCTACGTGCTCGACGACAGCGGACGGTTGCACGCTTTCCGCTAAGACTGGACGGCTCGCGGCGCGGGCTTAGAGAGGCCCAATGCCGCTGCCCACCGTCGCCATCGTCGGCCGACCCAATGTCGGAAAATCAACCCTGTTCAACAGGCTCGTCGGCAAGAAGCTGGCGTTGGTCGATGATCGCCCCGGCGTGACCCGGGACCGGCGCGAGGGCGAAGCGCTGCTGCTCGGGCTCGAGTTCCGGGTAATCGATACCGCCGGCTATGAAGACGAGGACCCGCACACGCTACCTGGGCGCATGCGCGCGCAGACGGAGGCGGCGGTTCGCGCCGCGGACGTGGCGCTGTTCCTGATCGACGGCCGCGAAGGCGTGACCCCGCTCGATGCCGAGATCGCGCGCTGGCTTCGGGCCGGGCAGACTCCGGTCGTTCTCGTCGCCAACAAGGCCGAAAGCCGGGCGGCGGAAGCGGGGGTTCTCGAGGCGTATCGGCTGGGCCTGGGCGATCCGGTCCCGCTCAGCGCCGAACATGGCGAGGGCGTGGTCGATCTCTTCGAAGCGTTGCGGCCGCTGATCGAGCGGGAAGACGAGAAGGAAGAAGCCGAGGAGGGGGGGGCGGCCGATGCCCCACTCAAGCTCGCCATCGTCGGGCGGCCCAACGCCGGCAAGTCCACTCTCGTCAACCGCATGCTCGGCGAAGAGAGGCTGATCACTGGCCCCGAAGCAGGGATTACGCGCGACGCGATCACCCTTGACTGGGAATGGCAAGGCCGGGCGGTACGGATCGTCGACACGGCGGGCCTGAGAAAGCGGGCGAAGATCACCGACAAGCTGGAGAAACTGTCCGGCGCCGACGCACGGCGAGCGATGGAACATGCCGAGGTGGTCATCCTCCTGCTCGACGCGTCCCGCGGACTGGAGGCACAGGACCTCCGCATCGCGGAGCTGGTGATCGAGGAAGGCCGCGCGCTGATCATCGCCGTCAACAAGTGGGACGTGGCCGAGAATGCGTCGTCGCTGTTCAATGGCATCAAGGCCGCCCTCGAAGAGGGGCTCGCGCAGATCAAGGCCATTCCCGTGCTGACGGTGTCGGCGAAAACCGGCAAGGGCACCGATCAGTTGCTCGAAGTCGCCTTCGAGCTGCGCGAGCAATGGTCGCGGCGGATCGGGACCGGCGAACTCAACCGCTGGTTCGAAGCAGCGGTCGAGGCCAATCCGCCCCCGGCGCCCGGAGGAAAGCGAATCAAGCTCCGCTACATCACCCAGGTGAAGTCGCGTCCACCGAGCTTCGTCGTCTTCGGAACCCGCGTGGGCGAGCTTCCGGAAAGCTATCGCCGCTATCTGCTGAACTCGATGCGGCGG
>Ga0207678_10003972_pt1 | contig 13304 bp, 7 predicted proteins | sample KBSC63metaG_FD_184319 | JGI IMG/M metagenome (GOLD analysis project Ga0207678, IMG submission 184319) | Corn rhizosphere microbial communities from Kellogg Biological Station, Michigan, USA - KBS C6-3 metaG (SPAdes) (version 2) | ecosystem: Host-associated > Plants > Roots > Rhizosphere > Soil ... | reverse complement strand
TCGCGCTCTTCGCCCGGACCTTCGGCCTCGTCCTCGTCTTCCTCTTCTTCGTCCTCGAGCGAGATTTCGACCGTTTCGTCCTCTTCCTCGTCCTCGATCGGAGCCACTTCCGGGCGGGGCGCCGCGACGGGTCGCGCGCCCGAGCTTTCGACCGTCATGCGCGCGCCTTCGAAGCCCTCGTCGATCACGATCTCGATGAAGACCCCGTAGCGCTGCTCGATGTCGGCAAGCTCGGCGCGCTTCTTGTTGAGCACGTAGACGGCGGCTTCCTTGCCGGCGCGGAGCACGATCCGTTCGCCGCGGCCGCGTGCAGCCTCGTCCTCGATGATCCTCAACGCCGAAAGGCCGGCCGATGCGGCGGTTCGCATCAGGCCGGTGCCGTCGCAATGCGGGCAGGGCTTGGTCGATGCTTCGAGAACGCCGGTGCGAAGGCGCTGCCGGCTCATTTCCATGAGGCCGAAGCTCGAAATGCGGCCGACCTGGATTCGCGCGCGGTCGTTCTTGAGCGCGTCCTTCATCGCCTTCTCGACCTTCCGGACATGGCTGTTCTGCTCCATGTCGATGAAGTCGATGACGATCAGGCCCGCCATGTCGCGCAGCCGCAGCTGCCGGGCGATCTCCTGCGCCGCTTCCAGATTGGTGTTGTAGGCGGTCTGCTCGATATTGTGCTCGCGCGTCGACCGCCCGGAGTTGATGTCGATCGAGACCAGCGCCTCGGTCGGGTTGATGACCAGATAGCCGCCGGATTTCAGCTGGACGATCGGCTGGTACATGGCGCTGAGCTGATCCTCGACGCCGCTGCGCTGGAAGAGCGGCGTGGTGTCGCTGTGCAGCTGCACGCGTCGGACATGGCTCGGCATCAGGAGCTTCATGAAGCCGCGCGCCTGCTTGTAGCCCTCCTCGCCCTCGACGACGACTTCCTCGATCTCGCGGTGGTAGAGATCGCGGATCGCGCGCTTGATGAGGTCGCTGTCCCGGTAGATCAAAGCCGGGGCGGTGCTCCCGAGCGTGCGCTCGCGGATTTCGTCCCACAGGCGGGCGAGATAGTCGAAGTCGCGCTTGATCTCGGTCTTGGTGCGCTGGAGGCCGGCGGTTCGGACGATCAGCCCCATCGTCTTGGGCAGGTTGAGGTCCGACATGATCGACTTCAGCCGCTTGCGGTCGGCGCCGTTCGAGATTTTGCGTGAGATGCCGCCGCCGTGGCTGGTGTTCGGCATCAGCACGCAATAGCGGCCGGCCAGGCTGAGATAGGTGGTCAGAGCCGCGCCCTTGTTGCCTCGCTCCTCCTTGACGACCTGGACGAGAAGCACCTGGCGGCGCTGGATGACGTCCTGGATCTTGTAGCGGCGGCGCAGATTCTGGCGCTTGCGGCGCAGCTCGTCGGCCGCGGATTCGTCGACCGGCGAGCGCGACGAGCCAGTGCCCGCTTCGGTCGTGGTCGCAGTCGCGGTCTCCGTTGCGGTCTCGAAGTCGTCATGCGCCTCGACCTCGTCGCCCGAGTCTTCATGATCGTCGAGCTCGGCTGAGCGCAGCCGCTCTTCCTCCGCGGCGTGCTCGGCCTCTTCACGCAAAAGAGCTTCGCGGTCGGCCTTCGGGATTTGATAATAATCGGGATGGATTTCGCTGAAGGCCAGAAAGCCGTGGCGGTTGCCGCCGTAATCGACGAACGCCGCCTGAAGCGACGGCTCGACCCTGGTGACCTTGGCTAGATAGATATTCCCTTTGAGCTGCTTGTGCTCGGCGGATTCGAAGTCAAACTCCTCGATCCGGTTTCCTTTTACGACCGCGACCCGGGTCTCCTCCGGGTGGCGCGCATCGATAAGCATGCGCATGGACATTGAAATTTCTCCGGGCGCGCGGGTTCACCATTCCAAGGTTCCGGCGCGCGATAAAATGGGTCCCGCCGCCGGCGAACAGGCCAGGGGCGATGACAAGACTATTGGAAAGCGTGTCTGCTCGGAGAGCCATCCCGCGCCTCAGCGCTGGGAACGCCGCTTCATCAAAGAGCGGATGAAGGGCCTTCTGTGGCGTCATTCCAAGCTTCAACCTCGTGGAGCCGCGGCGCGTCGCACCGTCCGCGGCATGGATTCCCCGGCGGAAACCGGAGATCGCAGCTGAAGTAGCATCGCGGAGTCGCCCCCGCAACCTTCGCAGCCGCACGAGGCTTCCCCTTGGGGCCTTTCCTTTGTGCAGGAGTGACATGGGAAGCTCTGCTGCTATCTGCTCGCGGCGATGGTCGGCAGAAGCACTCTATCGGATCGGCGCGGTATCTGGGCATTTGTTCTTGGCGTCGTAATGGTCACGGGCGGGGTGCTCATGCACGCGCCGATGTTCCTGATGGGCCGCCACAATCACTTCATTCTGGTCGGAATGCCGATCGGATGGGACATGATCCTGGGCATGGCCGCGATCGTCGGCGGTTGCGGGATCGCGGCTTACGGACTGCTTCCGAGGAATATCGGTCATCAGCTCGCGGCATCGCAGGATATCGTCGTGACTCCGCCGGAAGATGCGCCGCTCAGCTGGCCGCACTGGGGGTTGATGGCAGTCCTCGTGATCGCGCTCATTATCGACATCATGAAGCCCGCGACGCTCGGCTTCACGCTGCCCGGGATGATGTCCGAATATCAGGTCACCAAGGCAACTGTCTCTTCGTTCCCCTTTTCGGCTCTGGTCGGAACCGTCATCGGTTCGATCATCTGGGGCGTGCTCGCCGACATCTACGGGCGCAAGGCGACCATCCTGCTGTCGGCCGTGATGTTCGTCGGCACCTCGATCTGCGGCGCCATGCCGTCGCTCGCGTGGAACGTGGGCATGTGCTTCATGATGGGCGTCGCCGCCGGCGGCATGCTGCCCGTCACCTACGCCCTGCTGGCAGAGATGATGCCGAGCAAGCACCGCGGCTGGGCGCTCGTGCTCGTGGGAGGGCTCGGCGCGGTCGGCGGCTATTTCGCCGCGAGCGGCTTTTCGGCGCTCCTTCAGCCGTTCTTCGGCTGGCGAATCCTCTGGATCCTCAACCTCCCGACCGGCCTGTCGCTGGTCATCCTGGGAGCGTTCATACCGGAATCGGCCAAGTTCCTCCTGTCGCGCGGCCGGCGCGAGGAAGCGCAGCGCGTCATGGAGCGCTTCGGCTCGAAGGCGCGGCACACGCGGCCCGCCGAGCAAATCGCCTTCGAGCGCGGCCCCGACGTCGCGCTCACCGGCCGCGCCTTTTTCGGCAAATTGTTCGCGCTCAGCCTCGCGGCCATCTGCTTCAGCCTCGTCAATTTCGGGCTGCTGCTCTGGCTTCCGGCGGACCTGATCGCGAAGGGTTATAGCGTCGGGCTGTCGAGCAGGCTGCTTGCGGAATCTGCCCTGATCGCCTTCCCCACGGTGTTCATCGTCGCCTGGCTCTACAGCCGGTGGAGCACGAAATGGTCGGTCGTCGCATCGCTTGCGGTGACACTGGCCGGGCTTGCCGGCGTGCTTTGGCTGGAGCTGACGAGCGCCGGCAATCCCGTCTTGCCCGTCGCTCTTCTGATCATCGGCACGAACGCGCTGATCGCGATGGTGCTGCCCTACGCCGCGGAGAGCTTTCCGCTCCGCATTCGCGGACGCACGACCGGCGTCGTCGCAGCCTGCACCAAGGCCGGCGGCATGTTCGCGCAACTCCTCGCGATCCTGGCGCTGGTTCCCGCGATGGGAGTCGTGTCGATCGTCATCATGGTCCCGACCGCGGCGGCGCTGATCCTCATCGCCTGGTTCGGAAAGGAGACGCGCGGGCGGGACTTGCGGGAGCTGGACCCCGACGGGCACACGTTCGCGGCGACGGGCATGTAGCGCCGCGCTCATACGTATGCGGTCATTTGCGGTAGCGCCCCACCGTCTGTAGCAAGCGCGCGATGGTGGACAAGGCTTCGACCCTGCTGATGTTCGGCGCGACGGGCGACCTTGCCCGGCGCATGCTGCTTCCATCCCTCTACGGCCTCGATTCCGACGGGCTTCTTCCCGACGACCTCAGGATCGTCGGCACCGCGCGCACCGAGCTCGACGACGGCACCTTCCGCGAGCGGGCGGAAGCCGCGCTGAAAGAGCACCTGCCCTCCGGCTTCTATGCCGAGGGCGTGGCGCAGCGCTTCCTTGCCCGGCTCCATTACGTTCCGCTCGACATCAACGACCCGCAGGGCTTCCGCCGTCTCGCCGAGACGATCGGCGATCCATGCCACGGAGTCGCGATTTTCCTGTCGACCGCGCCGTCGCTGTTCAAGCCGACGATCGACGGGCTCCACGGCGCCGGGCTCGCCTGTCCGACGGTCCGGATGGCGCTCGAAAAGCCGCTCGGCATCGACCTCGAATCCAGCCGCGAGATCAATGATGCGGTCGCGGCGGCCTTCCCCGAGGACCGGACGTTCCGGATCGACCATTATCTCGGCAAGGAGACCGTCCAGAACCTGCTTGCGCTGCGGTTCGCCAACTCGATGTTCGAGCCCCTGTGGAACGCGACCCACATCGACCATGTCCAGATCACGGTCGCCGAGACCATCGGGCTCGAGGGCCGCGGGGATTATTACGACCAGGCCGGCGCGATTCGCGACATGGTCCAGAATCACATGCTTCAGCTGCTCGCGCTGGTGGCGATGGAGCCGCCGGCGGACTTCAACGCGACCGCGGTGCGCGACGAGAAGGTGAAGGTGCTCCGCGCTCTTCGGCCGATCGGGCCGGCCGATGCCGAAGCCAACAGCGTCACCGGCCAGTACACGCGCGGCGCGATCGATGGCGAGCCGGTCCCCGGCTATGCCGAGGAAATCGGCCGCGAGAGCGGGACCGAGACCTTCGTCGCGCTGAAGGCGCACATCGACAATTGGCGCTGGAAAGGCGTCCCTTTCTATCTGCGCACCGGAAAGCGCATGCCGATGCGGGATACCGAGATTTTCATCCAGTTCCGCGACGTGCCTTATTCGATCTTCGCCTCGCGCGGGGCGACGACCAAGCCCAACAAGCTGATCATCGGCCTCCAGCCCGAGGAGACGATCAGCCTGCATTTGATGGCCAAGACCCCGGGGCTCGACCGCAATGGCGTCAGGCTGCGCGAGATTCCGCTCGATATCGGGCTCGCCAATGCCTTCAGCGAGTATCGCCGGCGCATCGCCTACGAGCGGCTTCTGCTCGACCTGATCGAGGGCGACCCGACCCTGTTCGTCCGCCGCGACGAGGTCGAGGCGCAATGGATGTGGATCGACCGCATCCGCGCCGCCTGGGCCGAGAAGGGGATCACGCCGCGCCCCTATGCGGCCGGGACATGGGGTCCATCGGCGGCAATCGCGCTGACCGAGCGCGACGGCATCAGCTGGCACGAATAAGGCGCAAGCAATGGCTCTCAACCTCACCGTCGCAGCCGTCACCGACCGCATCATCGAGCGGTCGAAGCCGACGCGCCGGCGCTATCTCGACCTCATGGCCGAGCAGAAGGAGCGGGGGATCAGCCGCCCTCGTCTCTCGTGCGGCAATTTCGCCCACGGCTTCGCTGCATCGGGCGAGGACAAGGACGCGATCAGCCACCTGAGCGGCCCCAACATCGCGATCGTCACCGCCTACAATGACATGCTGTCGGCGCATCAGCCCTACGGCCGCTACCCCGAGCAAATGAAGATTTTCGCGCGCGAGGTCGGCGCGACGGCGCAGGTCGCCGGCGGCGTTCCCGCAATGTGCGACGGCGTGACCCAGGGCCAGCCGGGAATGGACCTCTCCCTCTTCAGCCGCGACGTCATCGCGATGGGCACCGCGGTCGCGCTCAGCCACGGCATGTTCGACGCCGCTGCACTGCTGGGCATTTGCGACAAGATCGTGCCTGGGCTGCTGATCGGGGCGCTTCGCTTCGGCCATTTGCCGATGCTCCTCATCCCCGGCGGGCCGATGCCGTCCGGGCTTCCGAACAAGGAGAAGCAACGCATTCGGCAGCTCTATGCCGAGGGCAAGATCGGCAAGGACGAGCTGCTTAAAGCCGAGAGCCGGTCCTATCATGCGCCCGGCACCTGCACCTTCTACGGGACCGCCAATTCGAACCAGATGATGATGGAGCTGATGGGCCTGCACGTGCCCAATGCGGCCTTCATCAATCCGGGGACGCCACTCCGGCAGGCGTTGACCCGCGCTGCGGTTCACCGGCTCGCCGAGCTCGGCCGAAGCGGCGAGCGGCCTCTGGGCCAGGCGGTCGACGAGAAGGCGATCGTCAACGCGATGATCGGCCTGCTCGCGACCGGCGGCTCGACCAACCATTTCATTCATTTGCCGGCGATCGCGCGCGCGGCCGGGATTTTGATCGACTGGCAGGATTTCGCCGAGCTGTCCTCCGCCGTCCCGTTGCTCGCGCGGGTTTATCCCAATGGCGCCAAGGACGTGAACGACTTCCAGGACGCGGGCGGGATGGCGTTCGTCGCCTACACGCTGGGCCGGGAGGGGCTGCTTCACACCGATCACCTGACCGTCGGCGCGGACTCGATGGACGCGTGGATCGGCAATCCGGAGCTGCACGGGGACGAGCTGGTGTGGAAGCCGGCGGAGGAAAGCGCCGACATCGACATGCTGCGGCCGGCGTCGGACCCATTCCAGGCGGACGGCGGGCTTCGGCTGGTGAAGGGCAATCTTGGCCGGGCGGTGTTCAAGACCAGCGCGGTCGACGAGGAGCGATGGACAATCGAGGCGCCGGCGCGCTGCTTCTCCGATCAGAACGAAGTGCTCGATGCGTTCAAGGCGGGCGAGCTCGACCGCGACTGCGCGGTGGTGGTCCGGTTCCAGGGCCCGCGCGCCAACGGCATGCCCGAGCTGCACAAGCTGACGCCGACGCTCGGCGTGCTCCAGGACCGCGGCCATAAGGTCGCGCTGATCACCGACGGGCGCATGTCCGGGGCGAGCGGAAAAGTGCCCGCCGCGATCCACGTCTCGCCCGAGGCCTTGCCCGACGGCCCGCTCGCGCGCGTGCGCGACGGTGATGTCATCCGGCTCGACGCCGGGACCGGCCTGCTCGAGGCGGTCGGAGTCGATCTCGCGAGCCGCCCGCCCGCCAACTCGCCGCCGCCGCCGGTCGGCACCGGGCGCGAGCTGTTCGCGTTGATGCGCCTGCATGCGAGCGAGGCTGAGGCGGGCGCTTCCGCGATGCTCGCTGCGATGGACGCGGAGCAGGCGTGACCCGTCAGATCGCAGTCGCCGACGTCGGAGGAACGCACGCGCGTTTCGCGCTCGCGGAGATCGATGGCGGCCGTGTGACTTCGCTCGGCGATCCCGTCACGCTCAAGACTTCGGAGCATGGAAGCTTCCAACTCGCCTGGCAGGAATTCTGCCGCCGGTCGGGCGAGCATCCCAACGAGCTCGCGATCGCCTTCGCCGGCCCGGTCGGCGGGGAGCTGCTGAAGCTCACCAACAATCCCTGGGTAATCCGTCCCGCGCTGATCAAGGAGCGGCTCGACGTTGACCGCTACACGATCGTCAACGATTTCGGAGCGGTCGCTTATGCCGTGGCGACGCTCGGCGACGAGCATTTCCAGCATCTCTGCGGTCCGGAGCAGCCACTACCTGAGCAGGGCGTGACGAGCGTTGTCGGTCCGGGCACTGGGCTGGGCGTGGCCGCACTGCTCAGGAAAAGCGACGGCTATGACGTAATCGAGACCGAGGGCGGACATATCGACTTCGCGCCGCTCGACGTGCTCGAGGATCGAATCCTCGTCGAGCTTCGCCGGAGCTTCCGACGTGTTTCGATCGAGCGCATCGCTTCGGGACGCGGGCTGTGGAACGTTTACGAGGCACTCGGCGCTATCGAGGGTCTGAATCTCACGATCCGCGACGAGAAGGAGCTTTGGACGGCGGCGCTCGCCGGCAGCGACAGCCTTGCGAACGCGGCGCTGGACCGGGTCTGCCTGACGCTCGGCGCGGTCGCGGGCGACATCGCGCTTGCGCAGGGCGCTGCAGGCGTGGTGATCGCCGGCGGGGTCGGCCTCAGGCTCGCCGACTATCTGCCGCGCTCCGGCTTCCAGGACCGGTTCATCGCCAAGGGCCGGTTCGAGCGGCGCATGGACGAGATGCCGGTCAAGCTCATCACCCATCCGCAGCCGGGCCTCATCGGCGCGGCCGCCGCCTTCGCGAAGGAGCACGGATGACCATCGACGAGATCATGCGCTCGGCGCCGGTGATTCCGGTGCTCGTCCTCGAAGGAGATGAGGATTGGGGCAGGCTCGCCGAAACCTTCGTCGGCGCCGGCCTGCCGGTACTGGAAGTGACTTTGCGCACGGCTTGCGCGGTCGAAGCGGTGCGGCAGATGGCGAAGGTGCCCGGAGCGATCGTCGGCGCCGGGACGGTGGTCAATCAGCGGCAGTTGGACGAGGTGGCCGCGGCCGGCGCGCAGTTCATCGTCTCTCCCGGCCTGACGGAGCCGCTCGCCAGGGCCGTTCTGCGTTCGGGAATCGCATATCTCCCCGGAATCGCGACGGCGGCGGACATCATGCGCGGGCTCGACCTTGGGCTCGACCGATTCAAGTTCTTTCCGGCCGAGACGTCGGGCGGGGTCGCGGCGCTGAAGGCACTCTCCGGCCCGTTCGGAAGCATTCGCTTTTGCCCGACCGGCGGCATTCGACCCGACAATGCCGGGGAATGGCTGTCCCTCGATACAGTCCTCTGCGTCGGCGGATCATGGCTCTATCGCCCCGGCGACAGCATGGACGCTGTGGCGGACCGAGCGCGCGCCGCGGCCGCGCTGCGCGCCTAAATTTCCTGTTAACCATATTGCCGTGATATATTGCGTTGCGGGTCAATGGGTTGGTGGATGACAGGGGTTGTGGCAAGACGAGGAGCAATCGCCGGGGCAGCGCTGAGCGCGGTCGCCGCGGGCGTTTTCCTGTTCGTCTTCGCCGACCGCAGCGGCGCCGCAGCGCAGCCGAGTCTCACCGTCAACGTCCCGCCGGCCTTCACCGACCGCATCTACGGCGCGCCCGAAGCGAGAGGCCGCCCGATCGTCGTGATCGACGCCGGCCACGGCGGCCGCGATCCGGGCGCGACCAGCGTCTCGGGACAGGTGAGCGAAAAGGATCTCGCGCTCGCGCTCGCCCGCGAGCTTCGCGACGACCTCGTGAAGCGTGGCCGGGTCCGCGTCGCGATGACCCGCGACGACGACCGCTATTTGAGTCTGGACGAGCGCGCTTCGGTCGCGCGGCGGCTCGATGCGGCCATGTTCGTCTCGCTCCACATGGACAGCGCGCCCAACCCGCTCGCTCGCGGAGCGACGGTCTATTCGCTCTCGGACGTGGCTTCGGACGAAGAGGCCGCGCGATTGGCCGCCAAGGAAAATGCCGGTGCTGCGGCCGATGCCTTCGACGGGTCGGTCCAGGCGATGCTGTCGGACTTGGCGATGCAGTCTCAGATGAGCGCTTCCGCCGACCTCGCAGCGCGCCTCGTTCACAAGTCGGCAGGGCGGTTCGAGCTTCGTCCCAACCCGCACCGCTTCGCCGCTTTCCATGTGCTCCGCCGGTCCGCGGCTCCGGCTGTGCTGTTCGAGGCAGGCTATATCAGCAATGCTGACGACGAGCTTCTTCTCCGCTCTCCGGAGCAACGCTCGAAGATCGCGCTCGCGCTCGCTCAGGCGATCGAGACCGACGTTGCCGCCCGCGCGCGTCGTTAGGGCGATTAACCGGCTTTTCGCACCCATCGCGACAGGCTAGACGCTTCATCGAATGAAATTCGAGCGCCTGAACGTCCCCGCCTGGCCACTTCCGGACCTCGTGGCCTTCAACGACCGGGTCCACGAGTGGGTCGACCCGTGGTGGCGGCACAGGTGGGTGCGTCTGATCGCCTGGGCCGGGGCAGCACTTTTCGCCCTGTTCGCCGCGATGTGGATCTATTTCGCGGCGGGCCTGCCTTCGGCGCAAAGCCTGCTCGCCTACCAGCCGCCGCTGCCGACCAACGTGCGCGGCTATGACGGCGATCCCGTCCAAACCTTCGCCCGCGAGCGGCGGGTCGACCTCTCCTACGACGAATATCCGCCGGTGCTGGTCCACGCCTTCATCTCTGCGGAGGACAAGACCTTCTTCCACCACCATGGAATCGATTACGGCGGGTTCATCAAGGCGGTCTTCAACTACACGACGCACCTTGGCCGCGGACGGGTCGCCGGCGGTTCGACCATCACCCAGCAGGTCGCAAAATATCTGCTCAAGGATTCCAGCTACAATGTCGGCCGCAAGGCGCGCGAGGCGATCCTCGCCTTCCGGCTAGAGGACACCCTCAGCAAGGAACAGATTCTCGAGCTCTACCTCAATTCCATCTTCCTCGGACGCAACGCCTATGGCGTCCAGGCAGCCGCGCGCGCCTATTTCGACAAGGACGTGGATGAGCTGACGCTTCCGGAAGCGGCGTATCTCGCGATCCTTCCCAAGGCCCCGTCCAACTACGATCCGATCCGGGCGACGCAGCGGGCACTCGACCGCCGCAACTATGTCCTTCGGGAGATGTACAACAACGGCTACATCACCGAGGACCAGTGGCACTCCGCCTCCGCGACTCCGCTCGGAACGATCCGCTACGGAAGCAATGAGAAGTTCCGGCAGCAGGGCGGCTATTTCATGGAGACGGTGCGTCGCGAGCTGATCAAGCAGTTCGGCGAAGACCAGAAGAACGGCCCGAACAGCCTCTATGCGGGCGGCCTGTGGGTCCGGTCGTCGATGAACCCGAAGATGCAGGATGCGGCAGCCGAGGCGCTCCGCGACGGGCTGGTCAAGTTCGGCGGCGGAACCGCGTGGAAGGACCTCGGGCTCAGCGTCGACTTGTCGAAGGATTGGGACGGCGAGCTCGATCGAGCGGCTGTCGGGACTGGCTATGCCGACTGGCTGAAGGCGGTCGTGCTCTCGAAGAGCGACGGCTCGGCGAGCATCGGCTTCACCAACGGATCGACGGGAACGCTTCCCGCCTCGGGCGCCTCGATGCCGGTTCGCGGCGTGGGCGGCCGCGCCTTCGACAGCCTCAAGCCGGGCATGGTCATCATCGTCAAGAAGGATGAAAGCGGCTCTTACGAGCTGAAGTCCGTCCCCGCGATTTCGGGCGGAATGCTGGTCGAGGATGTTCACACCGGCCGAGTGCTCGCGATGCAGGGCGGCTTTGACGTCGTCGGATCGCCCTACAACCGCGCGATCCAGGCGCTTCGCCAGCCCGGCTCGGCGTTCAAGCCGATCGTCTATGTGACCGCTCTCCAGAACGGCTTCACGCCGGCGACGATCGAGCTCGATGCGCCCTTCTGCGTCTGGCAGGGCGCGGGCCTCGGTCAAAAGTGCTTCGTCAACTTCGACCGGCGCTCCGCGGGGCCGCACACGCTGCGTTGGGGGCTCGAGCAGTCGCGCAACCTGATGACGGTCCGCGCCGCCTCGATGATCGGAATGCCCAAGATCACCGACACCGCGCGCAAGCTCGGCGTCGGCGATTATGACAATTATCTCTCGATTGCACTCGGTGCGGGGGACACGACCGTGCTTCGGCTGGTGAACGCTTACGCGATTCTCGCCAACCAGGGCCGCTCGGTGAAGCCGACCACGATCGATTATGTCGAGGACCGCGACGGCAAGGTCATCTACCGGACCGACAATCGCTGCGCGCTGATGGGCAATTGCAACGCCGCCGACTGGGATGGCGGGCCGATGCCGCGCCCGCCGAGCCGTACCCGCCAGCTCGTCGACGCGATGGCCGCTTTCCAGATGGTCCACGTCATGGAAGGCGTGATCATCCGCGGCACGGCGACCGTGCTGCGCGACCTCGATCGGCCGCTGTTCGGAAAGACGGGGACGACCAACGGCCCGACCAATGTCTGGTTCGTCGGCGGGACTCCCGACATCGTCGCGGGCGTCTACCTCGGCTACGACCAGCCGCACCCCATGGGCCACGCAGCGCAGGGCGGACGGATCTCCGCGCCGATCTGGAAGCAATGGGCGCTGACGGCGCTCAAGGACGAGCCCAAGACGCCCTTCGTTGCGCCGCCGGGAATCCGCTGGGTGCGCATCGACCGCGCGACCGGCAAGCCGGTGTTCGGGGCCTTCCCGACCAGCGAGGACCCGAAGTCTGACGTCATCTGGGAAGCGTTCCAGCCACAGACCGAGGCCGTTCACAGCCAGAAGAGCACGTTCGGCGATCCCTACAGCCCGCAATATCTGCAGCTCTGGCAGCAGGCCGCTCAGCAGGCGGCCGAGGCGAAGGACACGCAGGAACAGCCTTCGTCGGGACCTGGCCCGCAGCAGAGCGCGCCCGTGACCCCCGCGCCGCTGCCGCGGCCGGACGCCTTGCCAACCACGAACTCGCTCTAGTAGTCGCCAAATCGTCACCCCCGCGAACGCGGGGGTCCCGCTATTCTTTCAGGAGCGCGTGACAAGAAGCGGGATTCCCGCTTTCGCGGGAATGACGAAGGTTTGGAGTGCACGAACATGCGCGCCGAAGCGCAGGCCCATATTGACCAGATCAATGCCGCGACGGCGCTTTTGCGCCGGTTCCTCGACTGGGACCGGGCGCTCAAGCGGCTCGAGGAGCTCAACGTTCAGGTCGAGGACCCGTCGCTCTGGAACGATCCCAAGGCGGCGCAGGACGTGATGCGCGAGCGGCGGCGGCTCGAGGAAGCCATTGGAGCGACCCGAACGATCGAGCGTGAGCTTGCGGAGACGTCGGAGCTCATCGAGCTCGCGGAGAGCGAAGGCGACGATGCTTTGGTCGACGACGCGGTCCGGAGCCTCGCCGAGCTCGCCGAGCGCGCCGACCGCGACAAGGTCGCCGCGCTGCTCGCCGGCGAGGCCGACGCCAACAGCGCTTATGTCGAGATCAATGCCGGCGCGGGCGGCACCGAGAGCCAGGATTGGGCCGAGATGCTCCTGCGCATGTACACGCGCTGGGCCGAGCGGCACGGCTTCAAGGTCGAGATGATCGACCATCATTCAGGCGAGCAGGCGGGGATCAAGTCCGCGACGATCCTGGTCAAGGGCGAGAACGCCTACGGCAACCTCAAGACCGAAAGCGGCGTCCACCGCCTGGTCCGGATCAGCCCCTACGACGCCAACGCACGGCGCCACACGAGTTTCTCGAGCGTCTGGGTCTATCCTGAGGTCGATGACGACATCGACGTCCAGATCAACGAGGCGGACCTCCGGATCGACACCTACCGTGCGTCCGGAGCCGGCGGCCAGCACGTCAACACCACCGATAGCGCGGTTCGGATCACCCATATCCCGACCGGCATCGTGGTCGCCTGCCAGAACGAGCGCTCACAGCACAAGAACCGCGCCTCGGCGTTCAAGCAGCTCAAGGCGCGGCTT
>Ga0207678_10003970_pt1 | contig 13308 bp, 7 predicted proteins | sample KBSC63metaG_FD_184319 | JGI IMG/M metagenome (GOLD analysis project Ga0207678, IMG submission 184319) | Corn rhizosphere microbial communities from Kellogg Biological Station, Michigan, USA - KBS C6-3 metaG (SPAdes) (version 2) | ecosystem: Host-associated > Plants > Roots > Rhizosphere > Soil ... | reverse complement strand
CCCGGATGTCCCCGCGGGCCGCCCGCAAACTGGGGGAGTGCGGGGGCCATTTCGGGGCAATCCGCGATCTAGGCGCCCGGATGTCCCCGCGGGCCGCCCGTAGACTGGGGGAGTGCGGGGGCCATTTCGGGGCCCCCGCAGATGAAGTGTTTGAAGAAGTAAACGGTCGCCCGCGATTCCGGGACGGGTGTCCGCACTCCCGAGCGCATGCCCGCCAACCGAACCCGTAAGCCGCCCGCGGTCGACCTGCTGACCGCCGCGCCCGACGATCGCGTCGCGATCCGCGAGCTCGCCCGCGTCGGCTTCGATGATCCGGCGGCGGCGCTGCGGAACCTGCACGCGCTGACGCCGACGCCGCGCGAGGCCGGGATGCTGGGGCCCGCCATGCCGCGGCTGCTCGCGGAGCTGGCCGCCGCGCCGGATCCGGACATGGCGCTCAACAACCTGGAGCGCCTGGCCGCCCAGGGCGAGCACGCCGCATTCCTGCAGCTCATCACCGCCCATCCCGGCGCGATCCCGCTGCTGGCCCGCCTGGGCGGCACGAGCCAGTTCCTGGCCGACACGCTCCGCCGCTACCCGACGCTCCTGCCGTGGCTGCTCGAGGCGCGCAACATGCGCCAGTGGCTCGCCGACGAGCTGGCCGCCGACCTGGCCGCGAGCCTCGCCGCCTTCGACCGGCCGGAGGCCCGCTGGAACGTGCTGCGCCGGTTCAAGTACCGGCAGCTGCTGCGCATCGGGTGCCGCGACATCCTGGGGGACGCCGACCTCACCGTCACCACCGAGGAGCTCTCCCACCTCGCCGACGTCTGCCTGGCCGCGGCGTGGGGCTGGGCGCGGGAGCGACTCGAGGGCCTCTACGGCACGCCGGTGGACGTCTCGGGGGAGCCCACCGGCCTGGCCGTGATCGGCATGGGCAAGCTGGGCGGGATCGAGCTGAACTACTCCTCGGACATCGATCCGATCTTCGTCTATGGCGAGGACGGCGAGACCACCGGAGGCCAGGCGGGCCGCGTGGCCAACGGGGAGTTCTTCGCCCAGGCGGTGCGCGCGATCCTCGAGACCCTCGAGTCGGTCACCGAGGAGGGCCACGTGTTCCGGGTGGACCTGCGCCTGCGCCCCGAGGGGCGCTCGGGGGCCCTCATCCTCTCGCTCGACGGCTACCGCCGCTACTTCGCGGACCGCGCCGAGCTGTGGGAGCGCCAGGCCCTCATCAAGGCGCGCTTCTGCGCGGGCGATCCCACGGTGGCCGCCCGCTTCCTGGACGTGGTGCGCGGCTTCGTCTACCGGCCGGGCCTCGACCCCGCAATCGTGAGCCAGGTGCGCGAGATGAAGCAGCAGATCGACCGCTCGCTGCGTGGCAAGGACGCGAGCCGGCGCAACGTCAAGCTCGGCCGCGGCGGCATCCGCGAGGTGGAGTTCCTGGTGCAGGCGCTCCAGCTCCTCTACGGCGGCGACGACCCGTGGCTGCGCGAGCGCAACAGCCTGCGCGCGATCTTCCGCCTGACCGAGCGCGGCTACCTGCCGCCCGCCCTCGGCCGCGAGCTGGGCCTGGCCCTCGTGTACCTCCGCACCGTCGAGCATCGGCTCCAGATCGTCAACGAGTTCCAGACCCACACCCTGCCGGAGGAGCCCGGTCCCCTCGGCCTGCTCGCCCGCCGCATGGGGGTGACGCTCCCGCCCGCGGCGGCGGCCCGGCGCTTCCTCGCCGAGCACAAGCGCGTCACCGCCCTCGTGCATCGCGCGTTCCGCGACTTCTTCGCGGCCGCACCGGTGGCGGCCGCCGCCCCGGTGCGCATCCCGACCTACACCGCGCTCAAGGCCACCGGCTTCACGGATCCGGACCGCGCGCGGCAGAACCTGCGCCGGGTGCTGGAGGGCCGCCCGCTGGTGCCGTATCCCGCCGCGACCGGCCGCGCGATGACGCGACTCTTCCCGGTGCTGCTGGAGGCGCTCTGGCAGAGCCCGGACCCGGACGAGGCCCTGGCCCAGTTCGAGCGCTTCGTCTCCGCGGCGGGGCCGCGCACCGCGTACCTCACGCTGCTCGCGGACCAGCCGCCGCTGCTCATCAACCTGGTGCGCCTCTGCGCCCGCGGGGAGCTGCTCACCGAGCTCCTGGTGAGCCAGCCCGAGCTGCTGAACGGCCTCGCGAGCCCGGAGACCTTCGCGGCCCACAAGGACACGCGTCGGTTCCGCGCGGAGCTCGCCCCCACGCTGGCCCCGCGCCTGGACGCGGGCGAGCGGCGCGACCGCCTGCGGCGGCTCAAGCAGGCACAGGAGCTCGGCATCATCTGGCGCATGCTGCTCGCGGTGACCGACGCGGAGCGCTTCTCGCTCGAGATGACCGCGCTGGCCGAGGCCGCCCTCGCGGTGGCGTGGACCCTGGCTCTCGGCGAGACCGCGGAGATCTTCGGCGTGCCGCGCGACCGGCGCGGCCGCTTCGTGCCCGCGGCGATCATCGGCCTCGGCAAGCTCGGCGGGCGCGAGCTCACCACCGGCTCCGACCTCGACCTGTTCGTGGTCTACGGCGGCGACGGGATGACGGACGGCGCACAGCGCATGGAAGCCCACGTCTTCTACGACCGCGCGGTGGAGACGCTCTCCGGCCTGCTCGGCGACATCACCGCCGCCGGCGTGGCGTTCGCGGTGGATCTGCGCCTGCGGCCCGGGTCCAAGGGCAGCGGCTTCGCCTCCGCGGCGGAGGCGCTCGAGCGCTACTACCGAGAGTGGGCCGATCCGTGGGAGCGACAGACCCTGACCCGCGCGCGGCTGGTGGGCGGCGATCCGCGCCTCGGCCGCGAGGTGCGCCGGACGATCCGCGGCCTGCTCTACGGGCCCACCGCGCCGCCGCCCGACTTTGCGGAGATGCGCGCCCTTCGTGCGCGCATGGAGCGCGAGCTGGGCAAGGAGACTCCGGGCCGCTTCCACGTGAAGTTCGGCCGCGGCGGTCTGGTGGACGTGGAGTTCATCACCCAGGCGCTCCAGATGCAGCACGGGGCGCGCCACCCGGGCGTGCGCCGGCCCAACACCCTGGCCGCCATCCGCGGGATCGCGGCCGCGGACCTGCTGCCCGCCGCGGAGTGCGCGACCCTGGCCGAGCAGTACCGGTTCCTGCGGCGCGTCTCGCTCGGCCTGCGTCTGTTCGGCACGCGGCCCTCCGACACCCTGGAGGTGGCGGGGCCGAACCCGGCGCGCCTGGCCACCACGCTCGAGTACCCGTCGCGGAAGGACTTCCTGGAGGACTACCGCCGGCGCACCGCCTGGGTGCGCGCGCTCTACGACCGGGTGGTCCCGCGCTGAGCGCGGACCGCCGTCTCAGGCCGCGCCGTCGCGGGTGATGCGGGCGCCGAGCGCGCGCAGGCGCTCGTCGATCCGCTCGTAGCCGCGGTCGACCTGGTGCGCGTTGGAGATCACCGAGGTGCCGCGGGCGCAGAGGGCGGCCCCGATCAAAGCCATGCCGGCGCGGATGTCGGGGGAGACGATCGGCGCGGCCCGCAGCTCCGAGGGACCCACCACCACCGCCCGGTGCGGGTCGCAGAGCACGATGCGCGCCCCCATCGCGATCAGGCTGTCCACGAAGAAGAGCCGGCTCTCGAAGAGCTTCTCGTGGATCAGCACGGTGCCCCGGCTCTGGGTGGCCAGCACCAGGGCGAGCGACGTGAGGTCGGCCGGGAAGCCCGGCCACGGCGCGTCGTCGACCTTGGGGATCGCCCCGTCGGCGTCCGCGGCCACCCGCAGCTCCTGGGGGCCGGGCACGACCAGCGTGGTGCCGTCCAGGGCGGTCTCCACCCCGAGGCGCCGATAGGCGACCCGGATCATGCGCAGGTCGTCGGGCACCACGTCGCGCACGCGCACCTCGCCGCCGGTCATGGCGGCCAGGGCCACGAAGGATCCGATCTCGATGTGATCGGGGCCCAGCCGATGCCGACCGGGACCGAGCTCGCGGACGCCCTCGATGCGGAGCTGGTTGGTGCCGATGCCGGCGATGCGCGCCCCGAGCGTGTTGAGGAAGCGGCATAGCCCCTGGACGTGGGGCTCGCTCGCCGCGTTCAGGATCACGGTGGTGCCCTCGGCCAGCGCCGCGGCCATCACCGCGTTCTCGGTGGCGGTGACGCTCGCCTCGTCGAGGAAGACCTCCGCGCCGCGGAACCGGCCCTCGAGGGTCAGGCGCAGCGCGGGGCCGGGATCGACGCGGGCGCCGAGCGTGCTGAGAGCCAGCAGGTGGGTGTCCACCCGGCGACGGCCGATGCGATCGCCGCCCGGGGCGGGGAGCGCGGCCCGGCCCGTCCGGGCCAGCAGACCCGGAGCGAGCAGCACCGAGCCGCGCAGCTGCGACATCACCGCGGGATCGGGATCGCGGCTCTCGAGCGCGCGCGCGTCCAGGCGCACCGTCCCGCCCTCTTCGAAGGCGACTTTCACGCCCAGGTGACGCAGCCCCTCCAGCAGCACGGTGACGTCGCGGATGCGCGGAACGTTGTCGACGATCACCTCGGCCCGCGCGAGCACGCAGGCCGCGAGCACGGGCAGGGCCTCGTTCTTGTTGCCCGCGGGCGTGACCGTGCCCCGCAGGGGATGGCCGCCCTCCACCAGGAACCGGTCGCCGGTCACGGGAGTGTCCTCAACGCGGGACCATCATACCCGACCCGATTTTTTGCTCCGACCCGCGAACGCGCGAGGGCCGACCGGCCGCCCGGGCGGGCAGGGGCCGCGCCGGCGGTGTATCATCTGCCCGCATGAGCGAGCGATTCTTCATCCTGGACGGCCCCGGCTTCCTCTTCCGCGCCTACCACGCGCTGCCGTTCCTCTCCACCTCGCGGGGAGTGCCGAGCCACGCGGTGTTCGGCATGTCCACCATGCTGTGGAAGGTGCTGCGGGAAGACAGCCCGGACTACTTCGCGGTGGCCTGGGACCCGCCCGGTCCGACCTTCCGGGAGGAGAAGTTCGCGGCGTACAAGGAGACGCGCTCGCCCACCCCCAGTGACCTGCGGAGCCAGATCCCGTACGTGAAGACCCTCTTCGAGGCCCTGCACCTGCCGGTGCTGGAGGTGCCCGGCTTCGAGGCCGACGACGTGCTCGGCACGGTGGTGGAGCGGACCCGCGACCTGCCGATCGAGCTGGTGCTGGTCACCTCCGACAAGGACATGCTGCAGCTGGTGAGCCCGCGGGTGCGGGTCTTCTCGACCACCGGCCGGGGCGGGGACCGGGTCGTCTTCGACGAGGCGGCGGTGAAGGCCAAGTGGGGCGTGGAGCCCGCGCAGATCCCCGACATCCTGGCCCTCATGGGCGACTCCATCGACAACATCCCCGGAGTGCCCGGAGTCGGCGAGAAGACCGCGGTCAAGCTGATCGGCCAGTTCGGCGGGGTGGAGCGCCTCTACGAGAACCTCTCGCTGGTGCCGGGGAAGCTGCGCGAGACGCTGGCCGCGAACCGCAAGCAGGCCCTGCTCTCGCGCGAGCTCGCCACCGTGAGCACGCGCGTGCCGATCGAGGTGGACCTGGAGGCCTTCCGCCGGCGCGACCCCGACTGGGATCGGCTGCGCGCGCTCTGGACCGAGATGGAGTTCTACACCCTGCTGCGCCAGCTGCCCGCGCCGGCCGCCGCGGCGGTCGCGAGCGGCGTCGACACCACGACCCTCGCCGACGGGGCCGCGCTCGCGGACTACGTGGGCCGCGTGCCGCCGGGCGAGCCGATCGCGATCGAGAGCGTGGTCGACGGCGGGCCGCCCGCGCCGACGATCTCGGTGGTCGGCCTCTACCATCCGGCGGTCGGTGCCGCGACGTTCGCCTGCGCGGGTCCCGGCGCCTCGGGATCGGCGGCGGAGTGCGGGCGCGCGCTCGCCACCGCGCTGGCCGGCCGCACCCTGATCGGCCACGACGCGAAGCCGCTGGTGGAATGGTGGGAGGCGGGCGAGTATCCGGGACGGCCCGCCGTCGAGGACACCGCGGTCGTCGCCTACCTGCTCAACCCGGCGCGCACCAACTACAAGCTGGAGGAGGTGTGCGCGGAGCTGCTCGGCGAGGGCCCCGGGGTGGCGCCGCCCGGCACGCGCGGCAAGTGGGTGTGGGATCTCTGGGCCAAGGCCCCGGGCGCGCTCGCGGAGGTGGGGCTCACGAGCCTCTATCAGGACGTGGAGCGGCCGCTCATCGAGGTGCTGTCGGCCATGGAGCGGCACGGCATCCTGGTCGACCACGTGCGGCTCGCCGAGTTCTCGCGCGAGCTGGAGGTGCACATCGACCGCACCACCCGGGAGATCTACGGGCTGGCCGGTGAGGAGTTCAACATCGGCTCGCCCAAGCAGCTCGCCTACATCCTGTTCGAGAAGCTCAAGCTCCCGCCGGTGAAGCGGACCAAGACCGGCTACTCCACCGACGCAGACGTGCTGGAGCAGCTGGCCCTCGGCCACGAGCTGCCCGCGCGCATCATCGAGCACCGCACCCTGACCAAGCTCAAGTCGACCTACGCGGACGCGCTCCCGACGCTGGTGAACCCGGTGACCGGCCGCATCCACACCTCGTTCAACCAGCTGGTGGCCGCGACCGGGAGGCTTTCGTCGTCGGCGCCAAACTTACAGAACATACCCGTGCGCACCGAGCTGGGCCGGCGCATCCGCGCCGCGTTCGTCCCCGAGAAGGGCTGGCGCTTCCTGGCCGCCGACTACTCGCAGATCGAGCTGCGCATCCTGGCTCACGTCTCGGGCGAGGAGAGCCTGCTCGAGGCCTTTCGCCGCGGCGAGGACATCCACGCCCGCACCGCCTCCGAGGTCTTCGGCGTCACCCTCGACGCGGTGACCCCCGAGCAGCGCGACATCGCCAAGACCACGAACTTCTCCGTGATCTACGGGGTCACCGCCTTCGGGCTCTCGCGCGGCCTCGACATCAGCACCAGGCAGGCGCAGGAGTTCCTCGACCGCTTCTTCGCGCGGCACCCGAAGGTGAAGGCGTACCTCTCCCGCACCGTCGCGGAGGGACGCGAGCGCGGCTTCGTGGCGACCCTGCTCGGCCGGCGGCGCTACCTGCCCGAGCTGCGCAGCGGCAACCCGAACCTGCGCGGCTTCGGCGAGCGCATGGCCACCAACGCCCCGATCCAGGGCACCGCGGCGGACCTGGTCAAGATCGCGATGGTGCGGATGGCGGGCGAGCTGGAGAGCCATCGACTGCGCACCCGCATGCTCCTGCAGGTGCACGACGAGCTCCTGTTCGAGGTGCCCGCCGACGAGGTCGAGCGCCTCCAGGCCCTCGCCACCCAGGTCATGGAGTCCGCGATCACGCTCGAGGTGCCGCTCAAGGTCGACGTCAAGGTCGGCGACGACTGGGCCGCGGTGTGAGGCGCTTCCTCCTGGTCGGCCTCACCGGCGGCATCGCCACCGGGAAGAGCGCCGTGGCCGCCATGCTGGAGGGCCCGGGCGTCCGGATCGTCGACGCCGACGCGCTGGCCCGCGCGGTCGTCGAGCCCGGCACCCCCGTCCTGACCCAGATCGTGGCCGAGTTCGGCCACGATGTCCTGCGGCCCGACGGCCGGCTCGACCGCGCGCGCCTGGGCGAGGTCGTCTTCCCCGATCCGGCGCGCCGCAAGCGGCTGGAGGCGATCACCCATCCCGCGATCCGTCAGCGCTTCGAGCAGATCATGGCCGACCTGGAGCGCGCCGGCTTCGAGGGACTGCTGTTCTGGGACGCGGCGCTGCTGGTGGAGTCGGGGGGCAACAACAAGATGGACCGGGTGGTGGTGGTCACCACCGACCCCGCCACCCAGCTCCGCCGGCTGATGGCGCGCGACGGGTGCAGCGAGGAGGCCGCGCGGGCGCGGGTGGCGAGCCAGATGCCGCTCGCGGTCAAGGCGCGCTACGGCGACTACGTCATCGACAACTCGGGGCCGCGTGAGCAGACCGAGGCCCGGGTGCGCGAGGTCCACCGCTCCCTCCTGGAAGACCTGCGCGCGCGCCAGGCCCCGCGCCGGTGAGCCCGCGCCGGAACGCGCGCGCCGCCGCGCCCCGCGCGCCCGTCCATCGGCCCGCCACCCGCGGCCGCACCCGCGCCCTCGGCCAGCACTTCCTGCGGGACCGCACGGTGGTGGACCGCGTGCTGGAGCTGGTCGCGCCGACCGCGCGCGACCTGGTGGTCGAGATCGGCCCCGGCCGCGGCGCGTTGACCGAGTCGCTCGCGGCCCGCGCCGGCCGGCTGCTCGCGCTCGAGATCGACGGAGGTCTGGCCGCCGCGCTGCAGGCGCGCTTCGCGGATGCTCCGTCCGTCGAGATCCTCCAGGCGGACGCGCGCCGCTTCGACTACGCGGGGCTCCGCGCGCGGCGGCCCGACCCCGAAGGGCGCGTGCTGGTGGCGGGCAACCTGCCGTACAGCGTGGGCAAGCCCATCCTGGCCGCGCTGGTCGAGAGCGGGGCCGCCATCGACGAGATGACGCTGATGCTCCAGAAGGAGGTGGCCGACCGGGTGGCCGCGCCGCCCGGGAGCAAGACCTACGGCGCCCTCTCGGTGCTGACCCAGGCCGCGGCCGCGGTGCGGCTCGCGTTTCCGGTGCCGCCGGGGGCCTTCAGCCCGCCGCCCCAGGTGGACTCGGCGGTGCTCCACCTGCGCCCTCACCGCGAGCCCCCGGTGCCGCTGCCGGATCCCCGCCGATTCGCGGCGGTGGTACGCGCCGCGTTCGGCCAGCGGCGCAAGAGCCTGGCCAACGCGCTGGCGGCCGGCCTGGCCGTCCCGGCCGAGACCGCCCGGGACCGCTGCCAGGCCGCCGGCATCGACCCGGGGCGGCGGGCCGAGACCCTCTCGCTGGCCGAGTTCGCCCACCTCGCGCTGGCGTTTCGGGCCTAGTCGGACCCCCCGCCAGCCTCCCCGTTCCTTGGGAGGCGCTGGGGGCCGGTGGTAGGATGAAAAGGCCGTCGTGAACCTCACTTACAGACCAGAGCCCGTTCCCATCGACGTCCCCGGCGAGCCCGCGGTCAGGCTCATTCCGCTCGGCGGCCTGGGCGAGATCGGGCTCAACATGATGCTGATCGAGTCGGGCCCGGACATCCTGGCCGTCGACTGCGGGCTGCTCTTCCCGGACGACGAGATGCCGGGCGTCGACTTCGCGATCCCGGACTTCACCTATCTCCGGGAGCGCCGCGAGGCTTTCCGGGGCGTGGTGCTCACCCACGGCCACGAGGACCACGTCGGCGCGCTCTCGTATCTCCTGCGGGAGTTCTCGGTGCCGGTCTACGGGACGCCGCTGACCCTGGCGATCGCGCGGCACCGGCTGGCCGAGAACGGCCTGCTCGAGCAGGCGGACCTGCGCGCCTACGCCCCGGGCGACCGCCTCGCGATCGGCTCGCTCACGGTGGAGCCCGTCCGCGTGACGCACTCCATCGCCGACGGCATCGGCCTCGTGATCGAGACGCCGCTCGGCACCGTGGTGCACACCGGCGACTTCAAGCTCGACCGCGCCCCGATCGACCGGCAGCAGCCCGACTACTCGCGCTTCGCCGCGCTGGGCGAGCAGGGAGTGCTGGTGCTCTGCTCGGACTCCACCAACGTGGGGCGGCCGGGCCGGACCGGGTCGGAGTCCGAGGTGGGCCAGGCGCTGGCGGGCCGCTTCGCGGCCGCGCCCGGCCGCATCATCGTGGCCACGTTCGCGTCGCACATCCACCGCATCCAGCAGATGCTGGACCTGGCATCGCGCTGCGACCGGTACGTGGCGCTGCTCGGGCGCAGCATGGTCGCCAACGTGGCGGTGGCGGCGGAGCTCGGCTACCTGCGCGTGCCCGAGGGGCTGATCCGGCCGCTCGAGGACCTGGCCGAGCTGCCCGCCCAGCGCCAGGTGATCCTGTCGACGGGCAGCCAGGGCGAGCCCAACTCCGCCATCTCGCTGATCGCGGCCGGCGAGCACAAGTACGTGCAGGCCAGCTCCGGCGACCTCGTGATCTTCTCCTCGCGGGTGATTCCCGGCAACGAGCGGGTCATCGGCCGCGTGATCAACGCGCTGCTGCGGCGGGGGGCCGAGGTGCTCTGGGAGGACGTGGCGTTCGTCCACGTCTCGGGACACGCGAGCCAGGCCGATCTGGAGGAGATGCTCGCGCTCACGCGCCCGCGCTACTTCGTGCCGGTGCACGGCGAGTACCGCCACCTGCTCCAGCACGCGCGGCTGGCCGAGTCCGTCGGCATCCCCAAGGACCGCATCTTCCTCATCGAGGACGGCCTCGGCCTCGAGGTGACCGCGGCCGGCACCCGGGTCCTCGGACCGTACCCCGCGGGGCGGGTGCTGGTGGACGGCAAGGGTGTGGGCGACGTGGGCGACGTGGTGCTGCGCGACCGGCAGCTCCTGGCCGAGGCGGGCATGCTGGTGATCGCGCTGACCGTCGACCGCACCACCGGGTCGATCGTGGCGGGACCCGAGATCGCCTCGCGCGGGTTCGTCTACATGAAGGAGGCCGATGCCCTCATGGAGGAGGTCAAGGCCGCCGTGCGGGAGGCGCTGGCCGCGCGCCGCGCGCCCGAGGTGTTCGACCGCGAGCTGGTGGGCGCCACCGTGCGCAGCGCGGTGCGCCGCTTCGTGAACCAGCGCTTCCAGCGCAAGCCGGTGGTGCTGCCCGTGATCCTGGAGGTGTGATGGCGGAGAAGGCGACGATCGAGAAGATCCTGCCCGAGAAGGCCACCGGCCCGAACGGGCACGGGCCCCGCGAGGCGCCCAAGGACGCGGCCGCGGCCAGGCGGCGGTTGCCGCGCAAGGCCAGGGGCGAGCCCGGCCGCTGGGTCCGGGAGGCCAAGGGCATCCTGGCGCTGGCCCTGGCCGGCTTCGGCTTCGTGGCGCTCTACGCCTACGACCCGACGCTGCATCCGCTGGACCAGGTGAGTCCGGTGGGTCCGGTCGGCGGCTGGCTCGGCTGGGGCTCCTTCCAGGCCTTCGGCTACGCGGGCTATCTCTTCCCGCTGCTGCTCACGCTCTACGGCGTCTCCGCGTTCGTGCGCCCGCGCATGGCCCACGGCTGGCAGGCCGCGGTGGGCCTCGCGATCCTGCTCGTGAGCGCCACCGGCATCCTGGCCCGGGCCTCGGACACGCTGACCGAGTTCCGCCTGCACAAGGGCGGGGTGGTGGGCTGGGCGGTGTCGGAGAGCCTGCGCCTCTCGATCGGCACGGTGGGCACCTGGATCATCCTGCTGGCCCTGATCCCGCTGGGCGTGCTGTTCGTGACCCGCATCCCGTACAGCGTGCTCTCGCGCGGCCTGCGGGCCCGCTTCGGACGGCTGCGGCGGGCCGAGGCGCCCGCCCGGAAGGGTCGAGGCGGCGCGGGGGCGTCGGCCGCCGCGTCCGCCGCGGCCGCTCCGCTGCCGGCCGCGCTCGCCCCGCTCGAGCCGGCGGCGGCGCCCAAGCTCGTGGTGAAGGAGCCCCCGAAGGCCAAGTCCGGCCTCTCCGAGAAGGGGCTCGCGTGGCAGGAGACGTTCGACTTCGGCAAGGGCGGGGCGGAGTCGTTCAAGCTGCCCGCGGTCGGCCTGCTCGCCGCGCCACCCGCGTCCGCGCTCTCGCGCACCCGCGAGGAGCTCGAGACCAACGCCCAGACCCTCAAGAAGAAGCTGCACGACTTCGGGGTCGACGGCCACATCGTGCAGGCGAGCCCGGGGCCGGTCATCACCTCCTACGAGTTCGAGCCCGCCTCCGGCGTGAAGGTGAGCCAGGTGGTGAACCTGGCCGACGACCTGGCCCTGGCCATGAAGGTGGCGGCGGTGCGCATCATCGGGCCGATCCCGGGCCGCGGCACGGTGGCGGTGGAGGTGCCGAACCCCGAGACCGCGACGGTCTACCTGCGCGAGATCCTGGTGAGCCAGGAGTTCGTCACCAACAAGGCGCGGCTGCCGCTCGCCCTGGGCAAGGACACCACCGGCAACGCGGTGATCGCGGACCTCGCCGCGATGCCGCACCTGCTCATCGCGGGCTCGACCGGCAGCGGCAAGTCGGTCGGCCTCAACACCATGATCTGCTCGCTGCTCTACAAGGCCACGCCGGCGGACGTGCGCTTCCTGCTGATCGACCCGAAGCGTCTCGAGCTCGGGGTCTACGAGAAGATCCCGCACCTGCTCGCCCCGGTCGTGACCGACGCCAAGGAGGCCTCCGCCCGGCTCAAGTGGATCGTGGGCAAGATGGACGCGCGCTACAAGCAGCTGCAGGCCAAGGCGGTGCGCAACATCGAGGGCTACAACAAGGAGGTGCCGCCCGAGGAGCGGCTGCCCTACTGGGTGGTGGTGGTCGACGAGCTGGCCGACCTCATGATGGTCTCGGCCGGCGAGGTGCAGAACTCGCTGGTGCGTCTGGCCCAGATCGCTCGTGCGGTCGGCATCCACCTGATCATCGCCACCCAGCGGCCGTCCGTCGACGTCGTGACCGGGCTGATCAAGGCGAACTTCCCGACGCGCATCGCCTTCCAGGTGGCGTCCAAGGTCGACTCCCGCACTGTCCTCGACGGCAACGGCGCCGAGCAGCTGCTGGGCCGGGGCGACATGATCTACGTGCCGCCGGGCGCCAACAAGCAGATGCGCGTGCACGGCGCCTGGGTGGCCGACGACGAGGTGAAGGGCATCTGCGAGTTCCTGCGCAAGCAGGGCACCGCGGTCTACGAGGAGGTCGTGCTGCCCTCCGACGGCGCCGCCGGGGAGGGCGGCGACGGCTCCGAGCGCGACGACCTCTACTGGGACTGCGTGCGGCTGGTCATCGGCCAGCGGCAGGGCTCGATCTCGTTCCTGCAGCGGCGCATGAGCCTGGGCTACCCGAAGGCCGCGCGCTTCATCGACATGATGGAGCAGGACCGGATCATCGGTCCCGGCCAGGGCGCCAAGCCGCGCGAGATCCTGGTCGGGCCGGAGTTCCTGGCAAAAGCCGGACGGTAGGCGGGCGGCTGGCGCCCTGCCGGGGCGCTCAGCAGCGCGAGACCGTGGCCGGTGGCCGGCGCGTCCACGATCGCGAGGTCGTAGACGGCGCCCTCGGTCCGGCGCTCGAGCTGGGCCAGGTCCCAGACCTTCCCCATCGTCACGAGCTCGGTGAGCCCGGGAGCCGCGGCGGTGAGGTACTGGAACAGGCGGCTGCCGCCGAGGAGGCCGGCGAGGGTGTCCGAGCGCAGCTGGTAGCGGAGCCACTCCTCCTTCGTCCGCTCCGGGTCCACGGTCACCCCGAAGAGGCCCGGCGCGAGCTCGCGCTCGCCATCGCCGTCCGCCGGCCCGAACAGGGCCGTGAGGCGCTCCTGCTCGCCCAGCTCGCACAGGATCACGCGCTTGCCGCGCCGCGCGGCGGCCAGCCCGAGCGCCGCCGCGACGGTCGTCTTGCCGACCCCGCCCTTG
>Ga0207678_10003967_pt1 | contig 13314 bp, 10 predicted proteins | sample KBSC63metaG_FD_184319 | JGI IMG/M metagenome (GOLD analysis project Ga0207678, IMG submission 184319) | Corn rhizosphere microbial communities from Kellogg Biological Station, Michigan, USA - KBS C6-3 metaG (SPAdes) (version 2) | ecosystem: Host-associated > Plants > Roots > Rhizosphere > Soil ... | reverse complement strand
GCCGCCAGGGCTGCGAAGCAGTGCCCCGGGAGATCGATCTCCGGCACGATCACGACGTCGGTCCCGGCGGCGCGGGCATGCCAACGGGCCATGTCGTCGGCCGAGTAGACGACGCCGTACGGCGCGGGTCCCGATCCGACGAGCGGCGGCACGGGCAGGTCGTGGCCGCGCCACGCACTGCGCTCCGTCAGCGCCGGGAACCCGGGGATCGGGATCCGCCACGCCTCGTCGTCAGTCAGGTGCAGATGCAACCGGTTCAGTCCATGCCACGCGGCGACGTCGACGAGCCACTCGACGTCGACGGCCGGGAACGCCCGCCGCGCGAGGTCGACGTGCAAGCCGCGCCATCCGTGAGCGGCCACCGCCCCACCCACCGGCACGACGCCCTCGGCCCGCGCCGCCCGGACCAGCGTGGTGAGCGCTCGCTCGGCCGCGGACGTCTGCGTCTGGGCCTGCTCCACACCGACAAGCCAGAGGCCGAAGTGGGTGATGACGCGCATGGGGATCTCCTGGCTCAGGGGCGACCCGTGTGGAGCGCCGTTGTGCTTATGCTCCCACGCCGACAACATCTCGTGGACGTGAGAGATGTTGTAGCCACGGTCGAGAAGGGAGGTGATCAGCCGCAGTCGCGTGAGGTGGGTGTCGTTGAACAACACGATCCGACCCACCCGCAGGGGTGGATGAAGCAGGCCGCGATCGCGGTAGACGCGGATGTTGCGAGTGGTGGTGCTCGCCAGCTGGGCAAGCTCCTCGATCCGGTACTCACCGGAGGCGGCGATACCGTGCGGTTGGACTGCGGCGTCGAACAGCTGCGACACCGCGCTCTCGATGACGTCGCGGGAGCTCCTACGGATCTGCCGGTCGGCGCGGCGCAGACCGCCGAGGATCGTCGAGATCGGCCCCGTGGGTTGTCGTGGCTGCCTGGCCGCAGACACGTCAGGCCGTTGACGTGACCGCAGGCACGGCGGCTTTTTCGTGCGCGATGTAGTCGCTGAATCGGAAGTCCCTCATCTGACGAAGATACTGGGTGGCAAAGCCCGGGTACATCGAAGCGTTGAAGCCGTCCTTCGTCAGGTACCAGCTGCTGCAGCCCGTCATCCAGGTCGTCTTGGTGAGCCGCTTCTGGATTCGCCGGTTGTACCGTCGCTGCACGTCCGCTCGGACGTCGAGATAGCGCAGGTTATCCCGCAGGATCGTGGTGATCCCGCTGACCGCGTACTGGATCTGCCCCTCGACGTAGACGAGCAGCGAGTTGTGGCCGGGCCCGGAGTTCGGCCCCGTCATGAAGAACAGGTTGGGGTAGCCGTTGGCGTTGATGCTCTTGTACGCCTGCGCGCCGTCAGTCCACTCATCGTTGAGGGTTCGTCCGCCGATCCCGGTGATCGGGTACGGCGGCCCGGTCAGATGCACGTCGTATCCGGTGGCGAACACGATGCAGTCCAGGTGATGCTCGACCCCGTCGCTGGTGCGGATCCCGGCGGGGCTCATCGTGGCGATCGGCCAGTCGATGAGCTTGCAGTTGTCCCGCTGCAGCGCGGGGTAGTAGTCGCTGGAGATCAGCATCCGTTTGCACCCCGGGGTGAAGTCCGGGGTGAGCTGTCGTCGCAGCCACGGATCGGACACCTGCGCCCGGATGTGCGCCTTGCCGAGTCGTGCGACAAGCGATGTGAGCGGAGTGTTCCACACCATGGCGGTCGCTGTGACTTCGTGACCCCAGTACAGCGCCTGGCGGGCGAGCTCTTGGGTGGCAGGCACTTTCGCGAACAGTTCCTTCGCCGCGGCCGGCATCGAGACGTCCAGCCGGGGCATGACCCAGCCGGGTGTGCGCTGGAACACCTTGACGAAGTCGGCCCGCTTCACCAGTTCGGGAACGATCTGCACGGCGCTGGCGCCGGTGCCGATGACCGCTACCCGTTTTCCGGCGAAGTCGTAGTCGTGGTCCCAGCGCGCACTGTGGATCTTGTGGCCCTGATAGGTGTCGAGACCGCGGATGTCCGGCCATTTGTGGTCGGGCAGCGGCCCGGACGACAGCACGACGGTGCGGGCCCGGAATCGTTTGCGCGCCAAGGTGGTCAGCGTCCACACGCCTTCGTATTCGTCGAAGTCGAGCTTGTTCACCTCGACGCCGAACTGAATCCGCCTTCGCAGGTCGAATGCGTCGACCATGCCCTCGATGTGTTCGCAGATCTCACCGGCCGGCGAGTACGCCCGCGACCAGTTCGGGTTCTTCACGAACGAGAACGAATACAGCAGCGACGGAACATCGCACGCCGCACCGGGATACGTGTTGTCTCGCCACGTGCCGCCGACGCGGTCCTCGCGTTCCAGGATCACGAAGTCGTCGACACCGGCCTGGGTCAGTTTGATCGCAGTGCCGATTCCGGTGAAGCCCGCACCGACGATCAGCGTGTCGTACACCTTGGTGTCAGCCACGTCACGCCGCCGGCTCGTGGGTTACCTCGTTGACCCAGCTCGGCACCGACGGCAGCAGCGGCCGGGGGTACCGGTCGGAGAGCCAGACCATCGAATTGGCCAGCAGGTGGTACGGGTGACGAGGGTTGGTGACCACGCCGGCGTAGCGCCTCAGGAACCGGTATGTCGGCACCCGGCTGGTGGATTGGCCGCGGTCGCCGAGCTCTTTGAAGCGCTTCACCGCCTTGTACAACCGCTCCGGCTCCATACCCATGGCGACGATCTCATTGCGGATCCGGTTGATCAGCGGCGCACCCATGATCGCGCCGATGATCAGGCCCGGAGTGGCGTTGTGGCCGACGAAGTCGATCAGCAGCCGTCGGATCTTGGCGTGCCCGATCATGTCGAGCACTTCGAAATCGACGACGAGGTGCCGCGACTCGTCGTTGTTGATCTTCTCGAACACCTGGTGGCACACGGGGTCGTGCACCTCGTCGAGCAGGAACTTCAGCAGCGCGCCGTCCAGCGCGACCTCCAGCATCGGGATCACCGTGCCGAGCAGTGACAGCGGCATGTCGTCGGCCCACCGGTCCAGCCAGTCGATGGCCAGCCGGATGTTGATGTTCGGTTCGGGGACCTCACCCTCCTCGAGCATGCCCCACCGATTCATCAGCGCCAGTTCGGCGTTCGCATGCCGTTGCTCCTCGGCGTGGAAGTACCGGTAGATCTCGGCGATGGTGGGAGTCGGCGCCTTTTTCGCGAGCGCCGCGAAACCTCTGGCTCCGATGTTCTCGATCCAGCACAGGTCGGCCATGAAGGCCTTCAGCTGGGGCCGCTGCTCGTCTGTGATGAACTCGGCGCCGGGCGCATCCCAATCGATGTCGGCGAGTGCCCATTGGCGGTCCTTGATCTTCGCCAGCATGACGTCCATGTCGATGGCCACGAGATCCTCCTACTGAGTGCGGACGCGAGCGAGCGGTCAGTTGACCGCGAACCGCGTGCTGAGTCCGGCGGCGCGGGTGTACACCGTCGGCGTGAAACGCTTGATGCCCCAACCGATTCGGGCATCGGGTTGCGGCATGCAGTACAGGCCGCCACGATCAAGGGTGTCCAGGCAGGTGCGGGCCACCCGATTGGGGGAGAACCCGGTCCAACGCATCAGCCGGTCGCCCAGCTCGGTCGACTTGCCGGTGATGCGGCCGGAATCGACGATGTTGGTCTTGACGAACGTCGGGCACAGCGCCGTGACGTTGACGCCGGTGCCACTGAGTTCAGCGGACAACGTCTCCGACAGCGAGAGCACGCCCGCCTTGCTCACGTTGTAAGCGGCCATCCCCGGTGCCGCCGCAAATGCGGCGGCGGATGCGACGTTGATGATGCCGCCATAGCCGGCCTCACGGAGTATTGGCGCGAAGACATGGCAGCCGTGAATCGGGCCCCACAGGTTGATGCCGAGTACCCAGTTCCAGTCGTCGATCTCGGTCTCACCGATGGCCGTACCGCCTGCCCCGACGCCGGCGTTGTTGATCACCACGGTCGGCGGGCCGTCGAGCCAGTCCTGCGACACCTTCGCGAGTTGGATGACGTCGTCGAGTTGAGCGACATCGCACCGTGTCGCCAAAGCCTCACCGCCGGCGGCAACGATGCCGTCGACCGTTGTCTGTGCGGAGGTTCCGTCGATGTCGCTGCAGACGACCCGGCCCCCTCGGCGAGCGAGCTCGGTGGCGAATGCCGCCCCGATGCCACTGCCTGCGCCGGTGATGACCGCGGCAGCCTGGTGACTGCGTTTCCTCGACGATCCGAATATGCCCATCGCTCAACCTGCTTCCTGGCCTGCGGTGTAGTCGCCGAGCGACTCCGCGATGAATCGCGCGATGTTTCTCATCGCGGGGGCCGCATCCGGGGTCAGCCGGGGCAGTGCTTGGAAGACGTGTACCTGGTCCGGCCAGACCTGCAGTTCGCACTCGCCGCCTGCGGCGATGATGTCGGAGGCCAACCGCCTGGCGTCGCCGACGAGCATTTCGGCGCCCCCCGCCTGGACGAGCGTCGGCGGCAGCGGTCGCCCGCCCGCGACGTCGAGCGTCAGGCGCGGATGGGCGAGATCGCTTTTCGCGTAGTACAACCCGACGAGCCGTTTGGCGTCGCGAACCCGGATCGCCGGGTCACGCCGCAGCGCTTCTCTGGTACGCGACAACTCGAAGGAGAGGTCTATGAGCGGCGACATCAAGACCATCGATGCGGGGTGGGCGACGTCGGGCTGCAGCAGCATGTCGACGGCCAGGTGGCCGCCCGCCGAGTCGCCGGCGATGATCAGGCGGTGCGGCGCCAGGCCGTGCTGGTCGGTCAGCCAGTCCCAACCGGTCCGCACATCGGTTGCAGCGGCGGGGAACCGATGACGAGGTGCCAGCCGGTAGTCGACGACGAATACGGGCAGCCCGGTCAGTGCCGACAGCCATGCCGTCAGTCGGCGGTGAGTGCGAGGCGAGCAGAGCGCGTATCCGCTGCCGTGCACGTAGTAGATAGCGCGGTCTTCGCGACGCACGCCCGCTGCGAGAACCCATTCACCGATCAACCTGCCGCCACCGGGCATCCGCACGTCGACGTGCTCGACCTGTGTTCCGGCCAGCGACGGGCCGAGGGTGTCCATGACCCCGGAGACGATCCGCCGCGACGCCCATAGGCCCCATGCCCGCTCGGGCGGAAGCACCGCACTCACCTGTCGCAGGGTCACGCTGCTGATCGCGGCCGCGCCACGGCTCCTCATCGAGCCGCGAACGGGCAAGTTGTCCGCCACGTCCGAAGTACACCAGCGAATGATGACATTTGTCAATGTCAACATTTGCGATTGTCAGCGAGGGGGATCGCCCCGCCAACTGAAGCTGTTGACGTATTTGCCCATGTCAAGGGCCAGCTGAAGGTTCGCACCCGACGGCTTGCCCAACCCGAAATCCGGTCCGAATTGCCGGAACGGGCCGACGGCGGCGGCGATGAGGGCGAGGTTGTTCTTGATCGCAACCATCGCTATCACCCGCATCCGCATGTAATTGCTGTTGGCGCCCTGCGGCCAGCAGTCGGCGACCAGGCCGTATCCCGGTACGTAACCCACCATCGCGTTGGGAATCTGGTAGGCGGTCTTGGTGTCCGGGAAGGTCTCGTTCACAAGGCCTTTGGCGATATCCTCTGCGGTTTGCCCGTTGGCGGGACGGCTCATCAACTGCATGGTGCCACCGTCGCCGCCGAGGAAGTCTGCCCGTATCCCGTTCGGGCTCTCGGTGATTCGGTAGACCGAACTCGGTGCCGGGTGCGAAACGGAGAAGGATCCGTCGGGTGCGGTGAATCGTGGGTTGACCGAGACCGGCTCGCCGGTGGGTGGATGCCCGCAGTCCGGCGGGCAGGTGTAGCGAGCGGACGGTTTGTGGATGACGAGCGAAAGGCCGACGAGCGCGACCGCGACCACCACGATGCCGGTGCCCCACGTGCGCAACAGCCGGGCATAGGAGGTGCGCCGCACCGGCGTTGCGTCGTAGGTTCCCGACATCACCGAATAACCGGGATGCGTCACGTCGGTGGTGGGCTCATCGGGCTCGCGGCTCGTCGGCCGCGACTCGCGCCGACCCTTGCGCGATGACCGGGACGCGGCATGCGTCGCCACACCGCACGCCGGGCAGAACGCCATGTCGGGTACCACGTGGTTACAGTGCGGACACAACACCGGCTCGTCGGAGTGGATCTCGTCATGTTCTTCATGAAGCAGTGCGAGGTGAAGGCCGATGCGCAGCAACAGAAGCGCCACCATGGACACCGAAAGGTGAATGACCAATTGCAGCCACTGCGGGATGTGCGAGACATCGACGAGTCCGAGCCCGGCGTAGACGGCCACCACCGCGGCGGCGAACCCGGCCAGTGCCGCCCGCACGTATCCCGGATGTTGATGGGCCTTGCTGGGCGGGCGGGTGAACCACAGCGCCGCACCGATCAGCCCTCCGACGGCGGCGGCGGTCACCGGCACCGCTACCCCGCGGATGCCCGCCTCGACGAGCAGCGACGAGACCGGGCGGGCGCGGGCCACCATGCCCGAGGCGAACTGTGGCGCCAGCCGCGTGATGGTCGCGGCGGCAGTGAAGGTCAACGTGCCGAGGGTCCCGATCATGAAGCCGTCCAACGACTCCCGATTCGAAGGCCGCAGCAGGCGTACCACCACCACCGGCACGAGCATGAGCAGCATGCTGCCGACCGGTACGCCGAGTCCGTCCTTGAGGAGCCGGCCCGCCGCTATCCCGGTGCCGAGAGGGACCCCGTACGACCGGGCTACCGCCGCACCGGTCAACAGCACCCAGCCGACCCCGAGCGTGATCCCGAGGCCAGCGGTCAGAAGAAGAGTTCGGACGGGAAGGTCGTGATAGGCATCCGTCTCCCGCAGGTACAACAGGAACAGCAGCGGAAGCCCAAGAGAGGCAACGGTGATCAGCGCCGCGGGCATCCGTAACGTCGCGAACGTCACCAGCGCGATCACCACGAGAGTCAACACGACCCGAAACGGGGTGCGGGATTTGTGCGGCAGGTTCGGGAACAGCGAACTGGCCAGCGACGGCAGCAGCAGATGCTCGCCCGGAGCGGCGCCATAGGCGCGAATTCGTAACCAGGACGGGCCATTTCCGCGCCGCTCGGTCAGGAAGTCGCCGCAGAGACCGCAGAATTCGCCTGCCGGAACGTCGGTTTGACACACCCGGCATTCCATCGTGGTGGGGGAGTCTTCGGTCGGGGTGCTCATGCGGTCAGCTGCTGCACAACAAGAATGTTTCGGACGAGGTTGTCGACGTCGGGGGTGCCGAGTCCGGTCACCAGATCGTATCCGGGCGCCGCGTCGGCCACCGCATTGCCGCCGAGGGTGACGTCACGAAAGCCCGGCAGCCTCGAGCCTTCGGCGACCGTGTACAGCAGTGGATTGAGATCTCCGAGTGGTCGTCCGCCGTTCTCGACGAGGTACTGGTTCATCACCGCGGCGAGGCCCGACCAGATCGGCGCGGCCTGTGAGGTCCCGCCGCCGACCAACTGCTTGCCGTTTAAGACGATCTTCACGCCGGTGAACTGATCGGCCACAGCGGAGACGTCCGGGGTGAGCCTGCGGCCGCGGTCCCTGTCCGGCAACACTGCGCGCTGCCAGGGCGGCCGGTCGAACAGTGCGGACACCCCGCCCCCGCTGCCCAGCGACAGCGGCACGTCGAACCAGGCCTGTTCGGACTGCCATACGCCTGCGGCGTCGGTGGATAGAGTGGTACCGCCCACATCGGTCATCTCCGGCAGCGACGCGACGGAGTCGAGCCCGATGTCGGCGTCACTCGGCGGCGACGACCAGTCCTGGCCGCCTTTGCATTCCAGGCCCGCGAGGTCACCGCTGGCGTTGAAAGCCGTCGTGCCATTGGCGTGGGCGGCCGCGAGCGCCGACCGCACCGGCGCCAGATCGGCTGCGGTGATCAGCTTGTCGCAGCCCCAGCCGATGGAGAAGCTCCACACCGCACCGGGGAACTGCCGGTCGGCCGACGCCATTAACTGCGCGATCTTCTCGTAGACACCGCCGTCGCCCTCGACTGTCGGTCGGGCGTTGATGACCACCTTCTTCGCATCCGGCGCAACGGCATGGGCGACTTCGAGGTCCATCGTCGTTTCGCCGCGCGGTGCCGAGGGTTGGCCGCCGACCAGGGTGGGGGTGAACTTCGGCAACGTGTACAAGGTCGCGAAGCTGTCCAGGTCGGCCTGGTCGAAGCCGTCGAACGCGAAGATCACGATGGTCTGCCCCTTGCCGGTGAAGCCGGCCTTGGCCAGTGGGGTCACGTTGTAGGTGTTGCGCAGCGAGCTGGGCTGCAACCCTTGGTCGGGTACGTCGCGGGGCAGCATCGGTGGTTTCGACTCGTGATGCGGGATGTAGCTCAGGATCCGGCCGAGTTCGACGACCTCTGGGCGCACTTCCTCGGGCACCGACGGCTGTTGCGGGGACGCATAGAACAGTTGGCCGCGTTGGCCGCGATAGTCGTGTACCTCGACGTCGAACGCGGAGCCCACCTTGTCCGCCTCGCCCTCGACGACGGCCCAGTTCTTGCCCGGCTGCCATCGCACGGACAAGCCTTGGCTACGTGCCCAGCCGACCAGCCGAGTGGGCCGGGTCGAGTCGCGAAGTTCGACCATCAGCTGGGTGTCGTCGCGGTGCGAGGGTCCCAGATCGGTTGAGGCGCCGAGTAGAAGCGCAAAGGGTCCGCCGATCAGCCGAGGCGTGTTGTCCGCATGGGTGATCCGCAGATCCGACGCAAGCAAAAGCACCCCTGCCACCGCGATCAGCGCCAGCAGTCGGTGCCCGGCGCCAGTTCGCCAACCGGGCACCGCGGTGCGCTAGTTGTCGCCCGGAGGCGCCGTGGGCGCCGGAGGTGCCAGGACCGACGGTGAGAACGGATTCGGGCCGCCGGGATCGAGTCGCGGTGCCTTCTCGGTCGGCTCGGCAGGTGCCGTGGTGGTTGTGGTGGTCGTCGTTGTCGAGGTCTCGGGAGCCTTCTCCTCTTCCTTCGCGCACGCGGCGGAAAGCCCGACAAGGGCGATGATCGCGGCGGCTCCGGCGATGGCCGGAATGCGACGAGCCGAACGACGTGTGGTCATCATTTTCCTATCTGTCCCCCGACTTGCTGTAGAACCGCTGTCAGCGCGGTCGTCGTTCGAAACCTTATCCGATATGCGAAGAATTCCCCGGGTATTCAGCCGCAGGCGTACGCCTGTGGAAACCCCATATCGAGCTGCTGACGCTTGACGGTGTCGGTGGGCGGGTGTTTACTCGTTCTATCGAACATACTTTCGAATGAGCCATGATTCGGATGAGGCGGAAGGTGCTGCTGTGACGACGGCGATGGGCCTTGATCGGCATCGGGTCGACCGTGCTGATCAGGTAGAACACCTGCGCCGCAAGATGGCGGCGATATCCGGGAAGGTGGGGCAGGGCCGTCGCGGCCAGCTGTCGTCCAACGATGTGCTTCCCGAGTCGGAAAGTTTGCTGCCGTTACCCGAACCGTCCCCGGCAAGCGGGAGATTCGACCAGGCCGAAGTGTCACCGATCTCATTGCCGAGGGGGACGGTTGCGGTGCTGTCGGGTGCGCGGTCACTGTCGCTGAGCTTGGTGGCCGCGGTGACGGCAGCGGGTGGGCATGCGGCCATTGTCGGCCAGCCCGACGTCGGTCTGCTTGCGGCCGTCGAGATGGGTGCGGACCTGAGCCGTCTCGCCGTCATTCCCGAACCGGGAGCAGATCCCGTCGAGGTGGCAGCGGTGCTGATGGACGGCATGGATCTGGTCGTGCTCGGCCTTGCCGGCCGCTGCGTGCCCGTGACACGGGCGCGGGCGGTGGTCGCCCGTGCGCGCCAGAAGGGCTGCACGCTGTTGGTCACCGGCGGTGACTGGCATGGCGCATCGGCTCGACTCGAAGCCAGGGTCAGCGGCTACGAAGTGACCGGCGGCAGTGACGGTCGACCCACATCCGGGTGCGGCCGGATCAGCAAGGTCCGGCTGGATATGCGGGCGAGGGGACGAAACTTCGGGTCGGTGCGTGCGGTAGGCGAATGAGCGCGTCACGGGTGCTGGCCATCTGGTGCATGGATTGGCCTGCAGTGGCTGCGGCGGTTGCGGCTGATCTGTCCCCGATGTCTCCGGTGGCGGTCACGCTGGCCAACCGGGTCATCGCCTGCTCGGCGTCGGCCCGCGCTGTCGGCGTGCGTCGCGGCCTGCGCCGTCGGGAAGCCCAGGCCAGGTGCCCACAGCTGCACGTCGTCACCGCCGATCCTGCACGCGATGCCAGGCACTTCGAAAATGTGACGACGGCGGTGGACGACCTGGTGCCGCGTGCCGAGGTACTGCGGCCGGGCCTGCTGGTGTTGCCGGTACGCGGTGCGGCGCGCTACTTCGGCTCCGAGCAGGCCGCCGCGGAACGGTTGGTCGATGCGGTGGCGGCTGCCGGTGCCGAATGCCAGGTGGGTATCGCCGACCGGCTGCCCACCGCGGTCTTCGCCGCGCGCGCCGGGCGGATCATCGAGTCGGGCAAGGACGCGGCGTTCTTGTCGGCGCTGTCCATCCGTCAGTTGGCCACCGAGCCCAGCCTGGCGGCCCCGGGCCGCGAAGACCTGGTGGATCTGTTGTGGCGCATGGGTATCCGAAACATCGGGCAGTTCGCCGCATTGTCCCGAGCCGACGTGGCATCGCGGTTCGGGGCCGATGCGATAGCCGCACATCGCTTCGCCCGCGCCGAACCCGGCCGGGGGCCGTCGGGACGCGAACCGCCTGCGGATCTCGACGCCGTGATGGACTGCGACCCGCCGATCGACCGGGTGGATGCCGCAGCGTTCGCAGGCAGGTCGCTCGCAAGCGACCTGCATCGCAGCCTCGAGTCGACCGGTGTCGGTTGCACCAGGCTGGCCATCCATGCCGTGACCGCCAACGGTGAAGAGCTGAACCGGGTTTGGCGTTGTGCGGAACCGCTGACCGAGGACGCCACCGCCGACCGGGTGCGCTGGCAGTTGGACGGCTGGCTGAATCGCCGCAATCCCAATGACAGGCCGACCGCGCCGATCACCGTGTTGCGGCTGCAACCGGTGGAGGTGGTGTCGGCCGAAGCGTTGCAACTGCCGCTGTGGGGTGGCATGGGTGAGGAGGACCGGTTGCGTGCCCGTCGTGCGCTGATTCGCGTGCAGGGTCTGCTCGGACCGGAGGCCGTGCAGGTGCCGGTGCTCAGCGGAGGCCGTGGACCCGCCGAACGCATCACGTTGACACCGTTGGGTGATGAGCCCGTACCGCAGGCCGACCCCGGGCAGCCGTGGCCGGGGCAACTGCCCGAGCCCTCGCCGAGCGTGCTGCTCGACGACCCTGTCGAAGTGCTTGACGGCCAAGGCAACCCGGTCCGGGTGACCAACAGGGGACTGTTCTCGGCGGAGCCTGCACGGCTTGCCTCCCCGGGCAGGGAAGGCGCGTTGTCCTGGTGGGCGGGGCCGTGGCCGGTCGACGAACGGTGGTGGGATCCGGAACGCAAGGCCGGCCGTACCGCACGGGCACAGGTGCTGGTCGACGGAGACCCGGGCCAGGCGCTGTTGCTGTGCTACCGCCAGCGGCGGTGGTACCTGGAAGGGATCTACGAGTAGTTCAGTGGGTCTTCTCGATGTCCGGCAGCTTCCAGGTCTTGTCGAACAGTGCTTGCTCCGGACCGTAGAACCGGAAGATCACCTCGAAGGTGTTGCACGACTTCGTGGGAACCCAGTTCGACGAACAGCCCTCGGGCGCTTGTGGACCGAAGTAGATGTCGACCGACCCGTCCACGTTCGTCGTGAGCTGGGGGGAGATGGAAGATCGGCTGGACCACGGCGTGTTACGGATCAGCGCGTGGGTCGCCCCGTCATAGGCGGTGGCCGACCAGTATTGCCGCACCGGTGCAGATGCGGGTACGCGGAGACGGTAGCTGTTATCTCCTGACAGGGTGTTGGCCGCCTTGTCCTTGGTGCACATCAGGTAAAACTGGCCTGCACCAAGCTCTTTGGCGCTGAAGAAAGCGACGGAGTAGGTGACCGCACGGCTGTCGACCGGGTAGCTGCCGGGGTCGGCGAAGTTCGACATCATTCCCTTGGCGACCTCGTCGGAGGCGGGCACGTGCCAATGTCCGCCGTCGAAGTACGCGGGCGGAAAATAGGATGTCTTCCACCGGTTGACCAGCCACGCATGCGCTTCGTGAGCGGCGGCCTCGAGGATTCTTCGCGCCTTGCCGGCGGGGGTGAAGGGGTTGCCCTTCTCGATGCCGATCGTTTTCAGCGAGTCGATCATCACCCTGTCACGGGCCAGCCACGGCTCCGCCTGCACGATGCTGTTCAGTGCGTCGAAGTATCGGGCGTCGTAGGGGATGGTCGCGTCGAACAGGATGTCGATCGCATCGATGAACGTTGTCTGCGGTCGATCGGCCGCCTCCGACAGCGGATACACCCGAACGTGTTTCGCATACGCGACGGCGTCGGCGATCCCGGCTTCGTCGGCGCTGCGGTAGTTGGACCGCAGCAACGCATAGGACTGGTAGGTCGGTGAGCGCAAGGGGATGTACCCGTCGGGCACTTCACCAGGATGATCAGGAGGCAGGACGAGGTACTTGCCTCCCTGACCCTTGTCGACGCCTGCGGGTCCGACATCGGCTATCGCGGTCTGCCAGCAGTCGTCCACCGACCCGACGATCGTTCCCGCGCCGGCAGGCGGGATCTCCAGCACCACCGGCCCGGCTTCCTGGGTGTTGAAGAACGGCATCACGTAGATCGTGTCGGGGTTGGGTGTCAGCGTCTGGTTCTTCCAGGTGATCGGCCGAGACCAGAACACGACCTGGTTCGCCGACCCGCCCAGCTTGACCATCTGGCGACGCATCAGCTCGAAGTTGACCGCAGGCATGCCCCAGATGACCGCCTCGACGGCACGGCGATGCAGCGCCCGGTCGGCGATCTCGGCCGGGTTCGACGGCGAACCTGCTGACGGTTCCGCTCGTTGCCACAGCGTGCGCATGGCGCGCCTCCCACGTCGGGATGCCGCCATTCAACCCCAGGTCAGGCCAGATCGCGGGCGAATCGGCCGACGCGCGCGATGAACTGGTCGAAGAATGCGACAGGATCAACGTCAACACCGATGAGCGCGTTGGGTTCTCGACCCCAACGGCCGGACCAGTCGGCGATCGTCATGCCCCGGGTCAGTGTGCCGGTCAGCTCGACGTCGATGGTGGCAGGTCGCATCGTCACCAGATCCGGATCGAGCGCCACGCCGGCGGCCAGCGGATCGTGCAGATGCGCGAGGTATCCCTCGCCCTGGTCGAAATGGAACTCGAAGTAGAACCGCATGGCGTCCTCGAGCACCCGGAT
>Ga0207678_10003963_pt1 | contig 13320 bp, 10 predicted proteins | sample KBSC63metaG_FD_184319 | JGI IMG/M metagenome (GOLD analysis project Ga0207678, IMG submission 184319) | Corn rhizosphere microbial communities from Kellogg Biological Station, Michigan, USA - KBS C6-3 metaG (SPAdes) (version 2) | ecosystem: Host-associated > Plants > Roots > Rhizosphere > Soil ... | reverse complement strand
GGCGGGCTCGGAGGCCGAGGCCGGCGCAGACGCCGAGGCGGGGGCGGAGGCGGAGGTAAAGGCCGGCGCAGACGCCGAGGCGGGGGCGGAGGCGGAGGTAAAGGCCGGCGCAGACGCCGAGGCGGAGGCGGAGGCGGAGGTAAAGGCCGGCGCGGAGGCGGAGGTAAAGGCCGGCGCGGAGGCGGAGGTAGAAGCCGACGCGGACGGGGACGCGGAGGCCGAGGCGGGCGCGGACGGGGATGCGGCTCCGGCGGATTGGACCAGCCAGGAACAGCCCGAGTGGGTGAGCGCGCAGGAGGCACGGCCGGCCGAGGTCTGGACGCCGCCGTACCAGGCCGCGGGGCAGGCCACCTCGGCCGCGGGGCGGGTCGGGTCGCCTGCGGGGCGGGTCGGGTCGTCGGCTGCGGGGCGGGTGAGCGCGTTGCTGCGGCCGGGCGGGGCGGCGCTCGCGTCGCCACCCGAGGGACCGGTGCTCGCGCCGTCGCCGGAGGGGCCGGTGCTGGCGCCGCCACCGGAAGGTCCGGTGCTCGCACCGGGTGGACGCCGGCTCTCCCGGCGCAGGATGCTGCAGGCGGGCCTGATCGGCGGCGCGGGGGTGGCGGCGCTGCCGCTGCTCACGCTGGTCGGCGGGATCACGCGGACGGACAAGCCGACCGCCGGCCTCGCCTTCTCGATGAACACGAACTGGCTGTTCGGCGGGCGGTACACGTCCGGCTCGGAGACCAGTTCCTACGACGACAGCAACTTCGCACCGGTCACGGTGCCACATACGGTCGTCCCGCTGTCCTGGAAGGACTGGAACTACCTCGCCTGGCAGCAGGTATGGATCTACCGGCGGCACTTCAGCGGGGCCGGGCTGCTCGACCCGCACCGCCCGGGCAACCGGATCCTCGTCGACTTCGACGGCGTCATGGTGAACGCCACGGTGAGCGTCAACGACCACGTGGTCGCCACGCACCAGGGCGGGTACCTGCCCTTCTCGGCCGAACTCACCGGCAAGGTCACCGGCGCCGACAACGTGCTCTCGGTCGTGGTGGACTCGCGCTGCATGCCGGTGCCGCCGGTCGGCGTCGGCCGCGGCCCGGCCAGCGTGGACTTCTTCCAGCCCGGCGGCATCTACCGAGACGTGCGGCTGCGAGTGCTCCCCCAGGTGTTCCTGGCCGACCTGTTCGCCCGGCCCGCCGACGTACTGGGGTCCCAGCCCCGCGTCGACATCGAGTGCGCCCTCGACTCGGCCGTCACCAAGCACTCCGAGGGCATCCTGCTGGTCCAGCTGTTCGACGGGCCGCGGCAGATCGCGGCGCAGACCATGGCGGTGACGGCCGACTCGCCGGGGACCAGCACCGCCCGGCTGAGCCTGACCGGGTTCGGGCCGGTCGGCCTGTGGTCGCCGGACCACCCCAGGTTGTACACGGTCCAGGCCACGCTCAATTTCCCCGGCATCGGCCGCCACACGCTGTCCCGGCGGATCGGGTTCCGCGAGGCGTCCTTCCGCCCCGACGGCTTCTTCCTGAACGGGAAGCGGCTGCAGCTGTTCGGCCTCAACCGGCACCAGCTCTACCCGTACGCCGGCATGGCCATGGGCGCCCGGGCGCAGCGCAAGGACGCCGAGATCCTCAAGAACGAGTTCAACTGCAACATGGTCCGCTGCTCGCACTACCCGCAGTCACCGGCCTTCCTCGACGCGTGCGACGAGCTCGGCCTGATGGTCTGGGAGGAGGCGCCGGGCTGGCATAACGTGAGCAGCATGGCGGCCTGGCAGGATGCTGTGGTGCGGGACGTCAGGGACATGGTGATCAGGGACCGGAGCCGTCCCTCGGTGATCATCTGGGGCACCCGGCTGAACGAATGCAAGAACTTCCCGGGGCTCTGGGCCGCGACCAGGCAGGCCGCGCGGGAGCTGGACAGCACCCGGCCGAGTTCCGGCGCCATGGCGTTCCACCAGGTCCGCACCTGGAACGAGGGCGTCTTCGCCTACAACGACTACGGAACCAACGACAAGACCGGGAACGTCGTGCTCAAGCCGCCCTTTCCCAGGCTCCCTTACCTGATCTCCGAGGCGGTCGGCGTGGAAGCGGTCAAGCCGCAGCACTTCTCCTGGACGGACCCGCCGGCCTGGCTGGCCCATCAGGCCGCCATGCACGGCCAGGCGCAGAGCCAGGCGCGGTCCAACCCCGGGTACGCCGGCCTGCTGGCCTGGGCCGGGTTCGACTACGGCTCGCTGCTCGGCCCGGGCCCGTACGACATCAAGTGGGCCGGGGTGGCGGACGGCTTCCGGGTGCCCAAGCCGGGCGCCGCCATCTACCAGACCCAGGGCGACCCGGCCGTACGGCCGGTCATCGTCCCGGTGTTCTTCTGGGAAGCCGGAGGCGCGGTTCCCGCACCCGATCAGACCGCGATGATCGCCAGCAACTGCGAGCGGCTCGAGGTCTTCATCGGCGGAAGGCGGGTGGCCAGCGCGCAGCCCGCCACAGGCTCCCCGCTGTACGGCGGCCTAGCCCACCCGCCCTTTCTCGTCCGCCTCCCCAAGCGCCTGCCGAAACCCGCTCCGGACCTGCTCATCCGGGGTTTCGTCGGCGGTCAGCCGGTGGCGCAGCTGCGAATGTCGGCCCACCCGGGCGGCGATGCCCTCGCCATGGCGGCGGACGACGCGACCATCTCCGCCGACGGCTCCGACGCGACCCGGGTGGTGTTCCGCGCCATCGACGCCTTCGGCAACCAGCGCAGGTACGGCGGCGGCCAGGTCGCCCTGACCCTGTCCGGGCCGGCCATGCTGCTGGGCGACAACCCCTTCGAGTTCGGCCAGTACGGCGGGCTCGGCGCGGTCTGGATCCGCTCGGTGGCGGGCCGGCCGGGGGCGATCACGCTGGCCGCGAGCCATCCGCTGCTCGGCCAGGCCGAAGTGCAGGTCAGGTCCGCCGCGGTGAAGAACATAAGCGAGCTGGGCTGATGGCCACGCGGCGCTCCTGGCACTTGTTCGGGGCGAGAAACCAGGCCCGTTCGGGATCTTCGGGGTCTTCGGGGTCATCCCCGGCTGCGGTCACGGTCGGCGAGCTGAGCCCGGTCGAGTTCATCGCCCGGCTCGACCAGCTGGTCGCGGTGTACGCGGCGGCGATGCGACCGGCACCCGAGCTGCTGGCGGGCCGCCGGACGATCATGGCCGGGCACGCCGGAAACCCGGGGTTCCGCGCGCTGGCGGTTACGGACGACGGGACCGGCGAGACGGTCGGCTTCGGCTACGGCTTCCACGGCGCGGCCGGCCAGTGGTGGCACGACACGGTGAGCCGGGCGCTGGCCGCCCGCAGCGGCGACCAAGTGGCCGCGGCCTGGCTCGGCGACTCGTTCGAGGTCGCGGAGCTGCACGTGGTGCCGGACCACCAAGGCCACGGCGTGGGCGCCGGGGTCCTGCTACGGCTGACCGCCGGGCGGGCGGAACGGACCGCCTTGCTGTCTACCAGGGACGCCGACACGCCGGCCCGGCGGCTCTACCGCGGGACCGGCTTCGCCGACCTGCTGACCGCGTTCCGCTTCTTCCCCGGCGGCGACCCGCCCTACGCCGTGATGGGCGCCGAACTCCCGCTGCGCACCCGCCCAGCCCGGTCGTAGAGACCGAGCCGCTGGTAGATCTCGCGGGTCGCGCGGGACCAGTTGAGCGTGTAGAAGTGCAGCCCGGGCACGCCCTCGGCGAGCAGCCGCTCGCACATGCGGGCCGCGTAGTCCACGCCGATCTCGCGCACCGCGGCCCGGTCGTCCGCCACCGCCTGCAGGCGCTCCCACAGCTCGGCCGGGATCCGGCAGCCGCCGAGCTTGATCGCGTTCTCGATGACCCGCAGGCTGGTGACGGGCATGATGCCCGGGATGATCGGCACATCGCAGCCCTGCGCCGTGACCCGGTCCCGCAGCAGCAGGTAGTCCTCCGGGTAGAAGAACATGTTGGTGATCGCGAAATCGGCCCCGGCCCGGCATTTGGCCACGAAGTAGCGCACGTCGGTGTCGGGATCGGGTGACCGCGGATGCTTCTCGGGGAAGGCGGCCACCCCGACGCAGAAGTCGCCGGCCGACTTGATCAGCCGGACCAGGTCCTCGGCGTAGGCCAGCCCGTCGGGGTGCGGAACCCAGTCGGCGTTCGGGTCGCCGGGCGGGTCACCGCGCAGCGCGAGCACGTTGCGCACGCCCACCGCCGCATAGGACCCGATCACCTGCCTGAGCTCGGCCACCGAGTGGTTCACCGCGGTGAAGTGGCCGACCGGGGTCAGCGTGGTTTCCTCGGCGATCCGGCCGGTGACCCGGACCGTCCGGTCCCTGGTCGACCCGCCGGCCCCGTAGGTCACCGAGACGAAGGTGGGCCGCAGCGGCTCGAGCTGCCGGATCGCCCGCCAGAGCTGGGCTTCCTCGGCCTCGGTCTTGGGCGGCATGAACTCGAACGAGAACGCCTGACCGCCGGACGCGAGAAGGTCGCGGATCAGCGGAGAGTGCGGCGGTCCCGCGGCCCGCCCGGGCCCTGGTCGCGCGGTCCGGTGCAGGCGTGGAGGGCTCGGCGGCATGCCGTCAGCTTAGCCGCTCTGGTTGTGCTGGCCACGGGGGAACGAAACCCTGACCCCTGGCACCCCCCGCTAGAACGCGAGCGCCTGTGCGCGCCGGTTGACTTCCGTGCTGCGGTGCCTGGCGATCGCCTCGATCGGCGTGCCGGGCAGCGAGTCGTCGGCCGTGAACAGCCAGCGCATCGCCTCCAGGTCGTCGAAGCCGCAGTCGAAGAGCAAGGTCAGCGTCCCGCACAGGCCCTTGACGATCTGGGAGCCGTCCAGGAAGGCGGCGGGTACCGCGGCCGTCCCTTCGGGACGGGTCACGGCGAGGAGTTTGCGGTCGCGCAGCAGCTGCTTCACTCGCCCTGGCGGGATGCCGAGCCGGTCGGCTACATCGGGGAGTGACAGCCATTCGCCGACGAGAGCGTCGGTCGCAGGGTCGATCTGTGCCACGCAACCAATGTCCCACGCCGGGGGTTCTTCCAAACACCCCTCGTTAACGAGGAATCAACGGCTATCGATTGCAATTTCCCGGCCTGCGTCCTTGGTATCAGGCGAGGACGGTCTCCTTGACGGGGATAGCGGGGTCGGTGAGACGGGAAGCGTCTACCGGGGCGGCGGAGGCGATAAGGCGGCGACCCTGGAGCATGTCGCGAGGGCGGTCGACGGTCAAGATGGCGACTAGGCGGCCGGCCGCCAGCCAGCACGCCGACCAGGTCGGTTCGGCCGGGTCGCCGCGCCACAGCAGGCTCTCCGCGCCGCCGTGGTGGCCGACGTACTGCACCATCCGGCCGAACTGCTCGGACCAGAAGTACGGCACCGGGTCGTAGACCTCGTCCCCGCCGAGCACGTTGGCCGCGACCACCTCGGGCTGGTGGAGGGCCACGTCCCAGTGCTCCACCCGCAGCCGGCGGCCGAACCGGCGGGACTCGAACGAAGCGCAGTCCCCCGCCGCGAAGACCCCGGGCCGGGAGGTGCGCAGGCCGGCGTCAACGGCCACGCCGTTCTCCAATCGCAGGCCGGAGCCCTCCAGCCAGCCGATAGCAGGGCGCACCCCGACCGCGGTGACCACCTCGTCCGCCTCGACCCGGCCGCCGCCGGCCAGGTCGAGCCCGCCGGGCCGGACCGCCTCGACCGCGGTGGCCACCCGAAGGTCCACCCCGGCCGCGGCGTACCAGCGGGCGGTCTGCGCTCCGAGCGGGGCGCCGATCGCCGCGGCCAGCGGCGCGGGCCCGGCCTCCACCACGGTGACCTCGCTTCCGTGCGCGGCCGCCGCGGTGGCCAGCTCGGCGCCGATCCAGCCGGCTCCCACGATGGCCAGCCGGAGCCCAGGCCTGAGCAGGTCACGCAGGGCCAGCGCGTCGTCGTAGGTACGCAGGAAGCGCTGCCGCCCGTCGCCGGGCAGCGCCACCGGCAGCGCCCCGGTCGCCAGCACCAGGTGGTCGAAGGGGTACGCGCCGCGGCTGGTGATCAGCTCATCGCCCAGCCCGGTGGCGGCCTCGTCCGGCCGGAAGTCCACCTCGAGCGCGGCGAAGTCGGCCTTCAGGGACGGGTCGAGGCCGGGCTCGGCCAGGAACTTCTTGGACAGCGGCGGCCGGTCGTACGGCGGCCGCGGCTCGGCCCCGACCAGGGTGATCGGGCCCGCGAAGCCGCGCTCGCGCAACTCCTCCACCGTCCGGAACCCAGCCAGGCCCGCGCCGGCCACCACGACACGTCCGCTCTCGGTCATGACGGAGAGGTTACGCTCAGGCCGCACAGGCTCAGGTCTGGCCCGCCCGCTCCGGCCGCTCCTCTATCATGAGCCGAACGGGCCTGGTGCTTGCTCCCGCGATCACCTCGAGCCGCCCGGGGGCTCAATGATTAACACGCCCGACAGGCATAACAACCGTAAAATCGTCGCGATGGACGATACCCTGGCCGACCCCCTCACCGGGCGCCTGCTCGACGGGCGGTACGCGGTGACCGCGCGCATCGCGCACGGCGGGATGGCCACGGTCTACCGGGCCACCGATACGCGGCTTGACCGCGAGGTGGCGCTCAAGGTCATGCACGCCGAACTGGCCAGGGACGAGGAATTCGTCCGCCGGTTCATCGGCGAGGCCAAGTCGGTGGCGCGGCTGTCGCACCAGAACGTGGTCGCCGTCTTCGACCAGGGCGCCGACGGCCCGTACCTGTACCTGGCGATGGAGTACGTACCCGGGCGCACGCTCAAGGAGCTGCTCAGGGACAGCGGCCGGTTCCCGCCCGCCGCGGCGCTGGAGATCATGGCCGGCGTGCTCGACGGGCTCGCGGCCGCGCACGCCTCGGGGATCGTGCACCGTGACGTCAAGCCGGAGAACGTCCTGCTGACCGCCGACGGCCGGATCAAGGTGGCCGATTTCGGCCTGGCCCGGGCGCAGTGGGCGGCCGGGCACACCCGGGCCGGGCTGCTCATCGGCACGGTCGCGTACGTGCCGCCGGAGCAGGTGACCGGCGGGGCCACCGGCCCGCGCGGAGACGTCTATTCGGCCGGCGTGATGCTGTTCGAGCTGCTCACCGGCCGACAGCCGTTCACTGGCGACACCCCGCTCTCGATCGCCTACCAGCACGTCAACACCGATGTCCCGGCCCCGTCCGCGATGGCGCCCGGTATCGGTGCGCCGGTCGATCAGATCGTGCTCGCGGCCACCAGCCGGGATCAGGCCCGGCGCCCCGCCGACGCGGGCGAGTTCCTGCGCGCGGTCAACCACGTCCGGGAGGGCCTAGCCGAGTCGAGCGGGCTGACCGGCGTGATGGGAGCCGGCGTCCAGGGCCTGGGCGAGGCGCCATGGCTGGACCTGGACGCGCCCGCGGCGACCGACGGGCGGTGGTCTCGTCCGTTCAACGGCGGCGGGCACGAGGATTCCCACACGCTCATCGTGGACCGCGAGGACGGCGGCGGGCGCCACCATATCGGCCGCGAGCCGTTCCTCGGCCGCTGGCTGTTCGGCCCGCGGCTGCTCATCGTGGTGCTGATCGTCGCGCTCGGCCTAGGGCTCGGGCTCGGCGGCTGGTGGCTGTTCTCCGGCCGGTTCGCGCACGTGCCCGTGGTGGCCGAGGACAGCGTCGGCCAGGCCACCGCCATCTTGACCGGCGACGGCTTCATCGTCAGGCAGGGGCCCCGGGTGCACAGCAACACGATCCCCAAGGGCAAGGTGGTCGGTACCAGCCCGGTCGGGCGGGTGTCCAAGGGCGCCACGATCACCCTGCTGATCTCGAGCGGGCCCTTCACCTCCGTGGTTCCCGACGTGCGGAATGAAACGCAGAGCGCCGCGCAGGCCGCCCTGGCGCACGTGCACCTGGTCTCGACCGTCCAGAAGGTGGGCGCGGACGCCCCGGTCGGCACGGTGGTGGGTACCAGCCCGCCGGCCGGCTCGACCTGGCCGCAGACCAAGACGGTCACGATCCTGGTCGCGGCCGGACCGCCGCTGCCCGATTTCACCGGGCAGAACATCGACGCGGTCCGGCAGCTGGCGAGCCAGAACAACGTGAAGCTGCAGGAGGAGTCGGACGCCAACAGCCAGGATCCCGCGGGCACCGTCGTCAGCCAGGATCCGGCCCCAGGCGCCACCTTCCAGCCGGGCCAGACCGTGGTCGTCCGGGTATCCACTGGTCCGCAACTGGTCCCGGTGCCCGACCCGATCGGCATGACGGTGCAAGACGCCACACAGCTGCTTCAGAACGCCGGGTTCCAGGTCAAGGTGAACAGCTTCATCAACTTCGGCAAGGTGTTCGCCTATTCTCCTATGGGCCAGGCGCCGCCTGGCAGCGTCATCACCCTCGACGTCGGGCCCTTCTGATCCCCCGGCTTAGCGGCATGCGCTACCATGACCGTCATGCGTCGGCAGTTCTGGTTTTGGTTTGGCTACCGGTCCGGGTCCCGGACGGTCGCCTGCCAGGTGCTGCACTGACAGAAGCGACCTAACGGGAACCCCGGGCCAGACGGCCCGGGGTTTTCTTTATGACTGGAGGCGGACGAGATGGTCGTGGTGATGACGGCGGAGGCCGGGGAAACGGAAATCGACGGCGTCGTCGACCGGGTTCGGTCGGCCGGCGGCGACGCCTTCGTGAGCCGCGGCATGTCCCGGACCATCGTCGGCCTGGTCGGCGACGTGGATCACCTGGACACGCTGAACCTGCGGGGCATGCCGGGGGTCAGCGACGTGGTGCGGATCACCTCGCCGTACAAGCTGGTGAGCCGGGAGCACCACCGGGAGCGCTCGGTTATCAGGGTGGCGGGCGTCCCGATCGGGCCGGACACGCTGACCGTCATCGCCGGGCCGTGCGCGGTCGAGACGGCCGAGCAGACGATGGCCGCCGCGCTGATGGCCCGGGCCGCGGGCGCGTCGCTGCTGCGCGGCGGGGCGTACAAGCCGCGCAGCTCGCCCTACGCGTTCCAGGGCCTGGGCGAGGCGGGGCTGAAGATCCTCGCCGAGGTACGCGAGGCGACCGGCCTGCCGGTGGTGACCGAGGTGGTCGACCCGGGTGACGTGGACCTGGTCGCCAGCTACGCGGACATGCTGCAGGTCGGCACGCGCAACATGCAGAACTTCCCGCTGCTGCAGGCGGTCGGCGGGGTGGGCAAGCCGGTGATGCTCAAGCGCGGCATGAACGCCACCATCGAGGAGTGGCTGATGGCGGCCGAGTACATCGCCCAGCGCGGCAACCTGGACATCGTGCTATGCGAACGCGGCATCAGGACGTTCGAGAAGGCGACGAGGAACACCCTGGACATCAGCGCGGTGCCGATCGCGCAGCGGCTGTCGCACCTGCCGGTGATCGTGGACCCGTCGCACTCCGGCGGACGCCGCGACCTGGTGCTGCCGCTGTCCCGGGCCGCGATCGCGGTCGGCGCGGACGGCATCATCGTGGACGTGCACCCGTACCCGGAATCCGCGCTGTGCGACGGCCCGCAGGCACTGGTCGAGTCCGATCTGCGCGAGCTGGCCGCGGTGGCCGCTCACCTGTCCCCGCTGGTCGGCCGCACCCTGACCCCAGCCCCCACGGTTCCGCGCGAGCCCGCCGTGGCCTGAGGAGCCGCAGTTCCCCGTAACGATCCCGGAACGACGCCGGGATACGTTGTCCGGGTGAGCTCGAAGCGCGCGGTGACCGCTCTGGCCTGGTTCGCAGGCGTGCTGAGCCTGGCGTGCTTCGTCGCCGCGTGGGCGCTGGCCGCTCGCAACCATGACCTGTCCGACCTGTCTTCCGAGTTCGGGCCGGACCGGTTCTTCGCCGCGTACGCGGTGGCCGGGACGCTGCTGGCGTCCAGGCGGCGGTCCAACCCCGTCGGCTGGCTCCTGCTCGGCCTCGGCCTGGTAACCGCGCTGCGCGGGCTGGCCGGGGAATACGCGCGGTACGCGCTGGCCGGACCGCATCACCCCGGCCATCCCGGCGGGGTGTGGGCGGCATGGTACGTGGGCTGGTCGCTCATCGTGCTGTTCCCGGCCGGCCTGCTGACGTACCTGCTGCTGCTGTTTCCTGACGGCCGGCCACTGACGCGGCGGTGGTGGGTGGTCTTCTGGTGCGCGGTGGGAACGTGCGGAACCTTCCTGGTCATCACCTGGCTGGCCCCGCTGCCCATCACTCTCGGGGACGGCCAGCGCAACATGCCCAACCCGACCGCCCTGCGTTACCTGGACCACGTGTTCTACGGCGTGATCGGCGACATCAGCTGGCTCCTCAGCTTCGTCTTCCTGCTGCTGGCGGTGGTGAGCGTCGTCCTGCGCTACCGGCGGTCGGCGGGCGAGGAGCGGTTGCAGCTCAAGTGGTTCGCCTGGGCCACGGCCGTGAGCCTGGGCCTGATCTTCGCGCTGCTGCCGGTGGCCCCCATGGGGACGGCCGGGCAGGTGATCTACGACGTGGCCATCGTGGCCGGCCTGGGGTTCGCGCTGCCGACTGCCATCGGGGTGGCGGTACTGAAGTACCGGCTCTACGCGATCGACCGGATCATTTCCCGGACCGTTTCCTATGTCCTGGTGACGGGGCTGGTCGTGGGCGTCTACCTCGGCTGCGTCGCGCTGCTCACCCGGGTGCTTCCGGTCCGGGGCAGCGTCGGGGTCGCGGTATCGGTCCTGGCCGCGGCGGCGCTGTTCACCCCGCTGCGCCGACGGGTGCAATCACTGGTCGACCAGCGGTTCGACCGGGCCCGTTACAACGCCGAACGGGTGGTCACGCAGTTCTCGGTTCAGCTGCGCGACCAGGTCGACATCGACGTGCTCGGTGAGGACCTGCGCGGCGTGGTCGACCAGGTCCTGGCCCCGGCGCACCTGTCGCTGTGGCTGCGTGATCCCGGCCCGTTCGGTTAGAAGGATTCCGACTGGCGGTACTCGTGCGCGCCCGCGGCCAGTTCCTCGGCCAGGTCCTCGGCGTCGAGCCTGACCTCGATGCGGCGCAGGTCGTCGATGCGGGCCCGGGTCTCGACCCGGCGCGGGGTGAGCAGCGTACAGCAGTCCTGGTCGGGGAGTTCGGAGATGGCCAGGGTGCGGATACGGCGGGCCTCGGCCATGATCTCGGTCTTGTCCCAGCCGATCAGCGGGCGCAAGATGGGCAGCTTCACCGCGTCGTCCAGCGCGGTGATGTTGGTGAGCGTCTGGCTGCTGACCTGGCCGAGCGAGTCGCCGGTGACCAGCGCGGTGGCGCTGAGCCTGCGGGCCAGCGCCTCGCCGGTCTTGAGCATCAGCCGCCGCTGGGCCACGATCAGCAGCCGGTCCGCCCCGGAAGACTTCAGGGCCTGCTGCGCCTTGCCGAACGGCACTACGAACAGCCGCGACCCGCCCTGGAACCGGTCGAGCCCGCGGACCAGGGCGTAAGCCTTGTAGATGGATTCGGGGCCGGTCAGCGGCATCCCGGAGAAGTGCAGGAAGAAGCAGCGCAGGCCGCGCCGCATCATCCGGTAGGCGGCCACCGGCGAGTCGATGCCGCCGGACATGAGCACGACCCCGCGGCCGCTCATCCCGACCGGCAGCCCGCCCTGGGCGGCCATGCCCTCGGTGAACACGAACACCTCGTCCTGGTCCACCTCGATGAACACGGTGGTGTCCGGGTGGGACAGGTTGACCCCGAGCCCGTGCGCCTCCTGGATCTCCCGGCCGATCAGCACGCTCAGCTGGGTAGAGGTGAGCGGGAACCGCTTGTCCCTGCGGCGAGCGCGCACCGCGAACGTGCCGGAGGTGCCCTTGGTCAGCGCCATCGCGGCGGCGGAGATGGCCTCGGGCGCCTTGGCCACCCGCAGCGGCATGCACACGCGGGCGATGCCGGGCACATCCTGCATCCGCTCCGCGACCTGGCTCACGGCCTGCGCCCAGCCCGCCTCGCCGCGCTGCTGTCCGTCGGCGACGCGGAGCAGGATCACCCCCTCGCGCTGGCGGAGGTCGACCGGCACGCCGAGGTCCCGCACCGCGGCGCGGATGTTGCCGTGCAGGATCTTCTCGAACTGCTGTCTGTTCCGCCCCTTGAGCACGATCTCGCCCAGCTTGAGCAGGACGCACAGCTCATCGGCGGCGGGGGAATCTGGCACTCCCCTAGTCTGCCAGCAGATTCGGGCTTCATGGGGCCAGCCTGAGCCGGGAACCGGGTGCTAGCCCCAGTGATTCCCGCACGGCCGGCCGTTAGCGTGGGCCCCGTGAGCATCTCCGATGAAGTCCGGGCCTCGGCCGCGGCACACCGCGATCTCGGCCCCGGCTACGACGTCGCCGTGGCCGAGGGTCTCGTCGAGCGAATCGGCGAAGAAATCGACAAGCGAGTGGACGCCCGGCTGTACAGCCAGGCGCCCTCCCAGGCTCGGCCGCCGCGGCCGCGGCCGCGTCGTGAACCGCTGGCCGGGCGGCTGGGGTTCGGCACGGTGGTGCTGGCCCTCGGCTCGATGGGCATGGCTATCGGGGCCACGGCGACAGTACTGCATCCGGGACAGGCCAGCGGGGGCGTGCAATGGCTGGTCGCGCTGATCTGGATCGTCATCGGGGCCGTCAACGTCGCCTACGCCCGGCACCGATGGTGACGGCTGGCTTATTTGTGGTGCTTACCCGGCACGCTGTAGCGTGCGCTCATGAGCAGCGACCCCGAGGCCGAGATCCGCGCCTCCGTGGGCGCGCACGCCGACCTCGGTCCCGGTTACGAGGACGCGGTCGCCGAGGGCCTGGTCGAGCGCATCGGGGCGGAAATCGACAAGCGGATAGAGGCGCGGCTCGCGCAGACCGGTGCTGCGGGGGCTCCCGGGCCTGCTCCCGGCGTCCCTACCCCGGCCGGTGTTCCCGCGCCGGCCGGCGCGGCTGGTGCGGCCGGCCCGGCCGGATACCCGGGATTTCAGGGCGGGTACCAGGGTTACCTGGGGCCCGTGCTGCCGCCCGGATACCAGCCGGGACCGCCGCCGGCCCGTCCGTCCCCGGCCGGGGCGCGGAACGTGGCGACGACCATCACCGCGCTCGGTTCCGTGGCCCTGGGCGTCGCGGCCACCGCGATCGTGTCGTCCGCCGGCGGCCTCGGCGGGCAGGGGTTCATCATCGTGCTCATCTGGCTCGCCATCGCGATCATCAACGTCGCTTACGCACGGCATTCGTGATGTTCGAGAGGTTCACCGACCGGGCGCGGCGCGTGGTGACCCTGGCGCAGCGCGAAGCCAGGAAGCTCGGCCACGACTACATCGGCACCGAGCACATCCTGCTCGGCCTCATCGACGAGGGCGCGGGCGTCGCGACCACGGCGCTTACCTCGATGGGCATCAACCTGGACGAGATGCGGCAGGCGGTGCTGGACAGTACCGGCCGCGGCGCGGAGCCGGCGC